>Ga0126376_10001619_pt1 | contig 12281 bp, 11 predicted proteins | sample PanSoiMetPlot_15_FD_92760 | JGI IMG/M metagenome (GOLD analysis project Ga0126376, IMG submission 92760) | Tropical forest soil microbial communities from Panama - MetaG Plot_15 | ecosystem: Environmental > Terrestrial > Soil > Tropical forest > Bulk soil | place: Panama | collected 2016-02-17
AGGGCCAGGGCTGCCAGCTCTGCAACAACACCGGTTACAAGGGCCGCATCGCGCTCTACGAGGTCATGCCGTTCACGGATCCGCTCAAGGAGCTGGTGCTCCAGGGCGCGTCGGCGGCCGAGATCAAGGCCGAGGCGATCCGGCAGGGCATGAAGAGCCTGCGCATGTCCGGCATCTCGCGGGTGCTCGAGGGTACGTCGTCGGCGGACGAGGTAGCCCGGGTGTCGGCGGCGGATTGAGCATGGTGACTTCGTGAGCGCACCCGCGGATGGCCAGCGCGCCAGCGTGAATCTGCACCAGCTCCTGAAGGCGATGCTCGACAAGGGTGCCAGCGACCTGCACATTACGACCGGGTCGCCACCCCAGCTGCGCATCGACGGCGAGCTGGTGCCGCTCCGGTTGCCGCCGCTGGATCCGGTGCAGACCAAGCAGCTGTGCTACTCGGTGCTCACCGACGCGCAGAAGCTCCGATTCGAGGAGGATCAGGAGCTGGACCTGTCGTTCGGCGTCAAGAACCTGGCCCGTTTCCGCGGCAACGTGTTCATGCAGCGCGGCGCCGTGGCGGCTGCGTTTCGCGTGATCCCGTTCCAGGTCAAGTCGTTCCAGGAGCTGGGCATCCCGCCCGTGGTGGCGGACCTGGTGGCCAAGCCGCGCGGGCTCATCCTGGTGACGGGGCCCACCGGCTCCGGCAAATCGACCACGCTGGCGGCCATGATCGACAAAATCAACCAGGAGGAGCACCTTCACATCGTCACCATCGAGGACCCGATCGAGTTTTTGCATCCGCACAAGAACAGCGTGGTCAATCAGCGCGAGCTGGGCGCGGACACGCAATCGTTCAAGCGCGCGCTCAAGCACATCCTGCGCCAGGATCCAGACGTGGTCCTGATCGGCGAGATGCGCGACCTCGAGACCATCGAGGCTGCGCTCACCATCGCCGAGACCGGGCATCTTGCGTTCGCGACCCTGCACACCAACAGCGCCGTGCAGACCATCAACCGCATCATCGACGTGTTTCCGCCCTACCAGCAGTCGCAGGTGCGGGCGCAGCTCTCGTTCGTACTGGAGGGCATTCTGTGCCAGTCGCTGTTGCCGCGCGCCTCCGGCGCGGGCCGCGTGATGGCGCTCGAGATCCTGATCCCGAACGCGGCCATCCGAAACCTGATCCGCGAGGACAAGCTGCATCAGATCTACTCGCAGATGCAGATCGGACAGGGCAAGCACGGCATGCAGACGTTCAACCAATCGCTGGCGGCGCTGTTTCTGCGCCGTCAGATCACGCTCGAGGAGGCGATGACGCGCACCTCCGATCCGGAGGAGCTCAAGACCATGCTGACGCAGGCCGGCGCAGGCGCACCAGGGGGGCCCGGCGGGCCACGCTCGCCCGTGCCCGTGCGCTCGTAGCCGAAAAGGGGAGCCATGGGAACATTCGTCTGGGAAGGCCGCATCCGCAGCGGCGAGGTAAAGAAGGGCACCATCGAGGCCGAGAGCGAGGACCTCGCGCTGCAAAGGCTGCGCCTCGAGCAGGTCAACGTCACCAAGATCAAGAAGGCCGCCAAGCAGATCTCGATCCCGTTTCTCACCGGCGGTCGGGTCAGCCAGAAGGACATCGTCGTCTTCGTGCGGCAGTTCGCGACCATGATCGACGCCGGCCTGCCGCTCGTGCAGTGCCTGGACATTCTGGCCCAACAGACCGACAACAAGTCGTTCGGCCGGATCCTGGCCGAGGTCAAGGCCAGCGTCGAGGGCGGCGCGTCGTTCTCGGAAGCGCTGCGCAGGCACCCCAAGGTCTTCGACGAGCTGTTCGTCAACCTGGTCGCGGCTGGTGAGGTCGGCGGTATCCTCGACACCATCTTGCAGCGCCTGGCCACCTACATCGAGAAGGCGGTCAAGCTCAAGCGCCAGATCCGGGGCGCGATGGTCTACCCGATCGCGGTCCTGTGCGTGGCCATCGTGGTCATCGTGGTGCTCCTGTGGCGCGTGATTCCCGTGTTCGAGCAGATGTTCAAGGACTTCGGCGGGGGCGCCCTGCCCGCGCCCACGCAATTCGTGATCAATCTGTCGCACGGGTTCATCAACAACATCATCCCCATCTTCATCTGCACGGTGCTGGTCGTGGTCGGGTTCACGTACGCGCTGCGAACCAAACGCGGCCGCTACTACTTCGACGCGACCACCTTGAAAATTCCAATCATTGGGGGCGTTCTGCGCAAGACCGTGGTCGCGCGCTTCACGCGCACGCTGGGCACGCTCCTGTCCTCGGGCGTGCCCATCCTCGATTCCATGGACATCGTGGCCAAGACGTCGGGCAACAAGGTCATCGAGAAGGCGATCTACTTCGCGCGCGAGCGCGTGTCCGAGGGCAAGGACGTGGCCTCGCCGCTGTCGGAGACGCGCGTCTTCCCACCCATGGTCGTGCAGATGATCGGGGTGGGCGAGCAGACCGGCGCCATGGACACCATGCTGCAGAAGATCGCCGACTTCTACGAGGAGGAGGTCGACGTCGCGGTCGAGGCGCTGACCAGCCTCATGGAGCCGGTCATGATGGTGTTCCTGGGCGGCATCGTGGGCGGCCTCATCATCGCAATGTACCTGCCGATCTTCGAGATCGCGGGCAACATCAAGTCGGGTTGATTGCGCGAGCGCACCGAGCCTGCGAGCCGCCTGGTCGCCCTGCTGGCGGCGCGCATCCTTCTGGTCACGCTCACGCTGGGCGCGGTGGTGGCGCTGCATGCCGCCAGCGCGCACACAGAAGAGCTGACGCAGCCGTTCGGCTGGTTCGTATCGAGCCTGATCGCGCTCGTGTACGTGCTCTCGATCGGCTACGCGCTCATGCTGCGCCGCGTACGCGACCCGGTGCGCTTCGGAGCTGTGCAGCTGGTGGGGGATATCGCGGTCGTGACTGCGCTCGTGCACGTCACCGGCGGCGCCGAGAGCGGATTCGCGTCCATGTACATCTTGATCGCGGTTGCGGCCAACGTGATCGGGCTGCCGCGCTGGTGGGCGCGGGCGGCCGTGATCGCGTGCGCGGGCGCGTACCTGAGCGTTTCGATTGCGGGCTACCTGGGTCTTCTGCCGGCCCTGATCGGGCAGCCGTTTCTACCCTGGGAAACCACGCCGCAGTCGGCCTCGCGCGCGGTCGTGATCAACCTGGTCGCGCTGGGCGCGACCGCGCTGCTGGCCGGCAACCTGGCCGAGCAGGCCCGACGGGCGCGCGAGCGGGCGGCGGCCGCGCGCTCGGCCGCGCTCGACATGGCCGCGTTGGCCGAGGACATCGTGCGCAGCCTCTCGAGCGGCCTTTTGACGCTCGATCAGGCGGGCGTGATCATGAGCGTCAACGGGGCGGCGGCCGAGATCCTGGGCCTGCCCGGACAGGCCCTCATCGGCCAGCCCCTGGTGGAGCTGGCGCCCGAAATCGCGCCCTGGCTCGAGCGAGCGGCGCGCGAGCCGGTGCGGCGCAGCGAGGTCGACGTGCAGCGGGGCGACCGCCTCTATCACCTGGGCGTGACGGTGTCACCGCTCACCGACGGCACCGGCCGCGTGCGTGGTCGCGTGGTCAATTTCTCGGACCTGACCGAGCTCAAGCGCAAGGATCTGGAGCTCAAGCAGAAGGAGCGGCTGGCCGCCATCGGACGCCTGGCCGCGGGCGTCGCGCACGAGATCAGAAACCCGCTGGCCGCCATCTCGGGATCGATCGAGCTGCTCGCGGGCGCCCAGCTGGTCGGCGAGGAGAACCAGCAGCTGATGCAGATCGTGCTGCGCGAGGTGGATCGGCTCAATCGGATGATTGCGGATCTGCTCACGTATGCCCGTCCGCGCCAGCCCGAGCTGCAAGCGATCGACCTGGGAGGGCTGCTCGAAGAAACCGTGCGCGTGTTCCAGCAGGATCGCACGCAGCCTGGCGTTGCCGTGCGCCTGGAGCCGCCCGCGCGCGCGCTGCGGGCGCTGGTCGATCCCGGGCAGATCCGGCAGGTGGCCTGGAACCTGATGCGCAACGGCGCCGAGGCCATGCCGGGGGGCGGCGAGATAGAAGTCAGGCTGCTCGACGGTGAGGGAGCGGCCGGATTCGAGGTGACTGATCAGGGCCAGGGCATTGCGCGCGACGATCTGGATCGGGTGTTCGATCCCTTCTTCACGACCAAGGATACCGGGACCGGATTGGGGCTGGCCACGGTGCATCGGATCGTGCAGGACCACGGCGGACGGGTGGAGATCGCGAGCGCGCTCGGCAAGGGCACCCGGGTCCGGGTCTGGCTGCCGGCAGTGCAAGCGGCCGCGGCGACGGGCTGAGTCTGTCAAAACGACGGCTGCGGCGGCTCTCGCCTCTTCGTGAATCAGCTTCCGATTTCATCCCCCCTCCAGATGGGCGTTGCGTCTTCGCGCAGGCGATGCGCCGTCAAAGCAGCGATGAGGAGGGGGCCGCTGAGGAGGGCTGGGGTGACCAGCAGGGCGCCCGTACCTGTGCCAGGAAAGGTTGCGGCCCGCCGGGTCCAGGTCGAGATGCTGACGGCCGATCGGACGTGGGGGCGAGCGCTCATGGAGAAGTTCCGGCGGATACAGCGCACGCCGGAGAGCTCAGATAGGTCGGCTTCACCTAAGAGCGCGGGAGGTGCGATGGCCGCGGCCTGCGAGCACCCGCCCGAATCCGGTTGACGGCGGGCGGCCGTCGCGCCGAGGCGCCACCGCGCGGCGCCAATGCAAGACGCGGCAGGCACAGCGCCTCAACGCCGCGCGGAAGGCCGACGGCAGCGAAACAGCTGAGCGACTCGAATCTATAGATTGATCGCCAATCCCAGATTGAAATCGACGTGCGCCGTGAACTGGTCGGCTCCGATCAGCGACTGGACTTCGCCGACCACGCCCACGATGTCCGAGAAGTCCCAGTGGAACCCAAGACCGGGCCCCAGAAAGATCGGGCCCGAGTTGACCGTGTCGGTGGCGCCGGGCTTTCCGTTGCCCTGACTCACGTCGACCACATGGCGCAGATCGCCTCCGCCGGCCGCGAAGTCGAAGTAGCCCCGGAAGCTTTCGCGGGAGAAGAAGTACATCACGCGCCCGAAGGCGGCGAAAGCCCCCACCGCCGGGCTGCCCCGATCGGGCTGCTGCGGGTTGGCCGAGATGAAGGCCTCGATGCGACCCTGCAGCGACAGCGCCCAGCGTTCGGCCAGGAAAAATCCCAGCTCGGGCGCAACGTGGAAGTAGGCCGGCGCCACGCCCGAGGCGATGGGGACCGATGGTGCCGTGCTGACTCCCCCCATGGTCGCCAGCTCGGCATTGCCGGTGGTCCAGCCTCCGCCCGTGCCCACGCCGAGCGTGATCCAGGCATTGTGACGCGAGAGCACGCCGGTCTCGGGCTTCTTGGTCACCTGGGTGGACTCGCCCTTGCTGGTCTCTTTCTTTTCGAGCGGATTGTCCTCGGTGTCGGCGGGCGGCGCCGCGATCGCAGCCGTGACCGTGATGATGTTGGGGCTGGTCGGGCTGCCAGCGTTTTGCAGCGGCCGGCCCCTGGCGTCGCGTGCCTCGATGTAGTACTGCACCGCGTGCCCACTCACCGCCTCGCCTGGGATCGTGCCCACGTAGGTGCCCTTCCTGGTGCGTGTCATGGGCACGGTCGCGAAGTCTTCGCGATGGGGCGGCCGATAAAACAGGAACACGCGTGTGGCCTGGAGGTTCGAGCCCACCTGCGCCGGCACCGAGATAGGTTGCCCGGCCGGCGCGGAATCGATCGGATTGTGCACGATGCCTTTGACATCGGCCGACACTCCGTCGTCCTCCACGGGCGTGCGCCTTTCTTCGCTGGCCGGGGGCGATTTCCGCTCGCTCGTGGCCACCGTCTTGCCGCTCCGCGGCACGCCCACGGTCTCACGGGCGTTATCGAACACCTCCTGCAGCTCAGGCGTAGCCACCGCCGGATCGAGCTTGAAGTCGGGCTTGAGCTGCAGCGCCTTGACGAACTGTTGGAAGCCCTTGTAGCGATCCTTGAGCCCGGCCACGTACACGATGCCCAGGTTGCCATAGGTCTTGGCCGCGACCGCCTCGTTGTCGAGCCCGTGCTTTTTCAGAAGCGACAGCGCCTCGTTGAGCATCTTCTTGGCGTTGTCGAACTCGAGCATGTCGTACTCACCCATCGCGCGCTTGTTGATCTGATCGACCTTGGACACGGTGGCGGCATCCTGCGCCCGCGCGGAACCCACGAAGCCGACGACGAGCACAAGGGCAGCGACTCCTACCCGGCCCTGCAACATGCGAACACTATACCTCAGCGGCGGCAAATCTGCCTGTACTACTATGTCCTACCTAGTGTTTGGGCGACGGGGGCGCGGGCGTGGGTGCGGACGGCCCCGGCGTGGGCGCTGGCTCGGCGACAATGAAGAACTCGACCCGGCGGTTCTGCTCGCGCCCGCCCGCGGTCTTGTTGGTGGCGACCGGACGGTCGGGACCGTATCCGATCGGCTCCATCCGGGACGGATCGATCCCGTGGTCGACCAGATACTGGCGGACCGAGTTGGCGCGCCCCTGCGACAGCTTCATGTTGTACTCGTGCCCGCCGCGAATGTCGGTGTGGCCCTCGATGCGCACGCGGATGCCGGGGCGGGTCCGCAGGGCCTCGGTGACCTCGTTCATGAGCGGGAAGCTCTTGGGCAGGATGTTGGTCTTGGCGGTCGCAAAATAGATCTTCTGCTTGAGCTCGATCTTCTCGTTGGTGACCACGATCAGCTTGAACTTCTGCGGGCAGCCGTCGGAGCCGGGCGGGCCCGGCTCGAGCGGGCACTTGTCGAGCCGATCCACGATGCCGTCGCCGTCGGTGTCCTTGTCCGGGCAGCCGTCGTTTTCCTTGGGCCCGGGCTCGTTGGGGCATTTGTCGTCCTTGTCCAGGATGCCGTCTTTGTCGTTGTCGGGATCGGGGCAGCCGTCCTCGTCCTGGAAGCCGTCTTTGTCCTCGGGCTCGTTGGGGCACTTGTCCCTGACGTCCGGAATGCCGTCTTGATCGTTGTCGGGATCGGGGCAGCCGTCCTCGTCCTGGAAGCCGTCCTTGTCCTCGGGCTCGGTGGGGCACTTGTCGCGGCTGTCGGGGATGCCGTCACCGTCGGTGTCGCGGTCGCCCAGCACGACCACCGTCGGGTTGCACTTCTCGCGCGGCGAGCTGGCCAGGGCCGCGCGCGCGTTCTCGTCCGCGATGCGCAGATGCTCGCGGGCCCGGAAATAGTCGCCCTCGTGCAGCTCGGTGGCCGCAAACTCGACGTTGGATTCGGCCAGCGCCAGCTCGCGGGGCGCGCACTTGTAGGCGCCGTTCTCGCGCGCGGTCTTGTTCAGGTTCTGGATGCCGCGTACCTGACCTTCCAGCTCGACCCCAGCACAGCCGCCGGCGGCCGCGGCCGCGAGCGCGAGTGCCACCGCAAGCCACTTCACGGGCTTGGGCTCCCGGTCGGCGGCGCGGCCGGCTGCTCGCGCGCCCGCTCGAGCGCCAGCAGGCGCGCCTTCTCGGCCATGTCTTCCGACTTGTGTCCAAATGCGATCGCGAACTGGAACTGCGCGTAGCTGGCCTCCTCACGCGCCTTATGGAGATACTCGACCGCGCTCGTGTATTCATAGGGCGCCAGCTTGTCGGCGCCCACGGCCCGGGCGGCCTCGACCGCGTAGGCGGCCTTGCGCGTGACCTGGCTCATGTATTCGATGGGGCCGCAGCCAAGGCCGACGCCAACGCATAGGAGTAGGAGGAGCCGCACGGCTCGCATGGGATAGCTGCTCGACGCTACCAGATCGCTCGCTGCAATTCAAGAAATGCGCCGGCCGGCCAGGTGAAGCTGCCAGCTCGCGTAGCCGAGCGCACCGCCGACCGTGAGCACGGAAATCGCCAGCACCCACCCCAGCTTGACCTCGACCAGCGGCAGAAGCGTGGCCCCGGCCTGCCAGTCGTCGAAGGTGCCGTAGTGAAAGAAGCGCCGCCTGAGCAGCGTGAGCACGGTCAGCACGATGGCGCCGTTGCCACAGATCGCAAGCAAGAGCTCGCGGAACTTGCCGGCACGGATGAGCGTATAGCCCAGGAGCAGGCCGGCGGCGAGCGCGGCCGCGTCGACGATCAGCACGAGCACCACCACGCCGCGTGGGATGCGGCGCGGATCGAGCCAGTACATCCAGGTCCAATCGGGATGGGCGAAATAGAAATAAAGCGCGGTCGGCCACATGACCAGCGCCTCGAATGCCAGCCCGACGTGCAGGGCCGCGCACTGCACGAACTTGCCCTGGTGGGCGCGGATGAGCGCGCGCGCGCTGTGTGCGAGCACCAGGCCGCACAAGAGGTTGAGCAGGACGCCGAGCAAGATTGTGGAGATCACCTCCCTTACGGAGGATACTACGACTTTTCGCGATCGGTCTCACCCGACAGCAGCGCGCCCGCGGCCTCGAAGTCGACCCGATCGACGTCCGCCGGCGCGGCCGCCAGCGTGGCCGGGGTCTCGGTCACCCATTGCTCGCGGCGCGAGGTGGTGGTGTCGGCGTGGGCGGGCAGGACGTCGATCGGCGCGCCCGCCGCGTGCGCGACCGGACGGTACAGATCGGCCGGCACCACGCGCGCGTAGGCCTCCAGCAGCGCGCGTCGCGATGCCGAAGCCGGATGGCGCTCGCGCACCAGCTCGTAGCCGGCCTTGGCCAGGCGCTCGGCCAGCCCGGGATCCTCGAGCAGGCGGCGCAGGCAGGCCGCCAGGTCGGAGGCGTCGCCGGGTTGGAACAGCAGGCCGTGCCGGTCGCGCGTGACGATCTCGGCCACGCACGGGCGATCGGGTGCCACCACCGGGCGGCGGCAGGCCATGTATTCGAGCAGCTTGGTGGGCGGGCTGGCCAGCGGGCGCTCGGCAGCGTCGGCGGCACTGGGTGCGACGCATACGGTCGCCTGCGCGATGATGCGCGGCATGTCGTCGTGGTCGACCGGGCCCAGCTCGCGCAGGCGCTCGCGCAGGCCCAGCTTTCCGACCAGATCGTCGAGCGGCGCGCGCAGCGTGTCGTCGACCGCGCCGCACAGCCACACCTCGAAGTCGTGCTTTTCCATGAGCAGCGAGACTGCCTCCAGGAGCAGGCGCACGCGACGTCCGGGCGCGATGCGACCGGCATACAGGATGACCGGGCGCGCCGCCCGCAGGCTGGGCGGCTCCCAGTCGAAGTGGTCGATATCGACGCCGGGCGGAACCACCGCCACCTCGCCTCCGAAACCGGCCCGCTCCAGGTGCAGGCGCGCGGTCTGGGTCGGCACCAGGATGAGGTCCGAGCGCTCGAGGCAGTACGACTCACTCTGAAACAGAGTGGCGGCCAGCTCGCGATCGGCTGCGCGCGGCTCGCTCTGCGGCGACAGCGCGACGTCGAACACCAGCCGGCTCGGCATGTCCCAGCGCCGCTCGCAGATGGGCAGGCCGCTCCAGGCGTCGCGAAAATGGATCACGTCGTACTCTTCGCCGTCGAGCTGGCGGCGCACGGCGCGCCGGAAAGCGTCGATCTGCTCGGCCAGCGTGAGCGCGCCCGCGGGCACCCGTAAGAGGCGCGCCTTGAGGTAGTGCTCGACCACCGCCTGGTCGGCGCCCTTGAGCGCCATCACGTCGACGGCGAACCGGGGCGTGAGCGCCTTGACCACGTTGCGCAGCTGGGCCCCATGCCGATCCGGTGCCGGCAACGCAGCCATGCCGGTAAGAAGAAGTCGCGGGACTTTCAATGCTTGCGCTCGTCCCCAGCTTGTTATATTAGCATGGCCAGCTAAGTCGGAGGCTCACAGTGAAACAGCTTATCGCGTACTTGCTCGACCACCTCATGCTTGATTTCGATGGTGATTTGACCCTGGAGATGGTGCGCGATTTTCTGCGCGACGACGAGAGCCGCGAAGGGCGGGCGCTGATGGCGAAGCTGGTCGAGGATCGGGGCGTGGAAGACATGATGGTCACGCTTGCCGACTGCCTCAAAGACTATCTTCGAAGCGGCATCAACGAAGAGGTCATGCGCGACCAGATCCGGACCTACGCGGAGTCGTGACCGGCCGCTGGCGGCGCTCCGGGCTCGCCCTTTTCCCCCTGGTTGCGGGGTGCCTGGACGCTGCGGACGCACCCTTTCCGACTGCTCCCGCCCCCCCCTTTTCAGTCGTCGATTCCAGCCCCAGCTATGGCGACACCGGCGTTGCGACCGACGTTATCATCGAGGTTCGGTTCTCGGACGTGCCCTACCCGCCCCAGCTCGACGGGACGTGGCTTCTGTCCACGCCCGGCGTGCGCGTGACCGGCACCGCGCGCGTGGATCTAGTCGAGCGTAGCGTGCGCGTGCGCGCGGCGCGCGGGCTGCAGCCGTACCTGGAGTACACGCTCGCCATCTCGACCGATCTGCGCTCGTTCGCGGGCGCGCCCCTCAAGCAAGCCGAGAAGCTGCTGTTCTTCACCGGTGGCGGACCGGGCCCGCCCCCGCCGCCGCCGACCTTGCGCAAGCTGGGCGCCGAGGTGCTGCCCGCGCTTGCGGTGTGTGCGGCCTCGGGCTGCCACGCGAGCGCGACCGGGGTGGCGGGGCTGGATCTGGAGAGCGCGGCCGGGGTGCTGGGCGCGGTCTCGCGCAGCGCACGCGGACAGCCGGATTCGGTGCTCATCGTGCCGGGCAGCTCGGCCGCGAGCTACCTTCTGTGGAAGGCGCTCGGGCTGGCGCACACGTTCGGTCACCGGACGCCCGCGCTCGCGCACGACCCGGCGCGCGTGCTGGCCGACTGGATCGAGCAGGGCGCGCAGAATCCGTAATCCGCGTTCAATATTGATCGGCCTCCGTCGAATCTTCGACGGAAATCGCGATGCTCGCGCGCTCGATCGGACACTTAGGAGAGTGGCATTGGCTTCGCATGCGGTGGTGGGCATGCGCCGACACACTCGCACGATCTCGACGGTGGCGGTGATCACGTTGGGGGGCCGCCTGCTTCTGAGCCCGGGAGCTGCCGCCGCGGACGAAGGAGCGGCCCCAGAAGCCCAGCAGCCGACAGCCCTCTCCGAGCTCGAGAGCAGCGCACGCTGGTCGAAAGCGGGCGGTGGTGTTTTGCTTGGTGTGGGAACGCTCGGCGTCGTGGGCATGGTCGGAGCCGCCACCTTGAGCTGCAAGTGCGATACCAGCGAGGAGGCGGCGGGGGCCTGCAGCCGGTCGTGTCAAGCCGTCCCGTTGCTGGTGATGACCGTCGTCGTCATGGGCTCCTTCCTGTCCGGTGGGCTGCTCATCCGCCGCGGGATCCTGAAACAGCAGGAGGCTGACCGTCTGCGTGCGTCGATCACCATAGCCCCCATCATTTTGAACGAGGGGTCCAATCTGGCAGCCGGAGTGGGGGCGATCGGACGTTTTTGACCGGCACCGACGGGCGCTAGGCGCCGAATCGCTCGACCCGGAACGGGGTCAGGTCCAGGCGCGCGCGCCCGTCGACGATGCAGTCGGCCACGATCTCGGCCGTGATGGGCGCCAGCAGGATGCCGTTGCGGAAGTGGCCGGTGGCAAGAAACAGGCCCTCGACCGGCGTTCCGCCGAGCACCGGCAGCTGGTCCTCGGTGTAGGGTCGAAAGTTGGACCAGAAGCCGCTGACCGGGGCGTCGGCGAGCGCAGGCACGATCGCGAGCGCCAGGTCCAGGATGGAACGCAACCCGCCCGCAGTCACTTCCTTCTGGAAGCCGACCTGTTCCATGGTGGAGCCGCACAGCACGCGCCCGTCGCGCCGGACGATCACGTAGCCGTGGCCCAAAAGCAGCACGTGGCGCGCGATCGGCGGCCGCGTCTCGAGCTGCACCATCTGGCCGCGCACCGGGCGCACGGCCCGCGCAGGCAGTGCGCAGCCGTCGACCAGGCCGCTCCAGCTCCCGGCCGCCAGCACGACCGCACCCGCTTCCATGAGCTCGCTGTCGAGCTCGACCCCGCGCGCGCGCCCGCCCGACTGCACCACGCGCTTGACGTAGCCGGTCCGAAACTCCACGCCCGCCGCCGCCGCGGCGAGCTGCAGGGCCCGCATGAGCGCGCGTGGCTCGACCTGACCGTCGTCGGGCAGGAGCAGGCCCGCCCGCACCGAGTCGGTGACTGCGGGCTCGAGCGCCCGCACCTCGGCGCCCGAAAGCGCCTGCGCACGGAGACCACTGGCGCGCTGCCAGGCCAGCGCCTGCTCGAGCTGGCGCGCCTGCTGGGCGTCCAGCGCCAGCTGCAAAAGGCCGCACGGCCAGTACTGAACGTCGACCCCGGTGGCCGCGTGCAGCTCCTCGGCGTAGGCCGGCCAGGCGGCGCGGCTTTTGAGCGCCAGA
>Ga0126376_10001620_pt1 | contig 12272 bp, 11 predicted proteins | sample PanSoiMetPlot_15_FD_92760 | JGI IMG/M metagenome (GOLD analysis project Ga0126376, IMG submission 92760) | Tropical forest soil microbial communities from Panama - MetaG Plot_15 | ecosystem: Environmental > Terrestrial > Soil > Tropical forest > Bulk soil | place: Panama | collected 2016-02-17
ATTCGTCTACAACTGGACGCATATTTTCTCGCCGAGAGTATTGAACGATTTTGTCTTTCACGAAAACAACTTTCTTAACCGCATTCCTTCATTTGTCGAGAATAAGAATGAGATACGCTTCCCTTCCGTACAGGACGGGGGCAACTTCCGCATCCCCCAACAGACACCACAGAATCGGGTGCAGTTCCGCGACAATTTGAGTTGGACCAGGGGAGCACACGCGTTGAAGTTTGGCGGTGAGTTCCAACGCATTGATGCCGGCGCTGTTTTTGATTTATTTGGGTCCGGCACAATCGAAACCACCGAGGACTTTGCGACGCGCGATCGAAATGGCGATGGCCAGATCAATGACAACGACATCGTGATCGCCGACACGATTCGCTCTGCCGCACCCGTTCGCCCACCGACGGTGGAAGATTTAGACAACTATTATTTTGCCTTCTATGGGCAGGACGATTGGAAGATAAGGCCGAACCTCACGCTCAACCTGGGCCTGCGTTGGGAAGTTGATACAGATGCAAAGGATCTGAAGCACTTCAACGAAATCAACCCTATTCTACGGCCATTCGCAGGTAACTCCCGTAGTCGTGAATACAACAATTTCGCCCCGCGTATCGGCTTCAATTGGGATCCCTGGAGTAATGGTCGCACTTCAATTCGCGGCGGCTATGGCATCTACTATGACCGGATCGTGCTCGAGGTTCCCTTGCTGGAAAGATTATTGGACGGTCGCAAGCTGGCGATTCAAGTGCGGCTCGGTTCTGAGCTCAATGCGGCAGGAAATTTCCTACCGGGTACGCCTACCCTGGCAAACCCATTCGTGGGTACAGCGCTGACGGGTGTTGGGATTGGCATAAACATACTGGACCATAACCTCAGCACACCTTATGTGCAGCAGTTCAATCTCGGCTTTCAACGCGAGCTCACACGCGATCTTATTTTCTCAGCAGACTACATTCACGCCTTCGGATCCAAGTTCATCATCGGACGCTTCATAGGCTCAGTGTTTAACCCTTCGATTGGCGGAAATGACGACGTGGTAAATATCGAATCGTCAGTTAAGACCTGGTATGACGGGATGCTATTGAATGCGCAAAAGCGTTTCTCGAATCGATACAGCTTCAATGCATCCTATACACTTCAGAAGTCGTTCAACTTCTCGAACGATGATCAAATCCCATTTCAGGTTCCACCGCTAAATCCAAATAATTTGCGACTCGACAAGGGACCGCCTCCAAACGAAGAGCGGCATCGCTTCACTTTCCAGGCGGTGTTCGATATGCCTTATGAATTCCAGCTCTCGCCTATCTACACACTAGCTTCAGATGTGCCGTTTGACATTCAGTTGCCGCCCGATATTGGTGGCACGCGCATCCCAGCACTTCAGCGCAACGCAGGTGGTCGGACATTCCGAACCGGATCAGCGTTGAATGCATTTATTAACGCATTCAATACCGGACGCCCGCTAGCCAGTCGTCTGCCGCTCGTCAGAGACGATCTGAATCTGGGTGATTCTTTCCAATCATTAGACGTGCGACTGACTAAAACATTTCGCTTTACTGAACACTTCAACATCCAGGGTATCGCTGAAGTATTCAACCTTTTCAACGTCACCAATATTCGTGGCGTGAATAATGTGAACTTTTCCGGATTCCAAAATACTTTGCTCCGGGATAGCACCAACCCGGCGGACGCAGGCTTCTTACGTTCTTCGACGTTTGGTTCAGCTATCCAGACCGCGGGAGGAGTGTTCGGAACGGGCGGGCCGCGCGCCTTCCAATTCGCTGTACGCGTGAATTTCTTAAGTTCTAAGATTCGCGATGATTGGTTGCCACTGCGTCAGGTTTGACCCCGTTGACTGCGATCGCGCCTAAACCGAAATACAGTCTCTGGCCCCACGAGATGGAATCGCCTAACACCAGAATTTGCAGTGGGCGTTGGGTGTTTTGGGCTTCCGACATATCGTGATTGTGACTGCGTACGCAGTCAGACAGACGTGTTCGTATAGACGGTACAGCGACGACTCAGAACATTTCATTGCCAAAGTGCCAAAGGTAGTTCGTCTTCAATCGAAGAAGAGGTGAATGCCGGATCCGTTGCCCGCAACGAATGTCGGGTTCACGCCGAATGTCGCTCGAATGAGATCGACAGTGAGGACGTCTGTAGCCGTGCCGCTTGCTACGAGACGACCGTGATCCAACAACACGATGTGATCGGCAAAGCGTGCCGCCAGATTTAGATCGTGAACGACGCCGACTGTAACGACGTCACGAGCACCGGCGAAGTCGCGCACCTTCTTCATGAAATCAATCTGGTGACGAATGTCGAGAAATGTGAGCGGCTCGTCAAGAAACAAATAACGACAAGATGAAGTGCCTTCGTTCCATAATTGCGTAAGTACTCGAGCGAAGTTAACACGCTGGCGTTCGCCACCGCTGAGAGTCTGATAATTGCGTTGACTGAACTCGGTCACATCAAAATACGCCATAACCTCATCGACGATTCTTTCATCAGTCGGTCCGGGGCGTCCTCCGAAGTGCGGATACCGGCCCATCATGACAACTTCGCGCACGCTCAACGGGAACGCGACCTCTACAGCCTGTGACAGCACCGCCCGCTGCTTCGCGAGAGCGGCTTCACTTGCGTGCTGCACATCAGCGCCGTCGTATTCGATCTTGCCGTTCTGTGGGCGCAGCAGACGCGCCAGAACTTTGATGAGAGTTGATTTGCCTGCGCCGTTCGGCCCGATTATCAAGTGAAGCTTGCCCGGAGCAAATGACACTGAAACATCGGCGATGAGTGCTTTTTGTCCAACACGGAAGGTGATGTTGCTGGCCGTAAGCATAAATTAGAAGACGTAGTGCCGCCGCCGCAGTAAAAGAATGAACACCGGCACACCAACTGCTGACGTGAGTATTCCAATCGGTAACTCAGCGGGTCGAACCACGAGGCGCGCCATAAGATCAGCCAAGGTCAGGAGTGTCGCTCCCGTTAACGCGCTACCAACGATCAGAAATCTGTTGTCAGCTCCTCCCAGCATTCGCAGGATGTGCGGCACGACAAGTCCGACGAAACTGATGACACCAGTAAAAGCCGTTGCGACGGCAACGATAACGACGTTCACCGACAGGATGATCCATTTCAGACGGTTGACGTTCACTCCCAGGTACGTCGCTTCCTCTTCGCCAATCATCAGCGCGTTTAATTGCTTCGCGTACCGCAACGCGATGATTGATCCAAGAATTGTCGAAGCTCCAACGATCTCGACCGCTTTCCAATTAGCACCTGACAACGTTCCTAAACTCCAGAACGTAATCGAGCGCGCCTGCGGGTCACGCGCAATGTAAGAGAGAAATCCGATTGCACTCATGAAAAGTGCATTCACAGCCAGTCCTGTGAGCAACAGCATCACGATTGATGCGCGTCCGTCTTCACGCGATCGAGCGAGCAGAAAGACCAGGTAGGTCGAGATAATGCCGCCGATGCAGGCGGCGAACGGCAAACTCCAAATGCTCGTACCCACGTGAAGCACACCGCCGAGCACGAAGAAAAGTGCCGAGCCGAATGCAGCGCCGCTCGATGTGCCAACCAGTCCCGGCTCAACGATGGGATTTCGAAATAGTGCCTGCATCAGAGTGCCGCCGACGCCGAGACTCGCCCCGACCAGCAAACAAAGAACTGCTCGAGGAAAGCGCAACTCGAGAAAGATTCGTTGGTCCAGGGTTGGTTCAGGATGTCCAGGAAGCACGGAGGTCAACGCTCGACTAATCTCAGCGATTGAAAAGTCGATCGCGCCGTAGCGTATCGAAGCAGCTAGTACGAGAAGCGTGACAGCGACTAACGCAAGAAGAAGCACTTGTTGGCTGCCACGTTGACTTGTCACTTTTGATGAATGATTGCCGCGACTTTTGCGATGTTCTCGCCCGAGCGTGGGCCAAAGTAATTTAGCACGTTCTCTTCAATTCGGTAGATGCGATTGTTCTTGGCGGCGTTCGAGGTCGCGACGCCCGGCAACGCTTTGATTTGATCGAGCGATCCGCCAAGACGATCGTAAGCAAAATCTGTCAGTAAAATGACATCCGGATTCGCCTGCGCAATTATCTCCGGCGATTCCATCCGCTGCATCCCGCTGTTCTCGACGGCCATCTGTCCGCCGGCCAGTTCGATCATCTGACTGACGCCGCCGCCATCGCCTCCTCCGCCTTTACCCACGACTAAGTAGACGTTCGACGCGCGGCCAAAGTGAATGACAGCCACGCGCGGATGATCCGTGTACTGCTTTACTTTTTCCAAAGAAGCCGCGCGTTGCGTGTCGAGTGTGTTGCACAGTTCTTCTGCCCGCGCCTCTTTGTGAAAGTACGCTCCCATCTCGCGAATCAAAGCCTTGGTCCCATCGAAAGAATCATTCTTCGCGCTGAACGTCTTCATCGGAATGTTCAACTGCTGAAGCTGCTGCACCACTTGCGGTGGGCCGATGTTGTTGTCGTGAATAACTGCAGTCGGGTGCAGCGAGAGAATGCCTTCAGCGCTCAAGGCGCGGTGATACCCGACAGTTTGCACGTTCTTAACTTCGGGTGGATACGTGGTAGAAAGATCGATTCCGACGACTTTATCTTGGGCACCCAACGCCCAGATGATTTCATTGTAGATTGGTGAAATGACAACGTAACGCGCGTCTTTCGATTCGGATGGAGCGTTGTGAAATCGAGAGCAGCTAATCGCGGATGAAAGTGCAATCGCCAGTGCCGAGACAATTAGAATTTTCTTCATTCAGATACAGAATCTAACGGTCTACGAGGAACTACTACCAGATGCCGTTGATTTAACTGTCGCACGGTCCGCAACCCAAAAGACCGGCACTGAGGCAAGTTGGACGGCGATAGCAAATGCGATCAGAAGAGGACGTGAGTGCTCGTAAAGCAAGCCCGTCGTCACACTCCCAACCAACCAGCCGCCGCCGTAACCTAGATAGAACAATCCGAACGCGAGGTTTCGCTTGCCTTCCGGCAGGACACTTGCAATCACAGCCTTGAGCAGAGTGTCTTGAGTTGCGTAGCCGACGCCCCAGAAGATCAGACCGATCAGCGCCACCCAAAAGCTACCCAGAAAGACCAGCGGCGGAAAGATCGCGCTGAGGCAAACGCCGGTCACGACGATCCAGATGCCGATGCGATCGTATAAACGGCCCAGCACGAGGCTGGCAATCACACCGATGCCCGTTGAAATGGCGAGGAAGAAAGGTATCCAGTGCTGCGTAACGATGCCGCTCCTGGACAGGTGATAAGAGATCAGTTCAAAGCTCATCAAACCCGCTGCGAAACAGGCGCCCGCGACCATGTAGAGCCAATAGCTGCTCGTGAACCCTTTCGCTGTCGCGGTTTTCTGACCACCTTTCTCCAAATGAGACGGAACGGGAAAGGTGACACGAGCCGCGACCAGCGCAGCGAGCGCCATGAAAGCGGAGATGAGTAGCAGTGCGTAGCCGGTTCGATAACTCTCGCCTCCCTTAACGAATAAAACGAGACCGATCAGCAGTGGTCCAAGAGTCGCGCCAGTCTCGTCCATCGCGGTGTTCACGCCGTACACCCAGCCTTTGCCGTGTTTGCCAGTGGAGTATGAGAGCATTGCCTCCACGGTCGGCTTGCGGATCGCCCGTCCGATGCGTTCAGCGAGAATCAGACCAGCCGCGAACTGCCAGTTGCCCGCAAGCGCCATGGCGGGGACGGCGAGCAGATTGATGCTGTAGCCGATGAACGTGACCAGCCAGTACCTTCCCGTCTTGTCGCTGATATACCCGGCAACGGACCGCAGGCTATAACCAAAGAATTCGCCTGCTCCCGCAATGATGCTGATGGCGGCGGCGCTGGCCCCGAGCTTCCCGAGGAACGGGCCGTTGATGCTCGCACCACCTTCGTATGTCATGTCGCCAAAGAGATTGACGACGCCCAGGATCAGCACGAACCGGAAAGCATTTGAGGCAGCGAGCGTCTTTGCGGTTCTGCGGTTCATCGATAGCGTTCTATCGCGTCTGGTTTTATCGAGGGGAAATCCGGCCATCAATGGACCATAAGCCGTATGCTTGGCTATGGCTTAGAAACTATTGAACAGATTATCAGTTTGAAAACTAGTGATTATTTCGAAATGTGATAATTTCCGTCGCATGTCTTTGTCGTGGTTTACCAGTGGCGCACCCATGTTATGTGCGTTCAAGAGTAGATAGGCGGTTCTCTTTCGTGAGGTTTGAATTGTGTTGGCGGAACTACCGTAAATCGGAGTTTTCGCGAAGACCTGTGCTAACCGCGATGAAGGTGGCCCACAATTTCAGTTCTTTCTTTTCCAATCGAGCCGAAACGTGAAACGTTTCCTCACAGTTCACACGACACATTTTTGCGGTGGCTGAAGTAAGGGATGACGGGGCCGCAGAGATGATCGGAAGTTCATTTTTTAACCCGTACACAGTAACTCTTATCGAGAACTGCGAACGATTCATATTGAAGTTGGAGAATTGATTGATCTCTTTAAAAGCTGCTGTAGCCCTCTCAAAAGCCACAGAGGAATCGACCTCGAGAGAAAGTTGAACCAGCATCAGTTTGGCCTGAATTCGATCCTGATCGTCTTTGATCTGGTTCGCTTCAACGTTTGCTTGATCAAACAAACGAATCGCGTCACCCGTCGCTTTTTCTTTCAAGCGCGCCTGTCCCACACTACTTAATGCCATCACACGGATAAGCGGAATTTTGAGCTTGTTGCAATCGGACTCGGTAACTGTTTCCGTCTTTTCGAGCTTCGCCTGGAGGACCGTCAGGTTCACTACATCTCCCACCTTCTCTTTTAGCTCTTGATTGCTGATTCGAGTGGCGAGCAACACGGCTCGGGTAAAATCCTTTTTCGGTAGAAGGTAGCCGAAACCGATTGTGAAGTACTCGAGATCGCGTCGATCATCGTTATCAATCTCGTTTGCGTTCTGAAACCGTTTCTCCCAATCCGCGATCGCGTCCGACTCCGAGGCGTTAAAGCCTTTGTAAGCGCTTTCGAACCTGGCGGAATCGTCCTTCGACACGCCGGGCAGCAGATTTGCCATCTTCGCGTAAACGTCATTGAGTAACTGAGGGGCAAGGACCTGATATTGCGGCACGAGATTCTTGAGGGCGAAATAGGCGACAGCCGCCGGTACCTGTTCGTCCGGATTCATCTTGGAAAACAGCAACGCGAGATAGCGTCTCGCTAAGGCTGGGTTCTTCGGGATCGCTGACGTATTACCGGCAGCGTTCGCAGTGTTGTAACCACTAATCGCAACGTAGGCGAGACTCTCATCCGGCGAGAACAGATAAGACGAAAGCACTAAGACTTCATTTGCATCAGCGAGAGGTCGTTGGGCCAGAACGTCAAGCGCATCGCTAAACAGGTTATCCGTAATCGCGGGCGCGCGTTTGCGCTGGCTCATCAGGAAGAACGAGTGATCCTTCAGCACGCGGTGAGCAACGCTTTGTCGAAACAACTGGCGCGCTCTTTGTTCATCGCTCTTCAAATAGTTTGCGGACTGGGTTAACAGCAGGTATGACAGGTAAACAGGATCGGATTTCATCTCGCTGCCGTTTACGGCCACGGATCCAACTGCCGCTTCCCAACTCTCCTTTAACTTCCTCTCAAACTTTTTGTCATGCTTTGCCGCGATGCCGCTGATCTGAGCGAATAGTACCTGTGGATCTGCGGAGGCGGAATCGATACCAGACGAGTCCTTCAAGAGCGCGACCGTCAAGTCGAAACTCCGTGATAACAGTCGTTCGCCAAGTGATTGGTCCAGGTTCCAAACAGTATCAGCCAAACGAGCCTGAAGCGTTATTTCGTCGACCGGCTTCAAGCCGCGCGCATCGTCGGAAAGCCGGCGTGCACGGTCGAGCAGTTGGATCGTGTCGGCGCGCAGGCGTGGCGCTTGTTCCTGCACTCTGGATTTGTTGGCTTCTTGACCAGGCGATGCAAATGGGAATTGCATCATGAGGAGCACTGCGATGAATCTGCCAAACTTGAGGAAATTCATTTGTCACCTTCCTCCCACTGAGGTGCTGAGGATTTTGAGAAACAGAGGTCTGGCGAAAACCTCCCATGCTGTATCAGTTTAGATTCCTGGTGGACTGTAAGAATCGTTGGGTCCGGCGCAGCCCGCGTCCCACCACCAATTATCGCGACAATAAGCGTTGTCGCCAGGTAGTAGAGTGCCGAATGAACTACTGCCACCGAGGCCAGCTCCGGAACTGGTGCCGCAATTGGCACTTCCACTAAACACAATCTCACCGGGGACACCGGACTCCTTATAACAACTGATGGAACAATCACCCGTCTTGGTCCAGTGGTCTCCTTCGCATTTTGCCAAGTTCGGACACTGCGTCGTCTTGCAGCTATATTCGGCTGCCCGCGTGTGACTTCGATCGCTGACCCAACCCAACAAAGCCGCTATCAATATGAGGGTTCCCAATATCGTGATACGTGAGCTCATGAGGATATCTCCTTCCTGGTTGTGAAGAACCAAGCATCCGAGTTCCAGACTTCGGCACTCGCAATACTATTGGACTGTTGCAAATGCTTTCGGTGTACTGAACGGCTGCACAGTTTGAGGATTCCGTTCAGCCGCTGCGCCATAGGCGAGTTTTGACGCAGGTAGCTGGAAGTAAGTCCCACGTTTGGCCCGGAATCCGTGAAGCACCGGGGCGAGAAACCGAAAACAGCGCGAGAATAATCGCTTCTGGTGCTACAGGCAATAAGGTTTTTCGGAAGTTCTGCAAACTGGGTCACAAAGCCGCATATTCAACTCACTCAATATTAACCTCGCTAAGCTCATCCTTGCGGCTCGGACGCCGGAAGCGATTTAGAACTTTCTCAATAAAGGTATAAATGCGCTCCGACTCTTTCGCCAAGAGCGGCGCGAAAGTGGCGAGGATTAACACGTATAGAGCTGCGAAGGGCTGGATCAAAGGTAACAAGCCACCTGCTTCAGCGAGTTTGGCGACGATGATCGAAAACTCACCACGCCCGAGCAACGTTAGACCAACGTTGAACAATGTCGCAGCGGAGTGTCCGGCAACTCTTCCCGCCAACTGTCCCGCGATGATTACGCCAACCAACGACAACAGCGCCGCACCAATCGACAGCGCGATTGCCCCACCCAGGCCAAACGGATCAACCGTCAATCCAAAACCGAAAAAGAAGATCGCGCCAAAGAAATCGCGAAACGGAACCACGAGTTTTTCGAGACGGCTGCTGTGCTCGGTCTCGCCGAGAATTAACCCAAGCAACAACGCGCCGATTGCTTCTGCCACATGAATCGTCTCGCCGAGTCCCGCAAAGATGAACAGAGTGGCGAACACGATGATCACAAATACTTCGTTCGATGAAATACGCAGCAGCCTGTTAAGTAACGGCACGCTCCAACGACCAACAACAATCAAGCCAACGATGAACCCGAGCGCGAGTCCTGCAGACGATAAGATGCCTCCGAATGAAGTAGCACCGCTCAAAACGATGCCGGAGAGCAACGACAAATAGACGGCGAGGAAGACGTCCTCGTACATCGTGATTCCGAGTATGAGCTCTGTTTCAGGATTAGCGGTGCGACGGTAGTCGAACAGGATCTTGGCAACAATCGCGCTCGAGGAGATCGTAGTGATGCCGGCAACGATCAACGTCTCTTTCGGTGAGAAGCCGGTGAGATAGGCATATAAAATTCCGACGACAAAATTGAGCACGATATAGATCGTGCCGCCGATGAAGATCGAGCGTCCGGCCTGAATCAAACGACTCACGTTGGATTCGAGACCGAGATAGAACAGTAAGAAAAGAACACCAACGCGTCCCATGAATTCGATCAACGGGGCGCTGCTGATGAAGCGGAAGTCCAGTACGCCAATCTGCGGCGCGTGTGGTCCAACCGCCATGCCGATCAAAATCAGGAACGGCACGTTGGAGAGCCGGAGCTTCGCTGCGAGCGAGACCGCGATTCCGATGAGCGCCAGCGCCAGACCAAATTCAAGGACGAGATGGTCCATCGGTTAATCCACTTTCCCTGTGACGAGAAGTCGTTTGAGATTTGTGATCGTCCGACGGTCACCGGCAAGGATGAGCGTGGCGCCTTCATTCAAGACGGTGTCGGCTTCCGGGTTGAGACGTTTGATCCGATCGGGTTCGATAATCGAAACGATCGAAGCACCACTGACGGTTCGCACTTGCAGGTCGCGAATGCTTTTGCCGATGCAGACCGAGCCTGGCTCGATCGTGTACCACTCGAGTAAAAGATCATCCAAAACGATCTCGGCCGAAGGCAGCGCCTTTGGAACGTAAGTCAGTCCACCAATGATGCCGGCGATCTGTCTCGCTTCGCTGTCGGCTAGGGTCACGACTGAGGCAACGCGATCCGGGTTCTTTTTGGTGAAGTGATAGAGCTCGCGAGTGCCGTCGTCGTGAATGACGATCACAAGCCGATCGCCATTCGTCGTTTCAACCTGGAACTTGCGCCCGACGCCCGGGAGCGTTGTTTCTCGAATTGTTGACATGCCTGTCCTTTCTTACTGACTACAACCGGTCCACGGCTCAAGCGGCCGTGTCATGCCGTTTGGTTGTTGCAGTACGCGTATCGATTTCCGGCTCGGATAATTCTTTATCTCTACTCTCCAAGTCAGAAAATGCGACTCTTAACAACAGGCCACACGTCCACACACTGGAGATGAAATACAGCAGAGCAACCTGCTCCCAGTAAAGCAGCGCCGAAACCACCGCTACCGAAATTAGCGTCCAAACATATGTGCGTCGCCGCCAGCGGCGGCGCGTCTTCCGTACTGCGAGATTATTCATCAGATGCTTCCCTTTTCTCATAGCCCAATCAAACAAGAGTGTTTCGAATCGAGCTGAAGGCGCGTGCACTACTGCCGGCCTCGACATCTCTTCGAGTTAGAAAAACTGATTGTTTAGCTGCTATGAAACGAGAGGCGGAGCGCGACCTGTAGGCCGGGAGGTAAACAGGGCAGATCTCAGTTGGATCGATTCATCGGCTGAGTAATGTGCGGCAAGGACTACAAATTGCCCACCGGTGACCAAAGGCTCGAACGCGAAATCGGTAGTTTGTCGTTTGCCGCGCTTTTGAACCTGTGAGGGCACGTCGAGCGGGCCGTACTTGGCGGTTGACGAAACCCCGACTTCGTTCGCGGGCGCTAAGCCCTTTGTTTCTCTAACTTGCGGAAGCGCCGAGACGGGAAAAGGCGTGAGGCGTAGTCCTTCACCCACGGAAAAGCACAACGAGCCAAGGATCAACGCCGTTAAGACGGACGACCATCGAGGAGAACTCGTTATGCGGGCAAACTTTCTCATTCGAAAGGCAATATAGCAAAAGACCTCGTCGCCCGCCACGAACGGATTCCCTGGCGCCGAATCGTCAATTTCCTCAAAAAACCTAGTGAAATGCTGGATTTTTTGAAGACTTTGGGGCTTGAGTGTGATATATGAGTTCCGACTGTTTTACGATTCCAGTTTTCGTTGGAGGTGTCACACCAGACTATGGCGACCAAAGCCGCTACAGGCAAGAAGCGCATGACTCAATCGGAAGTAATCAACCACTTCTCTGAATCCACAGGAATGAAGCGAGCGCAAGTCAAGGAATTCTTCGAAGAGCTGTCTAATCTCGCCGCGCGCGAAGTCAAATCAAACGGTGAGTTTGTTCTCCCAGGATTCGGAAAGCTCGTAAAATCCGAGCGAAAAGCTCGCGAAGGCCGAAACCCCGCGACGGGCGAAACCATTCAGATTCCCGCCAAGACCACCTTGAAGTTTCGCGTTGGCAAATCAATGAAAGATACCGTGCTGCCAAAAAAGTAAACGCTCGGCACTATTATTTTTCAGCATCGGCGCCGCCCCTTAGAGCTTCAGGCAATGGGCGGCGCCTTTTGTTTGTGCTCACAAATCGTTAGGTTTTTCATCATTTTCCATACGCCGATAAGTAAACTCGTTTTTAACGTTAAAAAGTGATAGACGAAGGTGGGTTCGTTCAGTATAATCTGACGTTTCGCTGAACACCCCTGCGGCAATGCGTACATGCCAACCTTTGTTTTTGGGGTTTTACCCCGAATCTAAGGCTTTGCCCTGTGGTGACGGCTGCATCCAAGGGGGTTGTTAGAGCATCTATAGTTTATACATTTGAGACGAAGATCTTAATCTGGAGGAGTGAAGGCAATCGTGACTTTTGATACACACCTGCCGCTGAATGAGCGGCTTATGAGAATCGATCACATTCA
>Ga0126376_10001621_pt1 | contig 12272 bp, 9 predicted proteins | sample PanSoiMetPlot_15_FD_92760 | JGI IMG/M metagenome (GOLD analysis project Ga0126376, IMG submission 92760) | Tropical forest soil microbial communities from Panama - MetaG Plot_15 | ecosystem: Environmental > Terrestrial > Soil > Tropical forest > Bulk soil | place: Panama | collected 2016-02-17
GAGCTTCCTGGGCCTCTCGCGGACTAATCCGAGGCTCTGTAAAGACTGTGCAGCGGCTTGCCTTAACTTAAAATGATTCGCTAGAGGAAATTGTTTTTCATGCCTGCCGACAGAAAGTTCGTCGAAGTGGAAGCCGACGTTGCGCGAGCATGGACGCTTCCCGCCCAACTTTATTGGGACGCAGAGACGTTTTGCGCTGAGAAGCAGAAAATTTTTGCGCGTACGTGGCAGGTGGTTGGTCATGTTCATCAGGTGGCGAATCCAGGAGACTATTTCACGACCGATCTCGTTGGTGAACCTTTGCTCATTGCGCGCGGAACGGATGGGCAGATCCGCGGTTTCTACAACGTCTGCCGGCATCGTGCAGGCCCAGCGGCTGAAGGTTGTGGCTCGCGCAAGTTGTTTCGCTGTGGTTATCACGGATGGACCTACGGACTCGATGGCACCCTCATCAGCGCAACAGAGATCGATGGAGTTGAAGGATTCTGCCCCGAAGATTTTGCTCTCACCCCGGTTCGCATCGAGGAATGGTTCAATCTAATATTCGTCAATCTCGATCCGCAGGCCCGGTCGCTGCGTGAGTGTCTTGGTGCATTGCCACACCAGGCGGAACGATTTCCATTTGCCGAGATGAAGCTATTCGAACGCCGCACGTATGACATGAAGTGCAACTGGAAGACATACGTCGATAACTATCTCGAGGGATACCACCTGCCGAGCGTGCATCCGGCACTAAACCGCGAACTCGATTACAACGCCTACGTTGTCGAACCGTACGAGCAGCATGTGCGGCAGTTCAGTCCGATTCGTGGTGCGCAGCCTGGCGATACGACTCCGCGACGCTATCAGGAATCGCGTGAGGATTTGACTACCGATTATTTCTGGATCTTTCCCAACTGGATGCTCAACTGTTATCCCGACAATGTCTCGTTGAACATCGTTCTGCCCCTCGAGTCGGAGCGCTCGCTGGCGATTTTTGCATGGTACTTACCTGCGAAAGATCACTCCTCCGCGGCTGCCAAGGCTTCTGTGGAATTCAGCGATCAGATTCAGATGGAAGATGTCGCGATCTGCGAGAAGGTACAAAAAAACCTTCACTCACGCAGCTATTCTCGTGGACGGTTCAGCGTGAAACAGGAGAAGGGCGTGCATGCTTTTCATCGCATGTACGCCAATCAGATGAACCAGACCTAGGTGGCCGAAAACCACCACTCTTGGCTGTGGGCGGCCAATCTAGCCGATTCTTACCCTTGGTTCATTTCTGGACGCCATTTTCTTACTGAAAACAATGAGGTTGTAGGACCATCGCGACTTGTCCTTTGGCATGGTAGTTGCCTCTGTTGAGATAGAGCAAACTTCATAAAAATGAACTCTATAAGACAGCAGGTTCTGGGTCGGGAGGTGAGTATGAGAAGCCAAGCGATCACAAAACTCGCGATTCTGGTTTTAGCGGTGTCGAGCTTCTTGACGCTCGGAGCGTGGGCACAGACGACGGAAGAAGGCCCCGGGCCTTCGGAGCAACCCAGCGCTCCGATGGAGATTGGACAGGGGCAGAATCAAGACGCTCCCCCGCCGGACGCGCAATCGTCCGACCAGCCCAACGACGCGCAGCCGACCGAAGCGGCTCCGGGCGGGCCTTCCGGTGAGGCTCCGGCGACGACGGATCAAGGAGTGGCGCGCGTCAGTCTCATCCACGGCAACGTTTCAACGCAACGCGGCGACTCTGGCGATTGGTCTGCCACCGCACTGAATCAGCCGATGATGACCGGCGACAAGATTTCTACGGGTGAAGGCGCGCGAGCGGAAGTGCAACTCGACTTCGCGAACACTCTTCGATTGGCGTCCAATTCCAAAGCGAATATTGCCAACCTGACGCACAAGAACATTCAAATTCAGCTGAGCGAAGGTCTCGCGGATTTCTCGGTCTCCAAAGACAGCGAAGCTGAGCCCGAGATCGATACGCCGAACGTCTCACTTCATCCTGCGCATCATGACGGTGTGTTCCGCATTGAAGTTCGTCCTGACGGCGACACAATCGTGATTGTGCGGCAAGGTGAAGCGCAGATCGCGACGCCGCAGGGCAGCGCAGAAATTCGTAGCGGTGAAATGGCGACCATCCGCGGAAACGCTGATTCCGCGCAATACAGAATTTCTTCGGCTCCCGATCGCGATGATTGGGATCGTTGGAACAGCGATCGTGACCACATCATTCGTGACGCCAATTCCTACCGCCACACCAATCGCTATTACACCGGGTCGCACGACCTCGATGCGTACGGCCACTGGCGCCACGTCGATGACTACGGCGATGTCTGGTATCCGGACGAGTCGAGCGATTGGGCTCCCTATCGCAACGGGAACTGGGTGTATGAGCCTTACTACGGATGGACGTGGGTAGGCTACGAGCCGTGGGGTTGGGCTCCCTATCACTATGGCCGCTGGATGTGGGCGGGTGGCGCGTGGGGATGGTGGCCTGGTCCGGTCTACGGCTGGTACCGCCCGTTCTGGGCGCCGGCGTATGTCTCCTTCTGGGGATGGGGCGGTGGTTTCGGATTTGGTGTCGGGTGGGGCGGTTGGGGAGGCTTCGGCTGGCTCCCGCTCGGACCGTGTGACTATTTCCATCCGTGGTGGGGTGGATACCGTGGCCGGTTTGGCGTTGTAAATATCACGAATGTCCATGTAACGAACATCAACCGTTTCGGCGGGATCGCTCCGCTGCATAACGGTCTGCGGTACTCGAACATTGCCAATCTGCATGACACGCACATCGGCGGTGCTATGTCGACAGTGAACGCAGGGCATTTCGGAGGCGGCCGTGTGACAGCAATGCCAGCGAACCGTACGCAAATCGGTGGAGCGCGCATGATGGCCGGCAACCTGCCTGTCGTGCCCTCGCGGGCAAGCTTGTCCGCCAGCGGACGCGCGGCAGCGCCATCTACAGTTCGTAATGGTGGCCCGCAAAAATTCTTCGGGGCGCACAATAATATCGCGCGGCCGGCGTCATTCTCGCAGCAGACCACGAGCTTGCGTCAGACGATGCAGCAGAGCCGTGTGGGTGCCATTCCGGCTGGTGGCCGTTCGAACGCCGAGTTTACATCGCGAGGGAACAGCTCAATGCAGCGACCGAGCGCCGGTATCTCGTCGAATCGCGAGACTAACAACTTCGGCAACCGGAGTCCGATGGGTCAGAACTCATCGTCTTCAGTACAAAATCAGAATCGGGGAGGCTTCCGAGCCTTCAATCCCCCGAGCAATAGCAATCGCCCTGCGCAGACGAATAATTCAAACATCGGGCGTTCGAACGAATCGCCTTCAACCGCAAACCGCGGCGGCTTCCGGTCGTTTACGCCGCCGAGCAACAGCAATCGTCCGGCAGAATCGAATAACCCGCGCACGAGTCAGCCCTCGTCCAACGGCTTCCGTCCGTTTACTCCGCCTTCGAGTAGCCAGATGTCTCGTGGCGAGCCGAGTGGGAACTCTTCGAGGCCCAGCGCTGGAAGCTACTGGAACCGTACCGCACCGAGTTCCTCCATGCCATCGCGCAGTTACTCAGGCGGCTACTCTAGTGGCTCTTCCGGCGGTTACAGCCGCGGATCTTCGCGTCCGCAGCTGGACATGCGCCAACCCATTGTTCGCAGCCCCTCGTATGGTGGAAACGGTGGGTATCGCGGAACACCAAGCTTCGGAGGTTCGCGCAGTGCGCCCAGCTACGGCGGCTCACATGCTTCGCCTGGCTACGGAGGTGGCGGTCGCGCACCTAGTGGTGGAGGGGGCCACTTTGGCGGTGGTGGCGGAGGAGGCAGTCGCCCGAGCGGTGGTGGTGGCGGCGGTCGCCCGAGCGGCGGTGGAGGTGGAGGTCACACCGGCGGTGGTCATCGCTAGTTGGAAAAGTTGCTGCGAATGAAGTAAAGACAGAGGCGAGAGGGGGCGCGCTTAACGGCGTGCCCCTTCTTTTTGGCTGAGGCTGACTAGAAAGGACGCCAGCACTGGACCCCTGATTTATGGGTGGGCGTACGCGGGACTGTCCGGTTGAGGACGATCATATTCCCGGCCATATTTGTTCTTGTGCGTGGCTACCACATCCGTTTCAGACAGAGAGAAGTTTCCGAGTGTGTTTTGCTCGGGTCCGACGGTTACCTCACGAGCGAAGGCCCGCAACGCGTCAGGAGTCACTGACGGATGAAAAATCTCGAGTTGGTACCGTCCCGGAGGAACGTTTGCAATGCTGGCCTCGCCACGAGCGTCTGATATCGCGTAGTAAGGTGTTGCAAGGGCGATGACCACAGCGTTCATCTCTGCATGGATATTACAAAAGATGAACGAGATGCCCGGCTTATCAAATTGCACGAACCGAGTCGTTCCGCTCTCATAAAGGCCCAGATCGAAGCGTTTCCCTTCATACAGAGAAAACACGTTATGGAAGAAAGGATCGCGGTTCGGAAATTCAACCTTGCCACCAGCCGGTATCACCACCAGGCCCGGTTGAAAACTTTTATTCTTTTGCACTAGCTTCGGGATGTCACCTGGCTGCTGTTGCGGTGGCGCGGCCTTAGCCTCAATAGGCGTGAGCCACACAACCGCATTTGAAGCGTCTTTCATGCGGTGACCGTTTCGAGTCAACTCTACATGCGCGTGCAGAAGTTGCTGTGCCTGCGAACTGATCAGTCCCGAAATCAGCAGGGAGAACAAAACGAGATTACGTTGCCCGCGGTTCAAAATAAGATCCCCATCGAGAGATTGACTTGGTTGGTGTGACTACTGCTGCGATAGACGGGGAAGGTCTGCAGTCGTCTCAGTTCCGCTGAGAGGACCAGATCTGATCGTGGCCGAAAAACTAGATTGGCTAATGCGCCACGATTCCTGCCAAGAATGGTGCCAAAATTGTTTTGATCCGTGGCAAATCCCCGCACATCACCCGCGAAAGCATTGTCATCGGCGACCACCGCATTCAAGTCCAGTTTTGGTGTCAGATGGAACGTCAGCTGTGTCCATCCGCCGATGTCATCGAGTCCACGAATTGGGGTAAACGGATAAGTGGGGCTGCCACCATACACGATCGAGGTACCAATAGCACCGCCGAGTCCCCCAATGCCGCGTCCTCGGTAGAACTCGCCGGACCATGCGAGTCGCGGTAGGACCGGAATCTGCCAGTCCGCCATCCCCGCCCACGCGTCCACGTACCTGCCCCACACCCAATTCTGCCGGCCATAATAACCAGCTACACCAAGGCTCATGGGATGAGCGTGCAACGGGCGTGACCATGCGGTTCGGAATCCATATGCTGGCTGTCCGGAAAGTTCGCTGGCTTGCGGTGCCCGGTAAAACTGGTTGGGGGGAAACTCCCAATCAAGATTGTCGAAGACGCCAGCTTGCATTGTCACCGTTTGCTGATCCGAAACTGCGAAGCGATGTTCGACCCGCAACTGCGGCGTCCATGCCCAGAGATTGCCGGCGAACCCAAAGGTGGGCGTAGCCAGCGATGCAAAAGAGGTTGGCGAGAGTGGTGAGATGAATAGTGAGTCTTGCCCCGCAACCACTGAAGTGCGCTCCCAGTCCATCCTTAAGCTCGCCGTCTGCAATCTTGCGATACCGAAGTCAACGCCATTACCGGTGGCGGGAAACCCTCCAGAGAAGTCGAGTTGAATGTCGGCGGATGTTCGAGCGCCAGCGACGATCGGCCCGAAAAGCTCAAGACCGATTTCGGACTGGCGCAACGTTGCTCCCACCTTGGCATTAGGGAAAACTCCGAAAACTGGCTCGGAGTAATCGGGAAAATCCAGATCATTAGACCCGCCCACGTTGCGGAAAGCATTCATCAGCACGATTCCATGGAGCCGTGCTCGGTACTTCGACGCGGTTTCAACTTTGGTCTGGTATTGTTCGTCGACTTTTTCCCCGATCATCGACGTTGAGTCCTCGAGTTTCTGGACTCGGTCTTCGAGTGAGCTTTGTGCGCTCGCGGCGGTCGTGACCTCAGATGAAGAGGCGGGCGATCCCCCGGACGTACTCTGACTCACCGAGGTCGCGGGAGGATGCTCGAGGAGTGCACGAGTAGCTTCGAGATCCTGGCGCAATTGATGCATCTCCGAGCGCGATTGAGCATTCTCGGTGCGCATCTCTTCCACCAGCACCCGCAATTGACGCACCTGATCCTGTAGATCGAGGATTTCTCCCTGGTTCGCGCTGCTTGAACCAGCACTTTGCCCAGTCTGGGCAAAGCCGGTTGGCCCTACCGCCCCGAAGGCAGTGATCGCAATTATTGTCAGGAATAAACTGGGAATCCTGGGGCTGTTCACACGGTCCTCCTGCATCCATCCGACCCTGGCACGTCAGAAGACCGCAGAAGTGCCTAAGGGCTTGGATTCGATACCGATTTCTGACTGGCCCGATCCTGCTGTGCGCGCATCAACGACGCCAACTCGACACTCTCGACGTTGAAGGCACGCGTCGCTTCTTGTATACGTCCCGGAATAACGATCCGAAATATCGTCTCGCCATCCTCGGTCCGCTCAACCGAGATCGTGCCGCCATGATCTTGGACGATCTTTTGAACAACCGCCAAGCCAAGCCCTGTTCCATTTTCCTTTCCGTAGCTGACGAAAGGATGGAACAGACGATCTCGGATGGACTCCGCGATGCCCGGACCATTGTCCGCTACAGAGATCGAGATGGATCCGGAAGCCTCGCCTGCCGTGACTTCAACCTTCCCCCCCACCGGTGGCGCTGCCTCACACGCGTTCAGCAACAAATTGTAAAGAGCACGTTCCAACTTACGTTGATCGAACCATCCCGAAACCTGCGCGCCACACAGTATATCTATGACGCGGTTGTGATGCCGGGGATGTAGTCGCACGGCCTGTACCGCACGCTGAATGGTCTCAGCGACGTTGCCGAACGAAGGTGTCAAAGACTCTCGAGTGCGGGCAAATTCCAGGAGCGAATCGATGAGATCCGTCATGAGGTTTACGCCCGTACGCACTTCCTGGTACAACTCCTCGCGTTGCGCAGGGGTCAAGTGGCTGTCGCAGAGGAATTCTGAGTTTGCCACGATCGCGGCCAGAGAGTGGCGCAGGTCATGAGAAATCGAACTCGCCATGCGTCCGATCGTGGCCAATTGTTCCGATTCTAATAAGGCGCGCTGACTCTTCAACAAGCTGGCGCGCATCCGGTCGAAGGCTCGGGTGACTTCGGCAATTTCGTCTCCACCGCGAGGATCGAGTGGATGATGGAAATCCCCCTGCTCAAGAGCGCGGACCCCATCGACAAGGCCTCCCAACGGTCTGGTGAACGTGTGCGAGACAAAGAATACAAGTGCGCTTCCGACCAGGATCGCGGCAAAGCCGAGCAGAATGAGATACCTGTTTAATTGGTCAAGGAATCTCGTCGCCTGATCGTAGGAGCCAAGCACGCTGAGACGCACCGGGGTCGTTGCCGATCCGGATAAGTCCAGCGAAGTGGCTAAGAAGCGTTCGTCCGCGACTTCTATATCGTGGGCATCTTCTCGGACTGATCCGGTGAGCAGTATTTTGACATCGCTGTCCTGGAGTTTTGCGGGAGGCAGCGTGGTTGCGACTACCTCGTTTCCGCACGAAATCGCAACTTGACTCCCCGCCACCTTGCTGACCTGCTCGGCAAGCCTGTTGTTGATTTCGTATCCTAGGACCAAGTAGCCCATCAGCGTGCCTTCGGTGGGCGAGCCGCGATAAATGGGTTCTATGAAGGTCTGATAAAGACGGTGGTCGCCAAACCACCAATGGCTGGATTCTCCCTGGTCGTCTTGCACGGACTGGCGGAAGTACTTTTCCGCGGCATCTTGAGTAAGGCCCGGCGACTTGGTGTGGAGGCCAACGACCTTGCCGTCCCGGTCGACCAGCACGAATAGATCGCTGTGCGCGATTGCGAAAATGTCAGCGGAAGCGTCTTGAATCGTCGCGGGGTGCGAACTGGTCATGATGGAGCGAGTGATCGGCAGATCCGCGAGCAGGGCAACATAGCTGGTCAGCATCGTCTCGCGTTCATGACGGAAATCCTGAAACGCAGCGACAGAGTTTCTCAGGTTCACCGCGATGCTTTGGCGCACGTTCGATTCGACGCTACGCCGTACCAGCAACAGACTGGTAATGGTAAGCACGCCGGTGATCAACAGCATCGCAAGCAGGAATCGCGTGCGCAACCGCAAGCGCGGTAGCAATATTTCCTCCGGTACCAATGGGGTACGGGAAGTTCCGGGCTCAGGAGACAGGTTCACGAGGGTCAGCGAACGAACTTGTACCCCATGCCGTGTACCGTGCGGAAGTGCACCGGACTTGAGGGGTCTTTCTCCAGTTTCTGGCGTAGTTTAAGAATGTGATTATCCACGGTTCGGGTCGACGGATAGTTCTGATAGCCCCAGACTTCGTTCAGTAGTTCGTCGCGGCTGATAACTCGATCGGCGTTTTGCACAAGGAACTGAAAGGTCTTGAACTCCTGTGCGGTTAAGACCACAGGCTTATCATCCCGCTTGACTTCCATCTTCTTGAAATCGACCGAAATCCCATCAAAGCTTACGACTTGGACTTCGGGAGCACGGGACGTATGCCGCAAGGCCGCGCGCACACGGGCCAGCAACTCGCGTGGACTAAAAGGCTTAGTAACATAGTCGTCCGCACCTAACTCAAGCAGAAGAACTTTGTCTGAGACGTCGCTAGCGGCACTCAAGACCACGATCGGTATGGCCGGAGCGACGGCCTTTATTTCCTTGCAAACATCGCGGCCGGAAACTTTGGGAAGACGAAGATCGAGCACGATTGCCGCCGGAGGAGAGGCCTGGAAGCTGTCCATAGCCGACTTGCCGTCTGCCTGAGTTTCAACCGTGTAGCCTTCGGTCTCGAAGAGACGCCGGAGCGCCTTCTGAACCGCCGGATCGTCTTCAACTACCAGGATGCGCGCACTAGTCTTCGACGCAGGAGCTGGATTGATGCTCCTGCCTGCACTGAATGGAGTAGCTAGATTCCCCATAAAAGCCTTTCCGTCCCTGCTGAGGGAGTGCTCCGAAATACCCCAAAACTTGGCCCCCAAATCGTTCAACTTCTGCAGATTACAACGGCTTTACACATTATTACGCGCAGGCTCCTGCGTTTTGACATTCTTTTTACAAGCCCGTGACTTCATGGAGATAGTTTACGGAATTCGGCTTGCTAAGCATTCGACCCTATCTTTTCGGCAACGGATAACTTCCCATACTCTACGGGTTTCGCCGTATAGCCCGGGGATGGCGCCGCTCCTAGATTACGCTTATCCGCTCGAACTCGAGTTCCTTCCAACTTACCCAATCGTCAGGAGCACCACATGTCCCCTCGCACACTTCGGATCATTGTCCGGTTTGTCCCTTTTCTGTTTGCTTTTCTGGCGCAGGCGACCTTGGCGGATCAAAGTAGGGACTTCAAAAACATTGGTGGGGCTCTGTCCGAGTCCAGTGCGGACCTATCACTGACGGGGTCGATCCTGGATGCAATCGCCCCCTTTTCCGGGACACCAGCGGTAGGAAGAACTGGAATCGTATCCTTTCCAGCCGGCGTTTTGGTAAGCGGTTCCGTACAAATGGGGGCAATTTTCGCTCGGGGAGTTACTTTCACGATCAGTGGCACAGGAACGAGCGGAATCGTTGATGGTGTTCTGTTCTCTGGGGCGTTCACTGGCCCTGTGAGTTGGACGTTAACCACTCTTGCTAACGGGACACATAACTACATCCTCACCGCCGTTGTGACTGGAATTGTGGCTTCCAGCCCCGTGCGACGTGTAAGTGTGCAATTGACTGTTAATACTGGTAAAGGATTCTTCAACGGTTCCACCACGATGGCTGGCGAGGACACGACGGTGGTTTCTTTCGTTCCCGAGCCGTCGACCTTGGCGATGCTGAGCACCGGACTCCTGGCGATCGCCGGGGGAGTACGGCGACGTTTGATTGGGTAGGAGTGTCGCGATTTCAAGAATGGCATCAGTACTTGCGGCGTGCTCCCCGGCTGAGGTTAGGTGTACTCCACGTGAGCGACTGTCGCCCCTCATCGTAAAATGTCAGCTTGCCTGCAACTCTCCTCACTGACTTAGTTGTTGTGCTGGTTCGTCCGCGCAACCCCTTGAACATCGGTGCGGCCGCCCGGGCGATGAGTAATTTTGGGGTCTCCCGCCTTAGGCTCGTCACACCTTACAAGGTGGCCTTTCGCGAAGCACGCTCCGCCGTGGGTGCGGGTGCCGTTCTGAAAGGCGCCGAAGAATTCAACACGGTTGCAGATGCGGTCCGCGACTGTTCGCAAGTGATAGGCACTACCGCGGTACGCAATCGAGCTTTGCAGCATCCTCTGCGTCAGCTTGGAGAAGATTCCGGGGCCACGGTTCGCGGATGTCTGCGGGCCGGACGCGTTGCGTTGCTGTTTGGTTCGGAAAAGATCGGTCTGACGAACGATGATTTTAGCCACTGCCACTGGCTGCTGACGATCCCCACACACGAGGAACACATCTCGATGAATCTGGGGCAGGCGGTGGCAGTCTGCCTTTACGAACTCGCCCGCAGTTCGAGCACCGAGCCAGTGCCGGAGCAGGGCGAACCGGCAAAGAGCGACGAGATCGAGCAAATCACGACGGGACTCTACGACGTGTTGAATAGAAGCGGCTATGTAAAGCCGGGGAACGACGCGGTCGCCGAGAAGAAAGTCCGACGCCTCATGCTGCGCCTGAATTTCCAGAAGATGGACGCGAAAATTTTCCTGGGCATGATCCGGCAGATCGTTTGGAAACTGCGGCAGGCGAGCAAAGGCTAGCGAGTTACGCGCTGTGCGGATGCTTGCGTCGAGTTCCGCTTGAACCGGAACTGGATGAGCCAGGTGCTGGTGACGGGTTGACCGTCGGTTTCAGGCGGAGAAAACTCCCAGCGTTCGGCGGCCGTGCGCGCGAGGCCGGCAAAGTATTTACTTGGTCCAGCAGATTTGAACTCCGCCGAGGTGACCTTGCCCGAAGGATCGACTTGCGCCCGCACCGTAACCTTCACCGTTCCCGTAATTGTGTTCTTCGCGCTCTGCGGTACCTCAGGAAGCACTTGATGCCGGACCTCACCCGCCTTCGTGGTGGAGGCCTTCGCTATCTTGGGCGATTCGGAAACCGCCGGCGCTACAGTTGGCGGTTGCGAAGTTGTGGCCGGTAGTTTTGGTTCAGCGTTCCTTGCTCCAGACTTGTTTCCGCGGAAATAAGAAAAGCCGAACAGTACAGCCAGCACAACCACCGTTGCGATCGTGACAGGGAAGGCCGGCCGACTTCCGGAACGAGCAGGGACCGGGTCAGCACCTGATGGTGCAGTCGCCGGCACAGACCTTGTTTCCGGTTTCAGTTCTGTTTCAATCTGTCGCAGCGACCAACGCTTCTTGGGATCGAGATGAAGGCACTCCCTCGCAATGGTGCGATATGGCTCGGACAAGGTCGCAGGCAAACCCGGATCGCGTTGGGAGTCCTCTCCAAATGAGACTTTTTGAGTGAGCGCTGCGACCAGCGTCGCGCCCAGCGACCAGATATCGCCTGCAGGCGAGACAATTCCTGCCGCAGTTTCGGGTGCGTCATACGCATCTCTCCGCCGGTGGTGTGAGTTCTGATTTGCAAACGGCGCAATCTGATCTGAAGAGAGCTTCAGGCGGTCCCCCACCGCCAGCACATTCGACGGCTTAATCCGTCCATGCACTAGCCCATTGCCATGGAGATGGGACAGCGCTCCAAGTAGCGGGGGAAGCAGAGCGCTTACCTCAGCGCTCTCGAGAGCACGCGTGGGAAGAATCTGCGAGAGATCATCGTCCGCGCATTCCGTCACCACGTAGACAACATTGGTGTCATCGATCGTGGTCTGGCCCGCCTGAAATACGCGGAGAAGATTCGGATGGGAAAGCTTCGCTGCGGCCCGAAGGCGCGACGCCTGTTGTTCAGCGTCTGGCCCGGTCTCCGCCTCCACCAGCTTGATTGCGGCCCTCTGGGACGCGCCCGGAATTTCAGTGAGAAAGACCGCGCTGTGATCAGAACCGCCCAGCCACTGCTGTAGCGGAAAGATCTCGACAACGCGGCCTTCCCAGGATTTCCACTCTTCGGGTTTACTCATTTGCTGTTAACCGGCGATTCAACATTCTATGCCATCAATAACGCACGGAAGCAGGGATGTTAACTCGCAAGTGCAGTTTTTTGTGAAAAAATCACCTACTCTTATAGCTGAACGTCACTTTTGTCTCCTCGTCGAGCACAAGCGGACGCACAAAACTGAA
>Ga0126376_10001622_pt1 | contig 12270 bp, 8 predicted proteins | sample PanSoiMetPlot_15_FD_92760 | JGI IMG/M metagenome (GOLD analysis project Ga0126376, IMG submission 92760) | Tropical forest soil microbial communities from Panama - MetaG Plot_15 | ecosystem: Environmental > Terrestrial > Soil > Tropical forest > Bulk soil | place: Panama | collected 2016-02-17
ACGCCCGATTTTCTGGCTGCCGAGACGGCGCGGGCCTGGTTCGTCGAGCTGCGGCAGTCCGTGCCATGGAAGACGCAGCGGCGTCGAATGTACGACCGCGATGTCGACGTGCCCCGGTTGCAGGCCTACTTCCGTCTGGACGAGGAGGACGGCGCCCCCGAGGCGCTCCGCATCGCGGCCGCCAAGGTGACGGCCTTCACCGGCGCGCCCTTCACCAGCGTCGGCCTCAACTTCTACCGTGACGGACGTGATAGCGTGGCGCCCCACAACGACCATCTGGACGAGATCGTGCCGGGCTTTCCCATCGCGCTGCTGTCGCTCGGCGCGATCCGCCGCATGACGATCCGTGCGAAGCAGCCGCCGCGGCGGGTGCTCCACGTCGATCTCGAGGCCGGCAGCCTGCTCGTCATGAGCTACGAGACGCAGCTCTACTACACGCACGGGATCCCCAAGATCACCGAGTCGGTCGGCCCGCGCATCAGCCTGGCGTTCCGCGTCAAGCCGGCGCGCGACCCCGCGGCGCCTCCGAGCTTCTACCGCTGAAGGCTTTGGCAGAAGCGCGTCATTTGTGGATGACGACGATCTCCCGCCACCCGACCAGAGGACCGTTGCGGAAGAAGACGATCACTCGGGCATAGTTCAGAGAGCCGATCGTGTCGGGAGCCGTCATGACTCCTTGCTTGTCGTCGAGCAGAAAGGTTCTGGCGGTCACGGTATCCGGACCGCCGGTGATGACGGAGGGACGGGAATCATTGGGTATGCCGCTTCCGAAGAAGAGAGTGTAGCGCGTACCCGTCTCGGATGAGGTGAGCTCGCGTCGCGTGGCTCGAGACTGGATCCGGAATCGCATCTGCTGCCCCTCTTTCAGGGCCAGCAAGGTCGAGCAGCACGGAGCGAAGGGACCTTGCGCCTTCTGCGGAACCGGCGGCATGTCGGCGGTCGCCGTCACGAGCTCCAGGGTGGGCCCGGGACCATCCGGCCTCAGACCGAAGATTAGGTGCCCATGGCTTGCGCCGTTGTTCGCCGCGATCCAAGCGCTCTCGGTTGGTTGTCCGGCCGTTCCGACGCAAGTCACCCAGCCATCGGGCTCGACGACCAGCATGGATTCGCTGGTCGTCCAGTACGTGATTTGCGATGGGTCCACCGGCCCGGCCGCGCGAAACCACGACGCCTTCCTTTGCACGCTCACCCGAACCGACTCGCCGGCGCCAAGCGATGTGCTGTCGGCGGTCAGTTCCAAGTCTTCGCGCAGGCGGAGCAGCAGGTCACATCCGACGCAGCCGGTCGCGAGCGCCACAGCGGCCGCCAACCGCGTCAGGCGAGTCGCGAGCATCAACGGCCTCCAGGGCTTCAGCGCTTGTTCGGGGTGACCAGATATTTCTGGCCCGTGGCCTGCTTGCTGTAGACCGCGATCTCCTCGATCTGCAGCGCGCCGGCAAGCGAGACCTCTTTCGTGTAGGTGCTTGCGAACGTGGTCTTGATCTCGGCCGCAACCCTCTCGCGCAGCTTCTGGGCGGCCTCGGGCCCGATCTTCTGCATGAAGGCGGTGAGCAGCCAGCCGCCGATGCCCCAGGCCATGCCGAAGGCACGGTTGAATTGGGTCGGCCCGCGGTCGAGCCCGCCGTAGACGTATACCTGCTTGTGCGTGGTCGATCCGTAGCGGCTGTATTCCTTCGCGGTCCGGTTCAGCGCGGCCTCCATCGCGGTGAGGATCTGTCCCGCGAGTTGCCCGCCGCCGATCGCGTCGAACGCGACCGTGGCGCCGGAGGCGGCGAGCGCCTCGATCAGATCGTCCATGAAGGTCGGCGCGCTCGAGTTGCACACGTACGTGGCGCCGAGCTTCTTCAAGAGATCGACGTGCTCGGGCTTGCGCACGATGTTCACCAGGGCGACGCGGTCCTTGATGCAGATCTTGTTCAGCATCTGCCCCAGATTGGATGCCGCCGCCGTGTGCACGAGGGCCTTGTGGCCCTCGCGGCGCATCGTCTCGACCATCCCGAGCGCGGTGAGGGGATTGACGAAGCAGTCGGCGCCCTCGGCTGGGGTGGTGCCCGGCGGCAGCACCAGACACTGTGCGGCCTTGATGCAGCGGTACTGTGCGTACATCGCGCCGCCGAGGATCGCGACGGTCTTTCCCATCAGCGCCTGCGCGGCTGGTGAAGCCCCGGCCTCGACGACCACGCCGGCGCCTTCGTTGCCGACCGGCAGCGACTGCTCCAGGCGGCCCGCCATCGACTTCATCACGGCCGGCGAGATGCTCGCCGTCACGATGGGGCTGTTGGGCGTGCCCGAGGCCTTGGCGGTGGTCAGGTCCGCGCCCGCGAAGAGAAGCCCCTGATCGGAGGGGTTGATGGGCGCGGCGTCGATGCGCACGACGACCTCGTCAGGCTTGGGCTCAGGGGTGGGTACGTTCGCGAGCGACATCTCGACGATGCCGTCCTTCTTCACCGTCGAGCGAATCTGAAGTCCCATGCGCGTGCTCGTGGCGGTCATGTCTGATCTCCGTTTCCTATCGCCGCTTGGCGCCCTTGCGGCCCGGCCGATAGCCGATCGTCGGCTGTGTCCCCGCGTCCTCGGCGTGAGCGTGGGTCGCCTCGGTCGCTTCCCGGCTCTTCGCGGCGAGCGCCTCGGGCGGGGGCGCGGCGGGGATGAGGCATTGCTTGCCGCTGCCGATGAGATCGCGCCGGCCGGCGTCGACCAGCGCCTTGTGCACGACGAACCAGTTGCGCGGCTCGAAGAACTGCATGAGCGCGCGCTGCGTCTGACGGTCGCGAAGCTTCTTGACGGTCTCGACCGGCGCCATCGTCAGCGGGTCGATGCCGGTGTGATAGATGCACGTGGCGATGTCCATCGGCGCCGGGATGAAGTCCTGCACCTGCCGCGGCCGGTAGCCGTGCTGCTTGAGAAATACGGCCAGCTCGATCATGTCTTCCACACGAGAGCCGGGATGGCTGGCGATGAAGTAGGGCACGAGGTACTGCTCCTTGCCCGCCCGCTCGCTCGCTCGCTGGAACTTGCCGGCAAAGGTCTCGAACTCGTGGTGGCTCGGCTTCTTCATCAGCGCGAGCACCCGGTCGGACTGGTGCTCGGGCGCGACCTTGAGATGGCCGCCGACGTGATGGGTCACCAGCTCGTCGACGTACGCGTCGTCGAGGTTGGCGAGATCCATGCGAATGCCGGACGCGATGTGGACGCGCTTGACACCGGGGACGGCGCGCGCGCCGCGCATCAGCGCGATCGTCGGGGCGTGGCTGGTGCCCAGGAGCTTGCAGATGGTCGGATGGATGCACGACAGGCGCTTGCAAACGGCTTCGACCTCTGGCCGCGTACAGCGCATCTGATACATGTTCGCCGTCGGCCCGCCGAGGTCGCTGATCGTCCCCTTGAAGCCGGGCTCGGCCGCGATCGCCCGCACCTCGGCGAGCACCGAGTGCTCACTCCGACTCTGGATGACGCGGCCTTCGTGCATCGTGATCGAGCAGAACGTACAGCCGCCGAAGCAGCCCCGCATGATCTGCACGGAGTCCTTGATCATCGTGTGGGCGGGAATCGGCTCGGCATAGCGCGGGTGCGGCCGGCGCGTGTACGGAAGATCGTAGATCGCGTCCATCTCCGGCTCGGCGATCGGCAGGCACGGCGGATTGAGCACGAGCGTGCGGTCGCCGTGAGCCTGAGTCAGCCGCCGGGCGTTGAGCGGGTTCGTCTCGTGATGGAACGCGCGGGTCATCCGCGCGAAGGCCATCGGATCGCGCGTCACGTCCTCCAGCGAGGGCAGGGCGAGCGTGTCGCCCGGCCACGCCGGCAGCTCCTGCCGGGCGCCGAGCAGATAGGCCACGCCGCGCAGGTCTCGGAGCGCGGTCATTGGCTCTCCGCCGGCGAGCCGGCGCGCGACGGCGACGATCGTCGCCTCGCCCTTGCCGAACGCGAGCAGGTCCGCCTTGCTCGTCGCCAGCATCGACGGCCGCACCTGCTCGGACCAGTAGTCGAAGTGCGCGATGCGCCGCAGCGAAGCCTCGATGCCGCCGATCACCACCGGGACGCCGGGGAACGCCTCGCGGCACCGCTGCGCGTACACGGGTGTCGGCCGATCGGGGCGCAACCCGATCCGGCCGCCCGGCGAGTAGGCGTCGTCGTTGCGACGCTTCTTGTTCGCCGTGTAGTGGTTGATCATCGAGTCCATGTTGCCGGCCGAGACGGCATAGCAGAGCCGGGGCCGCCCCAGCGCCCGCCACGCCGCGGCGCTCCGCCAATCGGGCTGCGGCAGGATGGCGACGCGGAAGCCGTGCGACTCGAGCACGCGCGAGAGCACGGCCATCGCGAACGAGGGGTGGTCCACGTAGGCGTCGCCTGTCACGAAGACGACGTCGGGGGCGTCCCAGCCGCGCGCGCGGATCTCGTCTGCCGTGGTGGGAAGCCAGGGGCCGGGGCGCGAGCTCACGCGCACATCTTACGCGGATTCGCGGCCGGGCCTCGCCTGAACGCACGTCAGCTGGACCACTCCATGCGCTTCATCGCCTTGCGGAGCGCCGAGATCCCGCATGCCGCGACGGCGTGATCCCAGCAGAACATGAAGAGCAGGGCCCGCTCCTCGTTGTTGAGCTCGAAGGGGCGCTGGCAGTCGAGATGAACGATCTGGTCGGCGTCGAACGCGATGGTATCGCTGGACGTGATCGGCTGTATGCATCGCGGACATTTCGGGTGCGCCACCGCTCTCACTTAGTCGATCTTCACGATAGCGCGCGCGCCGGGCTGGTCAACGATCTCTTCGACCAGTTTGCGTGCGACCAATGGCGGAGCGATGGCCTAATCCGACGAAGAGATGTCCTATTCCGACATCGCCGCGCCTGGACCTATGGCCGATTGCGCTGGCCGCTCGGCGCGCTATGCTTACCGCAGATGGAGGACGTCGCGCGCCGCGTCGGCTACAGTAGCGCGGCGAACTTCTCGCGCGCGTTCAACGAAGTGATGGGGATTCGTCCGGGTGAATACCGCGCTCGCCGTCGCCACCACGACGATTGAGGCGAGGATTTGCGCTGCCGTCGACTACCGCACGATCAGCCCCTGCGGCTCCTTTCCCGCCTTGATCTGCATCTCGAGGGCCCACTTCGGCAGGTCGATGACGGCCACGGTGTTGGCGCCGGTCACGGCGATGAAGGCCGTCTTGCCATCCTTGCTGAACCCGATGTTGGTGCCACCCGGGCCGATGGTCAACCGCTTCAGCTCCTTGAACGTGCGCGCGTCGAAAAGCTGGGCGATCGTGTCCTGGCCGTTGGTGACGATCGAGTATCGCCGGTCGGGCGTCCACGCGTTCGTGACGGGCGCCTTTCCGGTCGGCTCGGTCGCGAGCACGGAGAGGTCGTCGGCGCCGAGCACCACGTTCGTATTGGCCTCGGCGGTCTGAACCCACACCTCCTTGCCATCGGGAGACACCCGCAGCATGTGCGGCTTGCTGCGAGCGGGGAACGAGACGGTCTTGATGAGCGTGCGGCTGACCATGTCGATCTTCGAGACCGTGTCCGCCTCGCGCTCCGGGGTGTAACCGAACCGACCGTCCGGCGAGAGATGGAGGTCTCAAGGGAAGGCGCCGGTCTTGACCGTGGACTCCACCTGGCCGGCCTCGAGGTCGAGGAAGGCGATGAGGTTGTCGCCGGCCACGTTGATCGCGGCCTTCTTCTTGTCGGGCAGCACCACCAGGCTGTGCCCCGGGCCCTTGCCGAGGCCGGCAATCGTGTTGGTGATCGCCACCTGCTTGGGATCGATCGCGATGGCCTGGACCTTGTTGTCGGGGAAGTCGTAGGTCCAGATCCGCTTGCCGTCCCAGTACGTCTGCTCGTTGGACAGCCAACGGACCGAGGCGCCCAGCGGCCGCGTCTCGCGCACGTGCCGGTTAGCGGCGTCGATCAGGGTGACGTCCTTCGAGCCGACATTGAAGACGTAGACCGTTTCTCGATTCTCGAGTGGGCCGGATGCGCCCGTGGGCTGGGCGGCCGCGACGGTCGGCTCTGGAGGATTGGGGTCGGCGCCGCGCGCGCCGGCGGGCGCGAGTGCCCCGCCGAGCAGGCCGAGCATCGCGCCGCTCACGCCCTTCATGAGCGTCCGGCGATCGACTCTCGACGAGAGGAACCACTCCGTGCCGGACACGAAGACGCCGGCGGCCTCGCCCCGCGAGGCGCAGTCCTCGGGGGCTCAGTGTGACGGCGGTTTGGCGTCCCGCAGCGGGTTGAAGAGTGCTTCAGACATCGCCCCGATTATAGGGCTCCTTGTGGTCAATACGCTGTTCAACCGTTGAGCGGCCTGGGCCCGTTGACCATATCACCCGGGAGGATCTGCTCGACTTTTCAGCGCTCTCCCTTGGTATGGCGTTTGCCAAAAGTGAGGTCCGGGCAATCGAATGAGGCACACCCGACTTGCGATCGAACGCTCCGCTGGGACGGTCCTGCTGCAGAGCAATACAACGGAACCGTCGTTCCATCTCTTGACCGTGCACGCAGGCGGCTACCACTGTCGTCTCGATTGTCACCCACCTGAGAGCCGGAAGCGGACGGCGTCGAGGAGAGCCACGATGGGTAGATTCGGGACCGTCAGAGCCTGGGCGCTCCTTTCGTTGTGCGCGCTGCTCGCGGCCGGATGCAGCGCGGAAAGTCCGCGCCCGGGCACGGTCGACGACGAGGCCAAGCGCGCGGGGCGGACGGCGGCGTCGTTCCCCGCGGCGGACGAGGACTACTTCCACGACATGGACGGCGGGATCACGCTGGGCCCCGCCGAGATCCGCGGGCGCAATACCTGGATCGTCTGGACGGGCGGCAACGATCTGCTCTGGGACCGGATGAACTCGATCAGCTTCGGCGCCCTCGACTTCCTCAAAACGCTGTCCTCGCACCCAAAGCTCAAGGCCAGCCGCGACAACCGCTGGGAGTATCTGGGGCTGGTCAACGAGCCGTGCTTCGAGAAGGCAACGGCCCCCGACCCGGCGCGCTTTGGACTGTGGCTCGACAAGCGCCGCGCCGATTGCCCGCCGGATCCGTTCGAGAACGAGCAGAAGTATCCCGGTGTGAAGATCGACGCCCGCGGCAAGAACCTTCCCGTCGGGTCGTATTATGGGTGGGCGACGGGCATCGTCGGCCTTCGGCTTTTTCCCAACCCCGCGTTCGACGAAGCCGCCGCCAAGAAGTGGGACGCAAAGCGCTACTACGAGGACCCCGCCTACTACAACCGCACCGATCTCGTGAAGCCCTACCGGGTGGCCATGTCGTGCGGCTTCTGTCACGTCGGGCCGAGCCCGACCCGGCCTCCCGCGGACCCCAACAACCCGAAGTGGGAGAACCTCAGCTCGAGCGTGGGCGCCCAGTACTTCTGGATCGACCGGATCTTCGCCTGGGAATACAAGAAGGAAAACTTCGTCGTCCAGCTCCTGATGACCTCGAGGCCCGGCACGCTGGACACGTCGCTGATCTCGACCGACAGCATCAACAATCCCCGTACCATGAACGCGGTCTACAACCTCGGCGCGCGGATGAAACTGGCCCGGCGATGGGGCCAGGAGACGATCGGCGGCGGAGAGCTCAAGAACAAGCAGTTCAACGACTACGTCCAGGAGGGCCCCCTCACGCAGTTCTTCCAGCCGCCCTCGACGGTGTGGACGCCCCGCGTCCTGAAGGACGGCTCCGACTCGGTCGGCGCACTGGGCGCGCTGAACCGCGTCTACCTCAACATCGGCCTGTTCAGCGAGGAGTGGCTGTTGCACTTCAACGCGCTGACCGGGGGCAAGCCCATCACGTCGATCGAGATCGCCGTCGCCCAGAAGAACTCGGTGTACTGGCAGGCCACCGAGGCGCAGACCTTCGACATGGCGAAATTCTTTCTGACCAAGGTCACCGATCCGCACCGGCTCAAGGACGCGCCGGACAGCGCGGAATTCGTGCCCAAGGACAAGCGCCAGCTCGTGCGCGGCAAGGTGGTCTTCGCCGAGCGCTGCGCGCGCTGTCATTCGAGCAAGGCCCCGGAGCCCGCGGTCGGCGTCGATCCCGGCGGCGGCTGCAGCGGGCCCAACTATCTCGAGTGTTGGAGCCGCTACTGGAGCTGGACGAAGACCGACGAGTACAAGCAGAAGATGCGTGCCCTCGTCGAGGCCGACAGCTTCCTCGACGACAACTTCCTGTCGACCGAGCTGCGCGTGCCGGTGACCTTGCTGGAGACCAACGCGTGCAGCCCCCTGGCCACCAACGCCATCGCCGGCAACATCTGGGACAACTTCGCCTCGCAGTCGTACAAGAACCTGCCCTCGGTGGGGTCGATCACCGTGCATCATCCGTACACGGGCGCGGAGCGCTCGTTCCCGATGCCGGCGGGCGGCCGGGGCTACACGCGTCCGGCCTCGCTGGTCAGCGTCTGGTCGACGGCGCCGTTCTTCCAGAACAACGCGCTGGGCAAGTTCGACCCGAGCCCCTCGGTGAAAGCGCGGATGGGCTCGTTCAACGACGCGATCGAGAAGCTGCTCTGGCCCGAGAAGCGGGAGCGCGATTTGCTGCTCGGCGACAAGATCCCCGGCCGCATCGACCGGACGACGCAGCAGAGCTGGGTGTACATCCCGATCGGCTACCTTCCCGAGGCCGTCCAGGAGACCGTCGGGTCCATGCAGCGCTGGTTCCCCGGGCTCTTCAAGCCCGCCGGCGCCCTATCGTGGCTGTTCGGCGACGGCGGCGTGAAGATCGGCCCGATCCCCACGGGCACCCCGATCAACCTGCTCGCCAACCTGAATTTGGAGACCGAGAGCCGCGATCCGGTCGAGCAGCTCCGCTACAAGAAGAAGCTCGTCGACCTCTTGATCAAGATGAAGCGCGAGCTCAAGGCGCTGCCCCAGAACGCCAGCGACGAGGAGGCGCGCAAGGCGTTCGCGAACCTCGTCGACCCGCTCCTGGAGCTCTCCAAGTGCCCCGACTTCGAGGTGAACCGTGGCCACTACTTCGGCACCGACCGGTTCAAGGAAGAGCCCGGGCTCGGCGACGACGACAAGCGGGCTCTGATCGAGTTTTTGAAGACGCTCTAGGACCGCGGCGAGATTCGCCGGCAGGAGGACATGTCATGGCATACGACGTCTCCAAGCTCCTGAAAATGCCCCAAGCCGAGATCGAGAAGCTCTTCGTCGGCAGCCCGCCCGGCCCCATTCCGAACGGCGAGGCGGAGGGCACCGCCATCGTCGATCCCGGAACGGCGCGAGCGCCGGAATTTGCGACATTCATCAACCACTTCGTCTGGAAGGGCAAGGTCTTCGACGCGAAGAGCAAGACGCTGGTCAATCACATCGGACCGTTCGGCCTCAAGGCGATCCTGGCCGAGGTCTACGTCGATAAAAGCCTGATCGACAAGAAGGACTGCATCGTCCTCGACTACTCGAAGACATCGCTGGTGGCCAAGCATATCCGCGACGAGATCCGGCAGATCGCGCCCAACACCTACCTGGGGCCGGTGTACTGGGACACCAAGAAGCTCTTTTACTTCGCGCTGCAGTTCAAGGCCTGAGCGGGGATGGACCGCTGGCGCTGGCGCTTCGAGGTCCTGTTGGCACTCGTCGTGGGCGTCCCGCTGTTCACGGGCCTCATGCTGGCCCAGCGCTTCCTGCCGGACCGGCCCGTGACGTACACCGACATCGAGGACCATTTCAAGTACGGCTCGACGGGCGGCGAGCGCAACGCGGGCTTCCCGCTCTTCATCTGGAAGGCGCTGCCGGTGGTGTTCAAGGACAAGCTGCCGCAGAACGGCGCCGAGGGCTACGAGGCCTTCGGCATGATCTACGAGAACGACGAGCAGGGCCGGCGCCGCGAGCTGCCGGTGGGCGTCATGCGGCGCCGCAACCTCGGCCTCGACCGGGTGTTCGTCAACTGCGCGGTCTGTCACTCCACCACCGTGCGCGAGGCGGCCGACAAGCCGCGCAAGGTCTACGTCGGCACGGGCGCGACGCATCTGGATCTGGGGCTCCTCGAGAAATTCTTCGCCGACATCGTGGTGGACGAGCGCTTCAACGCCAACGTGCTCGTGCCCGCCATCGCGCGGGAGGCGGGCGGCCGGCTCGGCCTGCTGGACCGATATCTCGTCTATCCGGTGGCCGTCTTCCTCATGCGCGAGCGCTTGCTGATGCTGCGCGATCGCTTCCTGCCCCTCAAGACCGAGAACTGGGGACCGGGGCGGGTGGACACGTGGAATTCGGCCAAGGCGGGGCTGAGCTTCACGATCAGCGCGCTGCCGCCGGGCGAGCTCCGCGGCGCTGTCGATTTTCCGTCGATCTGGAACCAGCGCAAGCGCAAGCACCGCGACGACGGCGAGCCGATGCAGCTGCACTGGACCGGCAACAACACCGCGGTGGAAGAGCGCAACCTGAGCGCCGCCTTCGGGACGGGCGCGACGCCCCATACGGTCGACCACGCGGCGATCGAGCGCATCCAGAACTGGCTGCTCGACGCGGCGCCGCCGCCGTTCCCGTTTCCGATCGACCAGGCGAAGGCGGCGAACGGCGCCAAGCTCTACGGCACGCACTGCGCGGCCTGCCACGGCAAGAGCGGCCAGGACTTCTCCGGCAAGTGGGTCGGCCACGTCACGCCGATCGACAAGCTCGGCACCGACCGCGAACATTACAACTCGTACACGTACGCGCTGAGCTCGAGCCAGGGCGTCCTCTACGCCGGCACCCCGTACCGATTCTCGCACTTCCGCAAGACCGAGGGCTACGCCAACATGCCGCTCGACGGCATCTGGCTGCGCGCGCCCTACCTGCACAACGGATCGGTCCCGACCCTGCGCCAGCTCCTCGACCCGCCGGAGTCGGAAGGCCAGGGCAAGCACCCTCGGCCGACGACGTTCTACCGCGGCTACGACGTGCTCGATAGCAAGCTGGTGGGGTTCATCAGCAACGTGCCGGAGGAGAACGGGCGTAGGTTCAGCCTGTACGACACGCGCGAGCCGACCCGATCGAACCGCGGACACACCTACGGCCTCACGCTGAAGGACGACGAGAAGGACGCGATCGTCGAATACCTGAAAACGTTTTGAGGAGAGCGCCGGATGATCGCGTGGACGCCTGATCGGAAGCGGAGGCTTCGCAGCGCGCTGGTAGCGCTCTTCGTCGTCCTCGCGTTCGTCGGCTGGTTCGGCTGGTACAAGCTCCTCCGCGAGGTGCCGCAGCCTCCGTTCGCCACCGGTGACGAGCGCTTCATGTACGGCTCCATCGGGGCCGAGAACAGCGCCGGCTTCCCGTACTGGATCCTCTACGTGCTGCCCCGGGTCTTCCCCGACAAGCTGCCGGGCCCGACGGGCTACGCCTCGTTCGGCGTGGCGTGGGAGGAGGGCAAGGAGTGGCCCATCGGGTTCACGAAGAAGACCATCGGCTTCGAGCGCGTGGCCAACAACTGCGCGGGCTGCCACGTGGCGAGCTATCGCCTGTCGCCGGACGACAAGCCGAAGTTCGTCCCGACCGGCCCGAATCACACGTTCAACCTCGAGGCCTTCTTCCGCTTCGTGGTCGACTGCGCGCGCGATCCACGGTTCAACGCCGGCACCCTAATGAACGAGATCAACCTGGCGGCCGATCTGTCGTGGATCGACCGGATGATCTACCGGTTCGTGCTGATCCCGGCGACGCGCAAGCAGCTGCGTGAGCGCGGGCCGCGCTTCGCGTGGATCTACAATCACGGCCTGCCGAAGTGGCCCGACTGGGGCCGCGGCCGCGACGACGCCATGAATCTCACCAAGTACTTTCTGACGACGTCGCCCTTGGACGAGACGCTGGGCCCCACCGACATGCCGTCGATCTGGAATCTCAAGAAGTACAAGACGAACCCCGGCACGCGGATGAACTTCGCCGGTGACAGCTGGGACGCCAACACGGTGATCATCGACTCGGCGCTGGGGCTGCTGGGCGCGGGCCCCTCGGACAACGAGAAGTTCCTCGAGGAGATCCGGTGGCTCACCAAGTATCTCGAGGAATATCCGGCGCCGAAGTTCCCGGCGGCGGTCGACGAGGCCAGGGCGGCGGCCGGCAAGGCGGTCTTCGACGCGCAGTGCGCGCGCTGCCACTGGAGCGAGAAGACCGGCACGGTGATGCCCGTCCGCGAGATCGGCACCGACGACGAGCGGATCAAGAGCTGGAACAAGCAGGCGGCCATTCGATCGAACGAGACCGTGCGCGGCCTGGGCATCACGCGCCGGGGGCTCGTGGAAGAGGACCCGACCGGCTACGTCGCGGCCTTCCTCGACGGCATCTGGCTGCGCGCGCCTTAC
>Ga0126376_10001623_pt1 | contig 12265 bp, 10 predicted proteins | sample PanSoiMetPlot_15_FD_92760 | JGI IMG/M metagenome (GOLD analysis project Ga0126376, IMG submission 92760) | Tropical forest soil microbial communities from Panama - MetaG Plot_15 | ecosystem: Environmental > Terrestrial > Soil > Tropical forest > Bulk soil | place: Panama | collected 2016-02-17
CAGACGGCATTACCGAGGCCATGGACGCAACAGGAACGGAGTTTGGCCGGCCACGCCTAGCGGAATTGGTGTCGCGGCTGCGGGCGCTCACGCCAAAAGAAATACTGGAAGGCGTTTGGGAAGAGGTGAATGAACATGCGCGGGGCGGCATTTACGAAGACGACCGGATCCTGATGGTGCTGAAAGCGACTTAAGACTTAGTCGGTGCGCGCTTGCGGCGCTAACCGCAAGCGATCGAAAAATCCCAAGACACGTCTTCTGAATTCTTCCGGTTCGTAACCGAGAGCGGCGGTGTGATAGGCGCCCGGCACTTGCCAGAATTCTTTTGGGCCGCGTGCCGCGCGGAAAATCATTTCGCTGTGGCGGCAGGGAAGAGCGTGATCTTCAGCGTCACAAATGATGTAAACAGGAAAAGGACGCGCTGCGACTGACTTTTCCGGAGAGACCTCCGTGCCGGGAAAGCCAGCCAGCCGCGCGCCGCGGTAAACCATAAGCCACGCACCGGGAGCAAACAGCGTCTTGCCGAGCCAGGGATATTCCCGCAGACCGGCGTAATCGTAGGCCGCTTCCTGTAAATTGGCAAAGGAGGCTTCGGCGACGACGGCTTCGATGCGCGGATCACTTGCAGCGGATTGCAGCGCAATGCCTGCGCCCATGGATTCGCCTAGGGCGAAGAGATGTTGCAGTTTTTTCGAAGACTCCAGGGCGTCGATGACGGCGGACGTATCTTTGCGTTCAAGCCAGCCGTAAGTGGCGATCGGGCCGCCGCTCTCGCCGTGGGAACGGGTGTCCATCATTACAACGTCATAGCCATTTTGCAGAAGAAATTCGGACTGCCCGATGACTCCAATGCGGTTGTCAGAGACACCGTGAAACAGCAAGACCCAGGAACCGTTTGGATGTTCGGCGCAGACTTTCCAGCCTTTGAGCACTGCTCCGTCAAATGATTGGACGACGAAGTCTTCGCGGTGACCGCGAGTGTGCTTGAAGCTTTCGTCGGCTTCGCGGATCAGGCTTGGAGTAAGCGGCCGCTTTATCGGATGCAGAAACATCGGCGCAGCAAACCAGCCGCCGACGGCGGAGAGGGCCGCCGGGAAGAAGACAAGAATCGCGAGAATACGGCCGAGTCGCTTCACGTCTTTAGATACGCAAATCGTCGAGGACGGGTTCCGGCATTCGGCGGTTCACGACCGGAAGAGAACAGACTCGCGCTGGAACATTTTCACGGCCAGGAATAAAGCGACGGCCGCGTAGGCGCAGGTGGAAGTAAAGATGATGGCGATGTATTTCCAGTGGTACAGGCCGATGACAAGCTCTTTGCACAAAAGACTCACATTGAGAATAGGCACCAGTGCGAGTCTTGCGTTGAGATCAATGGGCGCCATCGCGGCGATCGCCGGGATGATCACGATGAAAATCAGCGGCACAAGGTAGGTCTGCGCCTCTTTGTAGGTCTTTGCGAAGGAGGCAACCATCAACATGACCGAGGAGAACAGAACGGCCAACGGAATCGCCATAATAAACACCGAAAGGGCAGCGCCGAGACCAATGTGCATTTCTATGCCTTCTTTTCCGGCTTGAATCGTTTTGGCTTGGAGCGCATGCACCAGCGCGAACGAAATTCCCATGGAAATTACGGAAAGCGCGGCTGTCGCGAGCGCCGTAGTGAGCACGAGCAAGAACTTTCCGATCACGAGGTGGGAACGCGAGACCGGGCTGGAGAGGATGGTTTCCATCGTGCCGCGTTCTTTTTCGCCGGCAGTCAAGTCAATCGCCGGGTGCATGCCGCCGTTGAAGCAAAGAAACACGACAATGTAGGCAATGAATCCGCCGAAAAAAAGCGCCGCACCCGATTTTTCCGGCGGCGCGATGTTTTTCTGTGTTATCTGAAATGGATCGAGGACTTCCACGGGCAGCTTCTGTGCCACTACGCGGCTCTTCACAACATTCTCTCGATAAGCTCTCAGCGAATCATTTAGTTTGTTGGCAGCGGTCTCAGATTTCAGCTCGCCGCTGTATTTGTAGATAAATACCTCCAGCTTTTTTTGATCGGTGATGCTTTTGTCGAAACCGGAAGGGATCTCCACAACAATAGGAATCTCTTTTTCGAGGACCAGATCTTTCCAATTTGGAGTCGCTGGAACGACTTCAATTTTCGGCGTAGCTTTCAACGCGGCCAAGAGTCCGGGAGAGTCCTGGCCGCCGGCGACCATGACTTTCGGGGAGGATTCTTCCGTTTTACTGACAATGCTCGCGATGAGAGTGCCGAAGCCCACACTCAAGAGCGGAAACAGAAAGAGCGGTATCACGACGCTGGCGACAACGGTGCGGCGGTCACGGAGGGCTTCGGTGAGTTCCTTGCGATAGACGATGCCAATATTGCGCAGCGACATGTTACCTGGCCTCCGCGTCGACGTAGAGTGGCGAAACAACCTTGACGAAGATTTCTTCGAGATCCTGCTCGCCATACCGGTTTCGCAGTTCGGCAAGCGTACCTTCGGTCAGAAGCTTGCCGGATTGGATGATTCCGATTACGTCGCAGAGTTTTTCGACTTCGCTCATGACGTGCGTGGAGAAGATGACCGTTTTGCCGCGGTCGCGGCATTCGCGGATGAAATGAATGATGCTGCGCGCGGTCATGATATCGAGGCCGAGCGTAGGCTCGTCGAAGATCATCACAGGCGGGTCGTGAACGAGTGTGCGTGCTATGGAAGTTTTTTGCTTCATACCGGTCGAGAGCTTGTCGCAGCGGCGGTCGCGGAACTCATTCATGTCCAGACGCTCGAAGATATAATCGACGCGCTGCTTTAGCGCGGCTTCGTCCATTCCGTTGAGGCGGCCGAAATACTCGACCAGTTCTTGCGCGGTGAGGCGTGGATAGAGCGCGGTCGCTGTGGAGAGGAAGCCGACAGAAGCGCGCACTTTTTCGGGGTCGTCGATAACGTCATGGCCGTAGACGACGGCCGTGCCGTCGCTCGGCTCAAGAATCGTAGCCAGCATGCGCAGCGTGGTGGTCTTGCCCGCGCCGTTGGCACCAAGGAGGCCGTAGATCTGCCCCGGTTTTGCGACAAAGCTGACATGATCCACGGCTCGGATTTCGCCGCGTTTCTTGTCCTGGAATCGCTTGGACAGACCTTTGGCTTCAATCACCTGGGGCCTCCACACACGTCGGGAAATTTAGGAAGAGCTGCTCTGCCGATAGTACGGCTTGTGCGCGTAAAAGCTTACACTAAGGGACAGCAATTACTTGTGAACGTTTCGCTCAATTGTGCAACCCGAACCGGCTTTAAAAAACATCTGTTGGGCGCACACCCGGTGTTTTGCACAATAGTGCGGAAGCCGTTGAAAAGAGTGAGGTTAGCTTTTGCTCCTTGGCACAAGAGCGTCTAAGAGTGCGCAAGCTATTCAAAAGAAGACAGGTTTGCCGTGTTTTGGCTCGTCGGTCAATTCGCCCGACGGGACCTCGACAAAAGCGGCACACGACCGGCAAGAGCAATCAAAATTCACAGCGCGAGCTAACAGCAAGGATACACGATTCGTTACGTAAGTGTACGAGAAATATATGCCGATACCGCGAAGCGTCGAGCAGTAGCGGCGCGCGACGAGGATTGGCTTTAGCATCTTTCCCCGCGAAGGATGCATCTTTTTGACAAGTGGACAAGATAGGCTGTGCTTTGGGTAGTGGAGCTTCAGGGCTCTTGGTAGACTGTTGGGGAAAGTTTTCCGCCGGGTGGCGGGGGGAACAGCGTTAGAAAATTCAATGGTACAAAGGACGACTGAGCGCTTTTGAGCCAAGTCGAAAACAGCCGCGCACACGGGCGGCCTGAGGCAGAGCGAACCAGCTTATGGAGCGCAAACTTCGTAATCGAATTCTGATATTTCTCGTGCTGGCCGGCGTTGTGGCGTATGGACTTGTGCGCCTGAGCGAGCGCCAGCCGGTCATAAAAATCATGGCGGTAAAACCGCTGCGGGAGAACCTAGTCGCTTCCGTTTCGAGCAATGGGAAAGTAGAGCCGATCGCCCCGTTCGTCGTGCGCGCGCAGCTCGATACATTCATTGAAAAGATTCATGTCATGGAAGGGCAGGCAGTTAAGAAGGGGCAGTTGCTGCTGGAATTGGACGTAAAGGATGCGGCGGCGCAACTGGCGCAGGCGCAGTCCCGCTTGCTTCAAGCACAGGACGACTTGAGGGCGGCCCGAGGCGGAGGAAGGTCGGACGCTTCGGCAAAAGCGTCGGGCGACGCCGCGAAAGCAATAGCGGAGAGAGACCGCGTAAAGCGAAATCACGAGGTGCTCCAGCGATTGTTGGCGCAGCAAGCGGCGACGAAGGATGAGCTGGCCGCGAACGAACTGGAACTCACCAAGGCGCAGGCAGAAGTGGACCGACTAACCGCAGCGAAACAGGAATTCGATCGCGCGGTAAAGCTGGATTCGGGAAAGTTCACGCTCCAGGTACAACAGGCGCAAAACGAAGTTGCAGCGCTCGCGGAGAAAGTGCGCGACGGAAAAATCACGGCGCCCGCGGATGGCACGTTGTATTCGTTGCCGGTGCGGCAAGGCGATTTTGTAAAGGTTGGCGATTTGCTGGCGGAAATGGCGGATTTGCATAAAGTTCGCGTGCGGGCTTTTGTTGATGAGCCCGAACTGGGTGGCCTCGAGCCAAATGAGCCGGTGCACATTACCTGGGATGCGCTGCCGAATCGAAGCTGGGATGGTAAAACGGAAGTGGTGCCGAAACAGGTCGTGCCGCGTGGTTCGCGAAGTGTCGGTCAATTACTCTGTTCGGTGAACAATGACAAGCTGGAGTTGCTGCCAAACGTCAATGTGGATGTGCGAATCAGCGCGCGCGAGCGAAACAATGTGCTGACCGTGCCGCGCGCAGCGGTTGCCGCCGACGGCGGGAAGAGATTTGTGTTCGTGGTGAAAGACGGCGGACTGAGCGTGGGAAAGAATGCGCTGGAGAAGCGGCAAATTATTGTCGGTATCGCCGATGCGGCCAGCTATGAAGTTTTGGCGGGTTTGAGTGCCTCTGAGTTAGTAGCACTGCCGGGTGATTTCGATTTGCGCGATGGAATGCTAGTAAAGGTTACAAATCCGGATGCTTCGGAATATTTGGGCAGGCCGAATGGCAGTTAAACGCAAATTGTGGCTCGCCGGCGTCTTGGCGCTTTCTTCACTCGCCATGGCCACGTCCACATTGAACGCCAGTGAAGCCGTGGAGTCTGCGCTTCACGCTTATTTGGATGGCGAATATCCCAAAGCGGTGCAGATCCTGCAAGCGGCAAGCACGAAAGAACCGGGCAATTCTCAGTTGTTCCTGTTGCTATCGAAATCCTTTTATGAAATGAGAGAATTTGAGAAAGCGAGCGAGAGCGCGGAAAGGGCCGTGGCGATCGATCCGCGGAGTTCGCAGAATCATGAATGGTTGGGGCGCTCTTATGGAGAGCGAGCAGACCGTGCGGGATGGTTTGCTGCGATTTCGTTCGCTAAGAAAGCGCGCAAAGAATTTGTGACTGCGGTTGAATTGGATGAGCGCAACTTCTCTGCCATGCAGGCGTTGATCGAATTTGATTGTTCGGCGCCTGGAATGGTCGGCGGAGGGGAAGACAAGGCCGCCAAAGAGATTGAAAAAATCGCAGCGCTCGACACCGCGGAAGGGCACTACGCTCGCGGAAACTGCCGCCGGCAAAAGAAAAATTACGAAGAAGCGGACGCCGAATTCACCAAAGCGCTGCAGAGCAATCCCGCGTCGGTGGACCTGGTTTACGACATTGGCGATTACGCGATGAAGCGGGACCAAGCGGACCGGCTTGCGGCCGTGGTCGAAACAGGCGAGCGGTTGAACCCCAAAGACCCGCGAGGCGGATTCTACCGCGCTGTGATCGATATTTTGCGGGGAGAGCGACTGCCGGCGGCGGAGAAAGCTGTGAGAGATTATCTGGAAAAGGCGCCGAAGAAGAGCACGTACCCATCGCCCGCCATGTGTCACTATTGGCTCGGACGCTCGCAAGAACGACAGAGCGCGATCGCGCAGGCGCAGGCGGAATACCAGGCGGCGCTGAAATTAGAACCCAAGAATCGATACGCGGCGGAAGCGCTGAAGCGTGTGAAGAAATAACACATCGAGATGATGCATCTCCACGAAACTTTTACCGTCGCAATCGATGCTCTGCGAGCAAACAAACTGCGGGCCGCGCTGACCTCACTGGGCGTAATCATTGGAAGCGCCTCGATTGTGTTGGTTGTAACCGTTGCGCTGACCAGCAAGAAATTCGTGATTTCTCAGATCGAGGCTGTTGGCGCAAATCTCGTGTGGGCAGAGATGGTGAAGACGCCCGACAAAGCACAACCGATAAGCCATCAGTTGACGCTGCAGGATATGGAAGCGGTGCGTTCCATACCCGGCGTGGCACAGGTCGCCGGAACTAACGATATGTTGATGTCGGTCGTCGCCGAGGGCAGAGTCAGGCCTGTCACGCTGATCGGGGTGACAGAGGGCTACCAAAGTATTAAACGCCTGGTTGTGCTCCGCGGACGATATTTTGATGCGACCGACATGGCAAGCCGCGGCAAAGTCTGCTTGATTACCACGAAACTCGCATCGAGGTTGTACGGAAGCGAGAACCCAGTCGGCCAGCAAGTACGCATGGGTGAGCTAACGTTCACGGTAATCGGGGTGTTCAAAGAACGAGTGGAAACGTTCGGCCTTTCCGACATCCAAGATGAATCCGTGCTAATTCCGCTCGGCTTGGTGAAGTCCTATACGGGCGTCGATATATTGCGAGTGTTGGACGCGCAGGCTGTGAACGCGGACGAGGTGCCACGCGTACAACGGGAAGTTGGCGCGCTGCTGCGGAGCCGCCATCCTCCTGGAGCCGACTACAACGTACAGACGCTGACGGCGATTCTGGTTGCCGCGCAGAACATTTCTCTCGCGCTAACGATCGTATTGATTGTGATCGCTTTCATCGCGCTGCTGATCAGCGGAATCGGGATTATGAACATCATGCTGGTGACGGTGAAAGAGCGTACACGCGAGATCGGAATTCGCAAGGCAATTGGCGCTCCGCGACGCGATATTCTTTACCAGTTTTTGATTGAGGCATTTCTGATCAGCGGCGGCGGGGCGGTTCTGGGTATCTTGATCGGTTTGGCTGTACCGGTAATAGCTCAATTCTTCTTGCCGAGTAACCTGCGAGTGCCGATTTCGCCGATCAGCGTGGTCATCGCATTCATCGTTTCCTGTTCGACCGGGCTTTTCTTCGGCTATCTACCCGCGAACAACGCGTCGAGTCTGCAACCAATCGAGTCTTTAAGATACGAATAGGGTTCCAGATACTGGTGTGGAGGGGCGTATCCATGTGGGCATACTTCAAATGCGCATCCGCGGCGACTCTGACTTTGGCATTGGCGTCGAGCGTTTTCGGGCAGCAGAAGCCTGAACCGATTTCCTTGACCCTCAAGCGGACGCTGGAATTGGCCTTGCAGAACAGCAAGGACATAAAGATTGCGCGGATTCAGGCTTCGGTAGCGGACCGCGTGGCGATGATTAGCAAAGCAGACTTTCTGCCGAATCTATATGTTGGTTCGGGCGCGGGCTACACGTACGGTATTCCTGAGACGCCAGGTGGCCGTGCGCCCTCAGTGTTCAATATGACCTACACCGAGCAGGTGTTTAATCTGCCGTTGCGCGGCGCCGCGAAAGAACAGCAAGAACAGGCGAAGGCGCAAAAGATTTTGCTGGACGATGCGCGAAGTGCGGTTATTTTAGGGACAGCGACGGCATACCTTGAGCTCGCGAAGGTTCGGCATTCGCTGGACCTTCTGCGCAAGGAAAACGACAGCGCGGAAAAGATACTTGGCGTGACGCGAGAGCGCGCCGGCGAAGGTTTTGAGTTGCCGCTGGAGGTTACGCGGGCGCAACTGACGAAGGCGCAAGTAGCGCAAAAGGTTCTGCAATTGGAAGGGCGCCAAGAGGAATTGGAAACTTATCTGCGGGACCAACTGGGACTGGCGGCGGAACAGCACTTCGATGTGAGTGCCGACGAACTGCCAGGATCCGCGGAGCAGGAAGGCGCGAACCTTGTTGCGATGGCAATGGAGAACAATACCGATATTCGCCTGGCGCAATCCGATGTGCGCGCCAAAGAGTTCCGGTACAAGGGAGAAAAAGGGGGGTACTGGCCGACGCTGGAATTTGTCAGCGTATACAGCCTACTTGCGAAGTTTAACAACTACGACCAGTTCTTCCGGACGTTCCAGCGCAACAACTACAACGCGGGAGTGCAGGTGCAGATGCCGATTTTCAGCGCGCGTACCAAGGCTGCGGTTGGCCTGGCGGACGTGAATCTGCAAGTGGCGAAGGCGTCGCTGGAGAACAAGAAAAGCCAAGTCAGCGCAGACGTCAGGAAGAAGACGCGGCGGCTCCGCGAAATGGATGCGGCAAAAGAGGTGGCGCGGCTGCAGTTGCAACTGGCGCAGCAGAATGTAGCGGCGTTGCAGGCGCAATTCGAGGAAGGGAAGACGAATTTGCGAGATTTGGAGCACGCACGGCTGGATGAAAGCGACCGCTGGATGGAGTATCTGGATACGACATTTAAGCGGCAGCAAGCGCAACTGGAATTGCTGCGCGCAGCGGGCCAAATCGATCGAGTGCTCGAGTAGCGGTCTGGATGCCAGAAACCCCAATGCTTAATACCAACGATGTGGCTGTCCTCTCGAAGGCCCTCGCGCGGCTGGATGTGCGTTTCCGCGAATTGCCGGAATTCATTGCTCGAAGCGAAGAGATGCGCCGACTGGAAGAAGTGCTCGTCTCAACGGCGGACCGGCTGCAAGACAATTTCCCTTATTTCCATCCGCTGTACGCGGGACAGATGCTGAAGCCCCCGCATCCCGTAGCGCGTCTGGCGTACGCGCTGGCGATGTATATCAATCCGAACAATCATGCGCTCGACGGAGGCCGTGCCACATCGGCAATGGAGAAAGAAGCCGTGGTGGAAATTGCTAGGATGTTTGGGTGGAAAGAATTTCTGGGCCATCTCTGCGGCGGTGGCACGATGGCGAATTTGGAGGCGCTCTGGGTCGCGGGCCAACTCCAGCCGGGTAAGAAAATTCTAGCGAGCGAACAGGCGCATTACACGCACAAGCGAATCAGTTCGGTGTTGCAGCTTGAATTTGAATCAGTCCGTTCTGACGACTTTGGCCGGATGGATTTAAATGCTCTGGAGTCGCGGCTGAAGGCAGGCGGCGTTGGAACCGTGGTCGCGACACTGGGAACCACTGCGACGGGGTCGGTTGATCGGCTTGCCGACATTCTGGCTCTTCGCGAGCGTTACGCGTTTCGGGTGCACGTGGACGCGGCTTACGGGGGTTACTTTAAGCTAGCGTCGAACCTTGCACCGGCGGCAAAAACCGCCTTCGACCGCATCGCCGAGGCTGACTCGATCGTTATTGATCCGCACAAGCATGGCTTGCAACCATACGGTTGCGGTTGCGTGCTTTTTCGCGATCCCGGTGTCGGCAAACTGTACAAACATGAATCGCCATATACCTATTTCAGCTCCGCGGAATTGCATTTGGGTGAGATTAGTCTGGAATGTTCGCGGCCGGGAGCTGCTGCGGCCGCGTTGTGGGCTACACAAAGACTTTTGCCACTCGTGGCTGATGGCGAGTTCGCTCGCGGCTTGGAATCCGGAAGAGAAGCGGCACTGCAATTCTTTAAAGGATTACGGGACGGCGATTGTTTTGTGCCGGCATTTGAACCGGAACTCGACATTGTTGTCTTCCTTCCGCGAGAGAAATCACTTGCTACTGCTTCGCGGCGTTCCAAGAAAATCTTCGAAGCGGCGGCCCTGCGCAACCTGCACTTGGCTGTTGCGGAACTTCCGAATCGCTTCTGGAAAGACCCTGCGGCAGCGGCAGATTCTGCGCAAACGGTAAGGTGTTTGCGGTCCGTACTGATGAAACCGGAACATCGGGAGTGGGTGCCCCAGATTCTGGAGTTGCTGACGACTGTTTACCGCGAAACGTCGTCCTAATTTTCGTAACCAAGGTGCGGGAAAACCACAACCGAATACTTCCTGCACGCATCGTATTGACGTTCGCAACATGCGCGAAATGTGGTTTTGGGTCCGCCAGCAAGTCGGGTACACTAAAAGGGTGGGGCTGTGTGTTCGCAGACCGGCTGGCAGAGCCGGATAAGTCACGGACAGTCTGGGATTTAGTTCCATTTTTGTTGCGACAGGTCGCAGCATACTGAGGATACGGAATGTCGGATGTAATGAAAACATTGCTATTGAATCCGCCGAGCTTTGAGAATTTCGATGGCGGAGCGAGTTCGCGGTGGCCCGCGACGCGAGAGATTGAGTCCTATTGGTACCCAGTTTGGCTGACGTACCCGGCAGGGTTGATTCCAGGAAGCAGGTTGTTGGATGCCTCGCCGCACAAGGTGAATTGGCAGCAGACGATCGAAATCAGCAAGGACTACGAATTCCTGGTTCTTTATACCTCCACAGTCGGCTTCCACAGCGACGTCAAGCTGATCCGGAGAATAAAAGAAGCGAATCCGGGGATAAAGATCGCGTTCGTTGGTCCTCATGGCCACATTCGGCCGGACGAAACGCTGCTGTCGAGCGAAGACATTGATTTCGTGGTACGTGGCGAATTCGACCACGCGGTGGCGGAATATGCGCATGGCAAGCCGCTGGAGCAGATTGCAGGGGCTAGCTACCGCAAAGACGGCGGCATCGTGCACAACACGATGCGGCCGCAGTTGCACACGGAAGAACTGGATGCGCTGCCTTTTGCCACCGACATTTATAAGCGTGACCTGCAAATCGAGCGCTACAACGTACCTTTCCTGTTGCATCCGTTCGTGTCGTTCTATACCACGCGCGGCTGCCCAGCAATGTGCACGTTCTGTATGTGGCCGCAGACGATTTCCGGTCATGCCTGGCGGACGCGTTCAGTAGACAACGTCGTTCGGGAAGTGAAGCAGACACTGGAATACTTCCCGCAGATGAAGGAAATCTTCTTCGATGACGATACCTTTAACATCCGCAAAGATCGCGCCATTGAGCTAAGTCAGAAGTTCAAGCAGCTCAAGTTTCGGTGGTCTTGCACGGCGCGTTGCCATAGCAAGTATGAAGAGCTGAAGGCGATGGCGGACGGCGGCGCGCGCCTGTTCATTGTTGGTTTTGAATCTGGCGATCAGCAGATTCTGAAGAACATTAAAAAGGGCGCAACCGTCGAAATGGCGCGAGAGTTCATGAAGAACTGCAAGAAGGTCGGCATCAAGGTGCACGGCGACTTCATCATTGGTTTGCCAGGTGAGACGAAGGAAACGATCGAAAAGACGATTGATTTTGCGAAGGAACTGGATTGCGAAACGATTCAGGTTTCGCTGGCGCACGCTATGCCGGGCACGGAACTGCATGACCAGATGTCGAAGGAAGGTTTCCTGCGTGTGGAAGCGATCGCCGATAATGGCGGACACCAATTGCCGCATATTGAGTATCCGCACCTCTCGAAGGCCGAGATGATGGGTGCGGTAAATCGCTTCTACGATGAATATTATTTTCGGCCGCGCGTGGTGTGGAGAATCGTACGCGAGGCGCTGTGGGACAGCCACGAGCGCAAGCGTCTTTATCATGAGGCTACGAGCTTCCTGAAACTGCGAGCCGAGCGCTGGAAGTGGGTCCGCCAGGGCGGAGACGCTCCAAAGCCGATGGTCAGCGTGCCGGGTACGAGTGTATCCGGGAACGACTAGCTCACTAGTTAAACAATGGGACACGAAAGAAGGCTGCGGATCAAGACGCTGGTTATGGTCTTGGCGATGGTCGTGTGCGCCAATGTCGGAGACCTGTTGCTGAAGCGAGGCATGTCTTCGATCGGCGCTGTGGAGTTTACGCCGGAAGGGCTCTCTCACGCTTTCCGCCTTACCGTATTGAATCCCACAATTTGGCTGGCTATTTTCTTCCTGCTGGGGTTCATGGTTTGCTACATGACGGTTCTCAGCTGGGCGGACTATAGCTACGTTATGCCCGCTGGAGCCTTTGGCTACGCGTTGCTCACTTTCTGCGCAGTCGTCTTCCTTCACGAAAACGTTTCCATCCGCCGCTGGGTTGGAGTTCTGATCATCTGCATTGGCGTGATGCTTGTGGGACAAACCAAACCTCGCACCACAGAGGTCCCGGCCCCCCAGAAGGCTGCTGCATGATCGCTACGTTTCTTCTCCTCGCCGTCTTTCTTGTAGCCACGGCCGCCGG
>Ga0126376_10001627_pt1 | contig 12249 bp, 8 predicted proteins | sample PanSoiMetPlot_15_FD_92760 | JGI IMG/M metagenome (GOLD analysis project Ga0126376, IMG submission 92760) | Tropical forest soil microbial communities from Panama - MetaG Plot_15 | ecosystem: Environmental > Terrestrial > Soil > Tropical forest > Bulk soil | place: Panama | collected 2016-02-17
CAAAATAGCTCTCACCATCCGGCATTTTTTTCCAGACATGAATTCGCGCGCCGTCCCAAGCCATCGGCAAGCTCGGTTCATCCGCGACGACCACGTTCCCGGCGGCATCAAGGAAATCAATCAACAACGGCGCCTTCTTCACGCGCACGGTCGTGCCTCCCGCGCTCACTTTTACGGAATCGCCTGCCTCTTCGACCTTTACGGATTGAGGAGCGGGTTCCGCAATGACCGCCCATGAGAAATCTTTTGGAAAATTTCCATTGGGAGCGACTCTCACACGGAAAACATCTTCGCGAACTGCCGTGATACGCACTTTAGCTTTGCCTGTGGTCAGTTCAACGCCATCGCCGAGTTTCGTCACCCGCTGCACATTTCCAATATGCTGCCATCCCTGCGCAGCACAGTCGGCCGCAGTGAACAAGCAAATAGCGCACAGCGCAAGAAAACGGCCTGGCTTTCCGAACATGACGTCCTCCGTGAGATTGCCTCGCCCGACGGGAAGAGTTCACGCGGCGAGCCATTGCTCAAAAAAGGTGGCAGCCTTTGCGCCTTCGAGGCGCCGCCGCACGGCATCCATGACTCGGCATCGAAGCGCGTTGCTTGGACCATAAAACGCCAACCAATAGAGTAGATATATTTCTCCCGGCAGTGCTTCCAATTCCAGCGAGGCGCTGCGCAATTTGAAGAATCCTTGCTGGAAGATAATTCGCAAAACTTTGTCACGAAGAATCTGCAGTGCCTGTTCTTCTTCGAGCGCTGCCGACAAGCAATTCCGCGTCTGTACGGTGACCATTTCTTCCTCTTGTGGCGGGGTTCGAAACTCAAACAAGTCGAGCGAGCCGTTCACTGCGTCCATCGCAAAAATTCTCTGCATTTTTTCTTTGTTCATAAAATAGCGAATTCGATACAAGCGGAACGGCACATAAGCCTCAGCAATCTTCTGCAGCGGCCCCATCCGGAATCGCCAGAACAAAGACGAAGGCCCCGGGGTGCGAAACGTACGAAGCGCCTCATCCATAGTCACATTGGGTTTTAAGCTGCGAATCAATTCAATATTCCCTTGCGCGATTAGCGGTGATCGGTGGTTACCGGAAGTAGATCCACAATACGACGACTGTCAAAACCAGGGCCAGACTGAAAATTACGTTCAACGTACGCTCCAAGCCCGTTTCCTTGGCCAGATGCGGAGCGGTCGCATCCACCGTGTCCATTTTTTCGTCTACAGTGGCAAAGGTAAGTCCGGCTAACTTCTTGCGGTCCGGCGCGGGATACATCATGCTGACGGCAATCAGCACGATCGAACAAACCACAAACATGAAAATGGCATAGTGCAGAAAGTTCATGTCAACGATCCAACGAATCGCACCGGAAGAGTAGTGCGAACCCTTATCAAGCACTTCAAATACAAAGCGCGCCGCGCCCAGCACAAATCCTACCAGCAGCGACGAAATCGCACCCTGCCCATTGAGTCGCGGCCACAAGATTCCAAAAACAAAGCACGCAGCGATCGGCGGACTGATGTACGCCTGCACGCTTTGCAAATAGATGTAGAGCTGTGCGCTTAGCAAATGAATGAAAGGAACCCACAGCAATCCCAACAACACCATGCCGCCGGTTGCGATTCGACCAAACGTGACCAATTGGGCCTCGGACGCTTGCGGATTGATCTTCTTGTAGAAATCCAGGGTCACCAAAGTTGAAGCCGAATTGAACACAGAGCTCATCGCGCCCATGACTGCGGCCAGCAATGCCGCCATCACCAATCCAACCAGGCCTGTCGGGAGCAGGTTCAACACCAACGTCGGATATGCGTAGTCCGGTTTATCCGCAATTTGATCCTTAAACAGCGCATACGCGATGATTCCCGGCAGCACGAGCATGAACACCGGCAAAATCTTCAGAAAGCCCGCGAAAATCGTGCCCGCCTTTGCGTGCCCTTCATCTCGAGCGGAAAGCACGCGCTGCACAATTACCTGGTCCGTGCACCAATACCAGATTCCTAAAATTGGAGCGCCAAAAAATATTCCCGTCCACGGAAACGCCGAATCGGTCGCAGGTTTGATCATATGGAAGTAATCAGGGGGCACCATCGTTTGCAGATGGCTGAAACCTCCAACGCGACTGAGACCGATGATTGTCAGCGCGCATGCACCTGTAATCAGAATAAGCGTCTGCACGGTGTCTGTGTAAATCACGGCTGCAAGTCCGCCTGCAACCGTATAGATTCCGGTGGCGATGACCAGAATAACCGCCGTTTTCCAGAGTGACCAGCCTGCCACGCGTTCGAGAACGACGCTTGCGGCATACAATTGCACCGAAATCTTGGTAAAAATGTAGGCAATGATTGAAATTCCAGCTAGGTACACCGCGCATTGTCGGCTGAAACGCCGCTCCAGGAATTGCGGCATCGTGAATACGTTACTACGAAGGTAAAAAGGCACGAAAACCCAGCCGAGAATCAACAGGATCAGACAAGCCAGCCACTCAAAGTGCCCCACGGCCAAGCCCGAAGATGCGCCCGTCCCCGAAAGTCCAATAAAATGTTCCGTGGAAATATTTGAAACGAAGAGCGAAGCCCCTACGAAAAACCATCCGATGTCGCGCCCTGCCAGGAAGTACTGTTCGCTCGTCTTTCCCTTTCGCGAGAAATAAAACCCAATGCCGAACACAATCAGGAAATAGATCCCGATGATTGCTAAATCGAGATTCGCAAGCGCCTTGTGGGTACTCGCAACCTGTGCTGCAAAGAGCATTCGTATCTCCCAGGGCCTCTGTGGCCTACCTGATGCGCGCTACTTTGACGGCTTTTTCGTAAGGATTGAGGGGCAAACCGGCCCAGCGGAGTCTACAACAGCCCTTCCATCCGCTCAACGGAAGAGTGGCATCATCTTTTCTGAATTTTCCGCTCGCAACTGACTATTTCTTGCGTGATACTGTCCGGCGCTAAGAGGAGCGATTCCATGCCAAACAACAATGCGGTCACACGTCGCAAATTCATCCAGACAACTGCGGCTGGAGCCGCAGCATTCACTATCGTTCCGCGTTATGTGCTTGGCCGGGGCATGACTCCGCCAAGCGATCTTCTCAACATCGCCGGTGTCGGCATCGGCGGCATGGGCCGTGCGAACTTAATCGCCCTCGCCAGTCAGAACATCACTGCCCTCTGCGACGTTGATTGGGATTTCGCGGGCAAGGCCTTCGAACGCCTCAGCACCGATATCGAACGTCTCCAGGCGCGTATCGATCAGCCGCCCGCGAGCGGCCAAGCGCAATCGCAGACTCGCACCGGCCTGAACTCCACGACTCCGGAGCAGCAGCTCGCCAACATGAAGCGCCTTTACACCGAGCACTGGCCCAAAGCGAAGCGGTACAAAGACTACCGAGAGATGCTTGAAAAGCAGAAAGACATTGACGCCATTGTTGTCGCCACGTCCGACCATATGCACACCCCCATCGCCCTCGCTGCCATGGAACTTGGCAAGCATGTTTACGTGCAAAAGCCGCTTACTTGGTCTGTCGCAGAAGCGCGCGCTCTTGCTAAGAAGGCCAAAGAGACCAAAGTCGCCACGCAAATGGGCAATCAAGGCCATTCTTCCAACGAGGCGCGTGAGGCGGTCGAATACATTCAATCTGGTGCAATCGGTGAAGTGCGCGAAATTCACGTTTGGACGAATCGTCCGCTCGGCTTCTGGCCGCAAGGCATTCCGCGACCCGAACCACTGACAGTTCCCGCGGAAAACCTCAAATGGAACGGCGATGGTGTTGAGAAGCGGCTCGCTGCTTCTTTCGCCGGCAGCTATCCCGTCCCCGATACGCTCTCCTGGGATCTCTTCCTTGGCGTCGGACCGAACGTCACCTATCACCCCATCTATCATCCATTTAATTGGCGTGGCTGGGTTGATTGGGGTTGCGGCCCCATTGGCGACATGGGCGCGCACCTTCTCGACGTTTCACTTTGGGCACTCAAGCTCGGCTTGCCCACCATCATCGAAACCGTTTGCACTCCATTCAATAAGGTTTCTTTCCCGAACGCCACGCAGACCTTCTTCAAGTTCCCCGCTCGCGGCAAAATGCCCGCCGTCCGCCTCACTTGGTACGACGGCGGACTGTTACCTCCGAAGCCGGCAGAGCTTGGCGAAAAAGAAGAAGTCAACAAAGACGGCGGCGTGATGATCGTTGGCAGCAAAGGCAAACTGCTGCATGACACTTACGGCTTGAATCCGCGCCTACTTCCGAAGTCTCTCGCGCAATCGACCCCGAAACCACCGAAGACTCTCCCGCGCATCAAAAACCAGGCTCACGAACTAAACTGGGTCGATGCCGCCAAGGGCACAACTGCGGCTTCTTGCCCCTTTGCGTACGCCGCGCAACTCACGGAAATCATGCTACTCGGCGTGGTGGCGCTGCGTGCCGGAAGGAAGATCGAATACGATCCGGCAAACATGAAAGTCACCAACTTGCCGGAAGCAAATCAATACCTTCAGCGCGAATACCGCACAGGTTGGTAGCTGGAACCATCTGGCAAGACGCTTCTGAGGGCCGCTTTCTGAAGCGGCCCTTTCGCTTTCGGCGTCGTCCTTTAACATGTCTATTCGTCCCATGGTGACGTTCCGCAACGTTGTTAAGGATTACGCCGCCGACGGCCAGCTAGTCCGCGCCCTCGGCGGCATTTCGCTCGAAGTCGCGTGCGGCCAGTTTGTGGCATTCGTTGGCCGAAGCGGTTGCGGCAAATCCACTCTGCTCAATCTCGCCGGCGCGATGGATTTTCCCACCAGCGGCAAAGTGCTGCTGGATGGAATCTCGACAAATTCCGAGAGCGATAAAACCCTGACGAAACTGCGACGCGAAAAAATCGGTTTTGTTTTTCAATCTTTTCAACTCATCAACACACTGAGCGCCGTCGAGAATGTTGAATTGCCGCTTCTCCTTGCAGGAACTTCCAACGCGCGCGCAATTGCACTTGATCGGTTCTCTTCAGTGGAACTCGATGGCCTCGAAAATCGCATGCCTTTCCAATTGTCAGGCGGGCAAATGCAGCGCGTTGCGATTGCTCGTGCGCTCGTCGCTAAGCCAAAAATTCTCCTGGCCGATGAACCCACCGGAAATCTCGACACGACAACAGGCGCAGTAATTCTTGATTTGTTGAAGCGGCTTACTCGCGAACAAAACACCGCTACCTTGATGGCGACACACAGCGCCGAAGCGGCGGCGATCGCCGACACGGTCATTGAACTCCGCGACGGCAAAATCACCGGAATTAAACGCAAATGAAGGGCAAAGCAAAACTCTTCTGGCGGCTGCTGCTTCGCCCACTCGCGCGCGAACCGGTTCGCATGGGTTTGACGGTTTTATCTATAGCCCTCGGCGTCGCCGTTGTCCTCGCGATCGATCTCGCGGGTAATGCGGCGACTGGTTCGTTTCACTCTTCGCTGGAAACGCTGACGGGAGACTACAATTTCGAAATTACTACTAGCGGTGGTGTCCCGGAACAAATCGTTGGCCAGCTCGCGACCTTGCCCCTGAACATTTCTGTTTCGCCACGGATCGAAGATTTTGCTGTAGTCGCAGGATCAAAAAAGACAGTCCTCCTTCTAGGAATCGACTTGATAGGCGAGTCGAATGCCTTGAAAAGTGCCGACGGCTCCATAACAGCTGATGTAAGTGCTGAATCTTTTTTTGCTGATGACAGTATTCTGGCCGGAAGCAGTCTTGGGTGGAAAAACGCACAGCAAGTTTCGCTGATCATCGGCGATCACGAACAGACTTTTGCGGTCCACGACATTTACGACGACCGAAATCAGCCAGCCGTCGTGATGGACATTGCCGCCGCTCAGCGAGCGCTTGGACGAACCGAAAAAGTCGATCGAATCCTGCTTCGCGTTCCGGATCCGAAAGGCGCGGACAATTCCGCAAAGCAAATCGCTACGATTCTTCCGCCGGGAGTGGAGTTGCGCCCGATGGGAACTTCCACAGTCGAAAACCGCAAAATGCTCGCAGCATTTCGCTGGAATCTCAAGTTGCTCAGTTACATCGCTCTGGTTGTTGGCGCTTTCTTTATTTACAACACAATTTCCGTTTCCGTCGTTCGCCGCCAAGCAGAAATTGGCATTGTGCGATCGCTCGGTGCAAGCCAGCCGGATATTCTGCTCGCATTTACAGGCGAGGCGGCGATGCTGGGCACCGCAGGGGCAGCGATCGGCATTCCAATTGGCCGGATCATGGCCAGCGGTGCCGTGAAATTGATGGGCGCGACGGTCAACGCGCTTTACGTCAGCAGCACTCCCGGTGCGATCGAATTGGGATTTTCATCTGTGCTTACTGCACTCTTAGGTGGAGTCGGAGTCGCCGTCATTGCGGCATATGCCCCCGCGCGCGAAGCGACCCAAATTGCACCGATCGAAGCGATGGCGCGAGGTCGCAGGGAAGTTATCGTGCGGGTGCACAAAAACCGTGACCTTTTATTTGCTGCGATTCTTGCAATAGCTTCCTTCATTTCCGCAAAAGCCCCAGCGATTACGGGGAAACCCATTTTCGGATATTTGGCAACCGTCTTCGCTATCGCCGCAGGCACACTTGCTCTTCCAGCAGCAATCACCTGGGTACTCAAAATCAGCAGTATCTTGTTGAAGAGTTCCGGCGTTGCCGCGCTTCTCGCGTCGCGAAGCCTCTTGGGTTCATTGCGCCGGACTTCCGTACTTGTTGGCGCCCTATGTACTGCAATCGCCATGATGACTGCCGTTGGAATAATGGTGGGCAGTTTTCGTACCACGGTCATTCAATGGATGGAGGGCGAAGTTCCCGCAGACTTTTATCTGCGACCGGCGGGCAATCCTTCCGTGGACAGCCATCCAACAATTTCGCCGGAGCTTGCCGACAAACTCGTAGAGCTGCCCGGTGTGGAAGCTGTCGATCGTTTGCGCGCCTATCAAGTCGATTTTGAAGGAGTGCCAACGACAGTAGCCGCGGCCGATTTTCATGGTGCTCACAAACGAGGACGCAGCGACTTCTTCTCCGGCCGTTCGTCTGATGAAGTTTTGCAAGAACTTCGCACCTTCAATTCCGTTATTGTCAGCGAGCCATTCACCTACAAGCACAACCTGAAGCGCGGTGACAACATTTCGCTCCGGCTTGGGGCATCACTAGCCACATTTCGCATCGTAGATGTCTACTATGACTACGGCAGCGAGCGTGGCTTCGTTCTAATGGATCGCAGCTCGATGAAGAAATATCTTCCGGACGACACGCCGTCCAATCTTGCCGTGTATGTCGCAAGCGGAGCGGATCCTGCAAAAGTCCGCGAAGAAATTGAGAACGCGGCGGCAAATTATCGTGTGCTGATCTTTTCAAACGCCGATCTTCGTCGCGAAGCGATCAAAATCTTCGACAAGACCTTCGCAATTACCTACGCTCTGGAAGCCGTCGCGGTTCTCGTCGCCATCATGGGAGTGGCGGGCGCACTGCTCGCTCTTGTGATCGATCGCAAGCGCGAGCTTGGCTTGCTGCGTTTTCTTGGCGCAGACAACGCCCAAATTCGCAAAATGATTCTGGCGGAAGCAGGGTTGCTCGGCCTTTTGGCAAATGTCACGGGAATTCTCCTCGGTTTTGCTCTTTCGTTGATTTTGATTTTTGTCATCAACAAACAGTCCTTTGGCTGGACGATTCGTTTTCACTGGCCGGTTGCCGTATTAACCGCTGCGATTTTCCTGATTTTTGTGTCCACCGTTTTGGCCGGCTTTTATCCCGCACGGATCGCTGTCCGGCTCAATCCGGTCGAGGTCGTCCATGAAGAATAGGGTTTTTTGTGCGGCGCTCATCCTGGTGATCTTTCCAGTGCTTGACGCGTCGTATCGCGAGGCACTTCCGGGCTATCGTTACGAGTTTCCGCGTGACTTCTTTGCTCATCCCGATTTTCAAACGGAATGGTGGTACACGACGGGCAACGTCAAAACTTCCAATGGGCACGCTTTTGGTTATGAATTAACTTTCTTTCGTCAAGCCGTAAATCGCAAGAAATCAAAGCACAGCTCATGGGATGTCAAGGACCTCTATCTCGCACACCTGGCCGTGAGCGATATCGGCGGTGGCCATTTCTATCACTCTGAGCGCATCAATCGCGCCGGCCCCGGAATCTCTGGAGCGAGTTCGCAAGCTGGCAAGGTCTGGAACGGAAACTGGTCGGCAAGTTGGAACGGAGACGGCTCGCAACAGCTCGCGGCGCAAAACGACGACTTTCAATTCATTTTTACTTTAAAAGGTGAAAAGCCTCCTGTGATTCACGGCGAAAACGGCGTAAGTCAGAAAGCGGAAGGCGCGGGACGCGCCAGCCACTATTTTTCTCAAACGCGCCTCACTACAACGGGCACACTCCAGCTGAAAGGCAAGAACTATGCGGTGTCGGGATTGTCCTGGATGGATCACGAATTCTTCACGCATCAGCTTTCGCCTGAGCAAGTGGGCTGGGATTGGTTCAGCATTCAACTTGAAGACAAGACCGAGCTAATGCTTTTCATTCTTCGCCGCAAAGACGGAACGATTGATCCTTTCTCCGCCGGCACCTACGTCGATGCAAACGGAAAATCCACGCACCTGCGCGTTGCGGATTTTTCTTTGCAGCCGCAAGGCACAGTTTGGAAAAGTCCTGTGACGGGCGTGGTTTATCCGATCGAGTGGAGTGTCTCTGTTCCGAAGCTCAAGCTCTCCTTCGTGGCAAAAACAAAATTGCTCGAACAAGAAATTAGCGGCAGGACAAAACTTGCTCCGAGTTATTGGGAAGGCGCGATGGAATTCTCCGGCGCTCGTGCAAATGAAACGATTCGTGGAGCGGGATATCTTGAAATGACTGGCTACGATCGCGCCCTCCAAATGGACTGATGAAGGGAAAAATGCCGTTCTAGTACGCAAATAATGCGTGAAGTTTTTACACATCTTGTGTGCATTCCACAGAAAATCGCGTTTTTTCACCTTTTTGCATATATCCCAATGCGGTACATCGTGCAGAAACAAAACAACATATGAGATTTTTGGGGAAACGGAATTGTGATTGCACCCAATTAGATGGCGTCGCAGCCCAAAACGCCCAGTAAATTTCTGACTTTTCCAATCCAGCACAATTTTCTCAGGAGGCGAAATGCTGAAGTGGGCTTTGGGATTTTTCATCGTCGCATTGATCGCAGCATTCTTCGGATTCGCGGGAATAGCCGCTGCGGCAGCTGGAATCGCGAAGATTGTTTTCTTTACCTTCACGATTCTTTTTCTGGGATCTCTGCTCGGCCATTTGCACCGGCCGCACATGAAGTGAGTTTTTTTAGAAGCAACAAATGAACCAGAGTTCGTCATCACGTGTTCTGGATCAAAAAAAGGAGAACATCGAAATGAAACGCTGGAAAGCAGTATTGCTGGGGGCGCTACTCATCGCACCGCTCGCATGCGCAAAGGGTAGTGATGAAAACGCAAAAGACGAAACCAAGCGGTTGGAAAACGCCGGCAAGGTGATGGAAGAGATTCTGAACGTGCCGGACGACATTCCGCAGGATCTGCTCAACAAGTCTCGCTGCGTGGTCGTAATTCCGTCCGTTCTGAAGGCGGCGTTTATCGTCGGCGGCAGCTACGGACGCGGCACGATGGTCTGCCGCACGGGCAAGGACTTTCGCGGCCCGTGGGGCGCACCTGCGATGTATGCACTGGAAGGCGGAAGCATCGGACTGCAAATCGGTGGCGAAGCAACGGACTTCGTGATTCTGGTGATGAACGACCGCGGCATGGACAGTCTGTTGCATAGCAAAGTAAGACTCGGCGCAGATGCAACCGTGGCAGCAGGACCAAAGGGCCGTACCGCTTCTGCCGATACCGATGCGTACATGCGCGCGGAAATGCTGAGCTATTCGCGGGCACGAGGAGTCTTTGCAGGAATATCCCTGGAAGGATCGACGTTGCGTCCGGACAATGAAGCAAACCGGCGCTTATACGGAAAGGACGCGACAGCTGCAAAGATCATTCTGGAACCGAATAACGAAACTCCAGCCGCCGGGCAAAAGCTCGTGTATCGGCTGCAGAAGGCTTCCCCTGAGCTAAAATCATAAATAGAGTGCAACCGAGGAAGGCGGAGGCGCGCGAATGCGCCTCCGCTTTTTTGTTTTTCGAAGGTACTTGGTTAGTTTGTTTTGTTGCGAATTTCGATTTGGGCCGGTGTTCCGGAGGCCGCATTTGGAGCTACCCAGATGGTGACGCGAGTCGGTTCAACGCCATAAATATTTTGGTCGTTCCAAAAAGCAAAAGCCTCCGACGGAACGGAAAACACGACCCGTTTCGTTTCTCCCGGAGCGATGGTGATCTGCTGGAATCCTTTCAACGAGCGCACAGGTTCGGAAACGCTGGTGCCTTGGAGGCGAACGTAGAGCTGGACCGTCTCCGTCGCCGCACGTGAACCTGTGTTTGTGATGTTCGCGCTCGCTTGCAGAGGAGTTGGAGCACTCGAAGATGTGTTGCTCAGTCCTTCTTTAATCCAATCAAGGCGGAGTTCCGATTTGTTCAGCTCGGTCGCGCCATAACGCAGCGTCGTGTAGGTAAGTCCAAAGCCGAACGGAAATTGCGGAAGATTAGATTCATCGAGATAGCGCGAAACGAATTTCTCGTCGTGGCCATTGGGAAAAGGAGTTGCATCGTTCTGAACAGAGGGACGGCCAGTGTTAAGCGCGTTGTAGTAAATGGGAATTTGTCCGACACTGCGCGGCCACGTCATAGAAAGCTTTCCTGTCGGACTTGTTTCGCCAAACAAAGTTCGCGTGAGTGCCGGGCCAGCCTGAATTCCCGGGAACCACGCCGCCAGAATCGAAGGAACGTGTTCGGCGGCCCACGGAAGGATCAGTGGCCGGCCGCTGAAGACGATCAGAACGACGGGCTTTCCGGTCGCTGCGACGGCCTCCAGCAACTGTTCCTGGCGGCCAGGAAGATCGAGATTGGTGCGGGACGCAGCTTCGCCCGTCATCTCGGGACCGTTTTCCCCGAGTGCAAGAATTGCAACGTCGGAATTCTTTGCGGCGTCGACTGCGGCTTTGATCTGAGCGTCTGAAGCCGTTGAAATCTCCGAACCCTTTACAAAATTTACACGTGTGCCACCCAGCTTCTTTACTAGCGCACTGCGCAATGTCGTTACATCGCGGCCGTTGCCGAGCGCGCCCCAGGAACCAAGCATCTGATTGGCATCGTCGGCAAGCGGGCCAAGAAGGGCGACCGACTTAATGTCATCGGAAAGCGGCAAAAGCGGAGATCCGTTGGAGAGCAAATCGTTTTTGAGAAGAACGAACGAATGCTCGGCGACTTCGCGGGAAAGCGTGACTGCTTCCGGAGAAAGCATCGCCGAAGATTCCTTTTTCTCGTCGACGTAAGGATTTTCAAAAAGGCCGAGAGCGAATTTCGCGCGAAGGACGTGACGAACACTTTCGTCGAGATCGGCTTCGGAAACAGCGCCAGAATGGACCAGATTGGCGAGGTGCTCGTGATACAGGCTGCTGACCATGTCCATGTCCACACCGGCTTGAAACGCTTTGCGAGCCGCCGTGGCACCGTCGTTGGCGATGCCGTGGTTCATCAGTTCGCCGACGCTGGTCCAATCACTGTCCACGATGCCCTGGAATCCCCACTCCTGGCGAAGAACCTTCTTGAGCGTAAAGGCGTTTGCCGAAGCAGGGATTCCGTTCAAAGAGTTGAACGCGCTCATGATTGAACCGGCACCAGCATCGACGGCTGCCCGGAATGGCGGTAGATAGTATTGACGAAGAGTGTGTTCGGAAATTTCGGTCGAGTTATAGTCGCGGCCGGCTTCGGCGGCGCCATACCCAACATAGTGTTTGGCGCAGGCGAGAATGCTCTCCGCGGATTTAAGGCTACGGCCTTGATAGCCACGCACATAAGCACGAGCGAACGCTGAAACCAAAAATGGATCTTCGCCCTCACCCTCCGCCACGCGGCCCCAGCGCGGATCTCGAGCAAGGTCCAACATCGGCGAAAAGGCCCAGCGAATGCCAGTGGCAGAAGCTTCGCGGGCAGCGACACGAGCGGCGCGTTCGGCGAGTTGCGGATCCCAGGTCGCGGAAATTCCGAGTGGGATCGGAAACTCTGTACGGAAGCCGTGAATCAAATCGAGTCCAAAAAGGATCGGTATGTGAACGCGGGATTTTTCCACGGCAATGCGCTGAAATGCATTCGTGTCCTTTGCCGTGACGATATTGAAGAGGCCGCCGATTTCCCCTC
>Ga0126376_10001628_pt1 | contig 12246 bp, 12 predicted proteins | sample PanSoiMetPlot_15_FD_92760 | JGI IMG/M metagenome (GOLD analysis project Ga0126376, IMG submission 92760) | Tropical forest soil microbial communities from Panama - MetaG Plot_15 | ecosystem: Environmental > Terrestrial > Soil > Tropical forest > Bulk soil | place: Panama | collected 2016-02-17
GAGGACGAGGGCGAGGCATTAAAGAGTTTTCAGTAGGCCTTTCGATATAGGTCTTATAGGACCGATAGGACCTATAGAGATGTTTCGTGCAGCATTTCGCCGTCTGCTAGCGATCGATGATCCACCGGAGCGGACGGCGCTTGCTTTTTCTATCGGGGTTTTCATCGCTTTTTCGCCGTTCCTTGGCCTGCACACCATCATGGCCACGGCGATAGCGTTTCTTTTTCGCTTCAACAAGATCGCGATTTACACCGGGACCTTCGTTAACAACCCATTTTTTACCCTCGTGCCGATAATTATTGCCTCTTATGCAATCGGGGCATTCATCCTTGGACGGCCTTTGCGCATCCCAGACGAGGGGCTCGAGCTGCTGAAGAACCCCCGGATCTTTTCGGGCGACTATTACCGGCTCCTGTTTGTGCAAAGTTGGGGCATCGTCTGGACGTTTGCTGTGGGAGCCATGGTCCTCTCAGTGGTTTGTTCGCTGTTGGCTTATCCGCTAACATTACGGACCTTGCGCACTTACCGAAAGCACAGATTTACACGGAGTAATACCGATTGAAGCACTATTTACTGACCCTGCTTACTACATTCTTGTTTACTGGCGTTGTTTCCGCACAACAGCCGGTGCAACAAAGACCCGGAGCAACTTTCGAAGTCTCAGAGTACGGCGTCGATTTCCAGGCAGATGCTCGTCTCATCACCGTGATGGCGGCACTCGATACCGCCGGATTCGATCCGGTTCCGGCCGGCCGAACGCCATCCGTTTTTCGCGCGAAGTTGCGAAAGGATCTCGCGAACGTCGATCCCGACCTGCGCAAGCGTCTGAAGAACTTCTACGATCTTAACAAGCTGCCGTCTCCGGCAACTCCGGTCGATCAGGCCGCGCGCTACGTCTCCCTCGCACTCGCGCTTGGTCCTGCTCCGAGTCTCGAAGCGCCGGCACGTTCAGACGATCTGCCGGCGGGACTGTTGGACGTCCTTGATTTCGCACCGTTGGTCCAGGAGTTTTATCGTCGTTCGGGCATCGACGAGCACATGGTCGATTACGTGCGGGCGTACCAGGCTGAAGGCGATCGATTGCGTGGTCCAACGACTGAAATGGTCCGATCGCTGTTGACTTACCTTCACACACGTCCGTTGACGACTTCGTCAGAGCGCGTGGAAGTAAAGAACCCGTCGAACAAAAGTAAACAAAAAACCTACACATTTCGCGAAAAGGAACGCCGCTTTTTCGTTCTGCCGGACCTGCTCGCGCCGAGAGGTGCCATCAACTTCCGCATCATCGGCGACGACTATTACACAGTGGTGCCGGAAGGAACGGATCCGACTTCCTCGGAACTGCGGCGCGCTTATCTGCAATACGTGATCGACGCGCTGGTCCTTCGGTTCAACAAAGACATCGCGCTCAAGCGCGACCAGATGAAGCAGCTTTTGAGTGAACGAGAAAAGGCGGGCGCGCAGGTCAGTCCGGATGTGTTTCTGAGTGTGAGTCGATCCCTGGTAACGGCTGCTGACGCGCGTTACGAGGAGACGCGCCGGCTCGAAGTGCTCGCGCGCGACACGCGCCCGCGTTTCCTCGCCGCGAAGACTGATGCTGATAAAGCAACGATTGTGAAGTCGGCTGAGGCTGAAATGAAAGCGATTCAGGATGAAACCGTTGCGCGTCTCGCTGAGGAGTACGAGAAAGGTGCGGTGCTTTCGTTCTACTTCGCCGATCAGTTGAAAGGGATCGAGAGCACGGGATTCGATCTCGCAAACTTCTTTCCCGACATGATTGCGTCGTTTGATCCGGTGCGCGAATCGAAGCGTCCGGCGGAATATAAAGAGACGGTGCAAAGAGCGATTGCGGCACGCGAGGCGCGCACAGCAGCACGACGCGCGCAATCAGAGATTGAAGTCGAGGCCAATAGCAAAGAGGCGGCACTCGTGCGCGACCTGGCGTCGATTGAAGATACTTTACGAAACAAGGATTACAACGATGCCGAGAGTCGTTTGCGGGAGATGTTGAAGGACTATCCGCGCGAGCCACGCATTTTCTTCGCGCTGGGCCAGACGGCGAGTCTGGCGGCATCGGATGCGACGGATGAGAACGTCCAGGCTGAAAGGTTGAACCGCGCGTTGGGCCACTACCGCATGGCTGTGGCGGCGTCGTCACCGGAAACTGACAAAGCGATTATGTCGCGAGCGTATGAAGCGATGGGACGGATCAATCTGTTTCTGGAGAATAATGCCGAAGCGGCGAAACAATTTGACGAGGCAATCAAGCTTGGCGACGTGCGGGGCGGCGCGTATAAAGAAGCCCTCGAAGGAAAAAAGAAACTAACCAATCCGTAAACAGCTAAAGTTGATATAGGTCCTATAGGACCTATATCACCTATTCTTTTACTCCAGCGCTTTCGCGGCGTTGATCCTGCCGCCGGTTACAGTCTTTCCTTTCAGAGCCACGATCGGATCGGTTGAAGCCATCAGCTTCTTGCGCAGATCGTCAACCGACATGCGTGGGTGCTCCGCCAGCACGAGTGCGGCCACGCCCGAAACCACGGGCGTCGCCATCGACGTGCCCGACTTCTCCTCATAAGCGTTTCCGAGCCACGTGCTCAGAATGTCAACACCCGGCGCCGCAATCGCAACACTCTTCACGCCGAAATTTGAGAACGACGCGAGCTGATCGTGACGGTCCAGTGCGGCAACGCTGATCACGTTCGGCACGTTGTAGCTCGATGGATAGTGCGGCGTGCGATCGTTGTCAGTGCTCGCATTTCCCGCTGCGGCGACGAACAGAATGTCATTCTCGTACGCCTTGCGAATGGCGGCTTCGAGTGCGCGCGAGCGCTGCGTCGAACCCCAGCTCGCACTGATGATGCGAACGTTCACGCCGGCTTTCTTGCGTTCGATAGCGTAATTGATCGCTTCGATCGCGTCCTTGGTCGTTCCGGAACCGCCTGCGTTCATAAACTTCAGCGGCATGATTTGAACTTTCCAATTCACTCCGGCAATGCCGAGATCGTTCTCGCCTTCCGCGCCGATGATGCCCGCGCAGTGCGTGCCGTGGCCGTTGTCGTCCATCGGATCGGAAGCATTGTCGATGGCATTGAAGCCATTCACGTCGTCGATCGTACCGAGCTCGTTGTCGTGGTAAGGCGCCATCGTATCCGGACGCGTCCACATGTTTGACGCCAGATCCTCGTGCGTGTAGTCGACGCCGGTGTCGAGCACCGCTACGACGATATTTTCGCTGCCCGTAGTTTTGGCCCATGCAAGCGTGGCACTGATGTCTGCGCCTTTCTTGCCGCCTCGCTGTCCTGAATTCGCCAGGGCCCATTGATCTTCAAACTGCGGATCGTGCGGCAGGACCGGCACCAGCGGTCCGTTGGTATCGTCGAGTTTGATCTCGTAGTTCGGCTCGGCGTATTCGACTTCCGGAAGTTTGCTGTACTCCGCGACGACGGTGGCCGGGTCGGCGTTGTCAAGATCGTCAATCGCTTCGACGTCGTCGGCATTCTCGATACGGTCCACGATGCGATCGTGCAGACGCGCGGTCAGAGCTTCGATGGCTTCGTCGCTCACGCCGCTCTTGAATTTGACGAGCACTTCAGCCCTGCCGAAGTTGTGCGTTTCGCTGAGCGCGATCTCGTCAACGGTGGTTGGTTGTTTTTTGTCAGTGGCAGGCACGATGTGCGGTTTCCACTGTTTCCGCCAGCGGCTGAGCTGTCCTGCGAAGGCAGCGACGAGAATGAGAACGAGTGCGAGCGCGAGGTGAATGAAAAAGTTATTGCGGTTCATGGTGGTACCTCGATCGGACCTGTTTAGATCCGGTAATTCTTGCCCTTGAATTTGTAGGCTCTGACCTGATTTTTGTCCGCGCGATATTCGTAGGTTTGGCCCTGAGCGTCGAGCTGGATGCGCCAGCCGCGCGTGATCATCTGCCCGCTCATCTCACCCGGTTCGGGAGCGCCGAGCGCCATGTCCGGAAAATCTGCGTCTTCCACCGAGCGCTCTTTGACGTCGGCGGCGTCGATCTTGAGACGTTTCGCCAAGTCGCGGCGCGCATTTTCGACTGCGTCGTTTTTAGAGTTTGCCATTACGAATTCCAAACGACCCCCTAGCGTGCTTTGTTCCGGCGATTAACGGGTTCTATTTTGAACCTAAAACAGATTTCACGCAAAGGCGAAATTTCTTCCCTCATTTTAGATCCCCAAAGAGATGTTGCAGCAGCGCCGTGACCGTGATTGCCGCCGTTTCCGCGCGCAGGATGCGCCCGCCGAGCGTTATCACATGGAAATCTCGTGCCCGTGCGGCTTCGATCTCCTCGTCAGACCAGCCGCCTTCGGAACCAACGACTGCGGTTATCATGGTCGAAGGAGGCAGGGTTTCCAACGACGCGCCGCCACGTTCCGAGAACATCACGCCCAGCCCGTCCGCCTTCAGCGCTTCAAACGTCACCGGGAAGCTGATTTCCGGCACAAACGCGCGTCCCGACTGCTTCGCGGCCTCGAGCGCGATGCGCTGCCAACGAGCCACTCGCTTCGCAGCGTCAGCCTGATCGCGCAGCTGAATGTCGGCATAACGCGTGATGAGCGGCGTCACGCGCTGCGCACCCAACTCGGTCGCCTTCTGCACCACGAGGTCAAACTTCTCGCCCTTCAACAACGCGACGCCCAAATTAAGTTGCAACTGTGATTCAGGTTTTGCAGGTTCAACTTCACCCTCGATGCGAAGCCCAGCCGCGTCGCGCGCAGTCTTGACGACCGTGCAGCGAAACTCGCGCCCACGTCCGTCGAACACGTAAACCTCATCACCCGCTTTCAAACGCAACACGTCGCGCAGGTGACGCGCTTCGTCAGCAGTCAGGTTTACAAGTTGATCCGTGAGCTTGAAAGCAGCGGGCGGGGCGTGGAATCTGCGACGAGTCATGGCTAGATGATCAGCGCTACCCATTCGCCGTCCTGCGCGATTTCGAAATCATCAATGCCGCAGGCATGAAGACCGTCCTGGACCATCTCGATTTGAGTTTCCAGAATTCCTGAAAGGATCAACTTCCCACAACTCAAACCCACGAGCGCTGGCAGCATTTGAGTAATCACGTCGGCGGTGAGATTTGCGCAGACAAGATCGGCCGAAGCCGTTGAGTCATCAACCGAACCCACGCGAAAATTTATCTGGTCCAAAACGCCATTCGCAGCGGCGTTCTCGCGTGCGATCGCGATTGCGTCTTCATCAGTGTCACACGCTTCGATGTGAGCTTGCGGAAACAGTTTGGCTGCGGCAATCGCGAGAATTCCGGTCCCGGTGCCCACATCGAGAAAGCTGCCGCCGCGGTAGTGTTGCTGAATCGCATTGAGGCAGAGACGAGTGGTCTCGTGAGTGCCGGTGCCGAAAGCCATGCCCGGTTCGATGCGTATGATCAAACGATCGGGTCGTTCTTCAACATTGGACCACGGCGGCGCGATGATGAAGCGGCCAATCTGAACCGGTTGCCAACTCTGTTTCCATTCTTCCAGCCAATCACGCTGCGGGACTGCGCGCACGTTCATGTCGCGCACCGCCGACGCCGGCAGATTGTAAATGCGCAGAGCTTCGAATAACTGCTCGCAAACCTGCTCGCGATTCGGCGTAGCCGCAAAGTAACCGGTGACGACGTGATCTGTAGCTTCTGTTCCGAGCGCGCCGGCTTCCATGAGCGCGTACTCGACCGCTTCCTCCGCTGCGGGCTCAAAGTCAACGTCGAGCGCATACCACTCGTTAGGCTGTTCTTTTGCGGTGCTCAATTTCCACTCAAACCAAACTCATCGAGCAGTTGTTCCTTGTTACGCCAGTCTTCCTCGACTTTCACAAAGAGCTCGAGATGGCAGCGATGGCCCAGCAGCTCTTCGATCTCTCGGCGCGCCCGGATGCCAATCTCTTTCAAACGGCCCGCGCCTTTTCCGATGATGATCTTTTTTTGCGACCCGCGCTCGACGACTATCGTGCAATAGATGCGCGCGAAATCTTCACGCACCTCTTCGAATCTTTCGGTGACAACCGCGGTGACGTAAGGAATCTCATCGCCGGTGACGTGCAGGATCTTTTCACGTACGATCTCGGCCACCATCACGCGCAGCGATTGATCCGTCAGCTCATCTTCCGAGAAGATCGGCTCGCCCTCCGGCAGATGCCGCAGACAGCTCTCGACCAGCACATCGGTCATCTCGTCTTTGAGCGCCGAGATCGGAATTATCTCGCTCCAGTCGTATTCGTTGCGATACCAGTCCATCAACGGCAGCAGCGCGGATTTATCTTCGAGCTTGTCGATCTTATTCAACAACAGTAAGGCAGGCTTTTCTGAACGCTTCACCAGATCGAGCACGAAGCGATCGCCGTTACCGGTCGAAACGAACGCATCACGAATCAGGCACACGAGATCGACACCCATCAGCGCGTCCTGGACCGCAGCCATCATGCGCCGGTTGAGCTCGTACCCCGGCTGATGGACGCCGGGAGTATCAACAAACACCACCTGCCCCTCAGGCTTAGTAATGATTCCCTGAATCTTGAACCGGGTCGTTTGCGGTTTATCCGAGACAGCAGCAATCTTCTGCCCCACGAGTCGATTGAGCAATGTCGACTTACCTGCATTTGGGCGACCGATCAGCGCCACATATCCGCTATTCATCCGTGTAATCCGTGGCTTAACTCTTCTCCGCAAAAATCTGGACCAGGTTGATTAATGTCTCCGTCGTTTTCTCAAGCCCGCGACGCGAGTTTAACTCCAGCTTGCCATGAAAATTCGTTCCGCCCGTAAACAAGTTCGGCGTCGGCAAACCCCGAAACGTCAAATTCGAACCGTCCGTGCCGCCTCGTATCGGCTTCAGAAACGGCTTCAGTCCCGCGCGCCGCGCCGCTTCCATCGCGTTGTTCGTGAGCTCAGGATAGTTTTTGAGCACTTCCTTCATGTTCTTGTAATTCTCTTTGACGTCGATCGTGATCTTCACTTCCGGAAACTTCGCTGCGGTTTGGGCCACCATGTCGCGCAGCAACTTCTCCTTCGCGTCGAGCCCGCTGACGTCGAAATCGCGCAAGAGGATCTTCAGGTTTGAACTCTCCACGTCGATCACGCCCGCGTACGGATGAACAAACCCGACGCGCCCTTCGGTAGTCTCCGGCAACATGTCGTGCGGAAAGCGATTGAGATAATCCGCGATCGCGTACATCGCGTTGACCATGATTCCCTTGGCTGTTCCGGGATGCGTGCTCTTGCCCTGAAACGTCACAGTGGCTGTGCGCGCGCTCCACGTCTCATCGCTGATCTCACCCAGCTCTTCACCGTCAACGGTGTAAGCGAACTTTGCGCCGAAGGCCTTCACGTCAAACTTCTCGATGCCCCCGCCCACTTCTTCGTCAGGCGTGAAAGCAACCGCGATGCTGCCATGTTTAATTTGTGGATTTTGTCGAAGCGTGTCGATCATGGTCATGATCTCCGCGCAGCCGGATTTGTCGTCTGAACCGAGCAGCGTCGTGCCGTCGGCGGTAATGACGTCGTCGCCGATCAATCCTTTGAGAAGCGGATTCTTCTCGACTGTGATGACCTGCGTCGGATCTCTCGGCAAAACAATGTCGCCGCCCTGGTAATTCTTGTGAATGACGGGCATGACGTTCTCGCCCGAGACTGCCGGCGACGTATCCATGTGAGCGATGAAGCCGATCACCGGGACTTTTGAGTTGTCAGCGAGATTACCGGGAACCATCGCGTAGACGATTCCGAACTCACTGACGCGAACGTTTTCCGCACCGATTGCCGTGAGCTCCTTGGCCAGCAGGTTAGCGAGGTTGAGCTGTTTGCGCGTGCTGGGCGTGGTCGTTTGATCTTCCTTCGACTGCGTGTCGATCTTCACGTAGCGGAGAAAACGATCGAGCGCGGATTCAGTAGGCGCCTTGAGGGCCTGCGCCGGCACTGTACCGAGGGAGATCAAACACAAAAGAGAAGCGAACAGTAGTTTCATTTAGCGATACCTTTCATCCCACAAAACGGATTTTCTCTATTTTTTCGCAGCGAAATCTACGGAGAGCCGGTTTAGATGATCAAGAACTTCCTGAAGTTCGTCGCGCTTCGCGGCCAGCGTCTTCTCGTCGGCGTCAGCCGGCACATAAATCGGCGGCGCCACGTAAACGCGTGCGCGCGTGAACGGCTTGGGGATCTGAAAGAAGTCCCAACTCGGCGTCGTCCAGTAATTTTTCAGCGCCATCGTGACCGGCAGGATCGGGTGCCCGGACTTCTTGGCAAGCAACACCGCGCCCATCTTCGCGATGTAACGCGGACCTTTCGGACCATCAATCGTGAACGCCGTAGTACATCCGGCCCGCATCAGTCGCGCCATTTCGATAACCGCGCCCACGCCGCCGCGCGTGCTCGAGCCTCGCACAGCGCCATAGCCAAATCTCTGAATGAAACGTGCGATGTACTCGCCGTCGAAGCTGCGCGAAGTCATGACGACGATGCGACGTTTGCGCCACCAGTAAGTCGTCAGAAAAATGCGATCGTGCCAGAAGACGTAAATCGGAAGGCTGCCGTTCTTTTCAACCTGCTCGTGATTTTCCCAGCCGATTACTTCGAAACGAGCAGTGATTCCGATGAGGTTGATCAAGAGGTAGAACGCGAGATCCGCGGCGCGAATCAGACAACGATCTTTGAAGGAATAGTCAGAGAGGTCGGCGAATTCATAAGCGCGACTCACGCGCGCGTGAGAGAAATCCTGTTCAACAGAAACCTGCATGAGCGTGAGAAAGTATAGGGCCACGGATTTTCGCGGACAACCGCGGATCAGTATATCGGGGGTTCGCCGCGGGGACGGGTTTTCCAGCGTTTGTGGATCCAGAGCCACTGGCCGGGATATTGGCGAATCTGGTTCTCGATGCGTTGCGTGAGTTTGATGGTTAACTGCCGGACGTCTGCGTCCTCATCGCCGGTCGTTTCAACCGGGATTACGGGCTCGACAATCAACAGATACTTACGCTTTTCCTCGCTCCACGGCGCGAATATGGGAACGAGCGGCGTCTTCATCCGCACGGCTAATTTGGCCACGACAAACGTGGTCGCTGCTGGAACGCCCATGAAATCGACAAAAATCGCTTCGTCGTCGAGCGTGTTGAGATCCGGAAGCAGGCCGAGAGGCGTCTCGCCAGTTCGAAGGATCTTCAACATCGAACGCGCTGCCGACAGTTTGTCGATTGTCTCGTTGCCGAACTTTTTGCGCACGTTATCGACTAACTCTTCAATCCGCGGATTGTCGAGACGTCGCACGAGAAACGTGAAAGGGTGGTTGACGAGTGACAGTCCAAAACTTGTCAACTCCCAGGCGCCGAGGTGACCTGTGTACAGAATCAATCGATTGCCGTGAACGGCTTTGGCAGCTTCGAGATTCTCGAGACCCTGCACGTCAATGAGCTGCTTCAACTCTTCTCGAGACCGTGAAGAAAACTGACTGAAAAATCCTAGCAGGCGACCAAGACTGTCGAAAGTTTCGCGTAATAGTTGAGCGCGCTCTTCGTCAGTCTTTTCCGGAAACGCGAGCCGCAGATTGATTGCTCCGGTGCGACGCAGTTCGCCCGCAAGAAGGTAAGCGAGCTTGCCCATGGCACGTCCAGCCGCGTAGGCAGTGGGCGTAGGTAATCGACCCAGAGTTGCGAGGGCTGACCTGGCCGCGGTGTATTCAAGAAGTGTTTGTAGCTTGCCCGGTTTGGCCATTATTTAGAAAGGATTTTCAGGATTTACATGATTAACAGGATTAGCGGTCGCGTGTAAACCCTGTAAACGGATCCATGACTTCTGATATATTTCGAACGTGTGGCGATACATTTTCGTACAGCCAATCGAAATCTCTCCTCGAATTACCGTTAAGATTGGAGCTTGATGGAAAAACGCCGGATCCTCATCGTCGATAATAACGATGAGTTGCGTATTCTTGAACAGGCTCTCGAAGGCCTCGGGCACGAAGTCGTGATCTCCGTTGGGCGCGAGAAGGCACTGCGGCGCAACGATCTCGAAAGCTTCGATCTGATAATCAGCGATCTTTACGAAGAGGAGGTTCGGGCGTTCAAGATGGGCGCTGCAAACTACCTGCGGCTGCCTTACAACCGCGAGGAGTTGCGCGAGATCGTCGAACAAACCCTCGCCCACAAACTTCGTTACGTTGACGACCCCAGCCTCCTCCCAAACGTTCACGAAAAGATCGAGTTTGAACTTCCCAGTGACCTGGCGCTGATGAATGGCGTGCTCGAGTACTTACAGGAGCGCGTCGCTAAGCTTGGTTTGATTCGACCGGAGCGCTCGAATCTCTTTATCGCTCTTGATGAAGCGTTTGTAAACGCGGTCAAACACGGAAACAAAAACGATCCTTCCAAGTTGCTGAAGATCACAGCGGAATTGTCCGCGAAGGAAGCGAGTTTTACTGTTGAAGACGAAGGCGAGGGATTCAATATCCAGGAGATTCCCGATCCGTGTGACCCGGCCAATCTCTTCCGCACTTCGGGCCGTGGCGTTCTCCTCATCTACAACATCATGGACGAAGTTGAGTACAATGCGCAGGGTAATCGCGTAAAGATGGTGAAACGACCGGATCATCCGGACGAAGCTCAACTCGTTGACCCAAATACCTCTTGCGACAAACACGTCTGAGCGTTTTCAGCTCGTAAATTCCAGTTCCCCGACTGGTACTGCCGTATTCTGGCGTCAGTGGCGTTGGTGGTTTCCGCCGGCAGTCATTGCACTGATCCTCGTTCTCTGTTTTGTCGATCCATTTATCGGCGATTGGGACGGCATGGACTACACGATGCTGTCGTTGGAAGGTTATCCATCGTCGATGGCGCTGGGCCGGAATCTCTTCATCTTCACGAATCATTTTCTGTTCGTAATCGCTCACGCGCTCTTTAACGTCCAGCAGGAACATGCGTATCTGATCTTCAAGTATGCGGTGGTGGCCCAGGCGCCGCTCGCCATCATTGCGTGCTGGATTCTCGCGCGCGATATCAGTGGCTCACTCTACACAGCCACTGCCACGGCCATGCTGATCACTTTCTCACCCGTGTTTGTGCTCTACGGCGGGCAGGTGATGACTGACGTGCCTTCAGTGCTACTGCTGGCCGCCGCGCTGATCGTTCACTTGCGCGGAGTGCGACAACAGAAATTCTGGATGGTGCTTGCCGGTGCGGGATTGTTGGGACTCGGCGTCAATCTGCGTGAGACGGTTGGGCTCTACGCGCCGTGGCTGGTGTTTGCGCCTTTTCTCATGGGCTGGAAATTCAGGCGGCGCGAGATCTTGCAGGTGGCGTCGTCGTGTCTTGTCTTTTTGTTGTTTGCGTTCGGCTGGTTTGCATACTGGTTCATCAGCGATCCGCACTATCGCTGGGTTTGGTTCGGTTGGCGTGAATCGATGCTCGACGAATCGGCGCGACATCCGGTTGCGCTCGCCAATCTCCCAACGTACGTCATGTTTTACTTCATCAGTGCGCCGCTCGTATTTTTTACGATTCCGTTCGCACCATTTTTCGAATGGCGCAAGCACAGGTTGTCGCCGATGCTGCTGTTGTGGCTGGTAGCGTTCCTGGCCAACCTGCTGCTGTTTTTCAACTACGGCACTACCGTTAACTGGCGTTATTTCCTCACTGGCTTGCCGGGAATTGTGCCGCTCGGCGCATTCTGGTTGTTGCGACTGGCGCGCAAGCCACTGCGAAGTGAGCGCAACGCGCTGATTGCTTGTTCGGCGGCGATCGTGGTGCTGGCGACGATCTTTTTCATTTGCATGCGGCCGATCAGTTTTGAGTTTATTGAGCGGCGCGCGATGAGCAAGGAGTACAAGCACCGGCTCGAAAAGGTGCCGCTGGATGCGGTGATGATCTCAGGCGCGCAGACGATTGCGGTGCATTACTGGGCGTCGATCGGTGAAGGTCGTTGGAAGACGATCGGAACTGGCGGCGGATGGCCGGGTGACAAGTTGTTTGCGATTGTTCAGCAACATCTGAATCACCGGCGACGAGTGTTTCTCGACACGGATCCGCGCTGGTGGCTACCGTGCGGATGGCAGCGTGACGAGATACCGCTGATCGTGGAGTTGGAAAAGCGTTTCAGTTTTCGACAGGTCGATGGGACGATTTACGAGATCAGTTGGCTGGGCGATCCAAATGCGCGTGACGATCCGAATTTGAGTCGACTGTTGCCGGAGAATCGACCGGAGGACACGAAGAAGTGTCCACCGGGAAAAAGATAGCAAC
>Ga0126376_10001629_pt1 | contig 12233 bp, 13 predicted proteins | sample PanSoiMetPlot_15_FD_92760 | JGI IMG/M metagenome (GOLD analysis project Ga0126376, IMG submission 92760) | Tropical forest soil microbial communities from Panama - MetaG Plot_15 | ecosystem: Environmental > Terrestrial > Soil > Tropical forest > Bulk soil | place: Panama | collected 2016-02-17
ATCGACGAATACATAAGGCGACAGACGTTGAGCGCGCAGGATTATTCCGCGCTGCTTGCCCGACTCAAGCATGACTTTCCGACCGATTCATTCCTGATCGTTCGCTTTGGCGATCATCAGCCAGAATTTGCATATCGCATCATCGACCCGTCGCTTGGCGAACCAGCTATTGCGCGGCTGCTCGAAACCTTCGATCCACGCTACTACACGAGTTATTACGCGATCGACACGGTGAACTATAGGCCTGTCGATCTGTCGTCGGCGCTCAAGACCCTCGATGCACCTTATTTGCCCTTGCTGGTGCAGGAAGCGGCGGGCGTGCCACTTGACCCGTCGTTCGCCGAACAGAAGAATATTCTGCGGCGTTGTCACGGGCTGTTCTACCGTTGCGCCGGCGGAGCCGAGGCGCGCCGGTTCAATCGTCTGCTGATCGACGCGGGGCTGATCAAGGGGCTCTGACGAGCGGGCTTTGCAAGCTCCCGCTGTCCGGATAGTTTGCCAGCCAAGAAAATGCGGGAGAGGAAACATGGCGGAAAACGCCGCCGTGGCTGCGTCTAATATTCACAATACGCGCACATCAGACGCAGCAGTCGCACTCGATGACGTTGTAGTCGCATTCCGTCTTGCGGATGGTGACGTCTATACAGCTGTCGAAAGCGCGACACTTCATGTAGCCGATGGCGAATTCGTTGCGATTGTCGGGCCCACTGGATGCGGCAAATCGACATTGCTCAACGTCACTGCTGGTCTGCTTGCACCGGCCGCAGGCGCCGTCAATATTTTCGGTCATTTGTTGACTACGTTGAATCGCCAGGCCGGCTATTTGTTTCAGGCCGACGCACTCTTTCCCTGGAAGACCGCGGTCGAGAACGTCGCAATAGGCCTCGAGACATCCGGCACACCTTCAGCCGACGCTCGTTCGCGCGCGAAGGAATGGCTAGCGCGTGTTGGGCTCGCCGTATTCGCGGATCGCTATCCGCATATGTTGTCTGGCGGTCAGCGGAAGCGCGTCGGCTTGGCCCAGGTACTAATCCGAGATCCCAAAATCTTGCTTATGGATGAACCATTCGGGCCGCTTGATGCGCAGACGCGGCAGATCATGGGCAACCTGCTGCTCGATCTATGGACCGCCGATCGCAAGGCGGTGCTTTTCGTGACCCACGATCTGGAAGAAGCAATCGCGCTATCCGATCGGGTCGTGATCATGTCGGCGGGGCCGGCGGCGCGCATAATTGGCGACTGGCGTGTCCCGCTGACGCGGCCGCGCGATATATCGGAGGTCAAGCTCGACCCGGCGTTCCACGAACTTCACCGCGACATCTGGCACAAGCTGAAGGCTGAGGTGCTCAAGGGCTATGCACGCAGCGAAGGAGCCTGATGCCAGTGGAATTTATTTGCGTTAGCATTGTTGATGATACGGACTACCAAAAACACAAAGTGGAGTAATGCAATGTTTGGAATACATCAAACGCTCGCGGCTGCGGCAGGAATTCTGCTGCTGGCGGGGACCGTTCACGCGGCCGAAGTGTTCACGATCACTTCGTCATCCTTCAAGGACGGCGCTCTGCTGGCGAAGAAGAACGCCGGCGACAACAAGAGCAATCCGAACTGTGTCGGCGAAAATATGTCGCCGCCCCTTGCGTGGACGAATGTGCCGGCTGGTACTACCAGCTTTGCGCTGGTCATGACCGATCCGGAAGGCCGTGGCACCGGCGTCGATCACTGGATTGCCTACGGCATTCCGGCCTCGGTCACCTCGTTTGCCGAAGGCGAGACCAGCAAGCCGTCAGAAAAATATGTCGGCGGTACCGGCACCGCGAAGCAAAACATCTATATGGGTCCCTGCACGCCGCCGGGACCGCCGCATCACTACACCTTCGTGCTGATAGCGACCGATCTTGACCCGAAGGCGCTGCCGCCCGGCCTCACGAAACTGGAGCTATTCGACAAGCTTCAAGGCCATGTGAAGGGCTCGACTGGCATTATCGGGCTGTTCAAGAACCCGCTCTGACGCCTATGCAGCGGGGAGGAGTTTGACGGCCTTGTCGCGCATCAGCCTCCTCGTGTTGCAGGTGCTGGTAGCGGTGGTGGGTGTCGCGCTCTGGCACGTGCTCACCACCTATCCCATTTTCGGCAGGTTGCTGCTGCCGCCGTTTTTCTTTTCCAACCCGGTTGACGTTGCGAAACAGATCGTTTCCTGGTTTGCGAGCGGCGTTATCTGGAAGCATCTCTGGGTCACGTTGATCGAATCCATTCTGGCGTTCGTGATCGGCTCGATCGGCGGCGTGCTGGTCGGGTTCTGGTTCGCGCGCCAGCCGCGGACAGCTGCGGTGTTCGATCCATATGTGAAGATGATAAATGCACTGCCGCGCGTGGTGCTGGCACCGATCTTCGCGCTTTGGCTTGGCCTCGGCATTTGGTCGAAGGTCGCGCTTGGCGTCACCCTCGTCTTCTTCATCGTCTTTTTCAACGTCTACCAGGGCGTCAAGGAAGTCAGCCCGACGGTTTTGGCAAACGCGCGCATGCTGGGGATGAGCGAGAGGCAACTGATGCGACATGTTTACTGGCCGTCGGCGTTATCCTGGATGTTCTCCTCGCTGCATACCGCGGTGGGCTTTGCTGTCGTGGGAGCGGTGGTGGGCGAATATCTGGGAGCGGCGGCCGGCCTCGGCTACCTGATCCAGCAGGCGGAGGGCGTGTTCGACGTTGCCGGCGTATTCGCCGGTATGTTCGTGCTAGCCACTTTCGTGATTGTGATCGACACGATCGTCAGCCTGGTCGAGAAGCGACTTTTGATTTGGCGGCCCGCTGTCGGCGACGCGCGGCCCTAGTCGGGTCAGGCAGGCTGGCCTATCGTGCGCTCCAAATGGCCGGCAAGGCCGCAGTTCCTTAAGGGAGGAATTCATGTTCGTGAAACTCATCCGGCAGTTCAGCATTTCGCTCGCCGCGTTTGTCCTTTCGTCGGGTCTTGCGCTCGCGCAGTCGAAAGTGACGCTCGCTGTCGGCGGCGGATCGTGCCTGTGCTATTTGCCCACGATGTTGGCGCAGGCACTCGGTGAATATGAAAAAGCAGGCGTCAAGGTCGAGATCGTGGATTTCAAGGGCGGTTCGGAGTCGCTCAAGGCGGTGATCGGCGGCAGCGCCGATGTCGTATCGGGCTATTTCGATCATTGCGTCAATCTGGCCGCCAAAGGCCAGCACCTGCAGTCCTTTGTGGTCTATGACCGCTTCCCGGGCTTTGCGTTGGTCGTGTCGCCCAAGCATTCGTCGGAAATCAACTCGATCAAGGACCTCGCCAACAAGAAGGTCGGCGTCAGTGCTCCCGGATCGTCCACCGACTTCTTCCTCAAATACATGCTGAGCAAGAACGGCGTTGATCCGAATTCCGTCGGCGTCATCGGAGTCGGTCTCGGCGCCACGGCCGTCGCCGCCATGGAGCAAGGCACTGTTGATGCCGCAATCATGCTCGATCCGGCCGTCACGATCCTGCAAGGTCAGGATAAGCAGCTCATGATTCTTACCGATACGCGCAGCCAGAAGGACACGCTGTCCGTGTTCGGCGGCGAATATCCGGGTGGCGCGCTCTATACTAGGGCCGATTGGATTACCACGCATGAGAAAGAGGTTCAGGCATTGACCAACGCCATCATCGCCACCCTGAAATGGATCCATTCGCATACGCCGGAAGAAATCGCCGACAAGATGCCGGAAAATCTTGTCGGCAAGGACAAGGCGCTTTACGTCGCCGCTCTGAAGAATACGCTGCCAATGTTTTCGGAGACCGGCCGGATGGATCCGAAGGGTGCCGCGGCGGTGCTCGCGGTGTTCAGTCAGTCCTCGCCGGACGTTGCCAAGGCGAATATCGACCTGTCGAAAACCTACACAAACAAATACGTCGACGCAGCGAACAAGACGACCGGGATGAAGTAGGTGTCCGTTCGGAGCATCGAATCCGCATATTTGCGTTGATGGCCGGGCATGTCCCGGCCATCCACGTCTTGAGATGACCGCAGACGGCGCCCCGCGATGAACATTCTCTCGATCCAGTCGCACGTGGCCTATGGCCATGTCGGCAATGCCGCAGCTACCTTTCCGTTGCAACGGATGGGCGTCGAGGTCTGGCCGATCCATACCGTGCAGTTCTCCAACCATACCGGCTACGGAAGCTGGAAAGGCCGCGTCTTCGATGCCGCAATGATTGGCGAGCTTGTTGCGGGGATCGCGCAACGCGGCGTACTTGGCGAGTGCGATGGCGTTCTCTCCGGCTATATGGGCTCGGCCGAGATCGGCACGGCCATTCTTGAAGCGGTCGCGACGGTCCGACAGGCAAATCCGGGCGCAAAATATTGCTGCGACCCCGTAATCGGCGATGTGGGGCGCGGCATTTTTGTACGCGAGGGCATACCGGAATTCATGAGAACAAAGGCCGTACCGGCCGCAGATGTCGTCACGCCCAATCAGTTCGAACTGGACTACCTTAGCGGGCGCGCCAGTGGAACACTGCGGCAGACGCGCGATGCGGTGAAAGCGGTGCACGATCTCGGACCCCGCGCAATTCTCGTCACATCCTTGCTCACGGAGGAGACGCCGGAGGACGGAATCGACCTGTTGGCGTCGGATGCGGAGGGGTGTTTCCTCGTGCGTACGCCGAAACTGCCCCTGGTTGTGAACGGAGCGGGCGATGCAATCGCCGCTCTGTTTTTCGCGCACTATTTGCGACACCCAAATATCGGCGAGGCACTTTCAGCTGCGGTTTCGGCGATATTCGGAGTGCTGGCAAGAACCGCCGAAATTGGTGCGCGGGAAATTCAGCTTGTAACGGCACAGGACGAAATCGTAAAGCCAAGCCGCGTGTTCAAGGCCGAAGCGCTGGTGCGATGATGCAAACGCCATCGGTCTTTCACATCGATCGGTTGGAGCTTTCTTTCGCTCCCAAGCCTTGGGCTTTTGCGGTCGAAAGGCGGGCCGAGATCGACGCATATTTCAGTGCACTAAAACGGGAGAAGCCGCATGTCTGGAACGGCCGCGTTCTCTTGATGCATGATCGAAGCGTCGAGAAAGGCGTCCTGCAGGGGCGGTATCTCGAGACCGACTATGCGAGTTTTTCCGCTTGGTGCCATTGGAACCGACCGGCTGCGGGTGTCGGCGATTGTTTCAGCGCAGCGGCAATCCTGGCTGCCGACGGCGCATTTCTCCTCGGCGTCATGGGTCCGCACACGTTCAACGGAGGGAGGATCTATTTCCCGTGTGGCACGCCGGACCCGGGCATAATTGTTGATGGCAAGGTTGATCTTGACCTGAGTCTGAGGCGCGAACTCAAGGAGGAAACCGGTCTCGATATGACCGGGTTTGATGCCGAGCCGGGCTGGACCATGTCGATCGACGGCGCTTTGATCGCGCAGATCAAGGTCTTGCGTTCGAATGAATCGGCAACCTCTCTGCGCGAGCGGATCTTGGCGTATCTCGCCAGCGAGAAAAGGCCGGAACTGGCAGACATCCGTATCGTGCACGGTCCCGGCGATTTCGATCCCGCTATGCCGGGGTACGCGACGGCTTTCCTCGCATCGCGATTCGGCCGCATATAGTGTGGCTACCAGATGAAGGGGATCAGTCTGAAGCTGGCGGCGCGGCAATACTCCGCGTAACCCGGCAAATTCTGCTTCAAGAAGCGTTCTTCGTCGAGCAGTCGCCAGAGAAGTACGGGAACTGTCGCGAAAGCGACCAGCAGGCCCCAATACGATCCAAGTGCGACGGGAGTCACGAGAAGCAGCAGCAGGGCACCCGAGTAAAGCGGATGCCTCACGATTGCATACAGACCAGTCGAGACGACCGGCTGGTCCGCCTCAACTCTGATCGTTGATGCCGCGTAGCTGTTCTGCTTAAGCACAACAAAAAAGATGGCGAAGCTTAACACGAGCAGGACGTTGGCTGCGAGCACGAGCCATGACGGCACCGCAGACCAATGCCAGCGATAGTCCAAGCCGGGCAGAACGATCAGCAATATGAAACCCGCCAAGGTAATCGCCATGATAATTTTCTGCACGGGTCTTTGCTCGGCCGCCGGACCAACCTTCATGCGGCGCTCGACGAGCTTGGGGTCGTGCTTCAGAAAATAGATGCCGATTACCGTTGTCGCGGCGACGAACACGAAGCCGTAAAGCCATCCCTGCCAGAAATGGAACGTGCCTGCCGGCACGAACAGCAGAGCCATAAAAACGATGAGGGACAGCGCCGATCTTGCCCAGGCCCGGCGATTGAGTGTGCTCATACTGGCGGTTCCATGGACCTTGATGGCGCAAGTTGCCAGCAGACTATGGCAGCCACGGGTACGCTTGATTTGGGCTGGCTCTTTCCGCTAAAAGCAGGCCAGTTAACTTGGGCTTTACCTAGACCCTTCAAGTTAACCGGCGAGACGAGGGAACATTCCATGGCGACGCGCCAAAATATTCGCGCGATCGAGCGGACGGCGGGATACGCCGGCTCCGCGGCTTCCCTCATTCTGAGCACGCTCCTTCTCCTTATCCGCCCCTGAGGGCCGGCTGGGCATATGCGCCTGGGCACTCGGGGGATCTGACGGAGAACCCATAGAGCGCCCAAAGTGGCGCATTTGACGAGAAGGACCATTTCAATGACTACCCAGACCAAGTCCGAGAAGGACCGCGTCGTCATATTCGACACCACCTTGCGCGACGGCGAACAATGTCCCGGCGCGACCATGACGCACGAGGAAAAGCTCGAAGTTGCAGAGCTACTCGACGACATGGGCGTGGACATCATCGAGGCCGGCTTTCCGATCGCCTCCGATGGCGATTTCGCCGCCGTGCAGGAGATCGCACAGCGATCGAAGAAAGCAGTAATCTGCGGTCTTTCGCGCGCAGCCTTCAAGGACATCGATCGTTGCGCGGAGGCGATCAAGCCGGCGAAGCGCAAGCGGATCCACACGTTCATCTCAACCTCGCCCCTGCACATGAAATACAAGCTCCAGAAGGAGTCGCACGAGGTCTACGAGATGGTGGTTGCCCAGGTTACCCGTGCGCGCGGTCATACGGATGACGTCGAATGGTCTGCTGAAGATGCCACCCGTACTGATCACGACTTCCTCTGCCGCTGCGTTGAGGCAGCGATCAACGCCGGGGCAACGACGATCAACATCCCCGACACCGTCGGCTACTCGGTACCCGAGGAATATTTCGCCCTCTTTGAGATGTTGCGCACGCGCGTACCTAACGCTGACAGAGCCCGATTCTCGACCCACTGCCACAATGATCTCGGAATGGCCGTTGCCAATTCGCTCGAAGGCGTAAAGGCCGGCGCACGCCAGATCGAATGCACCATCAATGGCATCGGCGAGCGTGCTGGCAACGCTGCGCTCGAGGAAGTGGTCATGGCCATGAAGGTACGAAACGACGTGATGCCGTTCCACTGTGGCATCGACGCAACCATGCTGACTCGTGCATCGAAGCTTGTCGCGGCAGCGACATCGTTTCCAGTGCAATACAACAAGGCGATCGTCGGACGGAATGCATTCGCACACGAGAGCGGCATCCACCAGGATGGCATACTCAAGAATGCGCAAACGTACGAGATCATGACGCCGGATTCAGTCGGCGTGAAACAAACCTCACTGGTGATGGGAAAGCATTCGGGACGCCATGCTTTCGTCCACAAGCTGGAGGAGCTGGGCTACGAACTCGCCAGCAATCAGCTCGAAGATGCTTTCGTCCGCTTCAAGGCGTTGGCTGACCGCAAGAAGCAGATCTACGACGAGGATATCGAAGCGTTGGTCGATGAGGAAATCGCTCACGCCCACGACCGCATCAAGGTGCTGTCGCTCACGGTGATCGCCGGCACGATGGGTCCACAAACCGCGACGCTGACGCTCGACATCGATGGCGAGCACGTCACCACCCAGTCGACCGGCAACGGTCCGGTGGACGCCATCTTCAGGGCGATCCGGACGCTCGTGCCGCATGAGGCGACGCTCGAGCTCTACCAGGTGCATGCCGTGACAGGCGGCACCGATGCGCAGGCGGAGGTGTCGGTCAGACTTTCGGAAAACGGTCGATCGTTTGCCGCCAAGGGTGCCGATCTCGACACATTGGTTGCCTCCGCGAAGGCCTATCTCGGTGCGCTGAACAAGCTGACCAGCAAACGCAGCAAGACCGCTTCTGTCGAGCGGCGCATTCACTCGACCGATGTTGGCTGAAAGATTGAGTCACATGTTGTGAACGCCGCAGCCTCTCAAATCGACGCTGCGGCGTTTACGAAATCGGCGTTTTGTTCCATGTAAAAGCGCAAAATCACATTTTGTCCGCATTTCGTTCGCTTTGGCGGCAAAATTCGCAGGTATTTGCCTGGCGCATCACCCACTCAAAGGTTTGGGGACTCATCGGAATGAAGAAACTTCTCTGCGCGGGCGTATTCGCGCTCGCGATCATCGGCTTGTTGCCGAATTTTCCACAAGCGCGCGCCATGGAGGTCACCGGGGCACATGCGTCCGTCTCGATCAACATTGCGCGTATCAAGAGCGTCCTGAAGTTGACTCCGGCGCAGGAGCAGCATTGGGCTCCGGTAGAAGCAGCACTGCGCGATCTCGCACGCAAACAGCAGGCACAGACTGAACCGACCAGCCTCGTGCGACGAATCAGCAATCGCGTGGTGACGGTCGTGCTCAATAGCGTCGCTGTCCAGCGACTCGCAGTCGCGGCACGTCCCCTGATGGCTTCGCTTGACCAGGAGCAGATGCGGGCGGCGCAAGGGCTTGCCCAGGAAATGGGCTTGGGGCCCGTCGTGGCTGCGTTGCGATAATCCAGCGAGCGATTGTTCCCGCTTAGCGGAGTGACCCGACTTAGGACTTCCGGTCGTACCGGAAAGCGCGACCAATCGAGGCGGCGTCGCTTCGCCGCAGGTTTTTCCACTTTTGTCGAAGACGTGCGCAACGCCAGACGCTTGCGCACGTTGAGTATTCGCAATAGCCCTGTGAGCCTCGGCAATAGGTCTACTTGCCGGAAAACGGGTTTAGTGCCACCCTAACCGGCAGAAAAACAAGGTAAAAGCCGGGTTCGCTCGACCAACTGGAGGAAGACGTCTATGCGCAAATGGCTTCTCGCGGCGGCTGCGGCCGCTATTTTCGTGGCCCCTGTCGCCGCAACGGCGCAAACGCCGATCGTGATCAAGTTCAGTCACGTGGTGGCGCCAAATACGCCCAAGGGCAAAGGCGCCGACAAGTTCAAGGAACTTGCCGAAAAATACACCAACGGCAAGGTCAAGGTTGAGGTCTATCCCAACTCGACGCTCTACAAGGACAAGGAAGAGCTCGAAGCCCTGCAGCTCGGCGCCGTGCAGATGCTGGCGCCGTCGAATTCCAAGTTCGGCCCGATGGGCGTCAAGGACTTCGAAGTGTTCGACCTGCCGTTCCTCCTGCCGAACCTCGCCTCGCTGCGCAAGGTTACCGAAGGTCCGATTGGCCAGAAGATGCTCAAGCTTCTGGAGCCGAAGGGCATGATCGGCTTGGCCTATTGGGACAACGGCTTCAAGCAGATGAGCGCGAACAAGGCGCTGCGCATGCCGGAGGACTACAAGGGACTGAAATTCCGCATCCAGTCATCGAAGGTGCTGGAAGCGCAGTTCCGTCTGCTTGGTGCGACGCCACAGGTGATGGCGTTCTCGGAAGTCTATCAGGCGCTGCAGACCGGCGTGGTTGACGGTCAGGAAAACACCCCGTCGAATATGTACACCCAAAAATTCCACGAGGTGCAGAAGTATACGACGCTGACCAACCACGGTTACATCGGTTATGTCGTCGTCGTGAACAAGAAATTCTGGGACGACTTGCCGGCCGATGTTCGCGGCCAGCTCGAGAAGGCGATGAAAGAAGCGACGGCTTATTCCAATAAGATCTCCGAGTCGGAGAACGTGGAAGCGTTGGACGAGATCAAGAAGTCTGGCAAAACCCAGATCATCAATCCGACAGGTGCCGAAATGGCCGCCATGCAAAAGGCCATGGACCCGCTCTATCAGGACATGGCCAGCCGTGTCGGCAAGCAGCTGATCGAAGACGTTCGCAAGACGACACAAGGTGTGACCAACTAATAGACGGCGAGTCCCGGCCTTACGCCGGGGCTCGCTGCTTCCAGGTGGGGGGATTCCAGAGCGTCAATCGACGTGAGACGGGTGCCGTGGGGCGGTGGCCGTCGTTAATTCGGGGTCGCCCGCTGCGGGGACGCGTCAAAGTCCCCAAGCACGTGAGGCGTAAGTGTTCCTTCGCATTCTCGATCGTCTCGAGGAAATCCTGATCGCGAGCCTGATCGCGGCGGCGACGCTGGTGATCTTTGCCGCGGTTGTGCAGCGCTATGCGCTCGGCGTCCCGTTTCTCTATGAGCTCGTCTACCGCATCAACCTGACCTGGGCGCAGGAACTATGTGTTTACATGTTCGTGTGGATGGCCAAGTTCGGCGCTGCCTACGGCGTGCGCACCGGCATCCATGTCGGCGTCGACGTCGTAGTCAACATGCTCGAGCCGGGCCCGCGCAAAAAGGTTGTGCTGTTCGGTCTGCTTTGCGGCGCGCTGTTCACGTTCATAGTCGGCACAATGGGCGCGAAGTTCGTCATCGAGCTTTATCCCACCGACCAGGTGTCGCCGGATATGGAACTCCCGCGTTGGATCGTCTTCCTGTGCGTGCCTCTCGGTTCCTACCTGATGTGCTTCCGCTTTCTCCAGGTCGCCTGGGCATTCTGGCGAACCGGCGAGCTGCCGCATCACGATCCCGGCCATGTCGAGGGGGTCGTTGAAAGCCCCGCCGCAGCGAGGGATGTCGCCCGATGAACAGCGCCATCATCTTCGGCCTGCTGATCGCGCTGATGCTCACCGGCATGCCGATATCGATTGCTCTCGGCCTCACGGTGCTGAGCTTCCTGTTCGTGATGACATCGGTGCCGATCGAAGCCGTGGCGCTCAAGCTGTTCACCGGCATCGAAAGCTTCGAGATCATGGCGGTCCCGTTCTTTATTCTTGCCGGCAATTTTTTGACCCATGGCGGCGTTGCACGCCGCATGATCGCCTTCGGAAGCTCAATGGTAGGACATTGGTATGGTGGGTTGGGACTGGCGGCGGTGGTTGCCTGCGCATTATTTGCCGCCATTTCCGGCTCCTCGCCGGCGACCGTGGTTGCGATCGGCTCCATCCTGCTTCCGGCCATGGTGAAGCACGGTTATCCAAAACGCTTCGGCGCCGGCGTGATCGCGACCTCTGGCGCACTCGGGATCTTGATTCCGCCTTCGATCGTAATGGTGCTGGTTGCGGTGGCCACGGGCGGCAGCGTGGCGATCGATCCAGAAGGCAAGCGCGTCCTGTCGGCTTCGGTGGCGCAGTTGTTCATGGCCGGTGTCATCCCCGGCCTGATCCTTGCCACGATGTTGGGGATGACCACCTTCTACCGGGCGTGGAAGAACAACTATCCGCGCATGCCAAAGGCGAGCTGGCTGGAGGCGGTGCGCGCATTCCGCGATTCGATATGGGGCCTTCTGCTGATCTTTATCGTGCTGGGCGGCATCTATACCGGCGCCTTTACCCCGACCGAAGCCGCCGCCATGAGCGCGGTCTATGCCTTTGTCGTGGCGGTGTTCGTCTATCGCGATATGAAGCTGACCGATGTGCCGAAGGTGTTGCTCGCCTCGGCCAATATGAGTGCGATGATCCTCTACATCATCACCAACGCGGTGCTGTTCTCGTTCCTGATGACCAGCGAACAGATTCCGCAGGCGATGACGGCGTGGATCAAGGATAGCGGCATCGGCTGGGTGGAATTCCTACTGGTCGTCAACGTGTTGCTGCTGCTCGCGGGCAATGTCATGGAGCCGTCTTCGATCGTGCTGATCACGGCCCCGATCCTGTTTCCGATTGCGGTCAGCCTTGGTATCAACCCAATTCACCTTGGCATCCTGATGACGGTGAACATGGAAGTAGGGCTCTGCCATCCGCCGGTCGGCCTTAACCTTTATGTTGCTTCCGGCATCGCACGCATGGGCATTACCGAACTCACCATTGCGACCTGGCCGTGGCTTGTAACGATGCTGGTCTTCCTCGCCATGGTCACCTACATTCCGGAAATGTCTCTGTGGCTGCCGCGACTGCTCGGAATGATGTGAACGTGCGGCACAGGACGCGACATCTGCAATCTTTCGTCTGCAATTCGCGTATTCGTTTTCAACCGTTTTACGGCGCGGGAAATAGG
>Ga0126376_10001630_pt1 | contig 12232 bp, 13 predicted proteins | sample PanSoiMetPlot_15_FD_92760 | JGI IMG/M metagenome (GOLD analysis project Ga0126376, IMG submission 92760) | Tropical forest soil microbial communities from Panama - MetaG Plot_15 | ecosystem: Environmental > Terrestrial > Soil > Tropical forest > Bulk soil | place: Panama | collected 2016-02-17
CTCGTAGAGTTCTTTGCCGTTGCCTTCCGCGGGGTTATGTATGTCGAAGACAATCTGGCTGCCGATGAGGTGCTGGTTCTTGGAGGCGGTCCTCTAGGACTGGCGACCTATCTGATCCTGAAGCATCACTGCGGCATCAGCAGACTGAAAATCACCGAACCGAATGCCGGAAGAATTGCGGCTGCCCAAGCCTCGCTTGGAGTTCATGAATTCAGTGAGGATCTGCCCGAACCACGCAACGAACAAAGGCCAGGCTATGAAGAGATAGGCGCGTTCGCGCGCTATCCGGTGGTATTTGAATGCGCGGGATGCGCTGCAGCGGTGAACATGGCGCTCTCTCTTGTGGCCAAGGGCGGAACTGTGGTGAGCCTGGGAATCACTTCGCCATCCGTGATCAGGACTGACCTGTTGGTGACCAAAGGGGTGAGGCTGCAGGGAAGCATCGGCGGTACTGGGGCGTTCCAGCAAGCCATGAGGTTCATCGCTGCCAATGCTCGAGTCATACGCGGCATGGTGACGCATGAGTTTCCAATGGAGCAAGCGCAGGACGCATTCGAACAGACGATGCTTTGCGAACAAAGAATCAAGGCACAACTGGTCTTTCGAGATTCCTGATGGGTTGGCAGGCGGTACAGGGCCACATGGTGAACTTTGTATAGAGGGTAGGAAGCATGACTCAAGATGACTTGCGAAGAGCTGCGCTGAAGGAAATGGCACGGGTCGAGTACTTCAACCGGCAGGAACTCGCTGCCTGGCAGTTGGATCGCCTGAACAAGCAGCTGGCCCACGCCCTTGCCAGTTCGTCTTTCTACCGGGCACAGAAACATGCCTTGAAGCTGCCAACGAGTCTGAGCGGGCTTGATCTGTTGACGCAATTCCCCTTCACAACCAAAGAAGACCTACGTGACCAATATCCGTTCGGTTTTCTGGCGACATCGCAACGCGAGTTGGTCCGCTACGGCGAATCCACTGGCACCAGCGGGCGTCCGACATCATCTTTCTTCACCTATGAAGACTGGATCCGCGGAAACGTCTGGGTGGAAGCGGCACTCCGCCATTACTTCTCACCGGACGATCTGGTCTTCATCGCCATTCCGTATGAATTGACATTTGCGTCGTACGACATTGACCGTGCGCTCGAGCAACAGGGTTGCACGGTCGTTCCCGTGGGCACATTGAACCAGATTTGCCCATTTAGCCGGTTGATTGAGATGATGCGTGAGCTTCATCCCACTGGGCTGGTTTGCACTCCGACGCGCGCCCTTCGTCTGTTCGATATGTTGGTTGAGGACGGTCACGATCCTCTTCAGGTAGGCCTGCAAAAACTGCTCTATGTCGGCGAAACGTGCTCTCCTTCCAAGCTCCGGAAGATTGCCGAAACGTGGAAGATCAAGCTGGTGACCGCGTACGGCTCAACGGAGACCAACTCCCTGGCTTTGCCCTGCTGCTATGGCAAAAGTCATCTCTCGGAAGGACGTTATTTCTTTGAAGTCATCGATGATATCTCCGGAGCTCGTCTGCCGGCCGGGCAGATGGGAGAGCTGGTGCTGACCAGTCTTTGCTCGCAAGCCATGCCGCTCATCCGGTACAGGACGGGAGACCTGGTGGCGATCGAGGAAAGGCCATGCGGATGCGGTAGTCCTCGGCGGGTCCTGCGGCACCACGGACGCATAGGGGAAGCAGTCGAGGTCGGCGGAGCGATTGTTCAGAAGCTCACGCTGGAAGAGACCATTTTAGCGACACCGGGAACCGGTACTTACTATGCGGCCGGCGTGCGTGATGGAGTGCTTCACGTAATGGTCGAAGTCACGGAAGGCCGGGCAGCAGAGGTATGCCAGGACGTCCGTGAGGCCATTCGTCAAGCGCATCATCTTGACTGCGTCGTTGAACCCGTTCCACGGCGGACGATGATGGCGGCCATGGACAGCATGCTCAAGCCGGGGAGCCTGCAGTTGGACGACCTTGAGAGGGTGGCATGCTTAAAGACATAAGCGAAATCAGAATCGGAATCCTGGGGACCGGGCGCCTGGGCAAAGCCCTGGCCAAGTTGCTGGGAGAGCACTACAAGGTCTTTGGCTGGGACGTAAATATCAAGAGAGCGAAGCAGGTTACCAAGCAATGCAACGTGAATTTTGTCTCCGACCTGCAGCAGGTGCTGATGTCTGACCTGGTGCTGTTGTGCATTCCCGCGGACGAGGTGATCACGTTCTTCAGGAACCTGCCTGCCGATGGAATTTACAGCTGTGTGTTTCTGAACCTGGCCACCGACATTGATACGCGGTCGATGATTGAACAACTCAAGCTGCACTGGCTTCGGGTGATCGGGTTGAAACCCATCGGCCAGTTCGCCGCGCTTCGTCACCGGGTGCCCACGACTTTTGTCACTAGTCATGAAGACCCCGAGGACCTGGGAATGCTACGAAAGGTGTTTGCGCCAATAGGCAACATCTGTTCTGGAGACGAGCTTCACGTGCGTGCCATTAATCGTGTTGCCACAAGACTCGCGCTGCAGTTCTGTCTGAATTTCGAATCCGCCATCCAGCCATACGCCGAAGATTTGGAGTGGAGCCTGTCCGCGCTGAGGAGTGTTGCCGTTGGGACCATACTGGACTATCCGCCTGACTCTGATAACGCATACACCGCAAGCATTCTGCGGGAAATCGCGGAAAACAGTTTGTCACCGGGCCATGGCCTTTCTGATCTGAAACGTTCCGTCGCGGTGGAGGTCAGCCGATGAGTTCTCAAGTTGTAACCGCATATCCAGCGGCGGTTGCCGCGGTCCCGGGACGTTCTTCTGTCAAGAATTTCACCCACTTTGGAGGCCGCCACTGTGAGACGAGCGCCCTGCAAAAAGTCCTGGCCCACTCCGGTATCCACTACAGCGAGGAATTCCTCTTTGGCATGGCCGGCGGAGTCGGTTTTGTCTTCTGGCTGGCAGGGAAGGAGACTGTGCCTTTTGTAGGCGGCAGGAATGGTAAGTTTCCCGACTTCATCATGCGTGGGGGAGAAGCCGTCGGCCAGAGGATCAGCGTCGTTACAACGACGAGTGACAAACGCGCATATCAGCGTTTGATGGCTGACCTGGAGAGAGGGCAACCGGTGGTGTGCTACGGCGACATTCTGTTCCTGCCGTACTTTCATGTAACCCGGCACTTTGGCGGTCACGCCTTTGTTGTGTACGGAATTGATGAGGCGAATGACCAGGTGTGGATCTCCGATCGGGGCAGAGAGCCGCAAGTTATCTCTCGTAGCGACCTGGCGAAGGCCCGCAATTCCAAGACAAAAGTCTTTGCGCCCCACAATGCGCAGCTGCAGATCACAATGGATGCCACAGCCAAACTAGATCCAAAGAGCGTGCGCCGCGCGGTGCTGGACAGCTGCGATGCCATGCAGAACCCGCCGATCAGAAACTTCGGCCTTCCCGGACTGGAAAAGTTTCGCAGCTATTTGCGGGATGCTTTTGGCCGTCTCCCTGCTCTGGCGCTTTGCGATCTGGCACTCACTACTTACGTCAACCTGCAGCTGGCGGGAACTGGAGGATGCGCGTTCAGACGTATGTACCGCGAGTTCCTGATTGAGGCGGCACAACTTGATGACCGGTTGCCACTAGATGAAGCCTTGCCTTGGCTCGACCGAGCAATCGGCGCATGGGAGAAGCTGATTGACGGCCTTCTCCCACCGCTAGGTACGGCCATCGCAGAGCTGCGTAGAAATCTCGATACAAAAGAACATGCGTTCGAGCAAGGAGGGCAGCAAGGTTTCGAGCTTAGTTCGCATTGCCAGGCGGAAATACAGAGGCTGCATCCCGATGCTGCCGACGAGCTATTGCTGCATCGGACACATCTCATGGATGCGGCAGATCACCTGCAGGAGATCCAGAAAGCAGAGGCGGCCTGCTTTGAGGTTCTCGATCGGAGGCTACGGTGAGCGCAGCAGCCCCAGCAGTGTTGACGGAACGGCGGTCTTTTCGTTCCAGCATTCACACCCGGAAGGAGGCCAGGCTCTTTGACCGATACATCCAAAGCCGGAATCGCTACAAACGCGACCTGATCGCCCTCTTGGAGGCAAACATTACTTCCGGCCCGGTGCTCGAATTAAATGACGGTTTCGGATCGATTGGGCGAGAGCTGCTGTCGCGGCGGCACTCTGCCATACTGCATACGATCTGCCGCTCAAGCCACGCGCGGCAATTGGCTGAGCGCAAGATCAAAGGCCGTCCGCTGGCTCAGCGGTGCCGCATCTGGGAATGTAAGATCCCGCCATTCCCGTTCCCCCGCGATGTTTTTGAATTGATTTACTCAGTCAATTCTCTGCACGAATGGGAAGATCCAATTACCTTGCTGCGCAACGCATGGGAGCACCTGCGGGAAGATGGATGGATCATCCTGAACGACCTCAGACGCGACTCAGACCCGTTCATCACCGAATACGTGATACGGGAGATGGCAGCCGATCAGACGGTCGAGGGGCGGTTTCGCCTCCAAGTATTTCTCCGCACACTGGAGTCTGCTTACACCTGCGAGGAAGCTACGGAGCTGTTGCAGGCTTCCGGGCTGAGTCCGTTTTTTGTGGATGCTGACGAGCCCATGACACTCACCATCCGCATTGGAAAGCAGAGGTAGCCGTTGTCAATCTTTACTAAACAAGGTATTCCAGTTGCGGTGCTCCAGACCTCCATTGAACAGGGCGAGAAGGAGCGGAACTGGAGGAACGCCCTGCAGTTGCTGGAGCAGGCGTTGGAACACGGCCCCAAACTGGTGGTGTTTCCTGAGGCCTTTATCTCCGGCGTTAACTTTATCATCCTGCGCCAGATGGCCGAGCCGGTGCCTGGTCCTACCAGCGACAAATTAAGCGAACTAGCTATACAGCATTCGCTGTACATTGTGGCGGGAATTCTGGAACAGGGCGAGAACCGCAAGATCTACGATAGCGCGATCATTGTCGCTCCCGACGGCTCGTTGATAGCCAAGTACCGGCGCCGCTACTTGTGGACCGGAGAACGCAATTACGTAACTGCGGGCAATCAGTCCGTAACCGCTGACACGGCACTCGGCCGGGTCGGACTTCTGATCGGCTATGACCTGTGTTTTCCCGATGCCTGCAGCACATTTCAGCAATCTGATGTTGACATAATAGCTTGTCCCGCATCGGTATTTGAGCGGTTGAATTTCTGCGCTCCTAGTCTGGCGCTGGCGCGTGCCATCGACCATCATTGTTATTTTCTCTACAGCAACGCAGTCGGTATCCACCAATTTGCCAACATGCGCTATACGGGACGGAGCGCGATCTTCGCCGACCCGTACTTCCTGCAGATTCAGATGGGGGCTACCCAGCATGAAACTCTGGGACGCCTGGCCTGTGCCAATGACCAGCCCGGTTATGTGAAGGCGGAGTTGTGTCTGGAAGAACTCGCGGTCGCCCGTCGAACAAAATTGCCTTTCAAAGCAGATGCCGCCTTTTCATTGCAGAGCGCGAATCCAGCTCTTTCATTTCAGGAAAGGAGAAACTCGAGTGACGAACCTAAAAGACGATCCAACGCAATGGTTCCCGATGCCCGCAGTGTTGATCACGTGCCAGCCTCCTGAAGGAAAAGCCAATCTCATGGGGATTGGCTATGTAGGGTTTACCTGCTGGCAACCGCCAACAATCTGCCTCGGCATTAACACCGCACGGTACTCGGGCGAAGTCATCCGGCAGACCAGGGAATTTGTTGTCGCTCTACCCGGGCCCGACCATGTTCTTAACATGGACTACTGCGGTTTCATCTCAGGCGTGGATTGTGACAAGTTCCAGGCGGCAGGCTTTACGCCAGTTCCAGGAGAAATCGTCAAGGCGCCGCTGATTCGGGAATGCCCGGTCAACCTCGAGTGCCAGCTCCGGGAAGTGATTACCGTAGGAAGTCACGACCTGTTCTTGGGCCAAGTGGTCAAAACGCACGTAGACGAGCAGTGTTTAAGCGGCGAAGAGCGGCTGCGCCCGCTTGTTCTTGTATCGCGAAGATACATGGCGGCAACCGAGTTTATTTGTGACTTCGGGGCCAGCGCCGGAAACCCGCCAGAATTATCAGGTATGCACGATGACCAAGCTTTAGTGGAGCAAAGGAGATAACACCGTGAGCAAACAGAATATCACCCGAAACTTTCTTGACACACCCAGCTTCTGGAGGGAGTATCCCGACCGCGACATAGAGTTTGTGCGGTGGTATCCCTGTGACGTCAAACTGCTGAGCCCGGAACAGGTGTTCCGCAAGCGCGAAGCATCGCCGCAGGATGTCTCCTTCTACATGCACATACCGTTCTGCAACCAGGTATGTACGAGCTGTCCTTATAACAAGTTCAATACGCGAAATACGCTGGTCGAGCGCTACCTGGAAGCACTCAAGTCGGAGATCCGCACATATGCGAAGACAGCGTATCTGCAAGGCGCCAAGCTCTCGTCGGGTTACATCGGCGGGGGCACTCCAACGACTCTTCGCGCCCATGAATTGGATGAGCTGCTCACCGTTCTGAAGGACAACTTCGAGTTCACAGACCGTTGCAGCATCACGATTGAGAGCACCCCGGTAGATATCGATGAGCGTAAGACGGAGGTTCTGCTCAAGCATGGCATCGACCGGATCAGCATGGGCGTCCAGACTTTCCATGATCCGCTCCTGCGCTACCTGGGGCGGGCGCGCACGCACACGGGAGACAAGGCGAAGCAGACCATCGAAATGCTTCACCGGATGGGAATCGAAAACATCTGCATCGATTACATGATCGGGATTCCAGGGCAAACCATGAAGCTCTGGGAGGAAGACGTCCAAACCCTCATGCAGCTCCCAGTGAACTCCTTCTCGGTTTACAACTACCTGGTGCTGCCCGGATCAGAGGCCTTCTTCCAGATACAGAGCTCCGTCACGCCCCCATGCCCATCCAGCCAGGCGGCAGACCAGATGTACTGGCACTTCCTGGAACAAGTACTGAGCAATGGGTATGTGGCCGTCACCTACAACGACTTTGGCGGTCCCATGAACAAAGAGTGGGAAGAGCTGGGTGTCAAGACATATCCGATCGTGGAAGGAAAGAACTATCAGGGGCTGGATACCTCGACCTTCTATCTCACAGACCATTTATCGCACGTGTGGTATGAGTGCGGCGACATGATGGCCATGGGCTCCGGCGGATACGGGTTCCTTAACAATCACATGTATCTGAATGAGCCGAATATCAACCGTTACGTCGAATTAGCCAATGCCGGCCAGCTTCCCATTACCATGGGCGCTTATGCGGACGAATATGAGCGCCGCTGCCGCAGCCTGGTTCTCGGCCTCAAGCTTCTCCGCGTCAAGAGAGAGGACTACAAGCGGGCGCACGGGGTTGATCTCTATGACGTGTTCAAGGACAAGATTGACGACCTGATCGAAAAAGACCTGGTGACACTTACGCCGGAAGCCCTGCAGGTGAATTACAAGAAGGGCTGGTTCTATATCGACAACATCTGCAAGACCTTCTATTCCGAAGCCAACTACCGGCTGCCGCAGCCCTCGCCGGCGAGTACAGAAATTCTGAAATGGCAGGTCAAGCAGCCTGCTATGGGGAGCGTTACTTATGCGTGAAACCAGACGGATTTTCGACTTGGAGCACCGGTTACCTGGAAATGACCCATTTGATACGGTGGAGGTCTGCCGTGCCTTCGATCTGGACATGCGGACATCCATGATTATTCCTACGCAGCATATGATGAAGATCCTTGCGCCATTCTGCCAACCAGGGAAGAAACTTCTGGAGGTCGGAGCAGCTTCCGGAATTCTTTCGCTGCGCATGGCGGCGCTGTTTCATGACAGTGAATTCTTTGCGGTGGAGAACAATGATTGCTTTCTGGCGGCCATGCGCGAGAATGTGATCTTCGCCAACCTGTTGAGCTATGGTGGGAAGTTCAGTTATGAGTGGGCGCGCTACTCGAGGTTGCCCGTAGCCGATCACTCCGTCGATGTGGTCTTCTCCTTTTGCAACATGAATCGATGGGAAAAGCCCGTTGAGACCATCAAAGAGTGCCAGCGCGTATGCAAGCCGGAAGGCGTCGTCATCCTTTATGACATTGCTCGTGATGCCGATGAAGGCATGATTTCCTTTATCTTGCAGTACACCGGCGCCAATCATGAGCGGTTCATGAACGCCGTCCGCAGGTCCTTTGCTACGGCAGAAATGCGGGAGCAATTGGAGAGCCTCAACTTCAACGACTGGCAGATCGCCTGCGAAGGCATCAATCTGATCGTTTCATCCAAGCCCATCGATGTTTCTTTTACGGTGGGTGAACCAGGCATCTACGAGAACATTTTTACTCCGGATTTTGCGGAGGCGCAGAACGGAGTCTGAAGTTTGCGGAGAACATGGACCGATGAACGTTCGAGCAGGGTTAGTGCAGTTACAGGTAAGGACGAACCGGACGGAAGACAATCTTGGCCGCGCGGCTGAGTACGTACGCACGGCAGCCGCGCGCGGATGCCAATTGGTCGTATTGCCGGAGGCCTTTTCCACAGGGCTCAACCTGCCCAAGAGCCGGCAATGCGCGGTCAAGATTCCCGGACCGGGACTGGAATGGCTGAGCACGTTAGCGGCCGAACTCAAGGTACACCTTGTCGCCGGCATCCTGGAGGAAGACAACGGAGCTGTTTACAGCTCAGTTGTTCTCCTCAATGATCGTGGAATTCTTCTGCATACCTATCGGAGGATGAATATCTACGACCTCGAGGCGTACTTTCTCAGTCCCGGAAGGGAGTGCCGCGTCATCAATACCGACCTGGGCCGGATTGGAATCATTGCTGGCTACGATATCCAATTTCCGGAGACTTTCAGGCTGCTATTCGCGCAAGGTGTGGAGATTGCGGTTTGCCCCTCGCTGCTGCTGCGGCCCTTTGCTGAATCGATCCGGCAAATGGCTGTTGCGCGAGCCGCCGAGAATTGCTGTTACGTGCTCTTTTGCAGTGCCACTGGAGAAAATACTCTGGCCGGCCTCACCTATATGGGCAACAGCATGATACTCCAGAGCCCGATGGGAATCCGGCCCTATTCACAGGAGTTCCGGCGGCAAGAGCCATTTCTTGCCGAAACACGTACGGAAGAAGGGCTACTGGTCAGTGATCTTGATCTCGCAATGCTGCGGCGACTTCAGGTTGCCAATCCTCTCTTTCGCGACTTCAAGCGGTCGGGCTTCTTTAACCGCATGCCGCCCGGCCATCAAACATGGGACATAAGTTCATGAAGACTACATTGAAACCGCGAATCGCCTTGGTGCAATCGCACTGGCGTGGAGGTCCGGAAGAGAACCTTGCGGCCGTATTGGCAATGATTGAGCAGGTGACAGAGCCGGTGCAACTCATCAGCCTGCCTGAGTTCTTCCTCGGCGCGCCCTGGTACTTTCCCGGCCGGCAGCACCTCAAGGAAGTGATTGATCAGACCATTCCTGGACCAGTCACCAAGATTTTGGGTGAGATTGCCCGGCGCAAGAGATGTTACATCCTTTGCGGAACCGTCGTTGAACGGGAAGAAGACCGTTATTACAACACTTCTGTGTTGCTGGATGATCGCGGCAGGATTGTCGGAAAGGCAAGAAAGATCCACCGGTTCTCCGCCGAGATGCTCTCGATCGATTGTGGCGATTCTCAACTGCTGGTGGAGACTCCTTTTGGAAAACTGGGAGTTTGCGTTTGCTCGGATTTCTGGATTGTGGTAATGCCGCGCATGCTGGCGCTCCGAGGCGCCGAAATCATCGCCGTTCCCGGAGCGGCGCTCAAAGGTAATCTTGGGATTACCCGTCCGTGCGTGCAGGCGAACTCTTCATTGAATGTTTGTTACACATTGTTCAACGGTGGAGTAGGTAAAGTCACAGGAGAGCGGGGTGGCCGCGAAGTTTCTATTGAAGTTGCCGGCTGCACTACGGTGGCTGGACCGGAAGGGCTGGTTGCTACGTTGGACGACGAGGAGACGATAGTTTACGCGGACCTCGACCTCGACTATCTGCGCACATTGCGCACAGTCGATCTCACTTTCAAGAGAAGCCTGTATTGGTGCCTTCATGGCCGCCTCCCGCAACTGTACAGCGGCATTTGCGAAGACTATGTGGAGAAATCGGACCTGAAAGCGCTGCTCAAACAATATCTTCAGTAGGAGAGTGTATGCAGTTTGGTCCTCGCGAATGGATACCCGAAAAGGCGGCATTCGAACTCTATCTGGACGAGATATTGCGCCATGTTCAAGCTGCATGGCGCCGGCATCCTGACGAAATATTGAAAGAGTTCTTCGGGTTTCCCATAGCAGCGCGGGAACACCATATCTGCGGTCTGCATCATGTGGCGTTGTATATCGGCGATTACCGCGCCGACGCTGAAGTGGAGAGATGCCTGGAGTTTCTGAAGCATAGCCGGTCGATATCAGACCTGGAAAGCGGGCCGTCTTATATCTCGCCGCGCGAATACGGAACCCAGGGTTACTGGATCAGTTGCAGTTTGGAAGGAATACCGGTGGAACTATTCTGCAACAGGAATTCTGGACCGTGGAGGGGTTATGACCAGCAATTCAAGATTCGTCGAATGTCGCATTTCGCTTTATCGGTTACTCAGGCTTGGCATCTGCTTCCACTTTTGACGTACTTTGCCCATTATCCGAACGTCTCAATTCTTTCTCATTCGAAATTGGATGTCCTTGGCCACACTTATGGTCATCTTCTGAACCACGAAACCAGTTGCGTCATCGAATTGACTCACTCACAACTGCCGGGTATCGCCTCCCGCGATGCTGTCGATGCCGGGCCCCGCATAGGAGAAGGAGGTCCCCATGGCTGATATCAAGAATAAAGTGCCGGAGAATGCTGAAGGCCCCTTTTTTGTTGATGATTCCTGCATTGATTGTGATACATGCCGGTGTATCAGTCCCGGGAATTTTCGCCGGTCTGACGAACACGGATATTCGTATGTGTATCGTCAGCCGACCACGGAAGAGGAAAGAGAACTGGTCGAAGAGGCCATTGATTGCTGCCCGGTGGGGGCAATCGGCAAATCGGATGAAGGATTGCCGGCAGCTGTTGGAGTAGCGAATACGCCAGAGCGCGCCAATGGCGACATCTCCGGGTCAGTGGAAAAATGACCCGAATTTGAATCATTATGACTCCAAGTATGCGATTACGACAGCTCAGAGTGCTCGGTATCGCAGGCAGTCTTCGTGTCCCATCATTCTCGGGTCTTGCTTTGGAACATGCTATCGGCTTGGTGCGCGAGATAGGGTGTAGCGCTGAAATATTCGACTTGCAGAGTAATCCCCTGCCATTTTGTAACGGCAATCACGGTGACCTGCGGCCTGAGTATCCGGCTGTAGCGAGGTTAAGGACATCCGTGGCACGCGCGCATGCGCTCATCCTCGCTACTCCGGAGTACCACGGCGGTATGAGTGGAGTGCTCAAGAATGTCTTGGATCTGCTGGATTTTGAACATCTGAGAGGCAAGGTGGTAGGCGGGATCAGCGTGCTGGGAGGGTCGCAGAACTGCAACGCGTTGAATGATATCCGGCGCGTGCTGCGCTGGTGCCATGCCTGGGTCATTCCGGAGCAGATTGCCATTGGGCACGCGCGCACTGTCTTTGCCGATTTTCGCATCAGCGATCCCGATCTGCTGTCGAGATTTGATGAGTTCGTGCGAAGCCTGTTGGGCAGCACATTCAGGTTGAGTGACGCGTTTCTGCCGCAGGATGTTGTACCAAACCTGCACCGATGCCAGGAAGCCGATGATGAGCCTCGCAGTCTGAACCTGGTGCGCTAAATTACTTGGGTGCGATCGCAAAGCTAACTCACATAGGAGGACAAGGATGTGGAAGAAGTGCCTGCTCATGGTCTCTTTATGTGTTGCTGCTTTAATCGCTAAGGGAATAAGGTATGGCGATGCCAAAGCGGCGGACAATCGGGCACTTCCGTGGACCACAGGTTATCCTCCGGATCAATCCGGTCGCTATCCTGGAAGAGATCCGGTAGCCGAACTGAATCGCAAGATGCAGGAAGGACGGGTCCATCTGCAATTCAAGGGTGCACAGGGTTATCTTCCCTCGGTGCTGAGTGAACTCAACGTTCCAATTGAGTCGCAGATGCTGGTCTTCTCCAAGACCAGCGTTCAAGCGCCTTTGATCAGCCCGCATAACCCGCGCGCTCTCTTCTTTAACGATTCCATAACAGTAGGTTGGGTGCCGGGCGGCTTCATAGAATTTGC
>Ga0126376_10001631_pt1 | contig 12227 bp, 6 predicted proteins | sample PanSoiMetPlot_15_FD_92760 | JGI IMG/M metagenome (GOLD analysis project Ga0126376, IMG submission 92760) | Tropical forest soil microbial communities from Panama - MetaG Plot_15 | ecosystem: Environmental > Terrestrial > Soil > Tropical forest > Bulk soil | place: Panama | collected 2016-02-17
AGTTAATATTGTTGATGATGAAACGCTTGCCGACTATATTCGGATCGCTGTTGAGTTTTGTCTGCCAGTAACGTTGACTGATGACTGCTGCGGGTTGAGCGTTAGGTTTGTCGTCCTCGGGCGTCAGCATGCGGCCTCGCAGCGCACGCACACCCAGTAACGAGAAATAGTTGCCGGTGACCAGGTGTCCTTGTGCTCGCACTGCAGCGTTGGCTTGCGAATCAGTTTGTCGCACGCTCAAAGCACTCTCACCGCTTCGCACCGCTACGACGTCCTGGAACGAATGATTGTGGTTGCGCAGGTATTCGTAAGACGCATACGAGAATCGCAGCCACGCGCCGGTGCGTGGCGAATCTTCGATTGACGTCCCCTCGCCGGTCGTATCGCTGAAGAGCACCAGTTCTTCCGGTTTCTCCACCGGAAGCGACTTCAGCATGACCGCGTTAACCAGCGTGAAGATCGCGGTGTTGGCGCCGATGCCGAGTGCGAGCGTCAGCACGGCGACAAGCGCAAAGCCCTTGCGCTTCAACAACCCTCGAAAGCCATAGCGAATGTCTTTGAATAGTTGTTCAATCATTCTTTTATAAGTCTTATTGGTCCTATAGGACCTATTCATAACGTAGCGCGACGAGTGGATCGACTTTCGTCGCGCGGCGAGCCGGGAGATAGCAAGCCACCAGCGCCGCAATCAGCAAGCACACTGAAACCGCACTGAACGTCAGCAGGTCAGTAGCCTGAACACCAACCAGCAATTTCTCCATGAAACGCGTCAACGCCCACGAGCCGCCCAATCCGAGCACCAGGCCGATCAGCGCGAGCTTCATGCCGTGCGTAACCACGAGCTTCAAAACGTCGGCACTACGCGCGCCGAGCGCGATACGAATTCCGATCTCCTGCGTTCGCTGCGTCACAGCAAACGCCATCACGCCGTAAATTCCGATCGACGCCAGCAACAACGCCACAAACGCGAAGATCCCGAGCATCACTGACGAGAACGAGTAGACCGCTACAGAAATCGATCGCACTTCCTGCATCGTCTTCACGTCGAAGACAGGCTGGTCCTTGTCGATGGCCAACACCTGCTGGCGTAGGGCGCCGGCGAGCGATGCCGGATCGACGCTGGTTCTCGCAACCAGCACCATCGCGTTCCAGGGATCCTGCGCATGCGGCAGGTAGTACTCCGGTGTGACGGGCAGATTCAGTTCGTGCTTCACGTCGGCAATGACGCCGACAACTTGCATCCACGGTGCCCGCTCGATTGGTCCATAGAAACGAATGCGCTTGCCGATCGGATCCTGGTTGGGCCAGTGCCTGCGCACAAATGCCTCGTTGAGCATGACCACCGGCGGCGCGCCCGCTTTGTCCTGATCGGTAAAACCGCGTCCGCGCACGATCGTGATCCCCATCGTGCGAAAGTAGTCAGGAGAGGCTACGCGATAACGTCCTTCATTCTCCTGACCCGGCGGCGGCTCAGGCTCACCTTCAATGAGGTAGTCGTCGGAAGAGTTGGAACCGGCCAGTGGCAGGTAATTGACGACTGCCGCCGACTCGACACCCGGATAAGCTTTCACACGTTGGACCAGCTCGTTGTAGAACGCAGCGCGCTGTGAGTCCTCTTTGTACTTCAACCCCGGCAAGACAAGATTCATCGTGAGCACGTGGTCGGGGTTGAAACCGGGATCTGTTCTCAAGAGTGCGAGAAAACTACGCGTCAGCAAACCGGCGCCAATCAGCAACACCAGCGAGAGTGCAAACTCAAAAACCACCAGCGAGCTGCGCAGTCGATGCGAGCTTCCGCTGGTTTGCCTGCTGCCTTCTTTTAACGAATCGTTGAGATTTGTTTTGGAAGCCTGCAGCGCCGGCGCAAGGCCAAAGACGATGCCACTCACGAGCGAGAGCCCGAGCGTGAACAACAGCACCGGCGCGTTGATGCCGAGCTGATACCATCCGGGCGCAAACTTCGACGCTTCACCGGGATCACCAGCGCGCAAAGCGTCGATGCCCCAGAAACCGATCAGCACTCCGAGTCCGCCGCCGATCAGCGCCACGATCACGCTTTCAGTCAACAACTGCCGGACGATCCGCCAGCGACTCGCACCCAGCGCGGTTCGCAAAGCGATCTCTTTCCGGCGTCCACTCGCGCGCGCGAGCATCAAGTTCGCAACGTTTGCACATGCGATCAGCAGTACGAAGGCAACTGCACCCATCATAATCCACAGCGCTGTGTCGTACGTGCGCACCGTGTCGGCGACGAGTGGAAATGCGGTGGCGCCCCAACCTGTGTTGGTTTCCGGAAACTGCTGTTCGAGTCGCGCCATGATGTTGTCGATGTCTGCTTGGGCGCTCGCGATCGATGTGCCCCGGTTGAGTCGTCCGATAACGTAATAACTGTGATTGCCGCGGCTCTTCATCAACTCCGAGGTGATTGCGATCGGCGCATAGATCTCCGCGCCTTTTGGAAAGTTGAAATGCTCCGGCATGACGCCCACGACCTTGCGCACGACAGTGTTGATGGTGATCGTTTTGTTGAGGATCTCTGGATCGCCTCCGAAACGCCGCTGCCAGAGGCTGTGAGTAATGATCGCAACGGCATCTTTGCCGGGTTGATTTTCTTCTTCGGCAAAGGTACGGCCCATGGTTGGCTTCATGCCGAGCGCGTCGAAGAAGTTTGCCGTAACGAGGAATCCCTGAATGCGCTCAGGCGGTTCCACACCGGTGAGATTTGGACTCCACCAACGATAAAGAGCGAGTTGTTCAAACGAACGGTTCTGGGCTTTTAAATCGAGATAGTTCGCGAAGGTTACTTCGTTGTGCAGCACGCCGCGACTCGGCAGCTTATCCCAAACAGCGACGACGCGATCGAGCTCGGGGAATGGGAGGGGTTTCAGCAGGAGCGCATTGATGGCGCTGAAGATGGCAGTGTTCGCGCCGATGCCGAGGGCGAGAGTGATGACGGCGATGATGGTGAAGCCGGGCCGTCTCAAGAGATTTCTTACTGCGTACCGAACGTCGCTTAAAAGACTCTCCATGATCGGCTCCTTCGGACACACGGGTGACGTCAACGTGAATCCACGTTCGTTCACTGCTTCTCTGTTGAGCAACTACAGGGAAATTTGAGCCGTTCGCTCTTGCTCCGGATTCGCGATCCAGCCATCCTCGAGCCGGATGATCCGGTTGCCGTACGCCGCATTCGTCTCCGAATGCGTCACTTGCACGATAGTCGTACCTTCATCGTTCAGTCGCTTGAACATGTCCATGATCTCTTTGCCCTGCGCCGAGTGGAGATTTCCGGTCGGTTCGTCCGCCAGGATGATCCGCGGATTCGCAACCACTGCGCGCGCAATTCCAACGAGTTGCTGCTGACCGCCGGAGAGCTGCGTCGGGAAGAGATCTTTTTTGCCAACCATCTGAAAGCGATCGAGCGTATCGCAAACGATCGACTGTCGATCTTTTTTACTGACATCGCGATAGGAGAGCGGCAACTCGAGATTCTCGAAAACGGTTTGATCGTCGAGCAGGTGATAACTCTGAAAAACAAATCCGACGTTTTGATTGCGCAGCGCCGCGCGCTTCTTCGTGTCGAGCTTGTGAACCGCTACGTCGTCGAAGTAGTACTCGCCCGTCCACGATTGATCGTGCATGCCGAGAATGTGCAACAAGGTCGACTTCCCTGCTCCTGACGGCCCCATGACCGAAACAAACTCACCCGGCTTGATGTCTAGAGTGATCCGTCTCAAGACGTATGTCTTCGTTGGACCATGGGAGAACGCCTTCTCTACGCCACGCAAACTGATCATTGAATCGCTCCAAAACCACTTTCAGCCAACTCTCGTTTTGCTTCCTGGATCTCGCGACGATCGGAACCCGCTTCTTCCTCGACGATCAGACCGTCGAACAAGTGAACGATGCGATCGGCGTGCTGAGCGTAACGCGGATCGTGCGTGACCATGCAGATGGTAGCGCCGCCGCGATGCAACTCGCGCATCAGTTCCATCACTGCTTCACCGTTCGTCGAGTCGAGGTTTCCGGTGGGCTCGTCAGCGAGCAGGATGCTTGGCTGTCCACCGACTGCGCGTGCAACTGCGACGCGTTGTTGTTGGCCACCTGATAGCTGGCTGGGAAGGTGCTTCGCACGATGAGCCATGCCCACGCGCTCGAGCGATTCGGTAACGCGCTTCTTGCGTTCGGCTGAGCTCATGCCGCGATAAGTCAAAGGCAGCTCGACGTTCTCATAAACGGTCAGGTCGCCGATGAGATTGAAGCTCTGAAAGATGAACCCGACCTCACGATTCCTGATGCGGGCGCGTTCAGACAGCGAAAGATTCTCGACGGGATGGCTGTTGAGAATGTACTTGCCGTCGGTCGGTGTATCGAGCAGGCCAAGAATTGAAAGCAAGGTCGACTTGCCGCAGCCCGATGGTCCGGCGATGGAGACGTATTCACCTTGTTTGATATCGAGATGAATACCGGAGAGTGCGTGTGTTTCAACCTCGTCGGTATAAAAGACTTTCTTTACGTCAGAGAGGTGAATTAGTGGCTCGGAAGAACTCATCATGCGCTCCTTAACAATTTTGTGTACACGATCTTTCTAATTGAACACCGCGAAACGGAGTTGTATGGCAAATCAGCCTGTTTTCACGCAAAGGCGCAAAGGAAAATCAAAAGGCGCAAACGGAAAGCAGAAAATTTGCGGTCGCTTTTCATCTTCTCGCCTTTGCGTGAAATCTTGTTACCGAATCCGAATGCGGCTGTAACTATCCAGTGCCGACGTATCGGAAATGATGACCTGGTCGCCTTCGCGCAGACCGTCGAGTATCTCGATCGTGCTGACCGAGTTGCGCCCGAGCTTGACTGTGCGACGCTCTGCTTCACTGCCATCGGGTGATAACACAAACATTCCGATGGTCTGTTGCGCCTGGCCAAACGCCGGCCGGCCGACCTTCAATACGTCTTTGAGTCGCTCGAGTTCGATCGTTCCGTCCACACTCAAATCCGGACGAGCGCTCGCCGGCAGTGGACCATCCAAATGAACGTCGATCTCGAACGTGCCTTCGCGAGCTGCCGGATCGATGCGAGAAACCTGCCCCTGGATCAAACCGTTGCGCGTGTCAACAGTCACCGGATTTCCTACTCGCATGTCTTTGATCTGCGTTTCGGGAACTCTCAACACAGCTTTCAACGACGCCGGATCGGCGACGCGCGCGATGTTGAGACCCTGTGTTACCTGTTGACCAACCTGCACCGAAACTATTTGCAGCACCCCACCCGTTCCAGCTCGTACTTTCAACGCCTCCGCCTGATCGCGTTTCAATTTGGCCAACACGCGCAACTGCTGCAAACGAGAACTCGCGGCATTTAATTGCGCTTTGACGGACTTCGAGCTGACCGCCAATCGTTCTTGTTCGACCTTAAGACGGTTCGCGAGGTCCTGAACATTAACGCGCGAGATCTTCAACTGCAGATCGGCGATGAGTCCTTGCTTTCCGAGCACTTCGTCGGCGTCGAGTTGCAACTTGGCCTGGCTGTATTGCGCGTTGATAGTCGCGATGGCAGCCTTCTGCGTCATCTCGTCACTTTCGAGTTTGACCTTCAGGTTCTCCTCGTCGGCTTCAGCGGCTTTGACCTGGAAATCAGCGTCCGTCGCCTGCTGCTCGACCTGCGGGTTCGATAATTCGACGATCACCGTAGACGGATCGACCTCCACACCGGCCTGGAGAAGTATCTTCTCGACCCGGCCTTCAGCAGGCGCAGGCACCCAGCGTGTTATCTCGGGGACCAAGGTTCCGTTGCCGCGCACGTCGCGAATCATCTCGCCTCGTTTGACCGTTTCGATGACCGCGGTCGAGCGATCGAGTGTCGGGGCCGCAGGCTTCAGCTTGGTGAGGCCGTAAGTGATGCCACCAATGGCGGCCACGCCGGTCACGATCATGACGGCGTTGCGGATTTTTTTCTTGATCTTCGATTTAGGGGCTCGCTTGATGTCCATAGCTTTTACTTCAAAAATTTTTGGAGAGCTGTACTAGCCTTGTTGAGAGAGCGGCGATGCGCGCGCGAAGTGGTTCGGAACGAGCTAGCTAAAAACTTCACGCACAACTATACAGTTCTCCGCGACGGTTCATGTCAAAGCCCGTGCCAACGGCGGCTGTAGGGACTGTTTGGAGTAGAGATTAGCGAAAATAAGGGATTTTTGCCAGTTTTGCGAGGTTGGATGGACGGAGATTCGTATGCTGGTTCAAAAACTCGAAATGATCGGTTTCAGTCGCGGGACAGGCCAATCCCAATTTCGAGATGAGACTTAGAAGAGTCCCTTCCGCAGCGGCAAGGGGACTTTGGCTGGGTTTGGGCTGTGATCAAACTCATTAACAAGAAAAGTCCAATGCGTTTTGTCGCCGTCTCTCTTAGCTCCGATCCACATCAGGTATAGTTCCACTGAGTCACCGGCCTTTAGTTCTTTCTCGAAATAAGGTATCAGTTGGCTCTGGACCGGAAGCCAATACTCCACCGAATTTTCAGTAAACAGGATTTCCTTTTCGAACAAGCCAACAATATTTTTATCTACCTCCCTGACTTTCGCCCATTCGGAGATCACTACTGCGTTATCGGGGTTCAACGGCCTCATTTTTCCTGTGTAGACGACCTTCACCAGCGAGGGAAAGTGATCGGCCGTAAAAAGAAAAGTCAACCGATTGTCAGTAATCAGGTGTTTGTGAAGCTCAATGATCTCTTTCAGCGTTCGAGGTTGATAGGCGTCCCAATCCTCTTGTCCCATACACGTACTGGCAAATAGCATGAGACTCAAGCCAAAGAGAATGATTTTTGCGGTCTTCATAGTTGGTACTTTCGAACTGCGGTCGATCACTTTTTCAAGACACTCGGACATTCGCTGACTGATGAAAAGCCAATCGGTTTTCCGACGTAACGAATATCGTCGACGAATCCTTGGGAATTGATAAGCATGGCTATCCCGCGCTCTCGATATTCTAAAAGCGTCATGTCGCCTTCGCGAGATTCGAATACGGGAGCATCGGGGGCCTCATCTGGTCCGGGACAGAATTCATATTTAGTCATTTCGTAATTCCGTCCGAAGTGCTGGATAGCCGCGTCCTTCGACAAGTTTTTAGGATGTAGAACGATCTCCAGGATTCGGCCAGTACGACGTTCAACGACCACTACGAAGTCGCCGGAGAATTCCCCGCCGTTGTTATACACATACCAAACCTCTTCACCGCTGGCGGGCTGTCCTTCAGGAACATCTTTGCGTCGAGGCTTCCCGAAAGCTTTAAGCATCTGTTTTCGCGTGGACTTCCGGACAATCAGTCCTCGGAACGACGCCGCTTGCCAACTTCTCTTCGCCACTTGTTGGAGAAGAGTAGCTGTCTGATGCTCCCTGCCATGATGACCTGACACAGAAAAGCCCGCTGCCGTCACCATAAGTAAACTCACAATCAGAAGTAACACTTTCATACGCTAATCCAATTGCCAGACTATCACGGCGGACAAGGAGAATTAAGATAGGTCTCCGGGTCAACGTGCCGTCCGTTTACAGTCACCCAAAAATGTACGTGGGGCGGCGAGTTCCGGGCGTTTCCAGTGTTACCCAGAATGCCAACCTGTTGGCCCTCGGCGACTGTTTGCCCCACCGTAACAGACACTGAACTAAGATGAGCGGATCCCGTTATGATGTTATTGCCATGATCGATTGCGACGAAAATCCCCGCATTCGGATCGCGAGCCTGACCTGCCACTATAACTCTGCCGTCGAGATTGGCGACAACGGGCGTTACATTGAGTACTCCAGAGATATCCAGACCCTGGTGAATGCGATTTCCGCGACCTGCGTGATACCATCCATCGCCTCCGATACTCGGACGCAAGTGACCAGGTTGGCCGGCTGGCTGGCGCGTGAAACCGGGAGTCCCTGTAACTGGATTCACACCGCATCTGTTTATAACTACATCTACCACGCCGAGGTTTCCGAGATCGATTGGGCCTGCTGGGCTGCGCGGGATGAGGCCACCTGTGACCGGGGGCTCAGGCGAAACATCCGTAATCGGGTCCTTCTCGTCGTTAATGGGAATAGGCACGTTGACGATTACTGTGCCTGGTCCCATATTGACTACGCCCGCGAGCGCGCCACCAAGTGCTCCTCCCTCTGGATCAAGGCCGAATGGATCGACAAAGTTCACCGGATCGTTCTGCACATAGGCATAACGATTGAACGACTGAGGATTAGTTAGGTTGTAACTGCCATCGTATGGATCCGGCTGATCGAAGCGTGACCACCAACGATTATAGCGACGAAACATCGCTTCATCCGATTGATTTATATCACGTTCGTAGTTGTTGAACCGGTGCGGTTGAAACGCATCATTACTGCTTCTATTCGTGTTACCACCCCACGGATCGAGTTCAACAGTGCTCACTACAGTTCCCGAACTATTCGTTACCCGCTTGCTCTTCACCAGTGGATCCTGATGAACCCAGTAGACGCCACTTTGCTGCTGCACCGCCAGCAACTGCTCACCCAGATAAACATAACCACGTTGCCAGCCACCGCTACCGTTGATCTCAGCAACAACTTGTCCACCCAGCACAGTACTGCGCAGGTAATAAGTGGGAGTATTGTAGTCATTCTTTTTCAGCCGCAACCCGTCACCGTCGTAGTACTGCTGCAACAGGTAACCGGGAGAACTAGCCGTGGCCTGCTGACCGGTAACATCGTAGGTGAAGGTTTGTCCTCCGTCGTTAGTGACATTACCGGCAGCGTCATAAGTCAAACCCACGCGCTTGTTGTTTGCATACGTCGCCGTGTACGAAGCATTTTCACCGCCCCAGCCTTCTCGGTAAGTGATGTTGCCCCACTTGTCGTACTGATAACCGTGGGAGTAAGGACCGTTATAAAGGAGCGGCACTTGTTCGCCGATCGCGAGCCGCGCTTCATTACCTGAGCGCGTAACGGTTAAACGACCCACCGAATCGTAAGCAACCCAGCGGTCCAGGGTTTCGTCATCCAGATTGCGAGCGAACTCCAGACGGCCACTCTGTTCCCAGAGATACGAATACTGCATCCGGAGCACACTGGGAATGCTCCACTGAGTCAATCGCATGCGATTGTCGTACTGCAATGAGAGCGTGCGACTGTTGTTGTAGGCCATCTGCTTCAGGCCACCAAAGGCTCGATACGAGATGCTATTGACGTAACTCGTAAGTCCCACGTAGCCTGATCCGGAAACGTTTGTCGGCCGTCCGAGTTTATCGAAGCCATAGCCAACCTGGGCGCCCCATTGATTGGTAATCGAGTTTAATTCGCCGCTCAAGTTGTAGGCATAGTTCAGCGTGAATGTTGAGGAGCCGAAATCGGTAAAGGTGCGTGTTTCCGAGGTCAATTGCGAAAGCGTGTTGTAGACGTAACTCATCGAACCCAAACCGTCAGTCATGCTGGTGCGGTTGCCTGCACCGTCATATGCAAACGAAACATTGGGTGTCGCCGCAACTCCCGAGGATGCGCCGTAGGTGAGACTGGTGATCAGACCACGATTGTTGTAGGCATAGGTCATGGTTGCGTTACGAGCGTCAGTAATCGTTTGAGTTCTATCGTCGGGGAAATAGGAATACGTGGTAGTGCCCTGCTCCGGAGTAGTGCGCGTCGCCAGCCGGCCGTAGCCATCGTAACCAAAGGTGCGGGTTTGTCCTTCCTGATTGATCGTTGTGATCTGATCGCGCACATTCAGGGTGTAATTAGTCGTCGCATAGACGGTTTGATCCCAATTCAACTCCTCAACTTTCACCAGGCGGTCGAACACATCTTTTGTAAAGCGTTTGCGACGTCCGTTCTCGTCGCGAACGGTTATTTGTTCGCCACCAGCGCAGCCGCAACCGCCGTACGTATTTTCTCTCGTGCTTCCATCAGCATTGGTGGTAACCAGCGGCCGTCCTTTCCAGTCATACGTCTGCAGGGTAGAAACCCATCCGGCCGCATCATCTCCCCACGGCGTTCCCGCAGCGTTAATTTCCTCGAGATTTGTCTGTTGCGACATTCGGCCCATCACATCGTAGTAGGTGAATTGCGCTGAGTATCCGCCTGAACTGCCGGGGTTCTCAGCGGCTGTCGCGCGCACGCGTCCCGCACCATCAAGATAAGCGACGCTGTAGGCTTCTCCGGCGCCATTTTGAATGGTCGAGTAAGTTTGAAGATCGCCGTATGCAGTGTAGACGTATCGCACGTAAGCCCCGTTGACGCCGTTGGTGATCTGTTGAATCCGCGCCGCGGAATCATAAGTCATCGTTTGCGTGGGTCCGGACTGACCTACGTTAGGCGAAGGAGTCTGCGTCCAGGTAATCGCACCGAAGTCGAAGTTGTATTTAGTGAGTGTCTGGAACCCATCGGCATCGGTAATCGTCGTCGGATAGGCAAACGTGTTGCGATTCAGGCTATCGGAATACGAATCGGTGTAGCTGAAGGACTTTGTTGTGCGACCGAGTGCGTCAATCACACTGGTTAACGAGCCGGTTGTGTTGTAAGTGAAAAGCGTGTCATGCACCGGCCGGTTGCCGGGATCGACAACGTCAGTATGGCGAATTATCGACAGGTTGGCACGCCCTGCAAGAAAGCCGATCCCATAGGCGGCATCCTGTTGTGTAGGTGTTTGCGGCGTGTCAGTGAGGAAGTTGCCGCCGTAGTCGTAATCGAACACATCAAACTGATAAAGAACGTCGCTGCCGTCGAAGATGTATTTGCCTGCCGGCAGTCCGATGATTCTGCGATCCACATAATACGATCTTAGATCGTAATTGGTATGTGTTCGCCTGAGCACCGTAGTACCGTCTGCCGCATACTCATAGACGTCACTCGGCAGATTGAACGAAGTCGCAGGATAGTAGCTGATTGTAGTACGACGACGATTGCTGGCTTCGTCGTAAACATTTGTTTCGGTAACACGCGGATTCTTTTGGTAGCTCAGGCCGGTATCGTCCTGAGTCCAGGCCGTCGTGGTCCACTTCTTTTTCACTCCTCCCGACCAAACCTCAGTGCTCGATGTGAGACCCGTTTGCCATCCTGACGTATAGAAAAAGTCCTTGTAGATTGTTTGGTCAGGAGTGGTCTCTTGAGACCATGACCCATCGGCGGCAACACTGAAGCTGGTCACCGCTTCATTACTATTGTTCCAGTTCTCTGACCAATCGCGCCGCTCAGTGAACCGAGGACAATCCGTCTGTCCCGAGCTCGAATCAACATTGTAAGAGGTGTAGTTGAGCAGGTGTGCATCAGCCGCATACTGATTAATGCGATTCACCTGTGCAAAGGCGGCATTGTAGTTGAAAGTGAAATAGGTGCCGTCGTGCAGACTCACCTGAGTCAAAACGGTGGTGTTGATATTGTTTGGACCATTGATCAGCAATCCGCCTCCGAAAGCCGGCGCAACATAGACTTGGCCGTAGCTGAACGTTGCCCAATCGTGAGTGACGCCGGCCCAGGTCTGACGGATCGATGTCAGGTTAGAGTTGCCATCATAGACAAACGTGATAATTCTTTGAAGTGTATCGGTGATCGTCACCAAGTGACCGTTCGTCATGTCGTAGCTCGCGGAAATGTAGTTGCCGTTGCGATCTTTTATCTGAGTGCAACGATACTCACTGTTGATAGTGACAGGAACAAAAGTAAATTGGGTGCCATCAGTAGTCCGTACTACGATTGCGTTCGGATTAGTCGCATCCAATTGCGTGTAGCTGCTGTCCTGAGATTCATAGATGTTTGAGGTACCGACCTGTCTCAACTCTACACGGCCACCGGAAGGCATCACCATCATGTACGCATAGATGCCGGTCTGCGAGTTCAGAAATCGTTGCTGCAAAATCGGTAAGCCAAGGCGAAAGCCGGGAGCGGGCGTGCCAAGATCAGCATTGAACTTCATGAACGAGCCATCTTTGGTCCATACCAGTGAGTTGTAGGTCAGCGTCAAATCCAGATCCAGGCCGGCGCGTCCTCGGAGTGAGAGCAGAGGCAAACTCCAATTGAAATTGCGTGAACCAAGATCGATGCCCGGCTGACCTGTTTCGTTAATCGGCCGGCGACGGGCAGTAGAAAAGTTTGGATCACCCGTGGGATAGTTGCCGCCTCCACCACCACCGCCATAAGGATCGCAATCGGCACACGGCAAATTAGCCTGAATCGGAGCCTGGGCTTTGGGTTGTTGTGGCTGCGTCCTCCGTGCATCATCCTGGTTGGG
>Ga0126376_10001632_pt1 | contig 12225 bp, 19 predicted proteins | sample PanSoiMetPlot_15_FD_92760 | JGI IMG/M metagenome (GOLD analysis project Ga0126376, IMG submission 92760) | Tropical forest soil microbial communities from Panama - MetaG Plot_15 | ecosystem: Environmental > Terrestrial > Soil > Tropical forest > Bulk soil | place: Panama | collected 2016-02-17
CGGTGGTTGTCGAATCATTAAAAAAAACAGCCACTAGCGGCGACCTGTATACGGCGGTGAGCGGCCATCAATCGGTGTAGGGATTTCCACTGTTGGACGAATACTTGAGCTTCATCATTCTGCTCACGACATACGTCGTCGCGGGGGCGTTCTGGTCCTAAGACAGGCCAGAGGTACCGCTGCGAACAACACTTGTATGCTGGCGAGCTCTGTTAGCACCACCGGTGCCACCATGATTTCGGTCCCGCCCGGTCCTTCACCCAATGAAGCGAGTCAATACAGGGTTCGCGTCGTTATCTTTATCATCATCCTGATTGCCAAACGTCGGCGCCTCACGCCGTTGGGCGACCCACTGCTAGTAGCCCTTGACAAGGACGGGATACTGCCGCGCCGATAAAGATCGCAATGCTCAGTCGGCGTGTCCTCAGGGAGGCAACGATATAGATGCCGCCATATGCGGTGTAGGCGCCGCCCGCCGCGCTGGCGCTCCACGTGCCCGAGCGTTATACCCCTTCCGCGATCGAATACTTTTTCGCCTGATTCTATCTATTGGAACGGCAAGCCGGTCGATGGCTTGTTCGGCGATGGCTGGCCGCTTTAGGGCTCTGGCCCGGCGCTGTGCGTCCGCCGCATCCCGTTGTTCCGACGCTATTCGTCCAGGGCTCGGCGACGATCAGAATGTGGGTGCCATGGTCCAACCAGGCCGGCAAACGGCATAGCCTTTCCTCGAGCTCTTTCAGCTTGCCCATCACCTCCGCCCGGCCAGGCAGTGCGTCGATGACGTTCGAAGTCCATTTGGCGTCTGCCGCAAAACGACTGAGAAAGAGGTCGAGCGCCCGTATATCCGCAATGGCCGCATGCTGGGCGAACATGGCCCTGAGAGTCACGGCGCTATAGAGATTGAACGTCAGCCGATGCTCGGTCCCGTCCTTCAGCAGGACCTTGAGCTCACCGCGACGGCAGTCCTGGCGAATGTCACGCATCTGCTCGGTGCCGGTGATGCACCCGGTGGGCGGGCTCGCCAGGGCCCTCACGGACACAATCACGCAATGACTGGCAACCCGGCAGAGATCCCTAATTGTGCGCGGCAGGGCCGTCCTCGGCAGGTGGTTGAGAACGGCATAGTTGCACAGCACAATGTGGAAGTGCTGATCGGGCCAGGGCAGCGGATCCGAGAGATCATGCTCCAGGAAGGTGATTTTGCACCGTTGTGCGCAATCGCGTGGATTGCTGCTCGCGACGCGTGTGTGCGCGATCTCCAACTGACCCTTCGAGATGTCGACTCCGACGGCCTCGATGTCGAAACCACCCTGGCGGTGGGCATAGGCTGCAACCCTATTGAGCCATGTGCCCGGTCCGCAACCCGCGTCCAGGATGCGCAGCGTCGACGCGCCGCTAGCGTGGAGGTCATCGATGGCGCCGCGAATCGCATCCCACACGATGCCGTCGCCATGCGCGAAGCGGCCGTCGCCTGATGAGGGATCTTCGTGGCCCTCGCCGTCAGCATAGAATGCATAATCCTCGCCGGCATGATCGTAGGCGCTGGCAATGGCCCGCGACGTCGTCCGGCCGGCCAACCGTTCAAAGGATCGGTGCCTTCGGGCCGAAGCATGGTTGTTCAAACTGGGCATGAAAGATTCTCGCTTTCTGTATTTCGTGTCGAGGTTCTTTTCGTCTCGACAGGCGTCTTTGATCGCGGCTCTGATCATCCGCGTGGACGCATAGGAAATCGAGTGGGCCAAAAGAGCCTTATCATAAGCGAGAAATAAGAAACTTCGTCAGTGCGCGATCGTGAAGAAGGAGAGGCATTTATTTCATCTTTATGAGAAGCTCTTCCCGCTCGCATGGAATTCCTACGGGCACCCACGCACATATCCGCGGGCGTCCCGGTGACCTGCGCGCGGTCGGATCGATCCTCGTCCGCTTACAAACCGTCAGGACACCGCTGATGAGTGCAATCGCCAACTCCTTGAGCTTTGATGCCTCCCGGTTCTGCTCAACGTCAGCCGTAGGTCGCTGAGCACGGCCGGGGCATCACAATATGACATGCCGGCACTCCCGGTTGCCTGTTGCCAACCTGGCACACGTTGTTGTCTGCACAGTCTAAGCGGCCATCAATTCTCATTGCGCGCGGGCGCAATTTGGCGCGAGATCGGCGAGACAACGAATCGCTGGGAAAGCCACCATGAACGTCAGAATTCTGGCATTTGCGGCGCCAACGGCGGTTGCGTTCGCGCTCGCACTTCTGGCTGGACCGGCCCATGCCGACGGCATGGCGCGCGGCAATGTCAAGGATGCTCCGCCGCCGCAGGAGCGCTGCAAGCTCACCGCCAATATCGGGGTGGCAACGGAATACGTCTTCCGCGGTATTTCGCAGACCTCCGAGGGCCCGGCCGTGCAAGGTGGTTTCGATGCCACCTGCGGCATGTTCTACGCCGGCGTCTGGGCGTCTAATCTCGATTGGGGTGGTAACGACAACCGGAACGTCGCCAACATCGAGATGGACTGGTACGGCGGCGTCAAATTCAACACCGGCCGCATCGCCTGGGACCTCGGCGTGATCTACTACACCTATCCCAGAGGGCTTGATATCGGTGTTGTTTCCGTCACGGACGCCACGCAGGTCAAGGCCGAATTCAACTACGTTGAGCTGGGGAAGGATGGTTGAGTTGAATGCAGGCTGTATGCTCTGTGGGCGTGGTATCCTCGCGGCACTTTATGCACCGGCACGGCTATGAGGGACTGCGAGCACAAGCGAAGGAAATATTTGAGCGCAATTCATTGATTCACTGCCCGTATTTCGGCACAGACGTCGTCCTCAATGCCTCGCGGCCAACCCCGGCTAGGGCTTCTTCTTCGTCATCCTTGGTCTCTGTGTTGGCACGGTCGGCAAGATTGGCGCGTGGTGGCACCACGCCTAACACGAGCCAAAAACCGACCGCCAAACAGCGGCTCAACCCCGCGCCCGCCCGCTCGCGTGGCCAACCAAAATCCGTGAGCTACGTCCCCAACGAAATCCGTGCACTCCCCTTCCAATATCCGTGCACTAGGCTTTGTTCCCGAGCTCCGTCGCCGAGGTAACTTTCCTCACCGCACCTTCTTGAGCGAATGCGCCGGGTGCCGTGCATTTCCCCGTTTGTTCGCGCGGCGCACATACAGGATTTCCGCGTCGGGCCGCTGCATCTTGCCTTCAACGCTGCGATGGGGGCATCCTCCGCATCGACGACAGCATGATCGCTCTTCCCATCAACCTTCATTCCCACCGCAAACTGCATGGCCGACACTAGCCCTCTCCAACGTCTCCGACGTTGCTCACCAGAACGACAACGTAGCCATCGGGATCGCGGAGCCAGCATTCCCGGTGATTTGCCCTCGGGTTCACATGCGGCTGCTCAAGAATTTCCGCGCCGAGTGCGCGCGCGCCTGCGTCACCGCTTTATCGAACCCCGTCATTTGGAACCGGAGTAGCACGCCGAAGCCATGAGGCGCCGCGTCCGCGTTGCAGAGATTGGGATGTTCGTGCGCGTCCCACGCATGAAGCTGCGGGACTATTTCTCCGTCCCTCACAATCTGTTCGTACTCGGATCCGCCGTGACCGCTTTGGCAATCGAGCAACCGCTGGTACCAGCGGCTGCCCGTTCAACATCTCGCACAGCAATGAGCGGTTGAGCCTTCATGAGACGCTCCCCTTCTCCATCGCCACGAACTCACGCAACTTTTTCTCTGCCTCCGCGAGATCGGCAGGATGCTCGTTGGCGAAGCCCCCGGCAGCGCGCACCTTCTCAAACATGCGAAGTTTTTCCGAGCCGACCCCTGCACGTCTCTCATCAAGCTCAGCGCAATGCTCATGCGCTTCGGCACTTTCCGCTTCCGCAACATCGCAACCTCCACCACAACCAATCTGTCCATCAGGCGGCGGCACTACGCTCACGCCCCCCGCCATGGTGTTACGCCCGGTATCCAGCGCGGCACATTCGCGCGATAGGCCTCGTACTCTGAACCAAACGTCTGCTGCAGCGTCGGCTCTTCATAGGCAACGACGAACAGGTGGAACGCCAGACAGAACCCTGCGCCCAATAGAACGAGCGCCCACGCGCCGAACAACAAAGCCTGACCAAGGATGATTGCGGTGACGGCGACGTAGATCGGATTGCGGACATACCGGTAGAGTCCGGTGACCACTAAGTTCTTGGTTGGCGCAACGGGCGCAGGTGTGCCCAACCCTTGCGGCGCAAATCGCGCAAAGGAGTCCACGAGGCCGGGCAAACCAATCAAGATGAGAAGCACGCCCATTGCGCGCGTGACCTCAAGACCGAACAATGCAGGCCGAAATTCCCAGCCAGTCATCCACCACGGGATCAGCCCTGCGAGCACACACGGCGGAACCAAAAAGAAGAGCGCAGAGCCCAAGACGGCACGCACCTTTTCCATTGTCGCTCCCCAATGCTTCCGCTGGCCGAGCCGATCTTACCCCATCTCTTTGTTAGCCGTCCCCCAACCGGCGCGCCGGCCGGTCAAGGGCGAGCGCCGCGTCTTGGCACAAGCGCAGCTGTGTCAACTAATACGCTTCAAGTACCCCATGCACGCTGCACGAAATTCATCGATGGGATCTACAAGTCGCACATGGAGTCCTTCTTCGGAACTTACAGGGGCGACAAAGAGCGATTGACTGAACTTATCGGATTGGTCGGCTATGACGTTAATTGCCTTGTTCCGCCAGCAGCTGAACGTCATAGCCAGAACATTGATGCATCCTTTTGCGCCGTTTCCGCCGATCCTAGATCGAACATCTCCGCTGCATACGTCGCGAACTTTTCATTCGACAGCGTCAGCTGATAAATACTAACCCATTGCCTTTCGAGAAATTGTGCGTGTTCCGCGAGAACGTTCCTGCGGAACGTGCGCACGACAAGATTGGTTTTCCTCAGTGCCCACAAACTTACGAACAACGACGCCAATGAGACGCCAAACCCAAGTATTCTGACGGCTGGCATGCTCAACAGATCATTGAGCGCCGCGAGCGCGTCGCTGATGTCCCCCATGTTGCTTCCTCTCCCCCTTACGCGGTAAAGCAACCACCCTGCCCCATCTCTCTGTAACCGTCCCCGAATCGGCTCGACGATCCATCAGCGCATTCTCAAAGCAAAGACCCGGCCCGCGGCCAGGGTCTCAGAGGCATTTCCAACAAAAAGGTTGTTGGCCCAGCGATAAATCTTTACCCCCGCCTGCGGCGAGAATGGGGGATTTCTGCCCCACTGGAACCTGAACACCCACTGAAGGGATCGTCTCACCCTCTTGCGAGGGACCAAAACCGTTTATCAGTCTACTGCTTATTGTTTCGTCGCAACTTCGCTCAGCATTCACGACTCAAGCAACATCCTTCAACAAAAATTCTTGGCAACTTCCTTAAAATGCGCACAACGCGAGGAACGTCGTTTGCGATGCAAACCCTGGCAACTTCCACTCACTCAAACGGTGGCACCCACGCGTGACGGTGCTCGTTGTAGACCGACTGCGATGGCGACGGGAACGCAGGGTCGCCGAAACATCCGACTGCCACCGCTATCGCGTCAGGTTTGCGCTCTGCTTCCCAGAATACGGTGGAGCCGCAATTAGGGCAGAAGTGAAAGCTCACCGCAAAGCCGCTGTCAGAGCTCCGCCGGTAGGTCCGGCAATCGCCTTCCGTCTTAACGGCTTCGCGCGAGAAGAACGCCGCAATGCCGTAAGTACTGCCAGTTCGCTTCTGGCATTCCAAACAATGACACAGCGATACCATCATCGGGTCGCCCGCGCACATGACCCGCAGTTGTCCGCAGGCGCAGCTTGCAGTCCTATTTCCCATACCGCCTCCCTACCCCACCTCTTCGACCCGTCTCCACAGCAGCACTTGCATTGTTCATGCTGGAGTGCCCTGATGGAAGCGAAGACGCCACCCGCTCGCGTGCCTCGACCATAATGAGCTCCGATTTGCCCGCTCGAGTGCGCCACCGTACGTGACTTCACTGACGTATGTGACGAGCACAACGTCCCGGGCGATCAGCCTCGCCGCAAACTGCGGCAGAGGCAACGTTGCGTGGATTGCGCCACTTTCGGCATCGAGCGAATCACTTCGGTCATAGACGCGGCCAGAGCGGCCGAACTCAAAGAAGTCCGGAGCCAATGTCGCATCCATGTAGTCCCGATCGAACCGCCGCTCGGCTCGCCACAGAGACTCTTCAAGTTCCCTGAGCTGCTGATAATCCCCGTCAGTGATCTCAGGCACGGCACCCCGCTCCTTTCCACTTACCCTTGTTTCCGTGGGTAAATTCTTGCGCATCATCACATGCGGCAGGCCTGCGTCATCGAAGACCGGCCCTTCTTCCACATACCCAAGCCGCTTGTAGAACTCCCGCGCAGTCAGCTGTGCTCCGAGGGCTATTTCTTCACTACCGCCGCTCGATGCAGTCTCCGCGGCGAACTCCATTAACGCTCTGCCAATTCCATTTTTCCGCATCGCCGCGGACACGGCCATCCTGCCGATCTTCGCAGTCCGGCCGTGCCGTACGATCCGCAGCGTCCCGACCACGCGACTGTCCAAGAGAGCGACGAGATGCGTGGCGATCCCGTCGTCATCGTCGACCTCGAGTTCTTGCGGGATCCTCTGTTCAACGACGAAGACTTCGTGCCGCAGCACCAACGCTGCCGGCATGAGCGCGTCGGCGTGTCCAATCGCAACTATCTTGAGCTTCGACGACGTCTGCATCTCGACACCATAGCATGAGCCAAACGCTGGGTTTGCTGACCTATGCAGCGCTACAAAGCGCTGGCGGTCTAGAGCTAACGGGCGTTGGCGATTGCAGGAGGAAGCACAAGTCGCACTGACGGGATATTGGCACCCCTTGCCATGAACGCCGGATTGCCCGACCAGGGTGCTGTTACTGAGTTTGCCGCGGATGCGCGAAAGCCGACACGCGGATAGTAGTTCGGATGCCCGAGTACGAAGAAAGCGGTCTCGCCACGCCCCTCAAGCTCATCAAGCGCGTATCGCATCAGCCGCGTACCGATGCCAGAACGCTGCCGGTCGGGACGGACAGCCAGTGGGGTCAGCATCGCCGCGTCGACGCGACTGCCGTTTGTTTGTTCTACGTGCACGCGCGAGAATGCTATGAAACCGGCGGTTCCCCTGTTGTCCTCGGCAAGCCACTCGCCCAGAAGGCAGCCTTCTCCTCTGAGCGCATCCAAAAATGACTCGACCCCCTCCAGACCGAATGCATCTGCTACAAGCTTGCGCGTCGAAGCACTATCTTCCTGGCCAGCGGCGCGCATCGTAATATCCCTACCAGCCGATCGCTGCCCCGCCTTCTCCCCTGCAATCCAATCCTCGAAGCCCGAATCGGTTGCAATTGTCACATACTGTTCAGTTGATTCAGGAAATTGGAAGCGAGCACAATGATGCTCGAATACATCATCGCGAATGTGGCTACGTGTCGGAGCGACCGCGTTGGCAATTCTGCGCTCCCGAATCGTCGAGAGCGGCGTCTCGACGAACAAGATCAGAAAGCAGGCTCGGCACTCATCGGAGACTTGTTTGCATCGTTCACGAAGGAACCGGTGCGAGAACGTATCATCGACCACCACGGATTTGCCTTCCCGGAGCAAGACACGCAGGCGAGCCATGGCGATGAAGCTTGTCTCTTCCCATTGAGCATCAGACATGCCTTCGCCGCCGTGTAGACGCCGTTCCTCATTGATCCTATCGAGCGAGATGAGCTCAACTCCAAGCTCGGAAACAAGGCGGCGTGCAATGGTGGACTTTCCCGAGAAAGCTAAGCCGCACATGGCATACACATGTGGCATGGCTTAGCCTCCCGCACCCTCAACCATGTCAAGACACTTCGGAGTACCGGATATGACGAACATGCGAATCACCGGCCGCTGCCTGTGTGGTGCGGTCACCTACTCGATCAATGCACAACCGCTCGGCATGGGCCAGTGCCACTGCAAGGATTGCCAGCGCGCATCAGGCACCGGCCACATGTCGCTCGCTCGTTTCAAGAAAGACGATGTCACCATCAAAGGCCAAACCCGCTCGTATGCGTCGAAAGCAGAGAGCGGGAACATCAACACCCGCCACTTCTGTCCAACATGTGGCAGCAGGATCTATGGCGAGAACTCCGCACGTCCAGGTCTCGTCAATGTCTCGGTCGGCTGTATGGACGATCATTCATGGTTCTCACCCGGCGTCGTCGTCTACGCAAAAGATCGCGCACCGTGGGACCACACCTCGACAACTATTCCTAACCACGAGCGCATGCCTCCGTCGTAGGCGCCGATATGGTCTTCGGGCCGCCTTCGGGGCGGCTTCCTTCTTTCAAAACCGCCGTCGCGCAGGTCCTGGGCCAGATTCGGAAGTACTCGGTGCACTTCGAATTCATGCTGCCGGATGGTACGCTGACCTACCTGTCGTAGCGCGGACCCTCGCATAGTCGAAGGTTGCACGATACATGGAGAACGCGATGCAGCGAGCCGCCCAATGCCAGTGTGGCGCTGTAAAAGCCCAGACGGACGCCGAACCTCAAGCAGTAGTTGCGTGCAGCTGCGGCTGGTGTCAGCGGCGCTCCGGTTCACCGATCGGCGTATTGGCCTATTTTCAGCGTGAGAACGTAAAGGTTTCCGGCACGCCCGTTGAGTTTGTTCGCGCTGGAGGAAGCGGTAACGCATTCCGCAACTATTTCTGCAGTCAGTGCGGCACATCAGTTTATTGCGTCAGCGATCGTACTCCGGAACTTGTTGGCGTGGCGGTTGGGGCGTTCGCCGATCCCAATTTTCCAAAGCCCGCACGTTCAGTGTTTGAGGACACGAAGCATGCGTGGCTGGGGCTCAGTCCTGAAATCTCTGGCCACATACAGGGACGCGACAGTCCGCTGGCCCGGTAGCACCCACCCCAAAAACGCACTGCGCTGAAGGCAGTCATGGTCCACCTCGCTTCACTGCGGCTGTGGATGCACGGTAATGAACCTACAGGCTACGCCGTCCTAGTACGCAGCCGGCCCTGGTAATCGCGCTTTCCGAGCGGCACGCCCCGTGTGCGCAGGATGTCGTAGGCGGTGGCGGCGTGGAAATGGAAGTTGGGTAGCGAGTACGAGAGGAGGAAGGATTCTGGCGTGAAAGCCAGCGTCCGAGGGGCCCAGCGCGACGTGGAATGATTTTCCTCGTCAACCGGCTGAAAGATCTCGATGTCCAAATCCTTGCCGGACCAGCTGTTGACCTCTTCGGGCGTGAACGCCTCCAGCGCCATTATCGCCTGGCCGACCATGGCCCTCAGGTTGGCGAAAGGCATCGCTCCGACCAGAGGCGGCGGCGCGAACACGCCGGTCTTCACGGCCTCCACTCCCCACACGGCATGATGCGTCAGGGCTTCGATCTGGAAATGGAAGGGCGCCATGTCGGGGTAGAGGCTGGCGCGGACGAAGTCGTCCGGGTCGGCGCCGGTTTGGGCGCAATGCCTGGCCGCGCGGGCGAGGAAGTCCGATACCGCGCGCGTGGTTTGCAGAAACGTGGGAACGCTGAGGTCGTAGAGGGAAATGGCCATGACCCAGGCTAGACCGCCTGGAACTTCCCCGCCACCATTCTTCTGATTATGGACTACGACCTAATCTAACCGCCGCTCAGGTTCGTGTACTTCTCTCCCGAGCGCCCTTCTAACAAATTCCACGGAATCGATTGCCGCCCCGAGTTGGATGCGAAATTCCTCGACGGCTTCCTTCATCTCCGGCGGTAGATCCCCCCAATAGTTGATAACGCGTCTCATCGCTTCTTCGACGGTCTCGAGCATTTGCTCTGTTGCAACGTCACGATATGTTCTCGCCATAACGCTCTCGCCCATCTACCCTCGGCCGCGCTGCCCGTCGCAACCTCCAGCCCTCGAAGCAATCACACTCGAACACCACCATCCTACCCCATTCTTTCATAACCGTCCCCGAACCGGTGCGAGAGGCCAGTCAAGGGCGAGCGCAGCTTCGCCGCGAGCAATGCGAGCGGTTCCCTTGACGGGCCGAGCAGGCGCGGCAAGCGCCACAGCGCCGGTTACCATGAGCTGCGCGAATGAACAGACAGCACAGACATCCACAAACTCAAGCATCTGCGCGCCAGACGCGTCACCCCATCACCAAAATCCGTGAGTCGCGCCACCATGAATTTCTGTGCACTCACCGTTCGATTTCCGTGAGGCGCATGATACGGTGACCATATCCGCCGCCGTGTATGTCGCCGTGAATCCCACGCATCGCTCGCGCTCCGCTCACGACCAAGCAGCCCGGAGCGTGTCCCTATTGCGGCGGCCGCAACCTCATCCGCCGCGGCACGCGCCGCAAGCACCTCGAGATCGTGCAGCTGTGGCGCTGCAAGGCCTGTAAGCGCACGTTCACACCCGGGCCCGCGGCGCTGCGCAACAAGACGTATCCTCTTCGTATGATTCTCTCTGCGCTCACCAACTACAACCTCGGCTACACGCTGCGAGAAACCTCGACGCGTCTCAATCGCCGCGTGTCCCCCTCCACGATCACGACTTGGCTCGAGCAATACCAGCAGCACTGCAGCTACCGCCGACTGCGCTCCGCAGGCCTTAAGCGCTACTCCGCCAACCAGACTATCCGCTGTATCAAGCTCTACCATCGGCAGATTTACGGATACGCCTACCATCGGCCGAAACTCGACTTCGTCCGGTCAGGGACGCTAGATGACAAACGCGCCGGCGACACACACCTTGCTGGCGTCGCCGATTTCCTCGAATCAATCCCGACGACCTGCCCTTATGATCTCTTTCGACGCGACGATGATCCCAAAGCGCGCGCGTCTCAAGCGCATCCAGAGTTTGCCGATGTCTCGCGCATCATCGTGAACCGCAAACAGAACGCTGCCACCGAGGCCGCCGCGCTCATCATTCCCGCAGTCGGGGACAACAGGCTGCGTCACGAGACCCTACCGCGATAGCTAGAAATTCACGGCAAATTGCGTCCTCGACCTGCGGAATGTAGGGCGAGACGCCCGGCGCCCCCAGCTGCAAAGGCTATTCCTTTGCGAAGAACGAGCGCAACGGACCGGGTGGTGCTCAGCAAGGAGATTGAAATGCTCCGTAGGCAAGTAGCCCGCATGACATCAGCAAGACGAGACCCGCGATCGCCCCAAGCTGAATTGCAGTTCGCTCATCCGCTTGATAGCCGAAGAATGCAGCATACGTCGATACCCTCAAGGACATCTACTACGCGCGAGCTGATTAACGTTGGGTTTCGAACCAGTACCATTTGAACCTCTCCGGTGCGGGTCCCTCGACGTTCCCACCGCGCCGATCTTCGCGGGGTCGGCACCAAGTATCGCCAGCGCGGTTGGCGTTCCAATGACTCCTGCCGTTGGGTGGCACACGTCTCGAAAGACTTGTCATCCACATCTCCTGTGCTAGCTTTTGGTCAGTTGGGGGGAATTCTTCATTTGTTACGTAGTGAAAATTTGTAATGACGCTACGTCGCTCCGCTGAACTGTGCCTGACTTCGAAGGGGTGGGTCATGCAGAGGTTTTTCAGAAGCGCTTTGTTGCTATCAATGGCACTGACGTTGGTGGCGCCGGTGGCTAGTCAGACGACACGTGAGCATGTCCTTGGCGGACGAGGTATCGCCGGAACAGGGACTACACGCAAAGCCGTGAGTGTCGAAGGAAGTGCCGGTGCACGAGAGGTCGTACAGCGTATTATCAGTTTGATTGGCCTCCCGGATACCGCCTTCGACGTTCGCGAATCTATGGACGTCGCCAACGCCGAAGCGACCACAGAGAACCAGGGGAAAGACAGAATTATTCTCTATAATCCGACCTGGATGTCGAGTTTCAGATCGTCAATCCGGACCAACTGGTCAGACTGGGTTGTTCTGGCACACGAGGTGGGTCACCACGTCGCCTTCCATATGGACCCTAGCTTTCCAAATCACGAGGCTGAATTGCAGGCCGACTATTTCGCCGGCTTTATACTCAAGAGATTGGAAGCTCCGCTTCCTGAGGTTCAGCTTGCAATGGCGATGATTGGCTCGGACCTGCCGTCGGCCAGTCATCCAGAGAAAACCAGGCGGGTAGCGGCAATCACCAAGGGATGGGAAGCGGCAGATCATGGTGGGGGAGCGAATGTAATTCCCGCGGCGTTGACGGTACCGGGGCGCTCCGATATGTCTGCCCGGAAGGCCATCGCGCCATCCGGTCCGC
>Ga0126376_10001633_pt1 | contig 12222 bp, 12 predicted proteins | sample PanSoiMetPlot_15_FD_92760 | JGI IMG/M metagenome (GOLD analysis project Ga0126376, IMG submission 92760) | Tropical forest soil microbial communities from Panama - MetaG Plot_15 | ecosystem: Environmental > Terrestrial > Soil > Tropical forest > Bulk soil | place: Panama | collected 2016-02-17
CATTGGGGCTGCCGCGCCGGGCAAAACTGGCTGATCATTCGAACCGACGGTACGCTTGCGCCGTGTTTTCCGATGTACAACGCGGGCTACGACTGGGGCACCGTCGAAAATCAGAAATTCGATTTGAAACAGCTCACAGAGATGAAACAGGGCTGCGAGCCGAACTGTTTTTCGACGCTTGGCTACAACGTGGCGTACTGCTACAGCGCCGCGCGCGTTATGAAGTGGCTTTTGCTTCAGGCAAGGCACGGCTTCCAAGGTGTGACAGGCAGCTTCGATTCCACGTCGTAAGTAGCCTGAGGGTAACAAGCTTGAGGGTCGCGGGAGAAGCGCGACCCTCAAGTTGATGCAGCCACTGCGGGTCCAAGCAGCGACCGCTCGTGTCGCGAAGACTCGAATAACTTCCGTCTTCGATGACAACAGCGGGAATTACCGTTTGCGGACCTTATCCGCGATCAATACGGGATTCGGCGCGCTCACAAAAAGCAAACCGCGAAGCGAAACTAGGTTCCCCTCCGCAAGACCACTAGCACCGCTGACATTTTCAAAATCAGTTTGTGAGGAAGTCTGCACCTGGATCAGGCTTACGCCGTTAGAAGTGAAGATTCCGGGCAGCTTCCCGACGTTGAAATTCGAGCCAGAAACGGCGCCGGAAACGGTGGCGGTGAATCGCGTCATGCGGAGCCGCACCCGGTCGGTCATGACGGTAATCGGCGCGGGTGCCGGGCCACCGGACATCGAGCGCACACGGATCTGAACGGTCTGACCAGGCAATAGCTGCGATGTGTCGGTCGCGGCGGTAAACGCCTGCAACAGATTTGAAGGAACGTTTAGTCCATCTTCGTCGACTTCAAATGAGGGAGCCGACTGCAAACTCACGATTATGGGATTGCCAATCGATACGTTTGCCACATCGCGAAGCTCGTCAATCACCACGATTTCGAATTGCGTTGAGCTGTCTATTTTGAAGACGATGCCGTCCAGTTCGTCCTCTTCCGCCTCAGCGGCGTTGTCCTCAAGTTCGACTTTTTTCGCGACAAAAGCGCCGCTGCCCATCAGGAGCAGTTCGACTTCTACGGACTGGCCATCTGCCAGACAGGAAAAATTTGAGGCCGCACAGGATTCAAAATCCTCGAACTCGGTGTTCGCATTGGTAGTCACGGTGATATTGCCGAGATCCGTTGTTTGCATCGTGAACTGATTGTTCGCCGGGCTTTTGACGATTCCATTGACGTCGTCGAGGTCTTCGAGCTCGCCCTCATTTTCGTTTTGGCCGGCTTGTTGCGTAGCCGTGACAGCGCCGGATGCGCTGAAATCCACTCCGAGCGTGCTGGAAAGAAGCGTAGTTAAGTTGACATCCACGAGGATTCCAGCGTGCTCGCCGGCGGTGACCATAAAGTTGCCGCTGACGGTGGCCGACAGAGTGCCAGCGGGCTTGATTTCGCAGACTGCTCCGTTCGCACATCCCGCGAGCGTGGCTCCCGTGTTGTTTAGGAAGGTGAGCTCGGGATTAGCGAAGGTGAGATTCAAGCTGGTGTAATTCCCTGCCGGAATGCTGAGCGTGCTCAGAAAGGCCGCTTCCGTTTCGAGCTTCTTGACTTCAATTCGAACGGGATTGCCGCCGGCAAGGAGGTTCACGTCGCCGGGAGAAAGTGAAGCCCCCGTAAGGGAAACTTCGAAGGAAAGAACTGTGACGCCGGCTGGTGGCGCGTCGGTGATCGAAAGACTCATTTGGGCGGATTGGCCGCTGGGAGGAGTTGTTGTGGAGGAAGATCCACTACAGCCAGCGATCAAGATGACCGCAAGAAAAGCGAGCAAAGAAAAAAGAAATGTTTTGCGCATGATTCAGCACTCTCTCCTTAGAGCCTTTGCGCGGAAAGCAGCTGCGCATTGAAGCAAAAGCCGTCGGACATTGCTGCACAGCAAGGCTGGGAAGCGTGCGGCGTCACCAAAGGTCCGGAACGCCTCGTGCGTTGAGGACTCCAGACCATGGCATAGGCTAGGGGTTTGGGCGAAGCCAGTTGTCACGAAGATGTCAAAACGGTGTCTTTTCTTGGTTGGACAAGAAACGAACTATTGTTCTGTAAACGGTTGATTCAACAGGGCCAAGGGGTTCGGAAGAGAGGGCTCGGCTCTAGTACTTTAGAGACGGCCGCAAGCTAGCTTATGTTAGGATGATGGAAAATTTACGCTCCTCCGGAATGTCTGACTGATAGACCACCCCACGGCAGAGCGTTCTTGATGTGGATACGAGACGCCGAGGCTGGTCCCATCTTTGTAAGCTTTGACTTGGTTTGTATTTCCATCTGAGTCGAATGCGATGCCAAAAATCCTAGTGATTGAAGACGGGCAAGCCGTGCAGCGTGCGCTCAAACGGTTGTTTGAGCAAGAAGGGTTCTTCGTTGAGATTGCCGGTGACGGCGCGAAAGGCGTAGAACTTTTCAAGAACGCGCATCCCGATCTGGTTTTGCTGGATCTCGGGTTGCCCAATATGAATGGGCGTGAAGTGTGCCAAGAGATTCGGAGAATTTCTGCGACCATTCCCATCCTTATCATCAGCGCAAAGACAGATGTCTTCGACAAAGTGCTTCTGTTGGAACTCGGTGCCAACGATTACGTGACGAAGCCGTTTAGCCCGCGTGAGGTTCTTGCCCGCGTACGAGTCGCGTTGCGTGTAAATCAGATCGCGAATTCCATGGAGAACTCGTCCTTCGGAGACGTCTTCGTGGATTTCGCAAAAATGGATGTGACGCGAAACGGACAATTGATAACGATGACTGCGCAAGAGTTCAAGGTTCTGCGCTACTTTCTAGAACATCCGGAGCGGGTGGTTTCCCGCGAAGAACTTTTGAATCAGGCTTGGGGTTATACGAACTATCCTTCAACGCGGACAGTAGACAATCACGTATTGAAATTGCGGCAGAAACTGGAGCGGGATCCGGAATCGCCGAGACACTTCAAGACCGTGCACAACGTCGGATACAAGTTTATTCCTTGAAGAAGCGCCGCAAATGACCCGTCCAGCAAAATAGCCGCATAGGACAGCGATGGGAAGGCTGCGAACACGCTCCAAATATCTGATTGTGAGGCTGCTGATTGCGGCCGGATTGACTGCGGCTGTGGTTTTGACGTTGCGGATGTATTTTGCAAGAAATGCAGAGCGGGAAATGAGCGTTGCTATACAGCGCTGCGCGGCACAAGCGCAGGCGTTTATCTCTTTAGAAGATGACCTAAATCGCAAAGAAACAGAAGCTTCTGGACCGGTTTCGAAAGGTGGACAATCAGCGGAGAAAATTTCAAAGCTCTTTGATTGTGAATTTGAACTGATGGTGGGAGGAAAGCTCTTGCCCTCAAGCCTTCCTCGAACCGCGCAAGGGATTTTGGAGCGGCAGGCCTCCGCGGCAAGCGACGGTGCAGTATGGACCATGAATTTCGGTGTCGAAAAATACCAGGTGAGCACCGTTCCCCTCGCGGGGCGAGCAGAAAGACTCGTGGTTCTGAAGTCCTGGGCGGAAGTTCACGATCGACAGGCGAGATTGACGCGCTTGATGATTGTTTTGGCGATTGTGGCCTCGATTGTTGGTTTTCCCCTGGTGCTGCGCGTGTCGGACACGTTCGGGCGGCCCCTCAATAATTTGGTGGGCGCGGTACATGCATTGGAAAAAGGCGACTACGAATACCCTGTGGCAACACAAAGCGGCGACGAACTCGAAGAAGTGACTCTGGCGTTCGAGCATATGCGGGCAAGCCTCCAAGAATCGCAGAAGCGCGTCATTCAAAGCGAGCGACTAGCAACCATCGGCCAAATGGCGAGTTCGATTTCGCACGATTTAAGGCACTCCCTAACGGCCATCATTGCAAACGCCGAATTTCTCTTGGATGACAAATTGAAGGCAGAACCGCGGGTCACCCTTTATCAGGAAATTCGCGCTGCCGTGGAACAGATGAACGACATCATCGAATCGCTGCTGGAATTTTCGCGCGGTCGCGAAACGCCGCGCCTGGTCGCGGTCAACTTGGGCGACGTCGTGGACCGGGCTGTTCGAAGGGTGAAAGCGAGGACGGAGTTCCAGCGGATTGAATTCCGCGTAGAGGGAGCGGAAACGCTCGAGTGCGAAATTGATCCAGTGAAGATAGAGAGAGCGCTTGTAAATCTTCTGCTAAATGCGAGCGAAGCAGTGACGGCCAATTCCGGGAAAGTAGGAGTGCAGTGGGAAAAACGGGGCGGAGCTTTGAGGATGGAAGTTTCGGATAATGGACCCGGAGTCGAGGAAGAGGTTCGCTCGAAACTGTTCCATCCATTCGCGAGCTATGGCAAGGCGACGGGAACGGGACTTGGTCTAGCTATCGTGCAAAAAATCTGCGAGGACCATGGCGGCAGCGCCAAACTGGAGAGCACGCGGCCGGGCCTCACTGTTTTTAGCATGACCCTGCCACAAAAAGCTTGCTGAGAGCAAATGGTCAAAGCTCTGGGTGATGGTACGACCGAACTTCTGGTTGCTAAATATTGCCGCCGGGAACGCACGGCTGGTCGTTTATGTCAGAAGTTGGGGTCAATGTTGTGCTGTGCGCAGCGCAGCCGCGCTTCCAGCGTTGTTACGAAGGGATTCTTGCTGACTTGTACCAGGCGGGAGGCACCAGTGCTTTCCTTGTGGATGATGGCCTCCTTGGGGATTCGATAGAGATCGCCGGTGCCACGCTCGACGTAGGCTCCCGGCTCATTGAGGTCGTCCCAAGTCGATTCCGCAAGGGCAACCTCTGGTGTGGTTCTACTGATTTGGTTTTTACTTGCTCCATGATTTTCCGTTCTCTTTCCAGGGGATTGAGGTGGTTCCCGGCGGGCCAAAGAAGAGAAGTCCATCGAATACTGCGATGTGAAGAAGGCGTCAAAAGCGAAGTCAAAAATTATGCGGGAGGTGGATGTCTTTCAGCAAAATCAGAGCCCTCGAAGCAACTTGTAGAGCTCGTTGGCAGCGTCGAAGTCGGCTTCGAGTTCACGCGAGCCAAGTCTTTCGCGAAGGTCGTCTATGCGACGCCCGAAAAGATCAAGCGCGGCGGAAAGCATCTCTTTGTTGGTGAGAACGATGTCGCGCCACGTGGAGTAAGGGCTGCCAGCGAGACGAAGTGTATCGCGCAGGCCAGGTCCGGCAAGCGTGATTGGCAATCCATTTTCGTCGAGTCGATCGTACAAGAAAGAGGCGAGGGCAACAGCGGCAAGTTGCGGCAGGTGCGAGGCGAGACCGACGGCGTAATCGTGTTGTTCGGCGCCGATCCAGAACGGGCGCGCGTCCATTTTTTCCAGAATCTTTAGAAAAGCGGAAACGCGAGGATCGCGCGGCGAATCGGGCGTATCGATTTGCAAGCCGGAATCCGAAATCAGGGCGTAACTGTTTTTCTTGAAGAGATCTTCGTCGGCGTTCACAACGCCGGAGACTTCTTTTCCAGCCATCGGATGGCCAGGAAGGAACAGCGGGCCGCCTGCCGAAAAATGTTCCGCGGCGGTTTGCGTGATGCGAACTTTGGTGCTGCAAGCGTCCGTGACAAGCGCGTGCCCGGGCACGAAGCGGGCGATATCCGGGAGAAGATCAAGCGTTACACCAATTGGCAATGCAATGTAGACGAGGTCGGCTCCACGAAGTGCGGGGGCAAGGTCGCCATGGTGCGCGTCGTCAATCATGTCCTGCGAACGCGCTTCGCGAAGGGCTTCGGCGCGATCCCAGCCAGCGATGCGGATTCCGATGGTGTAATTGCGAAGAGCGAGCGCGAACGAACCGCCGATAAGCCCCGTGCCGAGAATCGTGACGCGCTGAATAAGATGTTGGGACATGGATGAGAGAGTTTACAGAGAACAGTGCGGAGTTGAAAGTGTGACCCGCGCCCGTATGTTCACCCGCGCTACGCCATGCGACGGCCGATGGCTGGCGCGATGATGCGCAATTCCGCCATCAGTTGAGTGAATGTTTCAGGTTCGAGCGATTGCGCGCCGTCGGAGAGGGCGTGTTCAGGATCGTTGTGAACTTCGATGAGCAAACCGTCGGCTCCTGCAGCGACAGCAGCGCGAGCCATGGGCGGAACTTTGTCGCGGCGACCGGTTCCGTGTGAAGGATCGCCCCACATCGGCAAATGGGAAAGTTTTTTGATGACAGGGATCGCGGCGATGTCGAACGTATTTCGCGTGTAGGTTTCAAACGTGCGGATACCGCGCTCGCACAAAATCACGTTGTAATTTCCACCGGAAAGAATGTATTCGGCGGAAAGCAAGAGTTCTTCCATCGTCGCAGAGAGGCCGCGCTTGAGAAGAACAGGTTTGCGAACTTCGCCGAGAGCGCGCAGAAGAAAATAATTTTGCATGTTGCGAGCGCCGACTTGATAGATGTCCACGTAGTGGCCCATCATTTCGACTTGGGCGGGGTCCATAACTTCACTGATGGTGAAAAGGCCGAACTTGTCGGCGGCTTCTCGCATCATTTCAAGCCCTTTTTCACCGAGCCCCTGAAAGGCGTAAGGCGAAGTGCGCGGCTTGAATGCGCCCGCGCGTAAAATCTTTGCGCCGGCTTTTGCCACGGATTCCGCTACCGCGTGAATTTGTTCGCGCGATTCGACGGAACAAGGCCCTGCCGCAACAACTACATCCGGGCCGCCAATTTTTACGCCGCGTCCAAGATCGACGATGGTGCCTTCGGGCTTGAATTGCCGGCTGGCCAATTTGAATGGCTGCGTGATGCGCATAACTTCGCGAACACCTTCGAGCAGCTCAAAATCGCGATGATCAAAATCGCGATGCACACCAACCGCGCCAAGAACCGTGTGCGACGCACCAGTGGAACGATGCACATCGAAACCGCTGGCGATGAGGCGGTCTATTACATTTTGAATTTGGGCGTCAGTAGCGCCCTCTTGCATCACGATGACCATGATTTACGTCTTCTTCCCTTCCCTCAACGAATGAAAAAGCTCTAATTGATAAGTCTTAAATTCCAGATGAAAGACCAAAATCGAAATTTGCAGTGAATTGAATTCCATCGGTCACGAGTCTTTCTCGGATTCGCCGTCCGGGTGCATGGCAAGGCGTTCGGCGGCGCGGGCTTCGTCAATGATGCGTTCAAATAAGCGGCGAATGGCGGCATGCGTAAGCGGACCGCGATTGTTGCGCTCCGCGTTCTCGAGAACCTCTTTTTCGCGCTCGGGCTGATACAGCGGTAAATTCTGCTGCTGCTTGAGCTTGCCGATTTCAAGAGCGCAGCGCGATCGTTCGTTGAGCAATTCGACGAGTTTTTGATCGAGGTCATCGATTCGGCGCCGCCAATCACTGAGATTTTTCATGACGCCACCTCTCGCTTCGAGAGGCCACTTTGAGCTGCGTGTTTGAGGGAACGGATGCGCGAACTGAGCGCTGCCGCCGCCCGATCAATTGCAGCGGCTGACGCGTCCTTAGCGGTTGTAGTTTCAATTTCAGCGACGAGAGCGGAACCGATTACTGCCGCATCAGCGAGACCGCCAAGCACGGAAACATGACCAGGCTGCGAAATGCCGAAGCCCACTGCAATCGGCAATTGCGTAACGGCGCGGGCGCGACGAAGCAGCGCGGGGAGATCTTCTGGAAGCGAATCTTTCGCGCCAGTGACGCCGGTGCGCGAAATGAGATAGAGGAATCCAGAAGAAACGCCAGCGATTTGGGCGAGACGTTCGTCAGTGGAAGTGGGAGCGCCGAGGAAGATCGTGTCGAGACTGTGCGCGTGCAGGATGCGGCGGTATTCCTCGGATTCTTCGGGAGTCAAATCTGTCGCGAGGACGCCATCGGCGCCGGCTTGCGGAGCGGTGGAAGCAAATTTCTCAAGTCCCATTTGGAGAATCGGATTGTAGTAGCTGAAAAGAACGAGTGGAATTTCGGCAGCGGGCGAATTCAGTTTGCGAATTTGGCGGACGAGATCGAGAACATTTGCGAGAGTCGTTCCGGCCTTGAGTGCACGTTCCGAGGCGCGTTGGATTGTCGGGCCGTCGGCAAGCGGGTCACTGAAGGGCACGCCAAGTTCGATGACGTCTGTGCCGGCCGCCGCAAGGGCCTGAACAAATTTGAGAGTTGCGGTGAGGGTGGGGTCGCCCGCAGTGATATACGCGACGATGCCCATTTCGCCGTGCGCTTGCAGTTCCGCGAAACGCCGGGAGATACGTGTCGTAATGGCAGCCGCAGGAGGCATAAGGGAATGAAATAGGTTATCACCAAGACCGGCGGGGTGCAGCCTCCGGCCAAGGGCCAGGGCTCGGCGTGAAAGGCGAAGACCCATATAGGTGAACTTGACCTAGGGGAATGTATCCTCTGGACTGTTCTGGCATCCTATATCCACAAAAGCAAGCCAACGCAGCTTGGTTTTCGTTTACAACTTGAGGCAGGCCGCTCGATGGAGGAGTCTCGAAATGAAGGAAACGGTTCAGGAGTACATACAGCGGATTCAAGCGAAGATCGCCGGAAAGAATCCGATGCAAGTGCAAAGCGTGACGGCTCAGAAGATCGGCAAGCTGATTAAAGGGGCGAGTCCGGCAAAGTTAAAGAAACGGCCGGCGCCGGAGAAATGGTCGGCGGCGGAAATCATCGCCCACCTGGGTGACGCAGAGATCGCGGTTGGCTGGCGGATGCGCTCGATACTGGGTGCACCGGGAACGCCCATCCAGGCTTACGACGCGGACGCGTGGGCCGCGGCGGGACACTATGCGAAGCGGGACGCGCGCAAAGCGCTGGAAACGTTTCGCGTGATGCGCGACACGAATCTGGCTTTGCTGAAATCGTTGACGCCGGAGCAGTGGCAGCACTTCGGCATGCACTCCGAACGCGGCGAAGAGTCCATTGAGCGTATCGTCCTGATGATGGCTGGGCACGACATCAATCACACGGAACAGGTGGAGCAGATTCTAAAGCGGAAGAAGTAAGTTCCAGAGAAGCTTTCCTCTTTCCGGAGCTTATGTGTGCTATACTGGTTTTGCGCTTATTACTTTCGGTTGTGTAGTGCGGTCCCTCCGGTGCAAGACTAGATCTGAGATTACCCGCCTTCAGTATTCTCCGTACGTTCTCAGCGTAATTTAAAAAGAGGCTGGCATACCGACGCCCTTCGCACGGACACGTGTATTCGTGCACCCCCGAACGGGCGCGGCCAGCAAGAAAGAAACATGCAGAATTCAATCAACACAGGTGTGGAAGGGTCATCGACGAAGACTGCCACACTATTTTCAGAAATGCCGCTTTCGGATTATGTGAAAGAGCGGCTTGCCGTGGCGGAGTTTATTGTTCCGACGCCGGTGCAGGCGGCTTCGATACCGCGATCGCTTGAGGGCAAAGACGTGCTGGCGACGGCACAGACAGGAACCGGCAAGACACTGGCGTTCCTGATTCCAGTAATCGAGGATTTGCTGAAGCACGAGAGCGCTGCAAACTCAAATTCGGACGCAACACGAATTGCAGGGGCGGTCCGAAATCCAAGTACAACGGGAAATACGGGGATTGCGGCATTGGTGCTGGTGCCAACTCGCGAACTGGCGATGCAGGTGCTGGATCAATACAACGCGCTTCGCGGAAAGAAGCTAATGCCGGCGGCGCTGGTGGTTGGCGGGCTTTCGGAGCACGGGCAGCTGGCGGCGATTCGCAAGGGTGCGAAGTTGATCGTGGCGACTCCCGGACGGCTTGAGGACTACCTCGACCGGAAGCTATTTCACTTTAACAATTTGCGGATGCTCGTCCTGGACGAAGCGGACCGCATGCTGGATATGGGATTCCTCCCTGCGATCCGCCGAATTGTTTCCATTTTGCCGAAGAACCGTCAGACGGTTTGCTTTTCGGCGACGATGGAGGCTTCCGTGGCGCATCTGGTGAAGGAATACATGAAGAGCCCGGTGCGGCTGACGTTTGGCTCGACGCTGAAGCCGAGCGAAAACGTGAAGCTGCAAGTGTTCGAAGTTCCTGCGGATTCCAAAATTAATGCGTTAAAACATTTGCTGGCTAAAGAGACCGGACGAGTACTGGTGTTTTCGCGAACGAAACGGCAAACGCAGCGAATCGCGGCAAATTTGACCGACGATGGATTTGCGGCGGCGCAGATTCATGGCGATCGATCGCAATCGCAGCGCAACGCGGCGCTGGCGGGATTCCAGCAGGGACGCTATCAGATTCTGGTTGCGACAGACGTGGCTTCGCGCGGGATTCACGTACAGGACATCGTGCACGTCATCAACTACGACTTGCCGGAGATTGCGGAGAATTTTATTCATCGCGTAGGCCGTACGGGCCGCGCAGGCGAAAAAGGCGTGGCGTCCACGCTGATTACGCGCGATCAGCGTGGGGAAATTTTTCAAATGGAGCGGACGCTCGGTTTGAAGATGGAGAAAGTACAGCCGAATCTGGAACGGTACATTGCTCCGCCGCGGAAACCAGGATTTCGTCCGGAGCCGCAAGAAGAAGATTTTGGACGCAGAGAACACTGTGGACCGCGCGGGCGGAGACATTTTCAGGAGCGCCGCGGTGGACACGGCGGGCATCGCGGGCACGGGAATCGGAGACACGAACATGCACCGCGGGAGTTTCAAGCGAAGCCGCAGGGGCCTCGGTTCATTTTGCCGGGCGAGACACTGCAGAGACACGCAGAAAACTAGTTCGATCGATAACCTGAAAAGGAACCGGCTCGCCCAGGAATAGGCGATTGGTTTTTGTTCTTGTTGCCGGAGTGAGTTACAGGCGATCGCGCAGGAGGCGTTCGACGTCGCCTCCACCGTGCAAAATTGAGACAATTTGAAGCGGCTTTGTATCTGGGCGATAAACGCTCAAATAGGAATAAACAGGAAAGAATTTCCTTTACTTGTGAGACTCTCGCGAAGATGACCGGCGCCAGGCTTGGTTGCCAAGAATAGGAACTTTTCCCGGACGACAGCCTCTACGCGGTCTGCAACTTCAAGACTGCCTGGGCTTTGATATAGCACCAGATTTCTACGAGGTCTTCCGCTGCCTGCGGCGCGAGAAGATAACGAGAAGTCATTCAGACTTGGCTTTCAATTTTGCGAGATGACCGTCGAGCTGGTCTTCGTGGATTCCCTGGCCTGCGTCGAGCTGCTCGATGCCGCGACGGATTTTGATTGAATTGCGTCTTTATTCTCCAATAGCCAGCGGTCTAGTTCTTCCTGGGTTTCAAGGAGGCGACGCAAGACTTAACATTTTTCGAGCCGGTGGATTTAAGCTGTTCTTGGATCCTGGCTTCGAGTTTGGGATCCCGAATTTCAATTTGCATGGAGCCTCCGGTGTGAGGTCTGCGATCTATTTGTGATTTTAGCTCGCTTGGCAAAGGATCTCCGAACTTAACACCTTACGGCCCTGCACCCAGCGAAGGACGACGATTGCTCCCAAAAGAATCACTCGCACCGAACGTTTAATGCAACGGCGTGCGAGCCTTCGTTCTCGGTACTGCTGGGTTCGATAGTAGGGACACTTATTTCGTGGCCTTGGGCTTTGGGGTCCAACGAAAATTCGAAGATGGATCCAAAGGTGTCCAGACGATTTCCCGTGCTCGTTGAGAAGTACGGCGGCTCTAGTTCAAGAGCGACAATTCCGCCATCCTTAATCCAGTTCGGATCAACACGAATCGTATACCGGTGCTCTATGTCGATTTCTGGTTCCCCTTCATCGCCCTCGCCTACACCGTACATAGCGGTCGCGCTTCTGAAAATGGGAAAGCGGACCGATTTTCGAGATCAGCTCGCCGCGATAGTCATTGCGCGAAGCTAGTTGGTCTTCTCTTTCTGCCATAGCCCTCCAAGTAGTGCCCAACATACTTTACTTAAGAAAGAAAGCGCTACGAGCAGAATTTTAGGGGGCTTTGGAACCGCCAACTGCCCACTAACACTGAACAAACAAAAAGGCCGCTGATTACTCAGCGGCCTTTTCTCATTTTGATTTCGATCTCGTCAACCGATAACGATCTGCCAGAACCTGCCCGAGTGAGTAAACCCTTCGGTTCTGCTTGCGCAGCCCCTCAGGGCAAGTCGAACGTTGCAGCGATGAAGCCCGTGAGAGCTTCGGCTGCGTTGGTCTGCATAGACCGCACACCATAGCGGGTTAGCAGACACTATCTTTAGAAAGGAGGTGATCCAGCCGCAGGTTCTCCTACGGCTACCTTGTTACGACTTCACCCCAATCATGAGTCATACCTTGGGCGCTTGCGTCCTTGCGGTTCGCGCGGCGACTTC
>Ga0126376_10001636_pt1 | contig 12218 bp, 9 predicted proteins | sample PanSoiMetPlot_15_FD_92760 | JGI IMG/M metagenome (GOLD analysis project Ga0126376, IMG submission 92760) | Tropical forest soil microbial communities from Panama - MetaG Plot_15 | ecosystem: Environmental > Terrestrial > Soil > Tropical forest > Bulk soil | place: Panama | collected 2016-02-17
CCAGCGGCCGCGTCGACCAGGTCCGTGTAGCGCAGAGACAACCCACCCGCGAGCCCGGCCTCGGCCAGCAGCCGACGCGCGCGCTCCGGATCGTGCGGCGGCGGAGCAAGGGCCGGGTCGTGCTCGGGCAGGAGCGACGGCAGCGGGCCCGGCGCCAGCGTGAAGTTGCCGGCGGACAGCCGCACCAGGTCGGCGCGGCGCACGGCCAGCGCGAGCGCCTCGCGCACGCGCCGATCGCCGAGCGGGGGCCGCGTGCTGTTGAGCGCGATGCCGTACAGATTCAGGGCGGGCGCACGAACCATAAGGGGCTGCCAGGCCGGCGTGCGCGCGAAGCGCACCCAGTCGGTCGCGTAAAGAGCCTCCAGCAGATCGGTGTCGCCGCGCAAGAACTGCAGGATCGCGGTCTCGCCCGTCACCGCGAGCAGCACCACCACCCGATCCAGGTACGGACGCGCCGGATCGCGATAGCGCGGATTGCGCAGCAGCGTCATCGACTGGCCCGGCTTGAAGGAGCCGACCCGAAAGGGTCCGCTCGTGCGCGCGGCGGCCGGGCTGCCGGCAGGGAGGGGCGCGGTCGCGGGCAGCGCCAGACGCATGAGCAGCGCGGCGTCGGGGGCGCGCAGCCGGATCTCGAGATGAGTCGGGTCGGGCGCCCGCACTTGGGCCAGGTCGCGGAAGAAAGCGGCCCAGCCCGAGCGGCTGTCGGGGGCGCGCAAGCGGTCGAGCGCGCGCACGAAGTCGGCGGCCTCGATGGGCCGGCCGTCCGAGTAGGTGAGCCCGGGCCGCAGCGTGAACCGGTAGCTCAGGCCCGCATCGGCCACGGTCCAGCCCTGGGCGAGCGCGGGCGCGAGCGCGGTCGGATCCGCGGAGGTCGCGGGCGCATACTCGACCAGCGTGTCGTAGAGCAGGTGCATGACGCCGTTGGCCGGCCACTCCGCCACCTCGCTTGGATCGAGGCTGCGCACATCGCCCGCCAACGCGACCGTGAGCGTGCCGCCCCGCTCGGGCGCGGCGTGGCCGGCCCCGACCAGCCGCGGCGGCGGCATCGCGGGCGTCCCCGAGCAGGCGGCGCACAAGAGGCCCATCGCGACTAGGAGGTCGGCGCGCGTGCGCTCATTTTATACTGCGCCCGTGCTTCTGGTGATCCCGCTCGTGTGGCTGAGCGCGTTCGTGGCCGGGCGCTGGATTGGCATCGTGCCCGCGGTCGGGGCCGCCAGCGCGCTTTTGAGCCTGCTCGTGCTGGCCACGCAGGGCCGCTCCATCCAGGTCCTGTTCCGGCTCCGCGTGCGGCCGCTCCTCATCGGCCTGGTCGCGGCTCCGCTCCTGGTCGCCGCCTGCTATGCCGGCTTCGCCGTGCTGGCGCCGCGGCTGCCCGCGCTCGCGCGCGGCACCGCCGAGCTGTATGCGCGCTTTCCCGAGCGCGGGCCCGCGCAGGCGGTGGTGATCGTGCTTGTGGTCCTGGCCGAGGAGATCCTCTGGCGGGGCGCGCTCCAATCCGCGCTTGCGCCCCGCTGCGGGCGCGCGACCACTCTGGGCGCGGCGCTGGTGTATGCGCTGGCGCATGTGACCGCGGGCTCGCTGCTGCTGGTCGTCATGGCGCTCGTGCTGGGTGCGCTGTGGAGCCTCCTGCGCGCGCTCACCGACAGCTTATGGCCGCCGCTTCTGACCCACCTCGCGTTCGACCTCGCGCTCCTGTTCCTGCGGCCGCTCCAGTAGCGCGTGTACGTCGCCCGTGATCAGGCGCGCGCCGCGATCGTTGCGCAGATACACCCACGCCCACTCGGCAATCACGAGAAATCGATTGCGAAACCCGATCAAAAAGAAAATGTGAATGGCCAGCCAGGCCAACCAGGCAATCAGGCCCGACAGCTTGACCCGCCCGATCTCGGCCACTGCGGCCGCGCGCCCGATCGTGGCGAGCGAACCCTTGTCGCGATAGCGAAAGGGCAGTGTGGGCTGGCCGCGCAGCTTGCGCACGGCGTTGCGGGCGGCATGGCGGCCCATCTGCATGGCCGCCGGCGCCACGCCCGGCACCGGCCGGCCGTCCTCGACCAGCGCGGCCAGATCGCCGATCACGAGCACCTCGGGGTAGCCGGGCACGCTCAGATCCGGCGCCACCTTGACCCGACCGGCGCGATCGAGCGGCACGCCCAGCGAGCGCGCCAGCGGCGAGGCAGCCACCCCGGCCGCCCACAGCACCGTGCGCGCCGGCAGGCGCCGCTCGCCCAGGGTGACCCCGTGGCCGTCGATGCCGGTCACGGCCGACCCGACCAGCACCTCGGCCCCCAGCCGCTCGAGCTGGCGGGCCGCGCGCGCCGACGACACCTCGGTGTAGGTGGGCAGTATGCGCGGTCCGGCCTCGATCAGCACGATCCGCGCCTGCCGCGGATCGATGCGCCGGAAATCCCGCTCGAGCACATGCCGCGAAATCTCGGCCAGCGCGCCCGCGAGCTCGACCCCGGTGGGTCCGCCGCCCACCACCACGAAGGTGAGCCACTCGCGCCGCCGCGCCTCATCGTCCTCACGCTCTGCCACTTCATAGGCGAACAGGATGCGGCGCCGCATCTCCAGCGCGTCCTCGATGGTCTTGAGGCCGGGCGCCAGAGCGGCCCAGGGGTCATGGCCGAAGTAGGAGTGGGTGGCCCCGGTGGCGACGATCAGCGCGTCGTAGCCGATCTCGCCGTCCAAAAGCCGCACTCGCCGCGCCTTCGGGTCGATCGCGGTGGCCTCGGCCAGCATCACGGTCACGTTTTTCTGGCGCCGCAGGACGCGTCGGATCGGCATGGCGATGTCGCTCGGGTTGAGCGCCGCGGTGGCGACCTGGTAGAGCAGGGGTTGAAACAGGTGGTGGTTGCGCCGATCGACCACCGTCACCTGGACCGGCGCGCGCCGCAGCGTGCGGGCCGCGTACAGGCCCCCGAAGCCGCCGCCGAGGATGACTACCTGTGGGATTCCATCGACCGCCACGCGGCCAGAAGTGTAGCAGGTCGGAGAGGGAAGCTACTCGATGTCGTTGGCGACGTACAGGCCGGAGCCGCCGGTGACGTTATGCTGCGAGTCGATCTTGCCGATGCGCTCGAAGGTCGAGTAGATGTTGTCGCAGTCGAGGTCGCCGTTGGCGCGCGCGGTAAACTGCGCCGCCGTGTCGGTGCCGGTCGAGTCGTACGAGTACTGGTAGTAAAACGGATCATCGACCGAGAAGTTGAGCGCGGCCCAGGTCCCGGCCGTGTCCTGCCACAGCGTGGGATCGGGCGGGCACTTCTCGCCGGCGTTGGCGCAGCAGTGCGCAGCAGGCGTGACCACGGCGGCCGCCGGGAACTGCTTGGCCAGGATCGAGCCCGCCCGGTCGGCGTGCTCCGCCTCGTAGTAGCTGACGGAGGAGTCGTACAGCTTACGCACGTTCATCGATGCTTCGCTGGTCTTGGAGCGCCGGATGTACTTCATGAAGGCCGGAATCGCGACGGCGGCCAAGATGCCGATGATCGCGACCACGATCATGAGCTCGATGAGCGTGAAGCCCTTGGCTTGGGCCTTGCTTCGTAGCTTTGCCAGCATGAACTCCTCCTATTCGACAGTTGATCTGGTTCGCGCTTGCGTGCAAGGCGGCCGGTGCAACCGGCGTGCCCTAAATCGAGCCTCACAATTTCAATCATTTCACGTGCGGTTGCCTCTTCACGCGTGCCGCTTTCCGTCTCCGCGGTGACAATTCACGGCACCGCCGGCACCGCAACGTGCGCCCAGGTTATCCTACATTCTGGACCTCACCAAGCTGGACCTCACCAAGTTTTGTGCAGAGCGCCGTGGGTGCGAAGAGACCGCTCGGCCTTCGCTCACCGGGTGAGCTGGCGGTAGGCCTTGAGATGGCGGATGGCTGCGGTCTGGCGGCCCAGGCGCTCGTAGAGCCGTGCCAGGTTGTAGTGCGCATCCACATAATCGGGGTCGCACGCCAGCGCGCGCTCGTAGGCTGCAATGGCGTCGGCCAGGCGGCCCAGATCCTCGAGCGCCACGCCGTGATTGAAGCAGGCGGTCGCGTCATCGGGTCGGCGGGCGCGGGCACGTCGATAGTGGGCTTCCGCGGCCCCCACCTGGCCCGCCTCGTGCAGCAGCCGGCCCAGGTTGATCAGCGCATCGACGTGCGTTGGGTCGAGCTCGAGCGCGCGCCGGTAGGCCGCGCTCGCTTCCTCGGGCGCCACCTCGTCCAGCTCGCAGCCCCACGCGTACCAGTCGTCGGCATCGAGCGCCGCCGTGCCTTCCGCGGGCGCGTTCTCGACCGCGCGCCGGGCCAGCGGGGCCACCTCGCGCGCCAGATCGGCCACGTCAAAGTCGAACAGCACCTGTCCTGACTCGGGCTGCCAGGCTGCCGCGCCGTCGCGCACCACGACCCGCCCCTGCTCGGCCGTGATGTGCACGCCCGAGAGCGGGCGCCCCTCGGGCAGCTGCTCACGCAGCCGGATCAGAGCGCGCCGCACGCGCCGGGTGGGCACGTGTGCGGCCAGAAGCCCCTTGGCGGTTCTGAGCAGCACCAGATCCTGGAACGAGAAGCGCATCTCGCCGCGCGATCCGCGCGCGGGCGCGAGAAACCCGGAGCGCACGTAGCTTCGCACCTGGGCCGGCGACAGATCCAGCATCTTCGCCACTTCGCGCGCGCTATAGCCCCACACTGGGGCTGAAATAGCATAGAGCGGCTATTTCTTGGAAGCCTTGGCGCGCGGCTCGGTCGCGCGCGCGGCCCGTTTGGCCGGCTTGCGCTCTTCGTCGTGCCCGCCGCCTGCGGCCGCCGAGGGAGCGGTCGGCTTGCGCGCCAGGCTGGCCTTGAGCGCCTCCATGATGTCGATGACCTGCGCCTGCTGCGGCGCCTCGGCCGCCACCTGCACCTCCTGGCCCTCGACCTTGCGCTGGATCTGCTCGTGGATGCGCTTGCGCACGTCGTCCTCGTAGGCGTCGGGCTTGAACGTGTCCGAGGAAATCTGATCGACCAGCTGCATGGCCAGCTTGAGCTCGGGCTCTTTGACCTCGGCGCTCTCGATGGGCACCTCCGAGAACGGGCGCACCTCGTCGGCGTACAGGAGCTGCTGCATGATGAGCCGGCCCTCCAACGGGCGCAGCATGACCAGGTATTGCTTGCCGCGCGCGGCGTACTTGGCCAGCGCCGCCCGCTCGGTGCGCTGCATGACCTCGGACAGGAGCCGGTAGGCCTTCTCGCCGCCCTTGTCGGGGCCCAGGTAATACGCGCGGTCGAAATAGACCGGATCGATCTTCTCGAGCGGTACGAACTCCGAGATTTCGATGGCCTGCGTCGACTTCTCCTCGAGCGCCTTGAGCTCCTCGGGCGTGAAGGTGACGTAGCGATCCTTGGCGAACTCGTAGCCCTTGACCATGTCGTCGCGCTCGACGATTTCGTTGTCGTCCTTGGGGCAGATGTATTGCTGTTTGAGCCGGCTGCCGCACTTCTTGTGCAGCAGGTTGAACGAGATGGCCGCCGAGGGCTGGGTGGCCGAGTACAGCTTGACCGGAATCGACACCAGTCCGAACGAGACGGTGCCAGAGCCAATGGATCGCGCAGGCATAACCAACATTATAAGCGCAAACTCCGTGCGCACCCTGATCATCCGCGCAGCCCGGAGGTCCGCCATAATAGGGGGGGATGCCTGATCGCCTGGACCGCTACCGGGCCAAGCGCTCGCCCGAAAGCACGCTCGAGCCGTTCGGCACCGCCGAGGGCGCGCGCGCCCGCCCGCGTCTGTTCGTGGTTCAGAAGCACGGCGCGCGCCGGTTGCACTGGGATTTCCGGCTCGAGCTGGGCGGCACGTTACGGAGCTGGGCGGTGCCGCGCGGCCCCTCGCCCGATCCGGCCGAGAAGAGGCTGGCAGTCGAGGTCGAGGACCATCCGGTCGAGTACGCCGACTTCGAGGGCATCATCCCGCAGGGTAACTACGGTGCGGGCGCGGTCATCGTGTGGGACCGCGGCTCCTGGATGCCGGCCGAGGATCCGGAGGCGGGCCTGCAAAAGGGCAAGCTGCTGTTCGACCTTCTGGGCTACAAGCTGCGCGGCCGCTGGGCGCTCGTGCGCACCAAGGGCAGCCACACCCGCTCGCAGGGCAGGACGCCGGCCAAGGAATGGCTGCTCATCAAGCATCACGACAGCTGGGCGCGCGCGGGCGCCGAGGCCAGCTACCCGCAGGAATCGGTGCTGTCCGGGCTCACCATGGAGGAGCTGCGCGAGGGCAAGAGCCGCGAGGGTGAGCTGCTGGCGAAGCTGGCCGGTCTGCGCGCACAACGGCGCAAGGTGGATCCGAGAAAGCTCGAGATCATGCTGGCCGAGCAGCGCGAGCGGCCGTTCTCGGGGCCGGGCTGGCTGTTCGAGCTCAAGTACGACGGCTTTCGCGTGATCGCGGCGCGCGAGGAGGGCAAGCCCCTTCTGCGCTATCGGCACGGCATCGACGCCACCGCCAGCTACCCCGAGGTCGCGCGCGCGTTGGCCGCGCTGCCGTACACGTCGATCATCATGGACGGCGAGATCGTGGTGCTCGACGGCGAGGGCAAACCGGCCTTCCAGGGTCTGCAGAAACGCGCGCAGGCGCAGCGTGCGGCCGACATTGCGCGCGGGGCGGTGGATGCGCCGGCCACGCTGTATCTGTTCGATCTGCTCGGGTTCGGTGGCTACGATCTGCGTCCTTTGCCGCTGCGCACGCGCAAGGAGCTCCTGTCCGAGCTTTTGCCGCGGGTGGGCCCGCTCCGGTTCGCCGATCACGTGGAGGAGCGGGGCCAGGAGCTTTACGCCGAGGTGCGTGCGCGCGGGCTCGAGGGCATGGTGGCCAAGAAGGTGGACGCACCCTATCGGGGCGGGCGCCGGCCCGATTGGCTCAAGATCCGCGTGCAGCGCACCGGGGACTTCGTGGTCGTGGGCTTTACCGAGCCCACCGGTACCCGGGTTGGGCTGGGCGCGCTGCACCTGGCCTTCTGCGAAGCGGGCGAGCTTCGGTACGCGGGGCGGGCGGGCACCGGCCTGAGCACGCAGCTGCTGGCCGATCTGCGCGCCCAGCTCGATCGCATGCGCCGCAAGACGCCGCCCTGCTCGGGGCCGGCGCCGACCGGACCCGGCCATGTGTGGGTGGAGCCGCGCTTGATCGCAGAAGTGCGCTACCTGCACTGGACCGAGGAAGGTCTTCTGCGCCAGCCGGCTTTCTTGCGCCTGCGCGACGACAAAAAGATCGAGGAGTGCACGCGCCCGATCGAGCCGCAGGACGAGCCGGCGGCACCGCCGCCCCGACCGGCCGAGCTGGCCGTGGAGAAGAAAATCCCCTTCACCAACCTCAAGAAAGTGTTCTGGCCCGAGGAGGGCTACACCAAGGGCGATCTGATCGAGTTCTACCGGGTCATCTCGCCCTGGCTGCTGCCCTACCTGCGCGATCGGCCGCTCGTGATGACGCGCTACCCGGACGGCATCACCGGCAAGTCCTTTTTCCAGAAGGACGCGCCCGGGTTTGCGCCGGGCTGGGTGCGCACCGAGCGCATCTGGAGCGAGCACGCGGCCCGCGAGATCGACTACTTCGTGTGCGATGACCTGGAATCGCTGCTCTATGTCATCAACCTGGGGACGATTCCGCTGCACGTGTGGTCGAGCCGGGTGGCGGCGCTGCAGGCGCCCGACTGGTGCATCCTGGATCTGGATCCCAAGGAGGCGCCGTTTGCGCACGTGGTGAAGGTGGCACGCGCCGCGCGGGCGCTGTGCGAGCACATCGAGCTGGAAAGCTTCATGAAGACGAGCGGCCAGAAGGGGCTGCACGTCTTGATCCCGCTGGGCGGCCAGTGCACCTACGAGCAGTCGCGCACGCTGGGACAGCTGCTGGCGCGCGTGCTCGAGCAGGAGCTGCCGGACATCGCGACCACCGTTCGTCACATCCCGTCGCGCGGTGGGCGCGTGTATCTGGATTATCTGCAGAATCGCCACGGGCAGACCCTGGTCGCGCCGTTTTCGGTGCGGCCGCAACCGGGCGCCCCGGTCTCGACGCCCCTGCGCTGGAGCGAGGTGGGAAGCCGGCTCGATCCGCGCAAGCTCACCATCCTGACCGTGCCCAAGCGCATGGAGCGGCTGGGCGAGGATCCATTTGCGGGGGTGCTGCGCGGCCAGCCCGACCTGGCCGCCGTGCTCGATCGGCTGGGCCGGCGGGTCACGCCGCAAAAAGCGAAGTGAGCTGCGCCGCCAGCTGGGGGCCTTTGCCCTCGTCCTCGTGCTTGAAGTAGACGAACACGTCGCCCCACGGCAGCGCGCGCATCCGTTCGGCCCACGCGAAAAGCGCGGGCACGTCGTAGTCGGCGCGGCGCAGGCGCAGATAGCCCCAGTCGGTGGTGGCGACCAGCGGCGTTTGCAGCTCGTCGGCTTCGGCCACGCACAGCGCGGCCGCTCGGGCGCGCAGTGCCTCGTAGACCGCGTCGTCGAACCAGCTCGGGTGGCGGAACTCGAACGCGGCGCGCGTGCCCGCGGGCAGAAGCGCCAGAAAGTCGGCCAGGCGCGGCACGTCCACCTTCATCTGCGGGGGCAGCTGAAACAGAGACGGCCCCAGACGCGGGCCCAGCTCGGCCGTGGTGCGGAGGAAATAGTCCAGCAGCTCGGCGGCCTCCTTGAGCCGCTTCTGATGCGTGATGCGCTGCGTGGCCTTGAGCGCGAACTGGAAGCCGGGCGGCACTTTCTGGGCCCACTGCGCCAGCATCTTGGACGTGGGCATGCGGTAGAAGGTGTTGTTGATCTCGACGGTCGCGAAGCGCTCGCTGTAAAAGGACAGCATGCGGGCAGCCGGCAGATCGTCCGGGTAGAAGCTGCCCTTCCACTGCGTGTAGCTGTAGCCCGAGGTTCCGCACAGGACCCGCATGGACCGGTAGTGTAAGCTTGCGGCGTGGCGCGCGCGATGAGCTTCTGGGGCTGGGGCTGGGCCGACAAGTTTCCGGATGCCGAGGCGCGCCGCCTGCTCGCACAGCAGCTGGGCGCGCTGACCGGGGGAGCCGGGCTCGCGCTGGCGCCGCGCGACCCGCCCAGCCTGGATGCGGTCACCGTGCCGCGTTCGCGCCTGGAGGTGCCGCCCGCGCTGGCCGGATTCGTGAGCGCGCGCGCAGACGAGCGCGTGGGCCACACCTATGGCAAGAGCTTTCGCGACCTCGTGCGCGGGTTTGCGGGCGACTTTGAGGCGGCGCCCGATCTGGTCGCGCATCCGAAAAGCGAGGACGAGATCGAGGCCGTGCTCTCGTTCGCGGCCGACCACAACGTGGCCGTGATCCCGTTTGGCGGTGGGACCAGCGTGGTGGGCGGGGTCGAGCCTGCGTTTGGAAAGGGAGCGACCTATCGAGGCGCGATCTCACTCGATCTGCGCGGGCTCGATCGCGTGCTCGAGGTCGATCCGGTCTCGCGGGCGGCGCGCATCCAGGCCGGCGCGACCGGTCCGGGGCTGGAGGCGCAGCTCGCGCAGCACGGCTTCACGCTGCGCCATTTTCCGCAGTCGTTCGAGTTCTCGACGCTGGGCGGCTGGATCGCGACTCACGCCGGCGGACATTTTGCGACCCTTTACACCCACATCGACGACCTGACCGAGTCGGTGCGCATGCTGACGCCGAGCGGGCTATACGAAACCCGCCGGCTCCCGGCCTCGGGCGCCGGGCCCGGCCCCGACCGGTTGGTGCTGGGCTCCGAGGGCATTCTGGGCGTGATCACGGAGGCGTGGATGCGCGTGCACGCGCGGCCGCGCTGGCGCGCCAGCGCGAGCGTCCACTTCCGCGAACTCAAGGCCGCGGTGGCGGCAGTGCGCGAGATCGCGCAGGCGGGCTTGTATCCGGCCAACTGCCGGCTGCTCGATCAGCGCGAGGCTCTGCTCAACCGGGTGGCGGCCGACGGCTCGCATGTGCTGCTGCTCGGCTTCGAGTCGGCCGATCACCCGCTCGCGCCTTGGCTCGAGCGGGCGCTCGCGATTGCGGGCGCGCACCGAGGCATCTGCCCGCGCGGCCCGGTATTGCGCGAGGAGGGCGCGAAAAGCGGCCACGAGGGCGCGGCCGGAAGCTGGCGCAGCGCTTTCTTGGAGGCGCCCTATCTGCAGAGCGCGCTGGTCTCGCTGGGCGCCCTCGTCGATACCTTCGAGACCGCGTGCACGTGGGATCGGTTCGACGCGCTGCATGCAGCCGTCACCGCGGCGGTCGAGGACGCGCTCGTGCGAGCGTGCGGCGGCGGGCTCCTCAGCTGCCGCTTCACACACGTCTATCCCGACGGGCCGGCGCCCTACTACACGTTCGTGGCCGCGGGCCGGCCGGGCGCTGAGCTCGAGCAGTGGGCCCAGATCAAGCGCGCGGCTGCCGATACCCTGGCCGCCCACGGCGCCACCATCACACACCATCACGCGGTGGGCCGGCTGCATCGGCCCTGGTACGATCGCGAGCGGCCGCCTCTGTTCGCGGCCGCGCTGCGCGCCGCCAAGGCCACGCTCGATCCCAAGGGCATCCTGAATCCAGGCGTTTTGTTGGATCCTTGACCAGGACCTGGACTCGCTAGAACCGCGCCTGCGTCCACACCGAGATCTGCCGATAGTCGAAGTAGGACTCGTTGGGATCGTCGACGATGCCGGCGACGTCGAACGACGCGCCCAGGTCGAAGTTCCGGGCCAGGCTCACCATCGCGTCGGCGCCCACCGGGACCATTTTGGTCCACTCACCACGCGACGGGAACACGGCGCGAAAGCCGGTGCGGAGCCCGATCGCGAAGCGCTCGTGCGGGCTCAACAGCAGCCCAATCGGCAGGTGGGCGACGTAGTCTACGTGGCCATTGTCGTCGGCCACAAGACCGAAGACATCGTCGCCGTACAGCATCGGGTTGGCGCCCAGCGTGACCCCTGAGCTCCCCATGGCGACCGCCAGCGGCTGGCCGAATGCGGCCGCGCCCGGCCGACCGCTGGTCAGCGCCACGAACCGGCTCAGTCGCAGCTTGATGGGCGCGCCGATTCCGAATGTAAACAGGTTGGTGCTCCCTTGGATGAGAGAACCCAGGTTCGCGGTTTCCCGCACCAGGCCGAGGTCGAGCCGCAAGCCGGCCGAGTCGCTGAGCGCCGCTTGTGCGTTCGCCAGCACGGAGCCGAACGCGGCCGGGTTGACCGGGAAGCTGGCATAAAGGCCCAGCTGCAGCATCGGCGTGACGCCGACGTCGAGCGCGGCGCTCACCGACTCGCCGCTCGACGATTGGTTGTTGTCGCTGATGTTGGTGATGCCCAGAAGCAGCGTTGGCTGCACGGTGCCCGGCCGCAGAGTGAGCGGTCGCTCGACCCAGCCCTCGACCTCGTCCGCGCGCGCCGCTCCCTGGGCCAGCGCCATCACGAGACCCGTCACCATCAGTGCCCTCACGATTGGTCGCATGAGCCATCCCTCCTTGGTTGTTGCTCGGGGAGCGGAGCAAACCGCGGACCAACGCACGGCGGATGGGGTCCAGCGAGTCGGCCGGTGCGGGCTCACGCTGGAGATCCGCGTCATCCGTGCGCTTGCGCATGACTAGGGATCGGGTCTTCCGCGGGGGCGCCTCGGGCGCCACCTGTGACTCTGGCGTCACGGTGGGAATTCACACCGAAACCTGTTGAATCTTTGACACCTGGCTCCCCCCGGAAAATGCGTCGGGCAGGTGTCACCTTTTGGAGGCTCAGTCGTAGAGGGTATGACAGCCCTCGTAGCCGGGCGCGGGCTCCAACAAGAAAATGCTCGCGCCTGCCCTGCCCATCGAGCCCGGAGCCGTCCTTGGCGGCAGCTATCGCGCCGACCGGCGCATTGCGTCGGGCGGGATCGGCGAGGTGTGGGCGGGCGTCGACATGCGCAGCCGGCGCGCGGTTGCGATCAAGCGCCTGCTGCCCCGGGCCGCCAGCACGCCCGCCATCGCCGCCCGCTTCGAGCGCGAAGCCGAGGTGCTGGCCCGCATCTACAGCGATTTCGTGGTGCGTCGGGTCGACTTCATGACCGACCGGCGCTACGGGCGCCTTTTGGTCGAGGAGCTGGTCGACGGCGAGACGCTGGCACGGCTGCTCGTGCAGCGCCGCCTCACGGTCGAGCAGGCCCGCGACCTCGGATTCAACCTTCTGCGCGCCCTGGTCGCGCTCGAGCGCGCGGGCGTCGTGCATGGCGACCTCAAGCCGGCCAACGTCATTCTCAAGCCGCTGGGCGGCGGCCACAAGCGCCCCATCCTGATCGACTTCGGCTCGGCA
>Ga0126376_10001637_pt1 | contig 12213 bp, 11 predicted proteins | sample PanSoiMetPlot_15_FD_92760 | JGI IMG/M metagenome (GOLD analysis project Ga0126376, IMG submission 92760) | Tropical forest soil microbial communities from Panama - MetaG Plot_15 | ecosystem: Environmental > Terrestrial > Soil > Tropical forest > Bulk soil | place: Panama | collected 2016-02-17
CCCGGTTCGATCGTAGCGGAATCGCTCTCAATGTGCGTAAGTATGGAATCGATCTCCGGCACTTCGTCGCGCATTTCGGCCTCGAGCACTGTTACAAAGTCATGAGCATTCTTGAGCGATAACCTTTCATCTAGTTCGAGGTGCTGCTCAACATGAAGTTTTCCATTTAAGTCCTGAACATTCACATCATGCACGCTCAGGTTGTGGCGTGCGGCCACAGCGCGGATTCGATCAAAGATGCTTTCTGCTCCCGTCGCGCGCGGAAATGCACGAATGGTAACGTCAGCATCGGGCAGCACACGATGCACGGCGTCCGTCACAGAGCTTGACATGTGCTCCGAGTGCTGCAGTGTTGCGTTGCGGTTGAGGGCAACCTGCACTTCGGCAAAATAGCGATTCCCGGCACGGCGAACGCGGACACGATCTACATCAAGGATTCCGCGAACGCTCTGCACCTCGCGCACGATCTGGCCGCGAACCCCTCTCGGAGCAGCATCCAACAAGGCGTCGACGGTCTGCCGCGCCAGACGTGAACTGACATACATGATCACGCCAGCTACGGCGAGAGCCGCAATGGGATCAGCGACTCGCAGCCACGAAATTCCTCGTGATGTGCCGATCCAGACCAAAGCAAGGCCGGCTGCGACGACGCCGCTCGACCAGATATCGGTCGTGAAATGCAGTGCGTCTGCTTCGAGGGCCTGGCTATCATATCGAAGCGCTGTCTTGCCGAGGGCCCGCGAGCGCCAGTAATCAACTGCCATTGAGAGGAACAACACTCCGAACGCGGCAAATGATGGTTCGATCACGGCGTGATGATGGAAGAATAGGCGACGAAGCGCTTCTGTAACGATCCAGACACACGTGATTAGTAGCAGTCCGGTTTCAATGAACGCAGAGAAATTCTCAACCTTCCCGTGCCCGTACTGGTGATCTGCATCAGCAGGTTTGTCCGACACTCCGACTGAAAAGAAGGTAATGACTGCAGCGATTAAATCAAGCGCAGAGTGCGCTGCCTCGGAGATAAGTCCAAGGCTGCCGGTGGCGAAACCGACTACAATCTTTAGAGCTGTCATGACCATCGCCGCCAGCATGGAATTTCGCGCCACCGAGCGTTTTTCCAAGCGCATACTTTCAGGCGAAGAAATGTAAGAAGCAACCATCAAAGCTCCGTCATCATCTTAACGCGGCTGCCTGAAGCAGAACCTGAACATTCTCCCAGCATGTGCTAGCATCGAATGCTTCCCCCTTTTTAGATCTTTGGAGGTATTGTTGATACGTTTCAGACCTATCGTCCTGGCTCTGGCTGTCGCGAGCTGTCCTCTCATCGGCGCGGCACAAACCGAACCATCGGCAGCTAAACCCGCCACCCCGAGTAGTGCAGTCCAAGCCGCAAAGCCTGACGCGCCTGCGACTGCTCCGGAAGCATCTGTTCCCGCTGACGCCGCTGTGATCACAATCAACGGTGTCTGCGACGTTGCGCTCAATGGACTACCCAAGGCTTCTCCTCACACTGCGGCTACAGCGAAGGCGACGCCAGCCAAAGCTTCGGCTTCGCATCCCGAATGCAAAACCCAGGTAACTCGCGCACAGTTTGAGAAGCTGTTAAAGACGGTGGCTTCCGGCGCTCCCCCGAACATGCGTCGCCAAGTCGCCGCGAGCTACGTGCAATTCATCACTGCGGCGAACGAAGGCGTCAGACTTGGGGTCGACAAGGATCCCGATTTTTCTGAACAGCTGGCGATCATGCGTCTGCAATTACTGGCGCGCGACGCGGAACTAAAACTCCGGACCGAGGCCGCGAAGGTTAGCGACGCCGATATCAAGGCCTATTACGATCAGAATCCCTCTGCCTTTGAGGAAGTAACGCTAACGCGAATTTTTGTTCCCCACAATTCGACGGCGGCAACAAAGGATCAGCCCGCAAAGGATCAACCCGCACCCGACGCGAAGGCCATCGCCGACAGCGCACACCAGCAACTGACAACCGGAGGCGATCCTGAAAAAATTCAGAAAGCAGTTTATGAACAGCTCAAGTTGACGACGGAGCCTCCAACTACAAAATTCGGATCCAAGCGTCGCAAGACTTTGGCTCCGGCACACGAGCAAAAGGTCTTCGCTTTGAAGCCCGGCGAAAGCTCCGAGGTGATACAGGACCCCGTCGGATTCGTAATCTACAGAGTCGATTCCAAGCAGGAAGTCGCGCTCGAGCAGGTGAAGGAGCAGATTAAGCAGCAACTCACGCAACAGCGCATCGACGACGCCCGGCAAAAAGTCATGTCCGCGAGCAAAGCCGATTACAACGATGCATACTTCGGTCCCGAAGCTTCCGGTCCGAAGCCAGGACAGCCTCCGGCGCCTCCGAGTGTCAAACCGAAAGCCGAAGGAACTCCCAACGCATCGCCCGCGACGGGAGCGACTCCGTCGCCTGCACAATCCGCCAATCCGAAAAAATAATGGCTTCAACGAAGCCCTCATTGCTGGTAACAGGCGTCTCTGGAAGTTTGGGGACGAGCCTGTTGCCCTTGCTGGGAGGCTTCAACGTCATTGGGCTCGATACTCGTCATCCTGCCGATACTTCAACCTCGATCCAGTTTGAAAATGTTGACCTCGGGCAAGAGATCTCTTGCGCGCGGATGACCGAGATCTTGCGTGAAACACGAGCAGTCGGAGTAGTTCATCTCGCTTTCATCCTCGATCCCCTACGAATGGGCGTACTGGATTGGGATCGCATGTGGCGAATCAACGTCGCTGGTACAGCTCGCGTAGTGGAAGCGATTGCCGAGGTAAACCGCAGCGGTGGACACGTTTCCAAGTTCATCCACTTAAGTAGCGTCGCCGTTTACGGACCCAATCTAAAACGTCCTGCACGCGAGAATGATCCTCTAAACGCGCACACCCTCGCGTACGCCGTTCATAAACGGGATGCCGATTTAGCCGTGCAAGCGCGCGCCCGCGACCTCGGACCCTGCGAGATCTACATCCTGAGACCGCATATTTTCGCGGGAGCTTCCGTGCAGAACTACATGATTAATTGCGTGCGCGGCACAGCCTATGGTCAGGGTCGATTGGGGAAAATGATGGAGCGCCGCGGGAAGCGCTTGCCCATGCTCCTTCCATCAGGACGCATCTATCTGCAAAATCAGCTCCAATTCGCTCACGTCGACGACGTCGCCAGAGTGATAGCCTGGGCATTACGACGACCGAAGTCGCGAGAGAATCTCACCATTCTGAATGTGGCAGGCAGCGGCGAATCTCTGACTGTCGAGCAATGTTCAAAGCTTGCTGGAACCCCATTGAAGCGCGTGCCAAGCGCAACTCTATGCCGCGCCGTGATAAACCTGATGTGGAATTGGGGAGTAACGTCAGTCCCACCTGACGCATTCCCATACTTGATCGGCTCTTACACGATGGATACATCCAAACTGCGCACATTGACAGGCAATGAATACGATCACGTGATTCAGTATTCCAGCGAAGCCGCGCTCACCGACAGTCTTGCGACAATTCCGACAGAAGTTTCCCACGTGGAAGCCGGCGGCTAACCTCCCCACCCGGGAATGATCGCGGTCAATCGAGACTCACAAGATTTTTCGGGAGAGCCAGTCAAGAACCGCCTGCTATAATCGAACTCTCCCCGCAATTTTCTCTCCTATGCGGTGGGTGTAGCTCAACTGGCAGAGCACCGGACTGTGGCTCCGGACGTTGTGGGTTCGATTCCCATCACCCACCCCAATAAATCAACACGTTACAACCTACTGCGGTCCAACTGCGGTCCACTTACGCACGAAGCGCCATTTTTACGACTTTCCCGTGAAAGCGAAAGCAGCCGCAGCCACTGTGCTGCACACAGCATCGCAGCCCTCCGAAAGCTCGAGTCTTGAATGGCTCGGAGGTCGATTTCCGTTCGTTATTTCTTACGATCTTCAGCGCGTTCCGCGATCTGTTCTTTGATCGACTTCCCTTTTTGTGAACTTGGGGGCTCCGGTTCTCCCCGCCTCAACCGCTCGATGTGATTTCGCAGCCTTTTAGCGCGTTCGATCTGCCCCTGTTCATTGTGAGTTTGTTCCGACATGCGCGCCTCTTTCAAAGGGGAGTCACCGGTGGGTAGCTCCCCACGGGGTTATGCTACATCGCGGTCCTTCAGTTTTTTGACGTAATTTCGCAGCGTTTTAGCCCGTGCTGCACTTGTGTCATGGATTCCTGATCCCGCAGCGGCAGCCATAGCTTTGCCCATCGCAGGTCCAGTTCGGTACCGGTCCTTCTGTCTCGCCTTGCGAACTGCAAAATCCACCAACTCGCGCAGACTGCGTCCGTTTGTCGATTGGATGATACCGAGATCGCGTACCTTCGTCTTGCCGTTCACAACAATAATTTGGTACCAGTGGTTGTCCACTGGATTTCCGAAGCTCACGTATCCCCCTTCCAGTACTGTGTGAGGGACTTGAATATTACCCCTGAAGCTGTACTGGGCTCCCCTGGAGTTATTGGGCTCGTAGTAATGGGGCGTGATGAAGTCCGAAACTGTCACACCGTTCGACGCGTAGGCAAACTGGCTGTCCTCACATGGGTCACACACTTCTACAAGGTATGTCACTCGTTCAAATCGCGAGATGGGTTCAGGCGAATTCGGAGGCGGAGAACCTGCCACAGTTCTGTTCCCGAATGGATCCGCCAACATTTCAAGCACCTCGTGGCTTGATGTCAGCGTCCAACCATCATCCGCCTGGACGAGTGAAAAGGGTTGGCCGTTGTCATCTGTGTGATAGCCGGCTGCGCCTGGTTCATTGATGTCGTCTCTAATGATTACTGGCCAGTAATCAACAGGTACGTCTTCAAGTTTCTCAAAGGCACTAACGGTGGCGTGTACATGCCAAAGTCGCCCGAAATCCCGAGTAACCTGCTTGTTCAGAGCTGCCGCCGTAACCGACAGTTGCGCAAAATCAATTAGCGGCGTTTCAGAGACCAAAGCGACATTTGCTGTTAAGGCACTCATGAGTTGTCTCGATTCGATTGATGCTCATGCAGGGCGAAGTCTTGCAGAAGTAAAGAAACTTCCTGGAACAAAGCCGACGCGTAAGATTAGTGAATATTGACAAAAGACGAAATGTCCTTTGCTTCCGGAAAATCGTGCTGTGGGCCTGGCATCTCTCTGTGATTTACTGCATTTGCCATTCCTGTTCCTATTTGGATTTGAGTCGACTAGTGCAATGCGATTCAGTTTCCTATCCGAGACGATATGACGCGCTGAAATGGGACCGGCATCCAGCTCGCCTGCAGCGGAATCGTTAGCTTGGAGTTCTGTGCCTGCAACTGCGGCCTGACGTTCACAATCCGAAAGCCGGGAACCTCTACTCGAAGCTGATAGTCGCGCTTGGTCACATAAAAGGAAGCGTCAGTTCCAGAGAGTGTCGACTGCGCTACTATTTCTCCCGTTTGGGGATTGAGCAAAGTATAAGTTGCCTGAGAAACCGTCTTACCGCTCGGCGGGGCCAAATGGACATCAAGGTGGACCGTCCTAGACATCTCGGCCGTCCGGACCTGGGCAAGAACTTCGGATACGAAAAAGCTGTCTAAATGCCTGATTTCGGCCTGCGGTTGCGGTTGGTCGGGACTTTGCGGTATTCCAGGATGGACCTCATATGGTGCCATCGTCATAACCATCGTGAGAACACTCGCTCCCCTGAAGAATGTCTTACCGGTTGACTTCTCAGGGAACGCGAAGCAAAGTCCAATACCGATTGCAATTAGCAGAAACGCCACAACGAGTGGGTGAACATGCAATTGGAAAGTCGAGGCCAGCTTCTGATCCAGCGAGGTGATGGCACAAGCTTTATCCTTCAAGTAAAGGTCTGCGAGGATAGCGACAGTCGCCCCGAAACCTCCATACACGATGATCGTAAGCTTACTTAATTTCACAGCAGATTCTTCTGCTGATGCAGTTGGGTGAACGGGCATAAATACCTCCTCCCGTATTGGGCTGTGTCAACCGACTCCTATTGATTCCCAGAACGTCAAGCTCTCCGTCGAGCGCTCTTCGCTCGCCTCGCCGGGTTAATGCCCTATCAACAGCCAGAAGAGATGGCACCAAAGGAATGCAAACGCAGAACTGTGCAGGAAGTAAGCGAATGGAAGTCTCTGATTCAGAATTCTCCATCTGTAAAGAGCGCAGTGAAGGTATCTCGGAATCTATGACGCCTTAGAACTGTACGAATCTCATACACGTCGGGATTCCGATTCGGGAGACTATCGACTGCTGCTCCTTTCGTGTATTGCACGTCCCCCGCCAAGCGTGCGCAAGAATGAATTGGCTGTAAGACGTTGAAGCTGTTGGCACGCTGGAGGGAACCATCCTTCAGACCGCAATTGTCACGTTAACCAAACGGTTCATTAATCCACCGCTTGTAGCCGATTGGCTTTCACTGGAGCCCCGCCGATTCATGTGATAAAGATCGCAAGCGCTCGATTTTCGAAATAGTTCTGATTGGGACTCGTTGGGAGTAGACAAGCATGCCGACTGAGCAGCCAGTCGGGAATACGAAGCAACTCATCTTGGGAACCGGCGCCTTTGCGTTGTGTTTTGCCGTTTTCGGAAAGCGTATCGGCGATGATGCCTGTCATGAAACGACAGTTTCATCTTGCTCCATTGCAGGTCAGCATCGCGTTGGCCGTCCCAGTGTTACTTGGGAGCTTGGGAAGGATTCCACTCGGGCTGCTGACTGACCGTTTTAGGGGGCGAATCGTTTTCTCAGTGACGATGTTTTTTTCGGCAGCCGCGGCGTTGTTGATGGGAAGAGTCAGGGGCTATCACGAATTGCTGGCCTTTGGGTTGCTCACGGGTATCGCCCTTGCGAGCTTTTCTCTGGGAGTTGGATTTGTCAGTGGGTGGTATTCGGCTCAGCGCCCGGGATTTTGTGCTTGGAGTCTATGACGCGGGAAACGTGGGGCAATCGCTTGCCGATTTCGGCGCTCCACTTTTGTTTTCCAGTTTCAGATCTTCGGCTGAGGTGGCAACAATTACCACCCGCCGACCAAACCAGACCCAGCAAGAACAGAGCCACGCGGAATTCGGCAGTAAACCGTACAACGTTGTTCATGCCTTATGAAATTCTGGGAAACATTTCATAAAGAGTTCATAAATGCGCCGTTCTGGTTGGGCCGAGGTTGGAGGCTGGCCTTTACAATCGTCACGACATGGCTGACTCCAATCTAGATGCAACGGGGGCGAACTCCACGCGAGGGCGCCTGAAAGTCTTCCTCGGTTATGCCTCGGGAGTAGGCAAGTCTTTTCGCATGCTCGATGAGGCGCGACGGCGAAAGGAACGTGGGCAGGACGTAATCGTCGGCGCGCTCCAACCTGTCGTGCCTGCTGAAATCAAGCAACTATTGAAGTCTCAGGAAATCGTTCCTACGGTCGATGTACAGGGCATACCCACAATTGATGTCCCGGCGATTCTTCGCCGCCATCCTCAGGTGTGCTTCATCGATGGGTTGGCGTACGACAATCCTCATGGACGCCATCGGCACCGTTGGCAGGACGTCGAGGAACTGCTGGCCGCGGGAATCACTGTTGTCACATCCGTGAACCTGCGCCACATCGATGACCAGCGCGAGGCCGTAGAGAAGTTGATTGGAACCAAAGTCAAAGAAACAGTTCCCCGCGAGTTTCTAAACACCGCGGATGAGATCGTGATTGTCGACGCTCCCACGGAAGGAGCTCGGCCGGAACTTTCGGAGCTCCGGGAGGTGGCTTTGGTGCTCTCAGCCGATGTAATTGATGTCGGTCTACAACGCTATCTGCGGGCACATGAACTTGAAGCATCCTGGCGAACCCACGAACGCTTTCTCGTTTGCCTTACTCCCAAGGCCGACGCCGGCCGCATGATCGCCAGTGCACGAGAAAGTGCAGCGCGCTTTCACTGCGATGTGGTTGCCGTTTCGGTAAAAAAGCCGAAGCTCTCAAAGGCGGAACAGCGGGATTTGGATCAGAATCTGGCGCTCGCTCGCGAGACGGGAGCACGGGTAGAGGTGCTCGAGAGCGATGATCCTATCGAGGCTATCGTGCAATACGCGCGCTCCCACGGCGTAACCCAAATTTTCGTCGGACACAGCATGAAAAAAGATTGGAGAACGCGCCTGTGGGGAAGCCCTGTGAGCCGGCTGATCCGCGCTGCTGAAGGCATCGATGTTCGCGTGTTTCCACACTAAAGAGAGAAAAAACTGTCATGAGCCACCTATCTGCTGGGGGTCGTCTCAAAATCTATCTCGGCTACGCTCCCGGTACGGGCAAGACTTATCAAATGTTGGAAGGTGCTCGCGAGTTAAAGGCGCGCGACGTGAATGTGGTGGTCGGGGTCACAGAGTCGCACGGACGAGATGACATTCTCGACCTGCTAGCCGGCTTGCAGACCGTCCCTCTGACACGAGTTGTTCACCGTGGCGGTACTACCGAAGAGCTGGACGTAGATGCGATGTTGAGTTTGTGTCCGGGCGTTTGTGTCGTAGACGAATTGGCGCACTCCAATCCGCCTGGCTCGGCGCGGCAAAAGCGCTGGCAGGACGTGCAGGAGCTGCTCCATGCGGGCATCGATGTCCTCACCACCATGAATGTTCAGGATCTGGCAAGCCTGAGCGATCAGATCTGGCAGCTCACTGGATTGCGCGTGCGCGAGGTCGTACCAGATTGGTTCTTCCAACAGGCCGACGAAGTCGTGTTGGTAGATGTAACACCGCGGGCGTTGCTGCACCGTCTGGAACGCGGAGTGATCTACCCGCAAGGCACGACGAAGGCTGAGACAGACGCGATCTTCCAGGAGCCGGTTCTCGTCGCACTGCGCGAACTGGCGATTCGGCAAACAGCGCAGGCGCTGGAAGCACGGCATAGGGGGACGATCGAGCCTTCTGATGTGCATGCACAAAAGATCCTGGTGAACATCAGCGCTGACCCTGAGACGGCCATGCTTCTGCGGCGTGCCCGGCGCGTGGCGGATCATCTTCAGGCCCTTTGCATTGCCGTGTATGTGTATTCACAACGGGAATCCGAAGCTTTGCCGGCAGAAGACCGGCCGACCATCGAGCGCCACTTGCGATTTGCCGAGAACCTTCACATTGCCACGAAGGTCATCCATGGCAAAGACCGAGCCCAGGCTTTGGTTGACTATGCGCGCAAGAATCGTGTCACCCAGATCTTCCTGAACCGCAGCGCCGATCATCGAAGGCGCTGGTTCCCCGGTCTCGATTTCACTGAGCAGGTACTGCAGCAAGCCGAGGAGATGGAGGTCACGGTCGTGGCCGCGCACAGCCGCCAGGGCCGCCGTGCTTCTCCCTATCCTGAGGATGAAGCTGGCGCCTTGATGCATAGCGGCTACGTTCGCGTTTCGCAAGACATCAGCGTAGATGAAGCCATCGCTGAGATTCGCCAGCAAGCCGGCCAGGTTGAAATGATTTACTACGCCTACGTCCTCGACGAATCACGGCATTTGCTGGGGGTAGTGTCGTTTCGGGAACTCATGTCTGCGGATCGCTCAAAACGAGTTCGCGAGGTAATGCACGGCGATTATGTTTTCGTGGGAGAAGATACGGATCAGGAGACTGTCGCGCAATTGCTGGCCAAGCGGCGCCTGCTGGCGATCCCCGTCCTCGATCAGGAAGGACACATGATGGGCGTCGTCACCAGTGCCGATGTCGCCGGAATCGTGCAGGAGGAAGCTGGAGAGGACATTGTGAAGATCGGTGGTATGGAGGCTCTCGAAGGACCATACCTGGAGGTGACGTTCGCGCAGATGGTTCGCAAGCGAGCAGGATGGCTCGCGATTCTCTTTGTGGGCGAGATGCTGACTGCAACCGCGATGGGATTCTTTTCAGCGGAAATCGAGCGCGCCGTGGTGCTCGCTTTATTCATTCCGCTCATCATCAGCAGTGGCGGCAATTCCGGGTCGCAGGCAACAACTCTGGTCATCCGAGCGATGGCGCTGGGGGAGATTCGGCTGCGCGACTGGTGGCGTGTCATTCAACGTGAGATTGCCGCCGGCCTGGCGCTCGGAACAATACTTGGCAGCATCGGCATTTCCCGAATTTTCCTCTGGCACGCGATCCGTGGGACTTATGGGCCCCACTACCTTGTGGTAGCTCTCACCATCGGATGCAGCCTGGTTGGTGTGGTCCTGTTCGGAACCACTGCCGGATCCATGTTGCCGTTCTTGCTGCGCCGAGTGGGGCTCGATCCTGCAAGCGCATCCGCCCCTTTCGTTGCAACCCTGGTCGATGTCACTGGACTCATCATTTACTTCTCGGTAGCCAGCGTTATTTTGCGGGGAATCCTGCTGTAGCAAAAGTCCCCCAACTTAGAAACACAAAGCCGGGTGCGCCAGGCTTCATTCTTGATTTTGTTCGGGTGCCGATCTTTCTGGTCTAGTTGCCATCACTACTCATTTTCTTGAGCGGGAGGAAGTCATGAAATCAGTCTCTGTGGCGGTACTGGTGGTGTGTCTGTCTTACGGATACGGTTTCACGCAAGTGCCAACCTCAAGCGCCGCACTCTCGGCTGAGCAAGAGATCCGGTCGCTGGAGGAGGCCCGAAACCAAGCCATTGTTCATGGCGACGCTTCTGCGCTGGAGCAAATGACGGCGGATGACTACACGTTTATTACCCTGCGCGGCGAGCTGCGAACAAAAGCTGAGATTGTGAAAGGCTTCCGGTCAGGATCGTTCAAGTACGATTCGCGGGAAATTTCCGATTTAAAGATCCGAGTGTATGGAAACACCGCAGTGGTCACCGGACGCTCGACTCAAAAGGGGAGAGAAAACGGAAAGGACTACAACGGCGACTATCGATTTACCAGAGTCTACGTCAAGCAGAATGGTCGCTGGGTTACTGTAGCGTTGCAAGCTACGCTCATTCAACCGTGAGGGAACATGGGAATAAACGAAACGTTTTCCTTATCTGGGAATACGTTCAGGCTGTCCCCGGTTTCCGTCCGGTAAAGACAGTATCAGAGTGGGAAATGACGGGCGTCACCCGAGCCATCCGTATTTATAGGGTGCGCCTTCATTATTACGGCCATATGCCGCGCGACTCCGTGGCTTTGGCAACGCGGTCGATGGCCAGAATATAAGCGCCGGTACGCATATCGACGCCGTACTTCTGCGCGCAAGCATGCACATCGGAGAAGGCTTTTCCCATCACCTTGTCGAGCTTACGATGCACTTCATCCACATCCCAGAAGAGCTCCTGCAGGTCTTGCACCCACTCGAAGTAAGAGACGGTCACGCCGCCGGCGTTTGCCAGAATGTCGGGGATCACGAGCACGCCTTTCTTGTGCAGGATTGCATCGGCTCCGGGAGTGGTGGGACCATTGGCGGCCTCGGCCACAATGCGGGCATTCACGCGGTGAGCATTTTCGAGCGTAATCTGGTTTTCCAGTGCGGCGGGAACCAGCACGTCGCACTCCAGTTCGAGCAGGGCCTGGCTGTCGATTGGCTTCGCTCCAGGGAATCCCATTACGGAACCCTTTTTCTCCTTGTGCGCCACGACTCTCGCGATATCCAGTCCGTTAGGATTGCGAATGCCGCCCTTGGAGTCACTCACGGCGATCACTTTCATGCCAATTTTCGCCAAGAGTTCCGCCGCGATGCTGCCGGCGTTGCCGAAACCCTGAATGGCGGCAGTGGCGCGTCTGTGGTCGATCTTTAGAACCTCGCAGGCGCTGCGCGTGGTATAAACGCAGCCCCTGGCAGTCGCCTCGTGGCGTCCCAGCGAGCCTCCGAGAAAGGTCGGTTTTCCCGTAACTACGCCGGGCACAAGATGGCCGCGTGTCATGCTGTAGGTGTCGTAAATCCAGGCCATCACCTGGGCATCGGTGTAGACGTCGGGAGCGGGAATGTCGCGGTCCGGACCGATGAAATCGGAGATCTCATAGGCAAAGCGCCGGGTCAGGCGTTCGAGTTCATTTCGGGAAAGCTGCTTGGGATCGCAGATAATCCCGCCTTTCCCTCCTCCAAACGGGATGTTCACCGTAGCGCACTTCCAGGTCATCCACGAAGCCAACGCCTGCACCTCATCGAAAGTGACATTCGGGTGGTAACGGATGCCGCCCTTGCAGGGGCCGCGAGCATTGTTGTGTTGCACGCGGAAACCCTGAAAGACTTTGACCGACCCGTTGTCCATCTTGATGGGCAAGGACACCGATAACGACCGACGCGGCGTGCGCAAAA
>Ga0126376_10001638_pt1 | contig 12207 bp, 7 predicted proteins | sample PanSoiMetPlot_15_FD_92760 | JGI IMG/M metagenome (GOLD analysis project Ga0126376, IMG submission 92760) | Tropical forest soil microbial communities from Panama - MetaG Plot_15 | ecosystem: Environmental > Terrestrial > Soil > Tropical forest > Bulk soil | place: Panama | collected 2016-02-17
CGAGCGCCGAAATGTGTTTGGCGATCGTCGCTTTGGAGCTGACACCAAAGCGGCGTGCAATCTGAGCGTAAGAAGGTTCATGACCGTGCTTTGCGAGGAAGCTCGTAATGTAGTCAAGAATTTCTTTCTGACGTTGAGTTCGGGGTAGCATCTGAGTCGCAACCTGAGGGTCGAGCCGATTCTAAACACGCCGCAGGAAATCGTCAAGCTTTCTTTAGTTTTCAGATCGCATAAAACCTGAGACTGCGTGATGAAGACTGCTCAAGGCAGTTTCATCAACGGAACCAGATGAGCGGCCCACGCCACGTTCGAGCCGGAGGTCGAGAAACGATTTGACTCCACCACCCTTGATCAGATAAATGTTTTCCCGCTTTCGACGGTAAATGGTGTAACCGTTCTTGACGCTGGCACGTCCTACGGACTTTACAGGTCACGAAAGTCGCTACCTGCAGTTTCTTAAACCACAATTAGATTGAAAGGAATTTCCCCAATGAAACAGACGTCTCGTTCTGCTCGCGACGTGGGCGGGCTTCTGGCCGCAATCTGTGCGCTCGCGATAATCGCGGTAACGCTCGGCGCTCTGGCTGTGCGCGCACAGAATCCAGCACCCGCGCAAACGCCTGAGGCGACGCAGAGCCCGGCTCCGGCCCGCAGCGCAACGCCCGTGCCCAGCCCAACACCGACGCCCATAAACTGGTCGAGTGATCCGATGCTCAAGAATTTTGTTTTCCGCGGCATCGGCCCGGCAAGTATGGGCGGACGCCTGGACGATATCGCCTGCGTCGAAAGCAACTCGTACATCTGCTACGTCGGATTTGCGACCGGCGGCGTCTGGAAGACTAGTAACAACGGCACAACGTTCACGCCGATTTTCGACACTTACTCCACAGCTTCTATTGGGGACATTGCCATCGCGCCATCAAACCCCGACATCGTTTGGGTAGGCACCGGCGAAGCCAATAATCGCCAGAGTTCAAGCTTCGGTGATGGCATCTATAAATCGACCGATGCCGGTAAGACTTTCACGAAGATGGGGCTGGCCGACTCGCAGACAATTGCCAGAATCGTGATTGATCCGAAAGATCCAAACGTGGTTTACGTCGCGGTGCTCGGTCACCTCTTTGGCCCAAATAAAGAACGCGGCCTCTACAAGACCACCGATGGCGGCAAGACCTGGACGAACGTCAAGTTTATCGACGAGGACACTGGCTTCACCGATCTGGTGATGGATGGCGCCGACAACAAGACGCTTTGGGCCGCTTCATATCAGCGTCGCCGCACATCGTGGGGCTTTAACGGTGGCGGGCCGGGGTCTGGTCTGTGGAAAACTACCGATGCGGGCAAGACCTGGACGAAGATGCAGGGCGGCGGTTTTCCGGAAGGAATACTCGGGCGCATTGGTATCGACGTTTCGCGCTCGAATCCAAATGTAATTTATGCGCAGATTGAGGTCGGGGCGAGCACGGGAACCGGCGGTGAAGAACAGACTTTCGGCGGCGGAGGAGCCGGCAGTCCTACGCCGACACCATCGCCCACAGCGACTCCAGGCGCGTCGCCGACGCCCGATCCCAAGAAGCATGGTGTCTGGCGTTCAGATGACAAAGGTAAGACCTGGCGTGTAATCGCGAGCTGCTTCAGTGCGAATAACTGCACTGAGAATAACCGTCCCATGTATTACAGCCAGATTCGCGTCGATCCTTCGAATCCGGAAAACGTATTCGTGGGCGGACTGAACTTCAGCCGCTCCGTCGACGGTGGCAAGACATTCAAATCATTGCAACCGGGAATTGCGAACAGCGATCACCATGCGATTTGGGTCGATCCTAAGAACGGCAAGCACATAATGATCGGAAATGACGGGGGTCTGGACGTTACTTACGATCAAGGCGATACGTGGGAATTCATCAACACTATTCCGGCGGCACAGTTCTACGCAGTCGCCGTCGATATGCGTAAGCCTTACTACGTCTACGGCGGCTTGCAGGACAACGGCTCGTGGGGTGGGCCAAGTCAAACGCGAAACAACGCCGGCATTACCAACTCGGATTGGTTCCGCACCGGTGGTGGTGATGGATTCTATGCCGCCGCTGACCCAAGCGACCCTTACATTATTTATTCTGAATCTCAGAATGGCGCGATGAACCGCATCGACATGCGAACCGGTCGCAGCGTGAGCATTCGACCGCGCGCAGCGCCACGCCGCGGAGGTGGTGGCGGTGGTGGCGGCGGTGGCGGTCGACGCGCCGGCGGACCCGGGGGTGCAGCGGCAGCCGCGAGCCCTGAGGCCAGCCCGTCACAAGATCCGCAAGCAGCTCTCGCGGCCTTTGCCGCCACGCAGGGTTTTGGCGGGTTTGGCGGCGGAGCTAACCTGCTTGCTTCGAACGTCGTTCCAGCTCCGGCACCAACAGACCAGTATCGTTTCTATTGGAACACGCCGATCGTTATGTCACCGCACAATCCCAGTATCCTTTATGTGGGCGGCGATCGTTTCTTCAAGTCGCTTAATCGTGGCGACACATGGACGGCATCCGCGGATTTGACGAAGCACCTTGATCGCAACACCCTTTCGATTATGGGAGTGAAAGGGAACGAACCGATGGCTTCCAAGAACGATGGCTACACCAGCTATGGCTATGTAGTCACAATCGGTGAATCGCCGATGGTGCCGGGCATTCTATGGGCCGGCACGGATGACGGCAACGTCCAGCTCAGCCGGGACGGCGGCGCGAACTGGACCAATGTTTCAAAGAACGTTCCAGTGCTCGCCGAAAAGTCCGGTGAGCTCTATCACATTACTCGAATCGAACCTTCGCGTTATGATGCAGGCACGGCTTACCTGTCTGTCGATGGCCATCGGTTCGACGATCTCAAGCCTTACTTGTACGTGACTCGCGATTACGGCGCGACGTGGACGTCGATTGCCGGCAACTTGCCTTCAATTGGCAACGTCAACGTGATACGCGAAGATCCAAAGAACAAGGATCTTCTGTATGCAGGGACAGAATTCGGCCTCTATGTTTCCATCGATGGCGGCAAGGAGTGGAAGGAGTTCATGTCCGGGCTACCCAGAGTACGGATTGACGACCTTCTGATTCATCCACGCGACAACGATCTCATTGTCGGAACCCATGGCCGCGGCATCTACATTCTTGACGACGTCGGCGCACTTCAACAATTGAGCTCTGGAAAGGTGCTCGAAAAAGAAGTTCACCTGTTTGATGTTCGTCCGGGAGTCCAGTGGTACAACGACATCCGTCTGAGCAGGTACACCGGCGGATCAAAGCTCTATCGCGGCAGCAATCCGCCTGCCGGAACCGCTATTACTTATTATCTAAAGTCCGTGCCCACGACGGACGTGAAGATCACGATTACCGATTACAGCGGCAAAGTCGTTCGGAACATTACCGGCACGAAAGATGCCGGCATCAATCGTGTTCAATGGAATCTGCGCGGTGATCCTCCGCCTCGGCCGGCGAATCTGCCTCCCGGATTTGGTGGCGGCGGAGGTGGCGGAGGCGGCGGCGGTGGTGGTGGCGGCGGCTTCGGTGGGTTCTTCAACCTCGGCACCCCGCTCGAGCCTGGAACTTACGCCGTCAAGTTGTCAGTCAACGGCAAGGATTACACGACGAAGGTTGTGGTTGAGAGCGATCCGGGAATGACTCCTTAGCTCGCTTTCATCTGCTGATTCATTTAGAGCCGCTGGTGATCCGCTTATCGGCGGCTCTACTAGTCCAGAACCCTCGCGATCACGCATTTCAAATAATGCGTCTCAGGCACACCAAACAAAACGGGATGGTCGCTCGATTGCCCGCGCTTTTCGACAATTTGTAGACGCCGACGCGCGTCGACCGCTGCTTCGGCGATGATGGCAAGAAACATGTCTTCGCTCATGTGATAGGAACATGTGCAGGTGACCAGCAGGCCGCCGGGATTCAGTAACTTCAAAGCTCGCAGATTAATTTCCTTATAACCACGCGCGCCTGATTTCACTGTCGCGCGACTTTTTGTAAAGGCGGGTGGATCCAATACGATCGTGTCGAAGCGCTCGCCGGCCGACGACATTTCGCGCAGCGCATCAAAAACATTAGCCGTCTGAAACGTGACATTGTTCACACGATTAAGCTGCACATTTTTTTCTCCGGCAACGATTGCCTCGGTCGCGATATCAATACCTAAAACGTTTTCGCAAACGCTGGAAAGATGCATGGCAAACCCGCCGTTAAAGCTGAAACAATCGAGCGCGCGCCCATGCGCCAGTCTTTTTGCCGCCAGATAGTTTTCGCGCTGATCGAGAAATGCGCCAGTCTTCTGACCACTGAGAGGCGAAACGATAAAACGGCGGCCGTGTTGATTGATTTCAATCTCAGACGGCGCGTTCCCATACACGACGCCGGTTCGCAAATCGAGCCCTTCTAATTCCGGGACCCGCGCGTCGTTCCGCTCCATGACCGAACGCGGTTGGAATAGTTCAACTAATAGTTCGACGAATTCACTCTGTAATACGTCGGTTGCCTGTGACAGCGTCTGCAAAACGTAGTGACCGTCATAGACATCCACAATTAGCGACGGCAGCAAATCGCCCTCCGAGTAAATCAGACGATAAGCATTACTCTCGCGCGCGATGGCTGCGCGCCGGTCGCTGCAAGCTCGAAAGCGGGCGCACCACCAGTCACGATTGATTGCTTCATCGCGCGTGGTAAGAAATCGTAAAGCGATTTCGGACAGGCTGCTGAAAAGAGCCTGGCCAACAAAGTTGCCGGCTTCATCGATGGCCGTCACAATCGATCCGGCTTCGGCGCCGGAACTATTGCGGACATCGCTGCGATAGACCCATAAGTGGCCTTTGCGGATTCGCTTCGCGCCGCGCGTCGAGATAACGACCGTAGCCATGTAAATGACGTTAACATAAATTCTGCGGGCATTCTGAGGTGGGATGTTAGTCCGCTCACACAAAAAGGCCGCCATCGGGATATTCCGAGGCGGCCTTTCGCAAAATCGAGTTGAAACTAACTTTATTGAAACACAAAGACATCGTCGCCGACAGGTTGGTTTAGCTTTACGTCTTTGACCTTGTACTCAGCAAAGAAAGCGCCCTGTGGCATCTCCAGGCGTTGGGTAAAGCTCATCGGAATTAGCACGCCTTCAACCTCCGCGAACTTTGAATAGGAGGTACCGAAGTTATAGCCGTTGTATGGAGTCAGGCACTCGGTAATGCGACCCGTCGCCGGATCCATGTAGAAGTCGCTCGTGTTGCCTTCGGCATCGACGATGCGAAAACCGCGAAGCTTCTTCTTATCGGCCAAAGCTGAAACGGTATAACCGGGCTGATCGTATTTCGCCAGCACCGGCAACCCGAATTTACTCGCCGGCGGTATGGAAACGTTGGGCATCGAGCTGTAAGACTGCTGGCCATCGAATACTTGCTTGAACTTGAACACGGGACTTGCATCGATGTCGATCCGCACCTTTTCGCCGGCTGTGACCATGACAAATCTGCCCGGGAGCGACTGCGAACTGTTCGGCGCGTACAGGTTGGCGGATCCTTGAAGAATCATGCTCTTAAGATTCTTAAATTTGTCACCGCCCTGCGCAGCCAGCGCCGCAGCTGCAAGTTCAGTCGGAGTGCTGTTCGCAGATATTGCCGGAGTTGCGGGAGCGGATTTTGCCACTGCCGGCGCGCCGTTCGACTTACCGGGATCGACGCTTTGAGCAAATGCGGTTGAACACAGAGTTAGAAAAACAACGAGGGAAACAGCGGCCGGAGCGTATCGCTTCATGTTGGGGTCCTTCCGATTACAGAAATGAAAGGGGAGACGACCTAATCGATCGCCATCTTAAAGACGAACGGAGAGCGGCAAATGTTAACTGCTTACCGCTCTCGTTCTTCTGTAACCTATACGCTCCGAACCGTGGGAGGTTCTTAGAAACTGAATCTAAGATTCAGGTAAACAACTCGATTTCCAGCGTTGCCGCCACCACCACCGCCGCCAAAACCGCCGAAACTACCTGCCAAACCAAGTGACTGACCGAAGTTTGGAGAAAAAAGATTACCCTCCGGTCGACCTAAGTTGACGTGGTTGAAGATGTTCTGGAAGCTTACTGACGCAGTCAGACTGTATTTCGACGGACCGGGCTGACCACCGCCTCCTCCCATCATCATTCCAGGACCGCCTCCGCCACTGGGGCCGCCGCCTGGGCCACCCGGTCCCTTCTGACCGCCCCCGCCAGCCATGCCGCCGCCAATCATCGGACCGCCTCGACCGCCTCCCGGTCTGCCGGTCTCGCCCGCTTTGGGGGTTTCACCGGCCTTTGCCGTCTCTCCGGTTTTTTGTTGACCACCACTTCCAGAATTGGCAGCTCGACTACGATTTGCCTCACCGCCGAAACCAAAGGTGCGGCTAATGCGCAGATTCACCGTCACCTGACCCGGGCTATTCCCGAAATTTCTGGGGATTATGTCGTTGCTGGTGTTGCCATTGAGATCGAAGTGATTACAACGAGTTGGATTAACAGCGCAGTATGCGCTGAGCGCAGCAAAGGTCGGACGCTCATTAGCAATTCGATCAAGGTTAATGTCACGGCCGGTGATGATGTTGAACGGAGGCCCCGTATTCGCCGTGATGAAGGGACTGAAGACCAGCTTCCACCATGGTGAATTGATCGTGCCAAACAGTGAGAAGCGATGTCGGACGTCGAATGAAGCACGTCCGAACTCACCCGTAAAGTCATATGAGTTCACTGGAAAACTATTGGAACCCTGGCCATCCGCGTCGTTGGAGGTCTTGCTGAGCGTGTAATTGCCCGAAAGTGAAATTCTCGGATTAAGCCGGCTGTTGAATCCCAGGCTAAAGTTACGCTGATGATACGTAGCGCTTGATTCATACTGATAGATGTCGCCTAACAAACAAGGGCCAGTACCGGTGAAGTACAAAGCACACATCTCAGGTGGGTTCGGGCGAATGCCGTTCGGTGTCACCCCTTCGATAATCGTCCCGGGTAAGGGAGCGTTGATGTCGCGCGTCCGGATGACATGTTGGATGCGTATGGTGTAGAAAGCCGCGTACCCGGTTATGTGTCTGGGCAATTGTCTTTCAACCTGAACACCGCCGAGATAAACCGTCGGGGCCTGAAGGTTTGACGCCACGTGCCAAATCGTCTGTTGCGTCGGCGGAATTATCGCCAACTGCGCGGGCGTCGGAACGCTGGGAAACAGATTCAGCAGGTTATAAACAGGTCGCGCCAGCGGCGCATCGAGATCACTCTGTAAAGGCGCCCTGGTAGTGAGAAACGGCTCCGTCAGTTGATACTGAATCTGGTTGCTGCCGTTGAACCGATTGGCAGTCAAAGTCTGGCCCTCACCAAATCGATTGTAGAAAATGCCGCCACCTCCGCGGATCACCATCTTCGGCGGCTTGGTGGAGTTGGCTGCGCCTGGTGACCAGGCAAACCCAATTCGCGGGGCGAAATTGAACTTGCTGTGGATATTCGTCTGGTTTTCGTAACGAAGTCCGTAACTCAGCATGAGATTAGGCCGAATGCGCCAATCGTCCTGGCCGTAGAATCCCACGTCGGTTTGCGACACGTCCGCAGCCGGACTTCCCGTATTTATGCTGAATGCAGACGAGCCGCCACCGAGCTTGCGAATACAGTCGGCTGTGCTGCCGGCTCCGCAGAAAGCCGCTTGCTGCGCGGTCAGACCGTTAGCCATGATTAGCGCGGTGCGCCGGTAACGCTCGATGCTGCTGACTGGAATATTGCTGCCGGAGATGGGATTGTTGCTGCTATCGAACGCCGGACCGAAACCTCCCGTAAACGACCAGCCCCCACCGAAGTTATTCGGGTTGATGTCATCGATTGTGACGCCGCGAAGACGGCCCCCAAATTTGAAAGTGTGCGTACCTTTTTGAATCTGAGTGAAGTTGTTCAACTCCCAACGAGTGTTGGTATTCATCTGATGCCCGACCTGCGAGCACAAGGTACCGGGAACCGCGCAACCACCGAAAGCTCCGCTCACGCTAACTACGGGGAAGGTATTATCACCAAGAGCTTCAAACCGGTTTCGTGAATACTGGAAGCGAGTTTCATTGATCGTAAAAGCGTTGATAACTGCGGTTTCCGTGATCTGAAGGTTGTGGTTCGTTGATTCGTTGTCATAAGCCCGTGCAGGCAGGTTGAATCCGCCTACCCCATTGTTTTCACTTTTTGATTTGAAGAAGTTATAGCGAACCACCAGCGTATTGTGCGAGTTGATTGCGTAGTCGAGGCGGGGTCCGATACCGGTGTTCCGGCGCGGCGTTAAAAAGCCCTGCCCGACCTGGACGATATCGAAATTCGGATCGATGATCGTGGCGCGGACCAGTTCATTTTCGTCACGTTCGTTATGATTCATCTCCAGAAAGAACGAGGCCTTTCTTTTGACGATCGGGCCGCTAATACTTCCATTCAGCTGCCGGATTTGATAAGGCGTGCGCTTGCTGGAGCTAATCGCAAACGGATTTCGAGAGTTCAGGCTCTCGTCGTTGAAGTTGAACGACACACTGCCGCGGAATTTATCGGTTCCCGGCCGGGTCAGAATATCGATGCGCGCAGAAGGCTGATCATTCTCCGGAGCAAAGGGGTTCTGATTGATGCGAATCTCGCGAATTGCCTCTTTCGATGGCAGGGTGCCCGTAAAGCCATCCACAAAGATCTGCCCGCCGTTTGGACCAATCGAAGGCCCCGCCAATGCTTGCAAAGCCGCCGCTAATTCGTCTGGATCGTCAGGAAGAGAGTCAAGATCCTTACCGGAAATCACCTGCGCATTCGCATTGCTGTTGGGGTCTGTCGTCAACGGCGTGTTGGCGTCAACCTTCACCTGTGTCTCAATGGTCGCAATCTTCAGGGTAATGTTGAGCGGTTCACGGCGCGCCGCACCGAGATCAACTTCCACATCTTCTGAAGTGGCAAAGCCGGTGGCGGCTGCGTGAATCGTGTACTTGCCTGGCGCCAATCCGGTGAATGAATAGGCGCCTTCGGCGTTAGTCGTGGCAGTCTTCGGTGTTGAACCGGCTGCCGTCAACGTAACAGTCGCGCCCACAATCGCCGCGCCAAATTCATCGCTGATTACGCCGCGCAGGCTCGTGCGACCCTGGGCCATAACGTTTGTCGCCACTGCCAGCGCAAGGAATGCAGCAGCTATCATCGGGAAGATTTTTCGAATAGTCATCATTAACTCTCTTGATTAGAAAGATAACCGAGGCGATTCAAACGGCAGTTTGACGAGACGCGGTTAATCTCTGAAATCTGTAATGCAAATCAGAGGGGATTACGGCACGCCGATACCACCGAACATGCCGCCAAAACTTCCATTAAGGTCGACGCCCTGAGGGCGACCTCCGCCCTGCTGTTGGCGCGCGGCCATCATTTGCAGCAGCGGCTGGACGCCGCTTACGAGTGAAATTGCTGTTAATTGAGTTGGATCGGCGCCCGGCAGACTGGAAAGCAGAATCACATCGCCGACCTTGAGTTCATTGATCGAAATGATCGGCAGGCGCTCGAGCATGTCGGCCATATTTCCGCCGCCGCCCGGACGCGTGCCCATGCCTTGTGGACCGCCGGGGCCCGCTCCCTGGGGCTTCTGCCCTTGAGCAACCTGAGCCTGTCCCTGTTGTGCTTGTCCTTGCGGGCGGGCTTGACCCGCGCCTCCACCGCCGGGGCCTCCCGGGCCACCCATCCCGCCGAACATCATTGCGCCACCTTCAGGAAAACGACGGATGACCGACTCAGGTCTGATATTGATTGTCAGAGGCTTCTTGGTCTGAAGGTCGGTGATCTTGATTTGGTTAGCCGCCGCGTCGAGCGCAGTAACGGTTCCACCGGCAACCTTAAAAGTACCAAACACGACTTCTTCCGCAGCCAGGTGCGTTCCATCAGCAGATTTGTCGCCCAGCGCGCGGAGCTGATCGCCCACCTTAACTTCTTCAAGTTTGCTCGGCTTAGCTTCGCTGTATTTCGGAATAGTGTCCGGTGGATAACGCCGCATCAATACCTTCTCATTAACGGGTATGATCACGTTTTGGGCCGCGCCCATCATCGAGCGGCTGCTGACTGTTATCTCCTGTGTAGAGGGATTTACTGAAGCGACAATCCCGCTCACGCCGCGTCGGCGCCATTCGGCTCGCTCCTGCTCCTGCTTCTTCGCCAGATCGGCTTTCGACATGACTACGAGCTGCGCAGCCGGTGTTGTCTTTTGATCTGTATTCGGCCTCCAGCGGGCCCAAATACGATCGCCCGGGCCAACGTCTGCCAGCGTGATGTCCGTTGCTCCGGCCAAACTTTTTGCGCCCGGCGCCATACGTTTGCACTGAGTCTTATCGTTGATTCCCACGGTCGCAATCACGCCATTATCCGCGCGGACCATAATTTGATTGCTCGCCACGTCGATAGCTTTGACTTCGCCGATAACGCCGCTGACTTGAGTTGCCGGACTGGGGGTGGGGGTTTGCGCAAAGGCGGTGGAAACCACGCTCAGCAAAAGGCTTACGATTAGAAATAGTTTTGACAGTTTGTGCACAGTCATATCCGAGAGAGACTTCAAGATATTCATTATTAACGCCTCAGTGAGCGGTTTGGTTGCAAGAACCTTGAGTTAATTCGAAAACTACGGTGTCAGATTGGATTTGATTACGAAAATATGGATAACAATCAGCGTTTCTTTTGCTCACCTTCACGCTGGGCGTCTTGTTGCGCGACGATGGCGTCGAACTTTTGCTGTTGTTCCGGGGACAATAAAGCGCGGATCTTTGCACGGGCTTTCATTCGAGGCTCTTCGAAGCGCGGCCGCAGTTCGCCGCGAAGCGCGCGGTACTCGTTACGGGCGTCGTCGAGGATGGCGCTAACCGCCTTCGTTTGATCATCGGTCAGATTCAACTCTTTCCGCATCTTTTCAAAACGTTGCTGCGGATTTCTCTCAGATCGATCACTACCCGATCGTGATATATACAATCCCGTTAACGCTCCACCCGTGATCGAGCCAAGCACAAACACAACTACCAGCACCAACCAGACTTTCAATCTTGTATGACCGGGGAACGTCATTTTCCTTTCACCTCGTAATTACGATCCACGACGATGTTGAATATTTCGTCCCGCGAAAGGCCGTTTCTGCTGGTGAGCACAGCTTGTTCGACCCCCGGGTCCGGCATTCCGAAAAGAGCCTCTTCATCGCTCTGAATCGAGGTTCCGGTAAGAGCCGGACCTGCCGGCCAAACCGTCAGGACGGCTGCAAGTGTCGCTACCAGAGCCATCGCCGGAATCGCTCGCCGCGCCACGAAAATCATCGATAACCAGCCACCCGCTTCTTCCTCCTGGCGCTTTTTGTTGACGATCGCGGAGCGGATGCGAGTGAACAAGAAAGGAGACGAGGCCGCAGCTTCCATGGATTCTTCCTCAGCCACCGCAGATCGCAAAATGACCTTTCCTAAGCGATCCAGTTCTTCGTTCTTTGGGCTCTTAATCTTGAACATCTCCGGCTCTCCGTTCGGGGTATTATGCCGTTCCCACCTTCAAAAGACGGTAAATTATACGTGAAAGTTACAAGAATTCATCTACGTTTAACTAGCAGAACGATGTCACCGCTGAAAAGTCGTACCCACAATATGCGGTTCCTTACCAGCTGGATCCTCATGCCACGCCGGCTACAAATAACGCTGCAGCACCCGACGCAAGTGCGCCCGGGCACGATGCGCGCGAACCTTTACTTTGGATATCGACCAGTTGGTGACTTCTGCAATTTCCGCCACTGAGAACCCTTCGACGTCGAGCAGGGTCAGCACTAAACGATCCTCAGCGCTCAGACGTGATAACAGCTTCATTGCCAGGTCGCGCGAAATCAGCTTGGTTTCTACATCGGCTGGATGCGCGCGAAGCCAAGCCGCAAACTCGCGTATTCCCGATTCTTCCAGCTCATCAAATCCCTGTTCCGGCCGGCGGCGAGCTCGCCGCAAATGATCGTAACAACAATTGACCGTTATTTGCGCCAGCCATGCTTTGAAGGAAGCCGCGTGAGTACCATGATAGGTGTTCAACGCAAAGTAAGCTTTAGTGAAGCTGTCCTGAATTATCTCCTCGATCTGTTCGCGCTGCGCGAAAAAGCGGCTGGCAATGCGCGCGACCTGGCGACGGTGCCTCTCGAACAAGTGCTCGAAGGCAATTTCATCACCGGCGGCG
>Ga0126376_10001639_pt1 | contig 12204 bp, 18 predicted proteins | sample PanSoiMetPlot_15_FD_92760 | JGI IMG/M metagenome (GOLD analysis project Ga0126376, IMG submission 92760) | Tropical forest soil microbial communities from Panama - MetaG Plot_15 | ecosystem: Environmental > Terrestrial > Soil > Tropical forest > Bulk soil | place: Panama | collected 2016-02-17
CACCTACATCGGCCGCCATCGGTTCAACACCAAGCTCTGGAAGACGCGCGAGCGCAAGCCCGAGGCCGAGGTGGTCGAAATGGCTGTTCCGCCGATCATCGAGGCGGCCGAGTTCGAGGCCGTGCAGACGCTGCTCAAGACTCGCAGCCCTGCGCTGACCGCGCCGCGCATCGTCAGCGGTCCGACCCTCCTCACGGGCATCTGCTTTTGCGCCGGCTGCGGCATGGCGATGACGCTGCGGACCGGGAAGGGAGGGCGCTACCGGTACTACACGTGCTCGACCAAAGCCCGTCAGGGTGAGACCGGCTGCGCGGGCCGCACAGTGCCAATGCACAGGCTGGACACGCTGGTCGCCGACCACATCGAGCGCCGGCTGCTGCAGCCCGCCCGGCTCGCCCAAATCTTGTCATCAGTGCTCGACCGCCGCAAAGAACGCGCCGAGCGCCGAACGGCGCATATCGCCGAATTGCGCAAGCGGGCGGCCGCCGCAGACGCCAAGCTCAAGCGGCTGTACGACGCCATCGAGAACGGCATCGCCGATGTCTCCGATCAGATGCTCAAGGAACGCGTGACCGAGCTCAAGGTCATCCGCGATCAGGCCCGTGCTGACGCAGAGCGGGCCGAGGGTGCGCTCGATCGGCTCGGGCCGAGCATCACGCCCCAGGCTCTCAAAACGTTCGCAAGGCAGGCCCGCAAGGGCCTGCGGACCGAGGGCGGCGGCTACCGTCGCGACCACCTCCGCGCGCTCGCCCAACGCGTCGAGGTCGACGCGAAAGAAGTTCGCATCATGGGGTCGAAAAGCGCTGCTGCGCACGCTTGTCGCCGGATCGAGCGCAAAAACGGCAGGTTTTGCAGTGCCCAGTTTTGTACCGAAGTGGCGACCCCGCCAGGATTCGAACCTGGGACCTTCAGCTTAGAAGATAGAGTTCGAGGGGCAGTTATCCACAACGCAGGGCGCCGGGAAGCCGCCAGAAAGACGCCACAAGCTTGTAAAGCGAGGGCAAATCACTTCATACCTTCAGTCAGACGGCGCCATTGATACGCCGAGAAGACGCCACCGCGATCTTCCCGTGGGCTTCCCAGAGGTGATTCATGAAGCTGACTGACAGGGCCATCACCGCCCCGGTCCCGGCCGGCAAGGCGGATCATATTGCCTTCGACTCCCGCGTGCCTGGGTTCGGCCTTCGATCGAGAGGCGACGCACGCACCTGGATCTTTCAGTACAAGATCGCCGGCCACACGCGCCGCATGGTGATTGGCAAGGCGACCGCGATCAAAGCCGAGAAGGCGCTCGGGATCGCCCGCGGGCTCTATCAGCGGGTGATGGACGGCGGCGACCCAAAGAACGAGCGCGAGATCCGCAGGGCGGAAGCGGCCAACACACTTGGCCCGCTGGTCGAACGCTATCTGGAGACCAAGAAGGGCGATCTCCGGCCCCGCAGCCTCGCCGAGGTCAAGCGCCATCTCGAGGAGCACGCCAAGCCGCTGCACAAGCTGCCGGTCAATTCGATCACTCAAGCCGTCGCCGCCGACCGTCTGAATGACGTCGCCAAGGATAGCGGTGTCGTGGCGGCGAACCGCATGCGCTCTTCGCTGTCGGCAATGTTCGTGTGGGCGATGAAGCAAGGATATGCCGAGCGCAATCCAGTCATCGGCACGACGACGAGGAAGGAAAAGTCCAGAGAACGTGTTCTCAACGACGCTGAGTTGAAAGCAATTTGGAATGGCCTCGACGGCGATCAGTACGGTGCGATCATCAAGCTGCTGATACTCACCGGCCAGCGCGCGAATGAGATCGCCGGGCTGCGCTGTTCCGAGATCGACTTCGAACGCAACCTGATCACGCTGGCGGCCGAGCGCACCAAGAATGCGCGCGTGCATCAACTGCCGATGTCGGCTGAGGTGCGCGAGATCCTTGAGGCAAGAGCGAAGCAGCAAGCACAAGAGAACGAGAAGAAAGACGAGAACGACCGCGACCTCGTTTTCGGTTACCGCGAAGGGCCATTTTCCGGGTGGAGCAAAGCGAAAGCCGCGCTCGACGAGCGGTTGGGAAAAGCGCTCGCCAAACCGCTAGCGCATTGGGTCCCACATGACCTTCGCCGCACCGTCGCAACACGGATGGCCGACCTCGGGGTGCAGCCTCACGTGATCGAGGCAGTGCTAAACCACGTTTCGGGCCACAAGGCCGGCGTCGCCGGCATCTACAACAGATCGCTCTACTCCGCCGAGAAAGCCGCAGCCCTCGCCCTGTGGGCTGATCACGTAATGGCGGTGATCGAGGGCCGAAAGTCCAAGGTGGTGCCGCTGCAGCGAACAGGAGGCTAACAGCCATGGGTGAGCAGTGGCTGTCTTTCGTCAATGCTGCCTCGCTGATCGCTCGGCGCTCAGGCGTCAAATTTGGAGAGGCTGAAACACTGCTGCGTGGTTTGATCGCAGACGGTCGTATCAGTACGGAGCCCAACTCGGAATTTAAGAAGAGCCTTGAGGAACGCTACGCGATCGAGCGCGCCGCAAAACCAGAATCTGCGTTTGATGTCTTGGGCGATGCCGCCGCGCGGAACCACATGGACATGGCTGTCGCCGACAATCCCCTCGTCAGTCAAAGTGAGCTCATTGAGTTGATGAATGCGGCAGATCAAGCGAGCCAAGTGTCAGAGCCGTCGCTCGATGAGTCGCCGCCCGGCCAACAGGCGGCAAGTTCGCAAGTCATTCCCTTGGCTCCAAGGCGACGCAACAAGCGGGACCGCGCGCGGCAAGCCATCACGGCCTTATGGCCAGAAGGCGTCCCTGACCAGAGCGTGTTGGCGAACGACACACTGTGCCGAAGGGTCACCGAGTGGCTGGAGAAGGATTGTACGGAGAGGAATATCCCCGCAGTCGATATCAGCGATGACACCATCCTCCGGGCGGCCGGTCGAATGAAATAAGCCCGCCGCATCGGCCGCAACAGCCGCATCGGCCGCAATGCGCGCAACGCTCCTGATGCGGCGTGCAACTTTCGCCCTGCTGCCGCACCTCTCGCTCAAATGGCGCTGATCTGACGCGCCACGGAACGCGAGAGGTTCTTCGATGTCCGATCCCCTTGACCTTGTCCGCGTGGTCGACGAGCCGACCGCGATCATGCTTGTCGGTGTCTCGCCGCGCACCTGGGACCGGCTGCGGGCGAAGGGCGACGTCCCCCCGATCACCAAGCTCGGCGACCGCCGCATCGGCTATCGGCTGGTGGACTTGAAGGCCTGGCTCGACGCTCGCCGCGTCACCGTTGCCGGCGAGCCGATCGCCGCTGCCTGAAGCACGAAACCCGCCGCACGGGGCGACGGGCTTCGGAAAGGTATGCAGGACGATCTCGACACCCGCCCTGTAAGCCAGCGCCGAAATCCCGTCAAGCCATGCGGCCTCGACCGAGGACCGCACATGACTACGACCGAAGCGCCACCGGCTGAAACCGAGCCGATCGAGATCGCGAAGTTCTGGAAGAACCGCAAGGGCGATGCAGTTGTCGTCCGGCTCACCAGCTACAACGGATTCGACCTCGTCGACATCCGCACGCACTTCACGGACAAGGCCGACGGCAAGCTGAAACCCGGCAAGGGCTTCACGTGCAACGTCCGGCTCCTGCCCGAACTGAGCGCCGCGCTCGACAGAGCCACGACGCGCGCGCGGGATCTTGGCTTGCTCAGGGATGAGAAGCCATGACGCGCGAGCGGCTTCCCAATCGGCGCGGCAGCGAGACCTTCGACCTCGAATGCGAAGGCCTGCCCTACGTCGCCACGGTGTCGCGCTTCGACGACGGTCGGCTGGGCGAAATCTTCGTCACCAACAACAAGGCCGGCAGCGCGGCGGACACGGCGGCAAGAGACGCAGCGATCACATGCAGCCTCGCCCTACAACACGGCGCGGACCTCGACACATTGCGCAGGGCACTCTGCCGCGACAGGACCGGCAGGGCGAACAGCCCGCTGGGCATCGCGCTCGACAGGATCGCGGAGGGCGGGCCGTGAAAGAACCCACGCCGCGCCATCAGGCTCTTGTCGACGCCTGGCGTGACGTTGCGACGGCAGGCGACGTCGACGACAAGCGTGAAGCCTATCAGGCGGCCATGCTCGCGATCTTTCGGCCTGGTGGCCCGGTCGACGAGGGCGAGATCGACAAGGCAGAGGCCACCGACGAGGCTGTTGAGCTCGGCGAGGCACACGACGGCCTATTCCGCGATCGCGAGGAATTGGAACACCTCATCCGGCAAGCGTCTCTGGGATGGCGCGCGCTCGCACCTTGCCGGCCGCGTGAGCCAGGCGAGTGGGCGCCGAACTCGCTATGGAATCCCGCTAACATCAAAGTAGCTGCGCCGGCCATCAGGGCAACACCGTATCAGTGGCGGGAGCTGCAGGAGATCCGGCGCCGCGCGTGGCTGTACGGGCGCCATTACATCCGCGGTTTTCTGTCGACGACGATCGGCCGGCCGGGCCTCGGCAAAACCGACCTTGCGATCGTGGAGTCGATCGACATGGCGGCCGCTCGCAAGATTCTCGACCACCAGGACCGCGACCCGTTGCGGGTTTGGTACCTCGGCGAGGATCCCAGGGAGGAGCTCGAGCGGCGCGTCGCAACGGCGTGCGCGGTGCACGTGATTGGGGGCGACGACCTCGGCGGCCGGCTGTTCGTCGACTCGGTGCAGGACCTGCCAGCGCTGCACATTGCTGAGCAGGGATCAAAAGGCGCGATCGTCAATGACGCCGCGGTGGCGCAGCTCGGCGACGAAATGCTGGCGCGCAAAATCGACGTGCTGATCCTCGATCCGCTGATCGAATTCCACAAGGTGCCGGAAGGCGACCCACCGGCAATGTCCGTTGTCATGGGTGCTCTACGCGGGCTTGCCAGGCGCACCAATGCAGCAATCGATCTGCCACACCACACGCGCAAGCCCCCGCCCGGCATCGCATCAGTGGCCACGGTAGACGACGGGCGAGGTGCTTCCTCGATCGTCGGCGCCGTGCGGTCGGCGCGGGTGCTCAACGCCATGTCGCAGCAGGAGGCCGAGCGCGCCGGCATCGCGGAGGGCGACCGCTGGCGATACCTGCGCATCGACGATGGCAAGGCCAACATGAAGCCGCCCGAGGGCGCCAGGTGGCTGCAGCACGTGTCGGAAATGCTCCCCTGCGGCGAGTCTGTGGGCGTGATCGCGCCCTGGAAATTCCCCGACGCGTTCGCCGGTTTCAGCGCAAACGACCTTCCGCGCATCCGGGAACTGGCGCGGACTGGAGCACACCGGAGCGATACACGCTCGCCTCAATGGTTTGGCCATCCCGTTGCCGACATGCTCGGCCTCGACCTGGACGACACGCCGACCCGCGCTCGCATCAAGCAGATGATCAAGACGTGGTTGAAAACCAGGGTGTTGAGCATTGAGACCCGCCCCGACGAGCAACGCCGACCGCGGCAGTACATCGTGCCAGGCCCGTTCGACGCCACTCCAGAGGACACGGATTGATCCATGCTCCAGTCGCAACCAACAACTGGAACAAACTGGAGCACCAGTGGCGCAGAGGCCGTCGGCTTGCTCCAGTGCTCCAGTTGCTCCGGTCTCTTTAAGACCGGACAACTGGAGTGGAGCAGAGCGGCCAGGGAAACTCGTCTGCCCCACCGCATGTCAACCTTGACCGCGTCGCCGCGACGCTCGGCCTCGAGCCTGGCCGCATCTTGGACCGTCAGTCTGTCAGACTGTGAGCATCCCGGCCGATGGCCATTGTTCTGCAACGATAATTTGCCTTTGCCAGCTTCCCTCGTCCGCGGTGGGAATGGCATGGGAAGACAGACCTCGGCGCGCGGGCTCGATGCTGGGCGCGATCCCGATCGAGGCCTACCCCGCTTTTCGGGCCCGAGTGGGGGTGGGGGGAAGACAGCGGCTGCGTGCCCATTGCGACGTTCTCCTCCCCATTCGCGCCGCGTCTCGAAATGTCTGGAGGCTTCTTGATGCCTTGGTCCCGCAAAAATGGACTCGTGGCGGGCCAGAAACGGCCGCTGGTGAGTCGGCGCGATCCGGAGCCTGAGTGGGGCCCCGCGATGCGCGCGCTCCCTGAGCGTTGGCGCATGGCCGTCGAGAACCTCCTCTACATCACCGAGGGCAACCAGACGGAGGCGCTGCGGCTCGCCGGCTATCAGGGCACGGCGAGGTCGAAGACGGAGATGGCGTCGCGCATCTTCCGGGACGACCGGGTGAGGGCGGCGCTGCGGGAGGAATACAGCCGCGGCTTGGACGTGATCGCGCCGGAGGCGCGGGCGGTGGTTCGGGGGATCATGCTCAACACGGGGGAGAAGGCGGCCGATCGATTGCGGGCCGCGGGCATGATCATGGATAGGGCTGACCCCGTCATCACGAAGCATCGGATCGAGGTTGAGCACCACCTGACGGACGACCAGCGGGACATCCAGCACTGGCGTGCGCTCACGCGGCTGGGCGCGCCCCCGGAGGCATTTCTGCAGCGGTTTGGGCCGAACGGCATGGCGCGGGTTGAGGCGCTGGTGCTCGCCGAGGAGGCGCGCCGGCGCGAACTGGAATCACCAACCATCGAGGTCGACGACTATGAAGTTTCAAATGATGGATGACCCCAAGGACATGGAGCTCGGCCGGATGGCTGCGGAGATCGACGCTGCCGGCGCTGAGCGGCGGCGCTATCGCGCAATCGACTGGTGGCGGCCGTATCCGAAACAGGCGCAGTTCTTCGAGACCGGACAGCGCTTCCGGGAGCGCGGGCTGTTCGCCGGCACGCAGCTCGGCAAGACCGAGAGCGCTGCGTTCGAGATCGCGTGTCACCTGTTGGGCACCTACCCGCCGGACTGGCCGGGCCGGAAGTGGGATCGCCCGGTGCGGGTCTGGGCAGTCGGCGAGAACATGAAAATGACCCGCGACATTCAGCAACGGAAGTTGTGCGGCGAGCCGGGCAACGTCGAGTCGTTCGGGTCGGGCATGATCCCCAAGAGCGCATTCGTCGGGGATCCGGTTCTGGCCCGCGGCGAGGCCAATGCCTACGACACGATCCAGGTCCGCCACCGCTCCGGCGGGATCTCGGTGCTGCGCTTCCGCACGTATCAGGCGGGCCAGCAGGCGCTGCAGGGCGAGACGCTCGACCTCGTGTGGTGCGACGAGGAACCGAGCGACTACGCGGTTTACGCTGAGCTGCTCGCGCGCACCACCGCGACCGGCGGCATGCTGATGATCACGTTCACGCCGCTGAAGGGCATGAGCGAGATTTCGGCGCGCTACCGCAATGAGTTCTCGCCCGACCGCACGTTCGTGCAGTTTGGCATCGACGACGTCCCGACGGACGGCCACATCAAGCCCGACGATCGCGCCCGCATCGTCGCCGGCTATCCCCCGCATGAGCGCGATGCGCGCGCCCGCGGCGAGCCGATGCTGGGCTCGGGCAAAATCTACCAGACGCCGGAGAGCCAGATCATCGAGGACGCCGATTACAACAAGTTCCCCACCTACTGGCGCTGGGGCGCCGGCATGGACATCGGCATCGACCATCCATGGGCCTATGTCGTGATGGCCTGGGATATCGACCAGGACGTCATCCATCTCGTCGGCGAGCTGCGCGTCAGCGACGCGACGCCTGGCCAGCACTTCGCGCTGATTCGCCAGCTCGAGATGCGCATGTTCGGGCGGCCGATGCATTTCCCGACGGCCTGGCCGGCCGATGCCGGCACGCGCGACAAGGGCAGCGGCGAGCCGATCAAGAACCTCTACAAGAACTACGGGCTGCGGATGATGAACGAGCCGGCCACACACGCGAACCTCAAGGGCGTGGCGGCCAATTCGCTCGAGGGCGGGATCAGCGAGATCGACCTGCGCGAGCAGCACGGGAAATGGAAAGTGTCGCGCTCGTGTGTCTGCTATCTTGAAGAACGGCGGCTCTACCACCGCAAGGATGGCGAGGTGGTGAAGCTGCGCGACGACGTCCTGAGCGCCGGCCGCTACGGCATGATGATGCGCCGGTTCTTCAAGCCCTTCACCGAATGCGACTCCTGGCACACCGGCGCCGGCTGGCCCGGCGCGCCCGGCCGGCGAGGCAACAATGAAGCTGAGACGGCCCGCGGCGTCGACTTCGACGTGTTCCGATGACCGAGCGGCTGATCAGGACGGCAGCGGACATGATCGCGCTGTTCGGCGAGCGCGCGAAGCAGCTTGGCTTGACGCACCTGGAGGTCGACGCGCGCGCCGGCCTGAGCGATGGGCATTTCAGCAAGCTCTTGTGCGGGCTGAGGACGCCGTCGCTCCAGACGATCGAGCGGCTGTGTGGGGCACTCGATCTCGCATTTGTGCCGATTGTGAGCGCTGACGGACGTTCGTCCGTTGATGAAGCTTCGCGGTTAATGCATGTTGATACGCGTTGATTTGTTCGAATGCGTTTCGGTCCCCGCAAGGACACGGCCGAGTTTTCGGATGGTAGCGGCCCCCCGCCAGGATACGCCGCGCAGAGTGTCTCACTGACATCGCTGTCCCCCGCGTGGTGCGGTCACGGACAACATGGGAGCGGCATGACGATCGCGGCGAGAGCCGCGCGACGTAACGGCCCTCTGCACCATGAAAGGTGATCGGAATGCGAAAGAAGCCCACAAAGCGCAGCCTGGTCGTTCGGATCGATGACGATCTGCGCAAAAAACTCGACGCCGCAGCCTTCAAGGGGGGCGAGCGGCCCGTCGGCAGTCTCGTGCGTGAAATCTTGACGTCGTGGGCAAACCGAGCGGCCGACCCCGGCCACATCGCCGCATAAGGAGGGCACCCCATGGCAGCAGACGAACTCGACGGGCTGAGCTTGGCCTCATGTTGCACCGCGTGCGGCCCGGCCGGATGCGTCATCACCGGCGACATTTGTGCGCATCCTGCACGCAGTGGCGGGCTCCAAAGCACGCATCAAATGCGGCCGGACGTGCTCGCGCGCTTCAGCCGCGCCAAGGTCATCATCGAGCATGAGCGCGTTGAGCGCGACGCGGCCAGGCGACCCGGCCTGACCGGCAGCCCCTTCGTGATCGGATAGCGCCATGCCCGTCGCGCTGTCTTCTCCCGCACAACAACTCGGCCTCGGGACCGAGCCGGCGGACGATGATGAAGAGCGTCGTCGCCGCGAGCGAGAATCGATGGTGAGCAAGTTCTTGGGACCGGGCGCCAGTCCGATGGCGAAGCAGCTCGGCCTCATGTCGGGCGCGGGGGCGCTGAGCGCGATCGGCACCGGCCTCGGCCGGGGTTACTAGGAGAAAGACATGACTGATCAGGTAATCACCTCCGCCGACGCCGCCCTGCGGGACGCAGCGAGCGCGTGGCTTCAGTTGAACCGCGATGCGGCGGCCGACAGGACCGCGGAGGCCGAGCGTGCTGCGCTTGAGCAGCAGCGGCGCCGTGAGCTCATGACGGTCGAAGACGCGAAGGCGAAGTACGAGGGCCTCACGCGCGACGCCGACTTCATGAAGAAGTACATCGCCGGCGACGCCGATGCCCGCCGCCTGATGGATGACTGCATCGCGAGAAAAATGGACTCGTCCGAGGTCGACCGGTTCATGAGCGGTACGCTGTCTGATAGCGGCTACGTCGCGCCCGGCATTTCGGTCCACGACGCGAAGACGATCGTCGAGGACTACCGCACAGCCGGCATCGGCGAGGAAGTGATCCTGCACGCCTTGAAGGGTGAGCCGGTGACCGCCAAGGAGCGCGCCGAGGCTCAGCGTCTTCGCGAGCGGCGCCTTGCTGACCCTGACTGGACCGCGGCCATGCTTCAGAAACGGCCGGAGCAGATGGAAGAACTTCACCTGTTGAGCATCATCCTGTCGTCGCCGGTCAGCGGCGCAGCTTGAAAAGGAAAACGCCGATGGCCGAAACCGTGAATCACACCGCACTCACCACACACTCGCCAATTTTCAGTTTGCAGGGCGGTGCCTATTTGGCCAACCTCGCCGGGACCGTCGCGATCGGCACTGAATCCATCGAGCTGCAACGCCTGGTCAATGGGCAATACCTTCAGGCTGACCCGCCAATCCGTTTTACGGCGGCCAACAAGGGCGGGTCGATTCTGGCCGTGCTTCCAGCCGGTCAGTATCGGTGGACCGTCCCCCCGGGCGGCCACTCCGTGAACACGAGCGTTGCGAAGCAGTGACCACTGCGCTCGACCAGCTTGTCGACGAGCTCGCTCTGCCGGAGATGGGCGCCTTCATCGCCGAGGCCGAGCTGAAGGCGCTGACGAATCGCAGCGCCGCGTGCTTGGTCGAAGCGCTTCAGTGGATCTGTCAGCAGCCGCGGTCGGCCGACGAGAAGCTCGTAGCCATTGGCAAGCTGCTCGATACATCGGCACGGGTGCGCACGCGGTGATTCCGAGCTTGCGAACGTTTCTCGGATGGGGCGACTGAGCGATGTCGATCACGGCGGGCGACTCCAAGCGGTTTTCGAACATCAGCGCGACCACCGCGCTGTTCTTCCTCAAGGGTGGCAAGTACGCGGCCGAGGTTATTGCCACGTTCGGCGGGGGCTCAGTGAAGCTGCAAGCCTTGATGCCCGACGGGTCGACAGTCGCATCAGTGTCGTCGGCAACCGACTTCACGGCGAACGGATTCGCCACCGTCGACCTGGCGCCCGGGCTCTACGAGATCACAGTGGCCACCGCTGCGGCGGTGTCCGCAAGCGTCGTTCGGATTCCGAACTGACGCCATGACCAATCAATCCTGCCACGCCAATTCCTGCCACACCCCAGAAGGACATGCGCCATCATGATGTGGAAATTGGTGCTGTCCTACCTTGCGCACACGTCATGATTGAGGGATCATCCTTCGGGTGACGGTGATATTTCCGGGGGGTAGGAAACATGTTTCCGCGCCTTTGCGTGCTCGCAATTTGCATTTGTTTGCTCGCGCACTCGTCTGCTTCGGCCGAGGCAATGCGAACCTTCAAGATCGCCGGCTGGTTCGCGGCTGCCTACGCCGAAGACTCGACGCATCAATTTACCCACTGTGCTGGACTAGCCACCTATGGCAGTGGCATCAGCGTGATCTTCTCAATAGATCGAGATTTTCATTGGGCAATGGGATTTGCTCATCCGCAGTGGCACCTTAGGAAGGGCGCCATTTTCGATATTGCATTTACGGTCGACGATATGTCGCCAATCACGACCAAGGCGCTTGCCGTTGGGACAAATCAGGTCAAAGTTGATCTCGATGCCAGCGCCGAATTGTTTGCGCAATTTCGGCGAGGCAACGCGTTGCGTGTCGCAGCTGCAAGCCAGATCTTTAGCTTCAACTTGACCGGAACCTCGCAACTACTTCCCGCGCTTCTTATATGCGCTCAAAATCGGGGAGTCGCGATGGCCGCAAATCCATTTGAGGCTAAGCCGGAGAATTCTGCTGGCCCCAAGTCCATCCAAGACTCGAACGATAAGGCGGAAGCGACCGCGTTTGCTGCGAACCTGTTATCTGCTGCGGGCGTGCAAGGGTTCACGCTCCTGACTCCTACCGACTTTCCTGAGGTCAAGGGCGATGCGAGGTGGGTCCAAGGTTCTACGTTCGGCTCAATCAACGTCCTTCCGAATATTTCGCGTGATCAGTTGAAAGAGATCTCGGCATATTTGATCGGCGCGGACGCAAAGGGTTGCAAGGGAACTTTCTTTTCCGGCGCGATCCCTGACGATGCTGCAACTGAATTGGGCAGGGTATTCACGACTTGCCAACCTGTAGGCGGCGGCAAAGCCATTACATCGTACTATCTTGCTGTGCCGCGCAAGGCAGGCGGCGCATACGTCATCTCCACCGTCTCATTCGGATCAGAGAAGCCGGCGAAGGATGCGGACTCGCTGTTGCGGTCGGCAGTGTTCAAAGCGCTGGTGAATTGAAGAACCGTACGGCAAGGCCAAATCGCCCAACAGCCGACGCTCGCGACCAAGCGGCTACATTCGCCGAGCCTACTCGATCGGCTGAGCTGCTAGCCGCTTCTGGCGCTGCGGCTCAGTGATCCCGAATGTCTTGATTGCGACCTCGATTGCCTCTTCGGCGTTTGCTGCGCGCACCGTGCCCAGATATCGGCCCTTCTTGGCGATCTCAATGATCCGCCAGGGCGGCTGGTCCTGCGTTGCCTTCTTCGCCATCAGCTCGGCCGCTCCGGCGGCAGCTTGGCGAGGAGGTGTGGCCATTGGCTCGCGACGAGCTTGCGCACCTCGTCGTCGATGA
>Ga0126376_10001641_pt1 | contig 12196 bp, 4 predicted proteins | sample PanSoiMetPlot_15_FD_92760 | JGI IMG/M metagenome (GOLD analysis project Ga0126376, IMG submission 92760) | Tropical forest soil microbial communities from Panama - MetaG Plot_15 | ecosystem: Environmental > Terrestrial > Soil > Tropical forest > Bulk soil | place: Panama | collected 2016-02-17
CTTCCAGTCCGTGTACGACTCTCATCTCACGATTCTGTGGTCGCTACTCTGCAGCATCTGCAGGCTGATCAAGCCGAGATGCGGCAGTTTGAGTACACGCCACCCGTTCAGATGCAGAGCTGGAGTGAAGTGCCGCGCGGAACATTATTATTTGAAACACTCCTGATCTTTGAGAACTACCGATCAGAACCTGCTTCGCCTGAGCGGCCACAACCGCGGCCGAATATCGAGATTGAGGGAACGAACGTAATTGAGCAGACTAACTATCCATTGACGCTGTTCGTAGTGCCTGAAGACGAGCTGTGGCTGCGTTGTAGCTATGACAGTGAGCAGTACCAGGCTGCTGTTGTGCGGCAAATTCTGAATCACTTCTGTAACTTGCTGGTCGGGATGACTGCGAATAAAGAGCAGCGAGTGTGGGATGTGCGGTTGCTGAGTGAAGCGGAAGAAGAGCAGGTGCTGCGGCACGGGCATGAGAGTTGGGCTGAGTATGAGAGCGAAGTGCGTGTGGCAGAGTTGTTCGAACGGCAGGTCGCGCAAACTCCGGAAGCAACGGCGCTGCTTTGGGAAGAGCAGCGGGTGAGCTACGCGGAGTTGAACCGGCGCGCGAACCAGTTGGGTCACTATCTGCGGCGCTTGGGAGTGGGGCCGGAATCACTGGTGGCGCTGGTGATGGAGCGCTCGGTCGAGATGGTGGTCGGAGTGTTGGGCGTGTTGAAAGCCGGTGGCGCGTATTTGCCGGTAGACCCATCGTATCCGCCTGAGCGAGTGCGGTTCATGCTGGAAGATACTGCGGCGGCAGTGGTGTTGACGGCAGGGGCAGTGACGCCGTCGTACGAAGGTACTCGCGTGGTGCGGGTTGACGAGCAGTGGACGGAGATCGCGACGGAGCCGGAAGCGAACTTGGAGAGCGCGATCGCAGGTGAGAATTTGATCTATGTGATCTACACCTCGGGCTCAACGGGACGACCTAAAGGTGTGATGGTCCAACATCGCGCATTCATCAACTTCATTCTTGCGATGCAGCGCCAATATGAGCTCAGCCACGATGATATCGTGATGGCAGTGACGAGTCTTTCCTTCGATCCTTCCGGGCTGGAATTATTCATGCCGCTCATCAGCGGCGCGCAAATAGCCATTGCCACCCGTGCCCAAACCATCGACGCGAAACTGCTAGCCGCTCTTATGCAACGCACCGGCGCGACCATGTTGCAGGCCACGCCGTCCACCTGGCGCATGCTGCTCGACGCGGGCTGGAAGGGTGGTCCAACTCTGAAATTACTGTGTGGCGGCGAAGCTCTGACTCGCGAACTGGCCGATCGTATGGTCGAATGCGGCGAGACATGGAACATTTACGGCCCGACCGAGACGACTGTCTGGTGTAGCACGCACAGAGTCGACGCCGGTGAAGAAACGGCAACCGTGCCGTTGGGCCGACCGATTGCAAACGTGGGCTTCTACGTCGTTGATGAGCGAATGCATCTGGCGCCCATGGGCGTTCCGGGTGAGCTGTTAATCGGAGGCGCCGGAGTGACGCGCGGCTATTTCAACCGGCGCGAGTTGACTGCTGAGCGCTTTGTTCCTGACCCACTCAGCAGCACTAGTGGTGATAGGCTTTACCGAACCGGTGATCGAGTGCGTTGGGCAGATGGACGGTTGGAGTATTTAGGCCGGCTCGATCACCAGGTAAAGATCAGGGGCTTCCGTATCGAGATCGGAGAGATCGAGGCGGTGCTGGCTGAGCACGAGCAGGTCCGGCAAGCGGTCGTGATGGCGCACCAGGATCAATTGATTGGATATGTAGTTGCTGAAGAAGGTGCGCAGGTTACGACGAGTGAGTTGCGGCGACACCTGAGCGCACACCTGCCTGAGTACATGATCCCATCAATCTTTGTCCCAATGACAGAGTTTAAGTTGACACCGAACGGAAAAGTCGACCGGAAGGCGTTGCCGGTTCCGGATGGCAGCCGTCCCGTCCTGGAGCGGGAGTTTGTGGCGCCGCAGACGACGACCGAAAAGATGTTGGCGGAGATTTGGTCCGAAGTGTTGGGCATCTCAGAAATAGGCATCAAGGACAACTTTTTCGAGCTCGGCGGTCATTCACTGTTAGCAACGACTATCGTTTCTCGCATTCGCGCATCCTTCTCAATTGAACTACCACTGCGTTATCTGTTCGAAGAACCAACTATTGCCAGACTCGCGCTGGTGATCACTGAGGGCCAGGCTGCGAAAGCAACCAATGTCCCTGCTATTGAAAGAATTGAAGAGCAAGACGAGCTTGAGTTGCTTGCTCAACTCGACGACTTCTCAGACGAGGAAGTCGAGTCGATGTTGATGGACCTGACAACTGCCGATTTAGAGCAGTTAGTGACTTCAGCTAATTCCTAAATCCTTCGGTTAACCACCACTAGAAAATTTTACCTGTCAGCTTTTTACGACTGCTTCGCTGTCCATCCGGATAACTGGGCGAGTCTTTCAGGAGGTTTTTCCATGGCAACCTTGGCACGGCGCAAAATCATTATCATCGGGGCTGGTATGGGCGGCACTATGATGGCCATTTTTCTGGCGCGGCGAGACTTCGAAGTCGATATTTATGAACGCCGCAATGACCTGCGAATCCACAACGGCGAGCGCGGGCGTTCGATCAACATGACGGTCTCGATTCGCGGGCTTCGGGTCCTTGAAGAGGTTGGAATACTTGACGAGAACCTGCTTGCAAAAACAATCAAGATCAAGGGACGGATGATTCACAATGCCGATGGCACGTCCACCTTCCAGCCTTACGGAATTAATGAAGATGAGGTGCTCTATTCTATCGTCCGCAGTGATCTCAATGCGGCCCTGATGACCTACGCAGAGTCACATCCCAACGTCAAGTTCCACTTCAACACCCGGTGCGTGAAGATTAATAAAGATGCCGGCATTATTCACTTCGAAAATGAGATCACGAAGGAAAGTTTCTCGGTGCCGTCGGATTTGATCGTCGGTGCTGACGGGACTTTCTCAACAGTGCGCCAACAAATGCATCGTGGCGAGCGAGCAAATTATCACCAGGACTTCATGAGCCATGGCTACAAGGAATTAGTAATTCCTCCTGGTCCTGACGGCTCGTTCCGGCTCGATCAGAATGCACTGCACCTCTGGCCTCGTGGACAGCGCTTGTTCCTTGCGTTGCCAAATTCCGACCGCTCTTTTACCGGCACTTGCATTCTTCCCTTTGAGGGTGAAAGCAGCTTTGCGTCACTGAAGACCGAAGCCGACGTGCTCACGCTGTTCAATTCCGAGTTCAAGAGCGCGGTGCCGTTAATGCCGACTTTGACGCAGGACTTTCTTAAGAACCGGCTCGGCGAGTTTATAACGACGAAAACCAGCCATTGGTATCACAAAGACCAGATCGTGCTGTTGGGCGATTCATGTCACTCAGTAACTCCGTTTTACGGTCAGGGAATGAACGCCGCTTTTGAGGATTGCGCGGTGATGAACGAATGCATCGGCCGGTATGGCGATGATTGGGAAGCGAGCTTCAACGAATACCAGCACAGCCGCAAGCGAAACACTGATGCGTTGGCCGATCTATCGCTGAGGAATTTTGATGAGCTGCGCGAAAGCGTGAAGTCGCCGTCGTTTGTCGCGCGCAAGCAGCTCGATATCATCCTGAATAAGCTGTTCCCGAACACCTGGATTCCTCTCTACACTCTAATCTCTCACAGCGTGGTCCCTTACGCTGATGCAATCGAGCGCGTAGAGAGACAGCAGCGGTTAATAAGGTGGATGGGACTTGAACTGCTCTTATCTACCTTTGCAAGAGTGATGACTGTGTTGACTTTTGTCAGGAACGTTCCGGTGTATGTCCGTGAGAAAATGTCAGCCGACCGTTATCAAACTTTGCAACTGAAACCGTCGCCCCGCTCGCGAGCGTTCAACACAAACCTCGTCACCGACCAATCCGAACCTTTGTCCTAGTCAGCGGCCCGCTTCATTTTCCACGAAGCCAGTAGTGCATCAGTTTGAAATTGAAAAAATACGCCGAAGGCGTTGGCTAATTTCAGCCCAGAGTTGGAGCGTAGCGACAATTCTGGGTACGCCAACAGAAATTTGTTCAAACCCTGAAAGGGTTCGACCCGCAACAAACCCTTTCAGGGTTCAAAGCCCTTTCTTTTCTTGGGAGCCCAGGGTTGTCGCTGCACTCCAACCCCGGGCTGAAATTAGCCAACGCCTTCGGCGTATTGGTTAGAACTCTCAACTGACGCACCACTGCGAAGACGGACAACGACGACAACAGACCAGAAAGCCACAATCTTATGAAATTCTTTTCAGAGATTTCCGGAGTAGTCTCTTTCATGGCGAAGTGTTCGGGAAACATTAAGTACTCCCGCAGCACTCTCGCCGTGGTGGTCCTCACCAGCATTATCACAGGATTGAGCAGCACTGCGCTGGTGGCCCTCATCACCCATGGTTTGAACGGCAACAGCGCTAACCTGCAGAGTTTGATATGGCCGTTCATCGGGCTTTGTTTGGTCTTGCCGGCGAGCCGTTCGATCTCGGCTGTGCTGTTGAATCGCTACGTGACGAGCGCCGGAATGGAACTCCGTTTGGGATTGTGTCGCCGCATTCTGGCGTCGCCACTTCGACTAGTTGAGCAGCTTGGCGCTCCTCGCATACTGGCTTCGCTCACGGATGACATCCCCGCGATTACGGCCTCACTGGCAAGCCTGCCGATGCTTTTTATGGAATTGACGATTGTGCTCGGATGCATGGCTTATCTCCTCTGGCTCTCTCCCAGGCTGTTTTTGATTCTGCTGGGTTTCGTCATCGTTGGCGCCATCAGTTATCGGATACCACTGACCAAATCAATCAAGCTCTTTCGCCTGTTTCGTAAGGAGTGGGATGCGCTGTTCAAATCGTTACAGGCGTTGATCGACGGAATCAAAGAACTCAAATTGCATCATCGACGCAGCGAGGCTCTGCTCTGGGAAAGCATCGAGCCGCACTCAATCGCTCACCGTAATTACAACGTCAGGGCCAACACCATCGCTACGCTTGCATCAAGCTGGGGCCAGATTCTGTTTTTTATTCTGATTGGCTTACTGCTGTTTGGCCTGCGACGTGGGACCACCGTTAACCTCGAGGTCCTGACCGGCTACACACTAACCGTTCTTTTTATGATGAGCCCACTCGAGGCAGTCTTGAACACTCTCGGCGGTTGGACTCGGTCGGCCGTGGCGATCGAGAGAGTGAAGGAACTGGGCATGTTACTGCCAACACCATCCTTTCAAGCCGGCACTGTTAGTGCGCCGCTATTCTGGGAAAAACTTGAACTGCAAAACCTTAGTCATACTTATCTCCGCGAAGATGAGAACACCGGGTATACCCTCGGTCCCATCGATCTGACAATTCGTCGCGGCGAAATGATCTTCGTGACTGGAGGCAATGGCAGCGGCAAGACCACATTCGCCAAACTGATCAGTGGTCTTTATGCGCCCCAAGATGGTGAGATTCTTCTCGATGGTAAACCCGTCACAGATGAGACGAGGAATCAGTATCGCCAAAACTTCTCCATCATCTTCTACGATTTCTATCTGTTTGAAAGCCTGCTCGGTTTGAAGGAAGCAGAGCTCGATACAAAGGCAAATTATTATCTTGAGAAACTGAAACTGAATCACAAGGTGAAGGTCAAGGACGGCGCCTTTGACACCGTAGAACTATCGCAGGGACAACGGAAGAGACTCGCGCTGCTGACCGCGTATCTTGAAGATCGGCCCATCTACATTTTTGATGAGTGGGCCGCTGATCAGGATCCGTACTTTAAGCAGGTCTTCTATTTCAATCTTTTGCCGGAACTGAAATCGCAGGGCAAGACTGTGTTAGTCATCACGCACGACGACAGATATTTCCACTTGGCGGATCGCCTCATCAAGCTCACCAACGGAAAGATCGAATATGACCAGCTAGAGCATGGCCCTCAAGTCAATTTCTTTACTGATAAATCGGTCGAGGTTCTCGTCCCAATAAGTAGCTAAAAATCCTTCAGGCAATTTCTCAGCGTTCTCTGCGTTAAAGAGCGATCTTAGAACGCAGAGATCGCAGAGGACCGCAGAGACAGCAGACCTTCTCCACAACTACTCAACTCAACAACAAAGGAGTGTTGATCATGAAAATCGTTACTTTCACCCTCGCAGTGATAGCGGTGTTCTTCACTGCGGGAGTTTCAGCGCAGACAACCAATCCCGCATCCGTAAACTCCGCAAACGCCGCAAACACGCCCAGGGTGTATCAACTAGTCGGCGAGGTGATATCAGTAGATAAGACCGCGAGCCAGGTAAGCATCAAGACCAAAGAGAATGAGAACGTGGCACTCTCGTTGGACCAGAATACTGACTACAAACGCGTGCCTCCGGGTGAGACGACTCTGAATAAAGCCGTCGCTGTGACGCTCGCAGATATGGCCATCGGAGATCAGGTCTACGCTCGTGGGATGATCACCGATAACGGAAATCGCGCACCGGTTCGACAGCTAGTCATCATGTCGCACGTGGACATCGCGCGCAAACACGAACAAGAGCGCGCGGAATGGCAGAAACGCGGCATCGTCGGAAGTATCAAGGCGATCAACCCGACCAACAAAGAGATCTCAGTGCAGGCGCGCGTACCGGAAGGCACACGGGTAATCACCATCACTGCCGGAGACAGCGTTCGATACCGGCGCTATGAACCGGAATCCGTAAAGTTCAGCAGTGCGCTGCCGAGTTCGTTCACCGAGTTGAAAGTCGGAGATCAGATTCGCGCGCTCGGAGACAAGAACGCAGACGGCACGCGATTTACTGCGGAAGAGATTGTGTCCGGAACGTTTCGCACTCTCGTCGGTACGATCACCGAAGTCAATCCCTCCACAGCCGAAATCAAGATAAACGAACTGAATACCAAAAAACCGCTGACCGTGGTCACTAAAGAGGAAAGTATGGTTCGCCGGATGTCGCCCGAACTGATCGCCATGCTCGTCCCCAAAAAAGGACAACCCTCTCCAGGTGCGCAAGGCACCGCTCCACAGGCCAACACGTCAGCGCCTGCAGCGAATAAAAATGTTGAAGAAGAGCTCGAGAAACTAAAGGCTCAGCAGATTTCAGAACTACAGCCGGGCGAAATGGTGATCGTTACAAGCACGATTGGAAAGGACGCTTCACGACTCACCGCGATCGCGCTCATCAGTGGCGTCAATCCACTCGTGAAAGCGTTACAGGCAAATGCTCCACCGTCGCCCAAAGGTCCCAACCAGTTGAATACCGCTCTTGGCCTACCGAGCAGTATGCAGAGTATCGGTATCGGATTGCCCTAACTTCACAAACATTCGTTGGAACTCACCGTGACACACCTCAAGTCCCGGGGGAAGGGTGTGATGTTGCCGAATCTCGGCATTCAATCAAAACCATTATTTCGAAATAGGAGGCTACGATCATGCGTTGGTCTAGAAAATCACTTGAGCTGGGTTTACTCCTGCTCATAACTCTCTTCCTCTTAGCTAGTCCTCTCTACGCACAAAAGCAAACCGGCGGGATAAAAGGACGAGTTACCGATGAGCTCGGAGGACTAATTACCCAGGCTACAGTCATCGTTATCAACTCTGCTGGAGTCGAGCGGACTGTCGTTACGAATGGTGAAGGGATGTATACCCTGAGTGGTCTGGAACCGGGAACATATACTGTTCGAGTTGAGTCAAAGGGCTTTGCTGAATCTGAGAGTCAATCAATTGAAATCCATGCCGGACGGTTTCAGGAGTTCAATGTCACCATGCGAGTGACGATTGAAGAGCAGAAAGTGACCGTCAATCAAGAGGCGGCCGTAAACACGGACGCTGACAACAACGGCACTGGAATCGTACTGAAAGGTAAAGATCTCGATTCACTACCGGACGACCCGGATGGATTACTCGCCGCTTTGCAGGCGATGGCTGGTCCATCGGCTGGTCCAAGCGGAACACAGGTTTACGTCGATGGTTTCACGGCCAACGATCGCCTGCCGCCGAAGCAATCCATCAAGGAAGTGCGCATCAATCTCAATCCCTTCTCATCCGAGTTTGATCGATTGGGATTCGGACGCATCGAGATCACGACGAGGCCCGGCAGCGAACAATTTCATGGGCTCGGTGAGTTCTTTTTTAATACTGGGCGCTTTAACTCGCGAAATCCATTTGCGTCGGAACGAGCTCCATTTAACGCACAGTATTACTATGGCAGCATAAGCGGGCCGCTCATCCACAAGAAGGCGACTTTCTTTGCCGCGTTCCAATACCGCAACGTGATTGATAACGCGATTATCAACGCCACTGTCCTCGATCCCAATCTGCGGATTACTCGACTCAGTGAGGCTGTCGAGACGCCCAAGCGCGAGTTGTTCTCGAGTTTCAGCGCCGACTACAAGCTAAAAGACAATCACACCTTCACGTTTAACTACAGATACCTGCCAACCCGTTGGAAGAACATCGGCATCGGTGACTTCTCGACCACCTCGCGCGCCTACGATCTCGATCACACTGATCACAACTTCCGCATGACGGAAATTAGCGTGATCAATTCGAAGGTCGTCAACGAAACGCGCTTCCAGTATCTCCACAGCCACAGAGAGCTGAAGGACAGCAACAATTCGCCGGCGATCAGAGTGCTCGAAGCTTTCAATGGCGGCGGTGCCCAGGTGGGTAATTCATTTTTCAATGAAGACCGCTGGGAAGTCCACAACTACACGACCAGCACACTGGGTGCACATGTTGTGCGCGCCGGCGTGCGAGTGCGTGGAGTGAAGGTTCAAAACGTCTCGCTAACGAACTTTGGCGGAACGTATATCTTTGCCGGCGGACTCGCCCCGCGTCTCGATGCCAACGATCAACTAGTGTTGGACGCAAACGGTCAGCCCATCAACGAGCTGATTACGAGTATCGAACGTTACCGGCGCACGTTGGCTTTTCAGCAAGCGCACTTCTCTCCTGAAGAGATTCGCGCGCTTGGTGGAGGCGCCACTCAATTCAGCATCGCCGGTGGTAATCCGGAGGCGACCGTCTCGCGCGTCGATGCAGGATTCTTCGTGCAGGATGACTGGCGTGTGCGGCCGAACTTGTTGCTTAGCGCCGGAATGCGATTCGAATCGCAGAATAACATCCACGGCAAGATGGATTTTGCACCGCGAGTGTCTTTTGCCTGGTCTCCTCCTACCAGGGGTAAGGAACCGCCAAAGACAGTCATTCGCGGCGGCTTCGGGATTTTCTATGACCGCATCAGTGAAAGTCTTACTCTCCAGGCCAACCGCTACAACGGAACGAATCAACAACTATTCTCAATCACAGATCCTTCGATTCTGAATCAGTTCCCCAACGTGCCTGCCGTCGACACGCTTGCAAACTTTGCGGTTCCGCAAACGATTGTGCGCATGTCCGATCAGCTTCGCTCGCCTTATACGATTCAGTCGGCGATCAGTGTTGAGCGACAACTGCCTTATAAGACGACTCTCTCGCTGAGTTTCGTCAACACGAGAACGCTTCATCTTCTCCGTTCACGAAACATCAACGCTCCGTTCACCGATGAAGCGGGCCAGCAAGTGAGGCCTGATCCGAATACCGGAGACATCTTCCAGTACGAATCGAACGGAGTCTTCAATCAACGTCAATTCGTCGTTAACCTGTCCAACCGTTTCAACAATCGCGTCTCGTTCTACGCGATCTATTCATTTAACAAAGCTGACAGTGACACGGATGGCTCGGGAAGTTTTCCTGCCAACTCCTACGATCTTCGCGATGAGTATGGCCGGTCCTCGCTTGATATCCGCCATCGTTTTGTGTTCGGCGGCACCATTAACGCACCGTGGGGACTCGTGTTGAGTCCTTTCATCGTTCTCAGGTCGGGAGCGCCCTTCAACATCACGACGGGACGCGATAACAACGGCGACTCACTGTTTGCCGATCGTCCGTCCTTTGCAACGGATCTCAACAGTCCCGATGTAGTCGTGACACGCTTTGGCGCTTTCAATTTGAACCCAGGACCGGGTGACCGGATCATTCCACGGAATCTCGGTAGCGGGCCAGGCTTTGCCGGCGTCAATTTGCGGATTGAAAAAATGTTCGCTTTCGGGAGTGCGCCGAAGGGTAATGGACGTGGCCCCGCACCGGAAAAGCCATACAAATTATCGGTGGCGATTTCAGTGCAGAACCTTTTCAATCACACCAATGCAGGCCTGCCCATCGGCAACCTGAGTTCAGATCTTTTCGGTCAATCGAACACAACCAGTTCCGAAGGCGCCTTCGGAAATGCGACGAGCAATCGCCGCATCAGCCTGGTTGTTCGCTTCAACTTCTAAATCCCCGACATAACCGTCGAATCACCACCTGTTAGTGAGGGAATATGAGCACTCACTTGACGAACAATAATGCGCTGACTGCCGAAGGAAAGCGTTTACTGCTGGCCCAATTGCTTCGGAAGAAGGCACAGCAGCCGAAGTACTACCCCCTTTCCTTCGCGCAGCAGCGGTTGTGGTTCCTGGACCAGATGGAGCCCGGGAGTTCGACTTACAACATGCCGACAGCACTGCGACTGAGCGGTGAGTTGAACGTCAGGGCGCTGGAGCAGAGCCTCAACGAGGTGGTGCGGCGACATGCAATCTTGCGGACGGTCTTCGTGGCCGGTGAAGAGCGTCCGCAGCAAACGGTCCAGGCATTCAAGGAGACCAAGCTCGCGCTGTTTGATCTGAGTGACTTGCCGAGTGAGCAGAGGGAGGCGGAAACAAGACAACTGATCAAGCGAGAGACACAGCAGCCATTCGATCTGCGACAAGGACCGGTGTGGCGTGCGCGGTTGGTGCGGCTGGGAGCGGAAGAGCATGTGTTGCTGTTTACGATGCACCATATCGTTACCGACCGCTGGTCGATGGAGATCCTGACGCGTGAAGTGAGCGTGCTGTATGCAGCGTACGCGAGCGGTGGAGAATCACCGCTGCCGGAGTTGCCGATTCAGTATGCGGACTATGCGGTGTGGCAGAGGCAGTGGTTGCAGGGTGAAGTGCTTGAGGAGCAACTGGGCTACTGGCGTGAACAGTTGGCAGGTGCGCCGGCAGTGCTGGAGTTGCCGGCGGATCGAGTACGACCGGCGCTGCAGAGTCATCGCGGAGGGCATCTGTCATTTCAATTATCAGAAGAGGTTACGGCGGATCTGAAGCAGTTGAGCCAGCGCGAGGGAGTGACGTTGTTCATGACCTTGCTTGCGAGTTGGCAGTTGCTGCTGGCGCGCTACAGCCGGCAAACGGAGGTGGTAGTTGGCAGTCCGGTAGCAAATCGAACGCGTGCGGAAGTGGAAGGGCTGATCGGGTTCTTCGTGAACACGCTGGTGCTGCGGACGCAAGTGAATGGTGAGCTAAGCGTCCGTGAGTTGCTGCAGCGAGTGCGAGAGGTGTGTCTGGGAGCTTACGCACATCCGGACGTGCCGTTTGAGATGCTGGTCGAGCAACTGCAGCCGGAGCGGAACATGAGTTACACGCCGCTGTTTCAGGTGACGTTCACCTTGCAAACCACGGCGACGACGCGCGGAGCGACGACACCCGCAGGTGCGAATCAGAACCTGACGCTGAGTCAGATGATGACGAACAACGAGACGGCGAAGTTCGATCTGCTACTGCAGATGAGCGAAGTGCAGGGTGTGCTTACAGGGCAACTGGAGTTCCGCACGGACCTCTTCGAGCAGGCCACCATCAGTCGTCTGGTAGAACACTTCAGGCAGTTGCTGGCGGGGCTTGCGGCGGCGCCGGAGAAACAGCTGTGGGAGTTGTCATTGCTGAGTGAGGCGGAGCGCGCGCAACTGCTGACGGAATGGAACCAGACGGAGCGGGAGTATCCCGCCGAAGCAGGGCTGGCGGAGTTGTTTGAGCAGCAGGTGCGAGAAACGCCAGAGGCGGTGGCGGTGGTCTATGACGGCAGGGGCGACAACCAGTGCAGCTACGCAGAACTGAACGAGCGGGCGAATCAGTTGGGCCACTATCTGCAGTCGTTGGGAGTGAGGCGCGAGACGCTGGTGGGGATCTGCATGGAGCGCTCGCTGCGATTGATCGTGAGCCTGCTGGGGATCTTGAAAGCTGGCGGCGTGTACCTGCCGCTGGATGCTGCTTATCCGCAACAGCGTTTGCGACTGATGTTGGAAGACGCGCAGCCGCTGGTCGTGCTGACGGA
>Ga0126376_10001642_pt1 | contig 12191 bp, 8 predicted proteins | sample PanSoiMetPlot_15_FD_92760 | JGI IMG/M metagenome (GOLD analysis project Ga0126376, IMG submission 92760) | Tropical forest soil microbial communities from Panama - MetaG Plot_15 | ecosystem: Environmental > Terrestrial > Soil > Tropical forest > Bulk soil | place: Panama | collected 2016-02-17
ATTTTGGAACCAATCTGAGTGTTCTGAAACTGGCCGCTGGGACAGTAGGTCGTCAAAAAGTGATAGCCAACATTTCAGCGAACAAATGGGTACAGAATCGACTTGTCTGGTTAGCCGACTTACCGGGACCTTAAGAAACCGTATTCGTTCGCTTGACAGAGGACACGCATGGAGATACACGGAAGAAAATGGAGGTGGCAACCATGAAAATCGTAGTGATCGGCGGCACCGGACTCATCGGATCAAAACTCGTCCCGAAGCTTCGTGAGCAGGGACACGAGGTGGTGGCAGCATCACCTAAATCGGGTGTCAACACTCTCACCTGCGAGGGACTGGCCGAAGCGCTGAAGGGTGCGTCGGTGGTCGTTGATGTAACGAACTCTCCTTCCTGGCAGGACGCGGAGGTGATGAACTTCTTCGAAACATCAACTCGTAACCAACTCTCCTCTGAAGGGGCCGCAGGCGTAGGACATCATGTTGCGTTGTCAGTCGTTGGAACGGAACGTATGCTCGCAAGCGGTTTCTTTCGCGCAAAAATGGCCCAGGAGAACTTGATCAAAGCCTCCTCGATTCCCTACACAATTATCCGTGCGACTCAGTTTTTCGAATTCGTCAAGGCCATCACCGATCTTTCCACCGAAGGCAACAAAGTTCGCCTGCCAACTGCGCTCATTCAGCCGATGGCGGCTGAAGATGTTGCCAGCGCGGTAGGCCGGATCGCGACGGGCTCACCAGTGAATGGCACCGTTGAAGTAGGGGGGCCGGAAAAATTTCGTCTCGATGAACTCGTGCGGAAAAGTCTGGCCGCGCAGAAGGATTCGCGCGAGGTTGTCACAGACCCGAAGGCGCGCTACTACGGTATCGAGGTGAGCGAGAAGACGCTCGTTCCCGACGATGGCGCTCGGCTCGGCGAGACGCGTTTCGAAACCTGGCTCACTCAGTCCGCGGCGAAAGCGGCGGGCACCCACTAATGGACGGTAAGCCGACAAACCAGGAGTCAGCATTCAGTTTTCAAGAATTGGCCGCCGGACTCATTTCTACTTCAGCTCAGCGTCCCAAGGCTAAGCAGGAAGTTTTCAATCGACCTCAATGACGCGCATTGAGTTTAGTCACCAAGTCGTTCGACAAGTACATGACTGGCGTTACTCATGTATCCGGCCTGGGCGGTATTTTGGAACAGGATTGTAGTGATCTGATCACCCGCATTCATCCGCACCTCCGTGTCACCACTGAAGAATAGGTCGGCTGTTCCGGTGGTAGAAGTGTCTGCCATGAAGCCCCCCAGGCCGGAATGCGCCGAACCGTTAAGAAACGCAATCACAGTAACGACTTGTCCGGCAGCGATTGGTCCCATGGGTATGTACCGGACGAACGCGGATATCCGATAGCGACCTGCAGTAGGAGCGACGTAACGCCACGGGCCGGTTTGAATCGCGTTGAGGGTGTCCCATGCAATAAAATTCCAGTCGATGGGCACTCCGTTATTTGAGGCTCCGCTAGGCTCCGGATTTGGTGAAGGCGGAATGGGCAAGCAGTCCGTAGGAGTGCTCGGGCAAGGGCCGTTCGACTGAAAGAAAGAGAACGAACTTCCGACGTTGGCAGTTCCGATCGGCCCTACCGGACCAGTTGGTCCCTGTGGCCCGACCGGCCCAGTCGCGCCAGTTGGGCCGATGAGTCCCATTGGCCCTTGTGGTCCAGTTGGTCCGACTGCACCGGCTGGGCCCTGAGGACCTGTAGCGCCGCGGCCGTTGCGAACCGGCCAAGCGTTGAAGCCCAGTGTTTTAGGTGCGCCAACGACGTCCGCACCCTGAAGATTTGCTTTCTGAGCATAGGCCGGACTGTAGTCGGCTATCGTAGTAGAAGACCAATAGGTCACGCTCTGCCAGATTACGGTCGCCCAAGGATCAGTGGCAAAACAATCGGTTCCAGCCCGATTTGGAATTGCCGGCCCATTCGGCATTTGTGCGCAGGTCAGCCTAATCACGTCCCTCCACTCCTGATCCGATGGCAGGCGCCAGCTTCCTGGCGCCGAGCCGTCAGACAAACCGCACTGACCAGATTGCAGGTGCGCGGCCAGATTATTCGCAGTAGCGAAATCGCCACCGCCCAAACAGTTTGCGTTTTTGAGCCAGATCAATCCCGTTTGTGTGTCGCTGACCGTTCCGTTTCCGCAATCGACGAAGCGATTCACGTTGTCCGAGCACGCTCCTGCGGCTGTGGGGCCTGAAGGGCCCTGCAACCCTTGCGGACCACTTGGACCTGCTGGTCCTGTTGGTCCAGCTGGACCTTGTGGTCCGGCAGGCCCTGTCGCGCCGGTTGGGCCGATCAGTCCCATTGGGCCTTGCGGCCCGACAGCCCCATAGGTGACATCGAACTCGTAGAAATTTCCCTGGGAATTCGTAATCCGCAGCCGGTAGCTGCCGGCGGACGTGCCGGCGGGAAGAGAAGCCACGATTTGAGTGTCAGCGAAGGACAGAACTGGCACTGTGACGTTGTTGAATAACACCACTGGAGCTTTGTTTTGAGGACTGAAGCCAGAACCGATCACCGTGATTTGGTTTGGGTTGACGCCATAATTGATGGTGCTGCTGTTTACAATTGGCGTGGCAGCGGCAGCGAATAAAGGCGTCAGCAACAAAGAAACGACAGCGCACAACAGACGATGCATGGTTGCTCTCCTGGTTCTCGGTCGGTGCGAACGCTCAGCCTGCGGACCGAATAGTCCAGCATGCGAATAGGAGTCAATGGAAGTCGGCTTAAATGAAACTCACGGCGTATATGTATGCTGGGCTGACAGTTGTCGTCTGGTAGGGAAACGTTAGTGTAACATGTGACACTTTCCAGTTCGGGACTTAAACAGGTTAGGCTGCCCCGAAAGGAAGTCCAGCCATGCCAGCGGATGCTCAGCGGGTGGAGCGCGTGCGGTTCGACTCGTTCGAGGCGAATCTCGCGACGGGTGAGCTGCGGAAAAGCGGCATCCGTCTCCGCCTCCACGACCAGCCCTTCCAAGTGCTTGCCATTCTGATACGGCGCCCAGGAGAACTTGTAAGCCGGGAAGAGTTGCAGAAGGTACTGTGGCCTGACGGGACCTTTGTGGATTTCGAGAATGGTCTGAACAGCGCAGTCAATCGATTGCGAGAAGCGCTGGGCGACTCGGCGGATGCTCCCAAGTTCATCGAAACGATCCCACGGCGGGGTTATCGCTTTGTGGGCCACCCCGAGAACATCCCTTCGGAAGGGCCTCGGAGGGGGTGGGGAAGCAGACGAGCTTGGGCGGTGAGTGCACTGGCCGTGGCAATTCTCTGCGCCGCTATATTTGCTTCTGGAGTGCCCTCACTGGTGCGCTCGCCCACGTTTCTCCCAATCCACTCGCTTTTCGTAGTTGTTTCGGCGCTGCCCGACCAGGATTCGCAATCGGCAATTCTGGCAGACGGTGCCAGCGAGGCAGTCATTCGGACTTTGCGCCGGGTTCACGATTTGAAGCTGATTGTTGAACACGTTCCTGTTGCGCCTGACAAGGAGTTGGCGGTCGGCCGGGCCCTAAAGTGCGACGCCGTGTTATTTGTGCAAGGCGAGAGCCAAGGCGATCGCTTTCGTATCCATATTCAAGCAACGAATTCGGTCACGGGCGTGAGTCTGTGGGACGAAGCGGTTACTGGGCGCGTGACAGACACTGTCTGGGTCGACACCAATGTAAGCGAAATTGTCGCTCGCCGCTTCAACGTCAGCAGCGACCACTTACAGCGCCAGCGGCTGAACAATCAGGCCTTCCGGGAGTACATGCGAGGGCGCTATTTCTGGAACAAGCGCAATCCGAGCGACCTACGAGAAGCCTTTCTGTCCTTTCGAGCTGCGATCCGCGACGATCCTAGTTTTGCTTTAGCGTACGCTGGGCTGGCGCAAACCTATGCGGTTGCTGGACTTCATGATCCCACGCATGAGAATGAGGAAACGTACCACGAAGGGAAAGACGCGGCTGAGCACGCCATCGCGATCGATCCGAATCTGGCCTCGGCGCACGCCGCGCTCGCCCAGATCCTCCGCAACTATGAACGCGACATGCCTGCAGCGGAACGCGAATATCTGAAGGCCATCCAACTGGATGGCAACGACGCCACAGCACACCAGTGGTATGCCGAATTTCTGGCGATCGACGGGCGGGGCGAGGAGGCCAGCGCCGAAATTGACCGGGCGCACGAACTGGATCCTCTGTCCGCCGTGATCACTGCGGTTTGCGGAACGATTCGATTGGAGGAGCGACGCTACGCGGAGTCTCTACCCTTCGCCGAAGAGGCCCTTCGGCTGGACCCGCATTACTACAGCACTTATGACAATGTGGCGTCGGCGATGGAGGGCCTGGGCCGCTACGCGGAAGCGTTCAACGCAATTGCAAAGGAGGCGGAGGTATCGGGCGACTCCGCATTGGCCGCGGCAGTTCGTGCGGAAAGAGTTGCGTTCGCCCGGGGAGGTCCTCGCGCCCTTTTTGGATATAGGCTCAAACGAATCCTAGTAGAACGGTCTCTACCTGGCCGGCAATACAATCTTGCGAAACTTTATTGTCAGCTGGGCGAACGCGAGCGCTGCGTAGCTGCGCTCAGGCAAGCCTTGGCAGAACGCGGAGAATTGGTCACATATATTAAGATCGATCCGGCGTTCGATAGCATTCACAACGACCCTCGCTACTCGGCGCTAGTTGTGAAGTTTGGTTTCACACCAGATTCTAAGCCACACCGCTAAGTGAAGGACGGTGCAGGACCGCGTGGCGATGTTCGACAGCGTCCCGTGCGGTTGTGACTCGCGACGAGCTTCGCAAAACGGCTATGGCATCCTGCATTTCCTGGGTTCTGCAGGGGAGCTAGGGACTACAGCAGAAAGTGAGATGCCCTGACGACTCTGAGTCCTTCCATGAGAAGGCCGATCCGTGTCAAGAGTGATTTGCTCTTTTCTTGGTTGTCTCTATCTTTTTTCCGTTCAGCCGAGCCGCCTCTGTCGCCACCCTTCCAACTAGCCTCGTGGGCATTATGAGTCCGCTGCTCCAACCGCTGAGCTACGAGCCCGTATCTTTACGATACTAAATTAGGTGCAATTTACGCGCCGGATTGGCCGCGCAGCAGGCGGATGGGATCCGGTTCGCCGCTCGCCGGGCGGCCGGCGCCATTTCCGGCCGAATCTTCCATTGCGGTGTCACCTTCGCCTGGTGCGAGAAAAAGATTCGTCTCAATGCCATGCTGGCGGGTATAGAGGTCGTAGTAGCGTCCGCAGAGCTGGTAGAGCGACTCGTGCGTGCCGCGCTCGATGATGCGGCCGCCTTCAACGACAAGAATCTGGTCTGCGCGGCGAATGGTGGAAAGGCGATGCGCGATAACGAATGTGGAGCGTCCGCGCATCAGGTAGCGGAGGCCTTCTTGAATTAATGCTTCGGATTCCGAGTCAAGGCTCGAAGTAGCCTCGTCAAGAATTAGGATGCGGGGATCAGCAAGTATGGCGCGCGCAATGGAAACGCGCTGCTTCTGTCCACCGGAGAGTTTTACGCCGCGCTCACCGACAACGGTGTCGTATTTCTTCTCGAAGCCTTCGGCGAATTCATCTACACGCGCGATGCGGCACGCGGCTAGAATCTCTTCTTCCGATGCGTCAGGTTTGGCGAACGCTACGTTTTCGCGAATCGTCCCATCGAAAAGAAATGTGTCTTGAAGCACCACGCCAAGCTGCGTGCGATAGGTGCGGAGACGGACAGTGGCAAGGTCCGTCCCATCCACAACTACGCGGCCATCGGTAGGCGTATAGAAGGCCGCAATCAAGCCAATGATGGTGGACTTACCGGCACCAGACGGGCCAACGAGCGCAGTCACTGTGCCGGGATTTGCCGTGAAGCTGACGTCAAAAAGTACCGGTTTGTTCACATCGTAAGCGAAATCGATGTGTTCAAATTCGACCGTGCCATCCACTCGTGGCATGTCGGCAACGCGCCCGGGTGTTTCGTCTTCCATCTTCTCGCTGAGAATTTCTTTGGTCCGTTCGAGGCCAGTGAGCGCCTCCGTTAACTGCGTGCCGATGGCGACGATTTGGAAGATTGGAGCGACAAGCATCGCGAGCAATCCGGAGTACGCAATCAACGTACCGGGGCTCATTGCGCCGCCCAGAATTTGCTTCGCTCCAAAATACATAATTACGGCACTGACCAGGCCCAGAAGGACCGTTGCCGACATCCCCATCATGGAAGTTGCGGTCAGAGTCTTCAAAACGTTATCCAGCAACCGCTGTACGCCGGATGCGAATACTTTTTCCTCCCGCTCTTCCGCGTGATAACCCTTCACCACGCGCACGCCGCCGAGCGATTCCGTCAAACGACCGGTAACCTCCGCGGTGATTTTCGGCCGAGCACGAAAAATCGGCCGAATCGTCGCGAAAGCCTTGTTGATGCCGAAACCGAAAAGCAGCAGCACCGCGAACGCCGCGGACGTCATCAGCACGCTGATCTTCAACATCACCACGAGCGCGATAATCGCCGTGAGTATGCCGCCAGCCAATTCGACCAAACCCGTACCGACCAGATTGCGGACACCTTCCACGTCCGACATGATTCGCGAAACTAGCACGCCCGTCTTGTGAGAATCGTAGAAACTGACCGGCAAGCGGCCGATATGCGCCTGCACCTGCTTGCGCAATTCCGTGATCATGCGTTGCGCGGACTTTGAGAAGAGCTGTGTGAGGGTGAACGACGTAGCGCCTTGAATAATCGTCGCTGAAATGACTCCCAAAACGACCGGAATCAAAAGCTGAACCTGGTGCTTTTGAATGACGTTATCGAAAACGACCTTGGTTGCGGCCGGCAAAGCGAAGCCGACGACGCGGTTCACCATGATTAGCAGAAAGCCTAGCGCCAGGATACCCTTCCTCGGCTTGAGCAAAGCCCAGGCTTCCGGCAGCGACTTCCACGCCAGTTTCTTCTTTTCAGCCTGCTTATCGGTCTTGCCGCCCGTTGCGTCAGTCATGGCGCGTCTCGAAGTAGTTCTTTCCCCGTGGCCCATTGGATGTCTCATGCCTCCATTTCACTACATTCCGCGCCGCCGTGCTTACCGAAGTTAGTGCGGGCCGTCTATCGGCTGGGGTAGGGTGCAAAGGCCCAATAGCGTTCAATCCTCGCATAACACTGCCATTCGGCGGCCGAAGGAGTTTCCATGCGTATTTTGTTACGTCTGAGTTTCGGTGTTCTGGTTGCTTGCCTCGCATTTAGCGCGACGGTTTCTGCGCAGTTCAAAAACGGCAATCAAGCTACACAGATTGCATTGCCGACGATCAGCCAGCACGCCATCGTGACGCAGCAGATCGGCCTGACCAACGTGACCATCAACTACCATGCGCCGCTCGTTGGTGGCCGAAAGCTGTGGGGTGCCGCGCCGGTGCCCTACGACCGAGTGTGGCGTGCTGGGGCCAACGAAAACACGACTATCTCGTTTTCCGACGACGTAGCGATTGAAGGCAAGCCTCTGGCGGCCGGCACCTACGGTCTGCACATGATTCCCACGGCGGACCAATGGATGATCATCTTTTCGAAGAATTCGACGTCCTGGGGCAGCTTCAGCTATGACGAAAAAGAAGACGGGTTGCGCGTGCAAGTGAAGCCGCACGAATCCGAGTTCCGCGAATCGCTGGCCTATACGTTCGACGATGTTAAACCGGATTCCGCAACGGCAACCATGCGCTGGGAAAAGCTCGCCGTTCCTTTTCGCGTTTCAACCGATGTTAAGGCGACTGTCTTGCGCAGCATCAAGAACCAACTACGCAGCACGGGCGGCTTTTCCTGGGCCGGTTATGACGAAGCGGCAAACTGGTGCCTCGACAACAACTATGAACTCGAGCAGGCGCTGAAGTGGGAAGACCAGTCGATTCAGCAGGAAGATCGCTTCGAGAACAATCTGAACAAGTCAGAAATTTTGGCTGCATTGGGGAAAAAGTCCGACGCCGATCTAGCCAAGAAGCACGCGCTAGACGTCGCGAACGGTGTTCAGCTGCACGTCTACGGGCGGCAATTGCAAATTCAAGGCAAGCAGGACGAAGGTTTTGCCATCTTCCAGATGAACATTCAAAAGCGGCCGAACGAGTGGTACACGCACGGTGAGATTTCGCGCATCGCTTCGGCGAAAGGCGATTTCGAAGCGGCCGTGAAAGAAATGAAGCTTGCGCTGGCCAGCGCTCCCGACGGGATAAAAGGACAAATTCAAGGTTTAATCGCGCGTCTCGAAAAGAAAGAAAACATCAATCCGCGCTAATTCCCTTTGGGCTAGGCGGTAATTCCGCCCAAGCAGAGATACTTGATCTCGACGTACTCGTCGATGCCGTACTTGGAGCCTTCGCGGCCCAGTCCGGATTCTTTCACGCCGCCAAAGGGCGCAACTTCCGTGGAAATGATGCCGGTGTTGATGCCGACGATGCCGTATTCAAGCGCTTCGGCGACCCGCCAAAAGCGCGCTATGTCGCGGCCGTAGAAATACGCGGCAAGGCCGAATTCTGTGTCGTTTGACAATGCAACCGCTTCCGCCTCGGTTTTGAAGCGGAACAGCGGCGCGACTGGACCAAAAGTCTCTTCGCGTGCGACCGCCATAGCGGGCGTGACATCGGTCAAGATTGTCGGCTCGAAGAAGCGTCCGCCAAGCGAATGGCGATGGCCGCCGACCATGATTTTCGCTCCCTTTTCTTGCGCATCGCGAATGTGGCTTTCGACCTTTTCCACCGCGGCGTTATCGATCAGTGGTCCTTGCGTGGCGCCCGCCTCCAAACCGAAAGCCGGTTTCAGTTTCTTCACGGCCGTTGCCAGTTTTTCGGCGAACGCATCGTAAACCGAATCTTGAACCAGCAAACGGTTCGTGCACACGCAGGTTTGGCCGGTATTCCGATACTTCGAGGCGACCGCGCCCTCTACGGCCGCGTCGAGGTCGGCATCGTCGAAAACGATAAACGGCGCGTTGCCGCCGAGTTCGAGCGAAAGTTTCTTGATCGTTCCCGCGCACTGCGCCATCAGCACTTTGCCGACTTCCGTGGAGCCCGTGAACGAAAGTTTTTTCACAAGGGGATTCGACGTAAGCTCGCCCCCGATTTCCCGCGCGGCTCCGGTGATGATGTTCAGGACGCCCTTTGGGACTCCCGCTCGTTCCGCCAGTTCGGCCAGCGCCAGCGCAGAGAACGGAGTCTGCGCTGCTGGCTTCAAAACGACTGTGCACCCGGCGGCAATCGCCGGGCCGGCCTTGCGCGTAATCATCGCCAGCGGAAAATTCCACGGCGTGATGCAAGCAACGACACCAATTGGCTGCTTCAGAACGACGATTCGTTTGTCTGGCTGATGGCCCGGAATGACGTCACCGTAAATCCGCTTGGCCTCCTCGCCAAACCATTCTAAGAAGGACGCCGCGTAGGCCACCTCGCCGCGCGACTCCGCCAACGGCTTGCCTTGCTCGAGCGTCATCAGCCGTGCAAGATCTTCCTGATTTTCCATCATCAGGTCGAACCATTTGCGGAGAACGGTCGCGCGCTCCTTGGCGGTTTTTTTGCTCCAAGCCGGGAACGCGCGATTTGCCGCTTCGATCGCCACGCGTGTTTCCGCGGCGCTGAGTTTCGGAACGGTACCGATGATTTCGCCCGTCGCGGGGTTGTCAACGGACACGGCGGAACCAGATTTCGCTTGGATCCATGCGCCATCGACATAGCACATTTCGCGGAACAGCTTTTTGTCTTTCAACCGGCTCGCAACACTCTCGGTTTTTGTGATTGTTTCCTGCATTCCAATCCCTCTAAACAGTAGCCTGCGCCAACTGCCTTTTCTCTGCAACCGAAGCAAGTCCCGCTTCTATCACGTCCAGGCCCTCATCGAACTGCTCATCGGTGACGACGAGCGGAACAAGAATCCGCATCACATTGCCGTACGTTCCTGCCGTGATGTTGATAACGCCGTGTTCATAACAGTATTTCGAAAGCTCTTTCGTTTCGCTGTCGGCAGGCTCTTTCGTTCGCTCATCGCGCACAAGCTCAATGGCGCACATGCCACCGAGGCCACGCACGTCTCCAACAAGTTCCATCTTTTTCTGCCAACCACGCGCGCGCGCTTCAAATTTTTTGCCAATTTCAAGGGAGCGCGCCAGCAATCCTTCTTTTTCGATCGTCTCGAGCGCAGCAAGCGCAGCTGCGCAGGAGAGCGGATTCCCGCCGAATGTGCCGCCCAGACCACCCACTCCCGGCGCGTCCATCACTTCCGCGCGGCCCGTAACCGCAGCGAGCGGCAATCCACCGCCGAGCGACTTGGCGCTGACCACCAAATCCGGCTCAATGCCAAAGTGCTCGGACGCAAACCATTTTCCCGTTCGCGCAATCCCGGACTGGACCTCATCCGCGATAAAAAGAATTCCGTGCTTCTTACAAATCTTGTGAAGCGCCGCAAAATACTCGCGCGGTGGAACGACGAAGCCACCTTCACCGAGCACCGGCTCCGCAATTACGGCAGCGACATTTTCCGCAGCTACGTGGCGCTTGAACGCATCCTCCAGATGATGCGCAAACTCTTCGACAGTCGTTCCCGCCTGGCTGCGGTACGCATACGCATACGGAATGCGATAAACGTCGGTCGCCAGTGGCTCGAATCCCGCCTTATACGGATGTGGCTTGCTGGTAAGCGTCATCGCCATGAGCGTGCGGCCATGAAACGCGTCTTCGAAGCAGATCACTGCCGGACGCTTAGTGTAAGCCCGCGCGATCTTAATCGCGTTTTCCACGGCTTCCGCGCCTGAATTGACCAGCACCGATTTCTTCGGAAAATCTCCCGGCGCGAGCGCATTCAGCTTCTCCGCAACGGCGATGTAGCTCTCGTAAGGCGTCACGCTGAAGCAGACATGCAGAAACTGATCGAGCTGTTTGCTTAGCGCTTCGAGCACACGCGGCGCCCGGTGCCCCATATTCAAGCAGCCAATACCGCCAGCGAAATCGAGAAAGCGATTTCCGTCGACGTCTTCGAGTACCGCACCTTCGCCCTTGGCGACGAAAATGGGCGTCGAATGAAACGGGCCGCGCGCCACCGCCGCGTTGCGGCGGTCCATCAGCGCTTTCGATTTCGGGCCCGGAATTGCCGTGCGAATTTGAATCGTTGCCATTTGCGTGTTCCTTCCCGCGAGATTCTCAGTACCAACCGATGGGTGTTTCGTCGAGATTGACAAACACCTGCTTTGTTTCCAGATACTCTTCAAGCCCCCACTGGCCGAGTTCGCGCCCGAAACCGGACTGTTTGTAGCCGCCCCACGGCGCTTCCACGTAGGTCGGCTGCATGTGATTGACCCACACGATTCCGGCGCGGAGCGACTTCACTACGCGAAACGCCTTGTAGATGTCGCGTGTCCACACAGCTCCTGCCAGCCCGTAAGGAGTATCGTTCGCGATGCGAATCGCATCCGGTTCGCCTTCGAACGGAATCACCGAAGCCACCGGCCCGAAGATTTCTTCGCGCGCGATGCGAGCGCTGTTTTCCACGTCGTAAAAAATCGTCGGCTCGACGTAATAACCCTTGCCAATCTGTTTCGGCCGGCTGCCCCCGATGGCCGTCTTCGCCTCTTTCTTTCCCACTTCCAGGTAAGAACTCACACGATCGTATTGTTCTTTACTGACAAGCGGCCCCATCTTCGTCTCGCGCTCCATCGGCGGGCCCAGCTTGATGCGTTTTGCTTTCTCCGTCATGGCCTCGACGAACTTCGAATAGATTTTCTTTTCTACGAGGATGCGGCTTCCGGCGGAGCACACTTCGCCTTGATTGATGAACACTCCAAACAGCGCGCCGTCCACCGCCGCTTCCCAGTCCGCATCGGCAAAGAACACATTCGGAGACTTGCCGCCCAGTTCGAGCGTCACGCGCTTCAGCGTGTCCGCCGCGCTCTTGACGATAATCTTTCCAACCGCCGCGCTGCCCGTGAACGCAATCTTGTCCACTCTGGGATGTGCGACAATCGCAGCACCGGCCGTCTCGCCGAATCCATTCACAACATTTACTACTCCCTGCGGCAATCCAACCTCTTCAAACCAACTCGCAAATTCCAGTGCGGTCAGCGGCGTTTGCTCCGCCGGTTTCAGTACGCAACAACAGCCCGCTGCAATCGCCGGAGCCAATTTCCAGGCCGCCATCAGCAGCGGATAGTTCCACGGAATAATTTGCCCTG
>Ga0126376_10001643_pt1 | contig 12187 bp, 8 predicted proteins | sample PanSoiMetPlot_15_FD_92760 | JGI IMG/M metagenome (GOLD analysis project Ga0126376, IMG submission 92760) | Tropical forest soil microbial communities from Panama - MetaG Plot_15 | ecosystem: Environmental > Terrestrial > Soil > Tropical forest > Bulk soil | place: Panama | collected 2016-02-17
GTCCAGCAGCGACGTTGTGGTCTATCGCTACGCTAAGCACTCTCATAGCAACGCTAGTCGCACGAGATTCTATCTGGCTGAAGATTTGGAGTTTGTGGCTCTTTCTTTCGCTTGCGGGTATCACCTTCCGAAAGCGCAGTCTTGTGCGGGGGCTCGTGGCCATCTTCAATTGGCTGCTTTTGAGCGAAGGTTTTGTGAAGGGGTTCCTGATGACGCCGCTCGCGCCAGAGAGCTTCCAGGCAAGTCTCGAAGTCATTCAAGAGCATGCCAATACGATGCAAGGAATTCGCGCCCCGTGCTCGCTCTCTAATGTTGGTAGGCCCCCAAATCGAAACTCCCTCCCTGCGGTCGCCCCTTCCCATTGATGTCCGTAGAGAAGTATGTTCGTAGGTCGTTGACGATTTCTGCAGGCAGGCTCGGCAGCGTCGTGGGATCGATTCCCGTGCCGATTGCCGGGCTTGTCGGTAACAGCGTTAAACCGGCCCCGAGTAGCGATGGTGCAAGCGCGGTAGCATACTGCCCACCTGTCAAACTTGGGGGATTCACGAACAACGGATCCGTTTGGAGGAACTTTGCGGAAGCAATGGGTGTGAAAGTCAGCGAGCTTCCGTAGTACAGATTGGCGTAATAGCTGATGCTCGCATTCGTTCCTTCCTGGGAATATGTAGGGTTGCTGCTATCCCATGCCACCGAAATGTTGTTGATGAAGTATCCGTCATGCGAGTTGTTGGTTGTCAGCGAAGCCGCGTTCCCGAGCGATGCGTCTAGGTTATTTTTGTAGCAGGTGTTGTTCACGATCCAGAAATTCGTCACGACAAAAGCTTCGATGCATCTCCCGCCATTGCCGTAAACAACATTGTTGATGATGAGCGCCGGAGGCGTGTTCGCGGTGCTCGCCGAGTAGGACCCATTGCTCAAGTCCAGGATGATGCCGTTGCCGTCGGTGTGATTGCTTGAGCTGTCGTATTCCCCGACCACGATGTTGTTTGCGATCACGTTGTGGAAGCCCGCGTAATTGTCGAACCATTGATCGCTATTGAACGAAATGCCACTGGTCCAGCCATACCACTGTGGCACACTTGTGGACGCCGGCATGTAGCCATTGTGGTAGACGATGTTGTGATCGGCAGTGAGGTAATCGCAATCTCTGCTGCCGACACCAGAACCTCCCGTATTGCTTATAGAGTTTCCGATAAAGCGCAGGTGATGGCCGCCGCGACAGAAGAAGGCGTCACCGGCATTGCCTTTTCCATCGACATTCAGACCTCGAAATTCTAGGTACGATGGCCCGGTGGGAAACGCGCCGCTGCCTAGGTGGAACATCGCCGACGCGTCCGCAGGTCCCGTCCACACAAAGTGCACGGCGCCATCGCCGTAGCTTTTGTAGACAATCCATGCGGATGGACTCCCGTTTGTGGGAGGATTGAATGACGAGCTCAGGTTATAGGTTCCCGCGAGCAAACACAGGACCGAGCCCGGCTGAGTCGCAGCGGCCGCACCGCTAAAAGTTTTAGGCGACGTCGCGCTTGTGCCCGAGTTCACGTCATTGCCCAACGGCGAAGCGAAGATGGTGCAGTCGGTCGCAAGCCCGCCGCTACTGACGGTGAGGATCGCAGGGCTGCTGGTCACGCTGCCAGCGGAGTTGCTGACCGCCACGGTGAATTGCGAACCGTTGTCCGACGCCGTCGCCGCGGGAGTGGTATAGCTTGAAGTCGTTGCGCCTGGGATGCTGGCACCATTCTTCGCCCATTGGTAGCTCAAGGGAGCTGCGCCCGTGGCGATCACTAAGAAGGTGGCGGTCTGCCCCGCTGTCACCGTTTGATTCGTCGGCTGCGTGTTGATCGTCGGTGCTGCGGGAGCGGGATTCACGGTCAACGTTACGGCATTGCTCGTTGCCGTACCGGCAGAATTGCTCACAACCACAGCGAATGTCGAGCCGTTGTCGGAAGTCGTGGTGGCTGGTGTGGTGTAGCTCACCGAAGTTGCTCCCGCGATATTTGCCCCGTTCTTCTGCCACTGATAGCTCAGCGGCGCCGTGCCGGTTGCAACCACGGTGAAGGTGGCGGCCTGCCCTGCTGTCACCGTTTGATTCGTCGGCTGTGTGGTGATTGTCGGAGCGACTGGCGCTGGATTGACCGTCAACGTTGCTGCGTTGCTCGTCGCCGTACCAACGGAGTTGCTCACGACCGCGACGAAAGTCGAGCCGCTGTCCGAAGTCGCGGTGGCTGGCGTCGTGTAGCTCGCAGAGGTTGCTCCTGCGATGTTGGCGCCATTCTTCTGCCACTGATAACTGAGCGGAGCTGTGCCTGTCGCCGTCACTGCGAACGTGGCGGTCTGCCCTGGGGTGACCGTCTGACTCGCGGGTTGCGTCGTGATGGCCGGCGCCGCCACGGTTCCGGTCGCCGTAAAGTTCACACCGGTGACGTTGGTCGTGCCGACAGTCACATTCTGGTTCGCTGGAGTGAAGGTATAGCCCGCGTTGCTTGGCGTGACCGCGTACGACCCGCTTGCCAATCCCGTGAACGCGTACGCGCCTGAGCTGTCGGCGGTTGTGGTAGCGCTTGCGGTACCACTCAGGGTCACCGTCGCGCCAGCCCCGCCCTTCGTGGGAGTGATCGTGCCGGAAACGCTGACACCCGCCGTCTTGAATTTGTGGCCCCCACTCTTCCCGTTATTATTCTTGGCATCCGTGGACTGTACTTGATAGTAGTAGGTCGTCCCAGCGGACAAGCCGGAAATCGTCACCTGATGGTTTGTAACCATAGTTGGATCAACCGGCGTGCTGGATCCATAGGGAGTCGTCGTTCCATAATTCACAACAGAGTTGGAAGCAACATCCGTCGTCCAGGTAATCTGCGAACTTGAGCTCGTCGTCGCAATGGCCTGAACATTGGTGATGTTCACTGTTGTTGGCGACGGACTGCTTGTGCCGCTGGCGAACCCTGCGCAGCCGTCCAGCACTAGCGGAGCCAACCCCAACAAAAGCAAGAAAACCAGTTGAAAGGCGCGTGCAAACACACGCGTCGTGTTCCGACTTCTGTTCGATTTCATCTTTTCCTCTGGGCTGGTGCCAGCAAGCAATCTTGGGCGAGTGCAGACGTCACTGAGGTTGCTGATCTAAACAAACACTCGGCCTTTGTTTACAAACACACTCGAGCTTTCATTGCGCAGGACGATAGTGAGACGGCGACTTCGAGAGCTACTGGTGTGAGGAACAGTTTTGGAGCAGGGCGCGAAGCTAGACTCCTACCTTTTTGTGTACTGTCTTTCGGCCAGTAAACTAGTGTTCAGCAGGAGAACGCGATCGCAGGATACAGCGGCAGCCCGAAGGGACCCTTCTGGCCGTGTCTTCCGGATCGCCATGGGAAAAATAGAATTCCAATGCCTTCCCCTGCTCGTATCGAACCTGGGTTCCGGCGCATCGGAAGTAAATGAGAATGTGGAGGAGATGATGAAAGCAAAGGAAATATCTGCGAGTCTGGCCGGAACCGTTTCGCTCGGCGGAGAAGCTCCCGTCAATCGCCTCGGTTTCGGCGCGATGCGTCTCACAGGGGAAGGGATTTGGGGACCGCCCAAAAACCGTACCGAGGCGATAAACGTTTTGCGACGAGCAGCGGAACTGAATGTGAATTTCATTGACACTGCGGATTCCTACGGCCCCAACGTGAGTGAGGAGCTTATTGCAGAGGCGCTGCACCCGTATCCCAAAGATCTTGTGATTGCCACGAAGGGCGGCTGGAATCGGCCGGGGCCGAACCAGTGGACCCACGATGCTACTCCGGCGCACTTGCGGAAGGCGGTTGAGGGCAGCCTGAAAAGACTACGACTGGATCGCATTGAGGTTTATCAACTACATCATCCTGATCCAATCGTCTCTCTGGATGATTCGGTCGGAACGTTGGCGCAACTCAAGACCGAAGGAAAGATTCGCTTCATTGGATTGTCAAACGTCACCCAGGAGCACATCGAGCGCGCTCGCCGCATCACGCCCATTGTTTCCGTCCAGAACCGTTACAGCTTCGCAGACCGCGAATGGGATTATGTGGTGGATTATTGTGAAAGTAATAGAATCGCCTTCATTCCGTGGTTCCCGCTAGGCGCGGGCCGAGTTGCAGGTCAGACACTCGATCACATCGCCCGCGCACACCAAGCCACGCCGCACCAGGTTGCCATTGCCTGGTTATTGAGGCGATCGCCCGTCGTGCTGCCCATCCCCGGAACGTCTTCGCTCCTGCATCTCGAGGAAAACGTTGTCGCGGGGTCTCTGCAATTGAGCGACGAGGAATTTCAAAAACTCTCCCTCGTTCCTCAATTGGCGGCGACGCGGTAAAGCTATAGTTGGTGACGGGGATTGCCCTCGGAAACAACCGCTTGGGGAGGCTGGGGCGGAGTAGCCGCAGCGCCTACAAGCTCGGTTCTCGCATCGGTTAGCGGTTAGTCTTCTGCTTCCTGCGTTACGATGTGAACGTCCACCGCGGGCGACTCGCGCAAGAAGCGGTGCACCGCCGAGAGATACAGGTATTTCCTCCAATCGTGTACCGGCGCCCTCCCAAAGATCACTTGCGTAATGTGTTTCGACCGAACAAACTCAGCGACCGCATCCGCGACGCTTCTTCCTTTCAAGCGAACTACTTTCGCCCCCAGGCTTTCCGCGAACCGCAGGTTGGCGGCCAGAGCGTTCTGATTCGATTCCTTCTGGCCAAATTCCCGGTCCACATGCACGACGTACAGCTCGGCGTCCATGCGCCGAGCCATCCTCGCGCCCCTGGCAATTAAATACTGTCCGGCGGGATTCGCCGAAACGCACACCGCCATGCGTTCACGCACTCCCCAATTCTTTCGAATGTCCTGTGCTTCCATGTACGATTCGAGGCTGCGATCCACTTGTTCCGCGACTTGGCGCAAGGCCAGCTCGCGCAACGCAATCAAATTGCCGCGGCGGAAAAAATTCTTCAGAGAACGCTCGACCTTTTCTGTGCTGTACACATCGCCACGCTTCATTCGGTTGTGCAGAGCTTCGGGCGTCAGGTCCACCATGACTGTTTCGGACGCCGTCAACGGCACCCAGTCCGGCACCGTTTCGCGTACGGTGATTCCCGTGATCGAGCGCACCACCGGAGCCAGGCTCTCAATGTGCTGAATGTTCAGTGTCGAAATCACATCAATCTTGGCCGCCAGAATTTCCTGTACGTCTTCGTAGCGCTTGCGGTGCTTGCTCCCCGGAATGTTGGTATGTGCAAGCTCATCTACGAGCACGACTTCAGGACGGCGCGCCAGAATCGCGTCCACGTCCATTTCCTCAAAAACTGTGCCTTTGTATTCGATTTTCTTGCGCGGGACGGCTTCCAATTGTTGCGCCAGCTCTTCGATCCCCTGGCGTCCGTGTGTTTCCACCACGCCGATCACCACGTCTTCGCCGCGACTGCGTCTTCGCAGCGCCTCGCTGAGCATGCTGAATGTTTTTCCGACGCCCGGAGCGTAGCCCAAAAAGAGCTTGAAGCTCCCGCGTGTCTTTTGCGGCGGCGAAGCCAGTTCCAGCCATTCTTCAGGCTTTTTCAACAAGTCTATCTCCACAAGGAATCGCCTGCCTGGGCTAGAATGTACCCATGCAGAGATTCCTCGGCGGCCGGATCCTGGGAGCTGCAGTATCCCTCGTGGCCGTGGCCCTCATTACTTTCTTCTATACCCGCATACTCCACGTAAACCAAACGACAGTCGCACTGTCTTTTCTTCTGGCAATTCTAGCAGTATCGGCTGTGTGGGGAATGGTTGTTTCCGCCATTATGTCTGTCGTGGCGACGGTAGCTTTTAACTATTTTTTCTTGCCGCCCATGGGGACCCTCACCATTGCCGATCCTCAAAACTGGGTCGCCCTGTTTGCATTTCTCGTTACTTCGATTACGGGAAGTCAGTTTTCTACGCGCATTCGCAAGGAGGCGCTTGAGGCAAACCAGCGCAGAAGGGAAATGGAGCGCCTGTATCGCTTCAGCCGGCAATTACTGGGTGAAGGCAACGTCATCCAGTTGATGAACGCCATTCCGGACTACCTCGTCGAGCGTTTTGAAGCTGGAGCCGCGGAACTCTTCCTTCCGCAAAAAGACAAGTTTTATCGCTCCGGATTCGGCGCCGCCCATCTCGACGAAGAGAAAATGAAATCGGCATTTTTGCGTGACGAAATGACGTTGGACACTGAGCACGCCGAGTATTTCATTCCCGTGCGCATGGGAGTGCGTCCCATTGCCAGCCTGGGAATTTCCGGGGCACCCCTTTCAAAGCAATCTGTCGAAGCCATCGGGAGTATGGTTGCCATCGCCATCGAGCGTGCCCGCGCCGTCGAGCAACTCGGCCAAACGGAAGCGGAAAGGCAGGGCGAGCGCTTGAAATCCGCGTTACTCGATTCCATCACACATGACTTTCGTACGCCGCTTACCTCCATGAAGGCCGCGGTCACTGGCCTCCTGGCTTCAAATGACTCGAACTCTCCGCAATCTCGCGAACTTCTGACCATCATCAACGAGGAGTGCGACCGGCTGAATCATCTTGTCGAAGAAGCCGGCGAAATGGCCAAGCTGGAGGCCGGAGAAGTTACGCTCGACCTGGCTCCAACGCCGATTGAAGAGATCATTGATGCTGCCCTGGCCCACTGCAAAAGCGCTCTGGGCGGACGCCAGGTTCGTGTCCGGATAGCTGATGGTCTTCCTCCGGTGCGTGCTGACCTCGAGCGTGCAAAAGAGGCGCTCATACAACTTATTGACAATGCTAACATCTATTCACCGAAGCACCAGGCCATCACAATTACCGCTGAGCTTACAGGCGACTGCGTGACGACCAGCGTTGCGGACCACGGCCCAGGCATCGACAATTTTGAACAGACCATGATCTTCGACAAATTCTACCGGGGAAAAGATCAACGCTACCTCGTTCGCGGCACCGGCATGGGCCTGCCCATCGCCAAAGCAATCATTGCTGCGCAGCAGGGAAGTATTAACGTTACCAGTCAATTGGGCCACGGCTCCGTTTTTTCCTTCACTCTGCCCCTGGATCATTCACAGCCTGTCAGTTATGCCGGCAAGGACGTCCGGTGAACGCCGCCAACATTCTTGTCGTTGACGACGAGCCGCAAATTCGCCGCGTCCTGCGTTCGACGCTTACCACGCAAGGTTATGTGATTACCGAAGCCAAGACAGGGGAAGAAGCTCTCGAATCTTTGCGCAAAGAACGTCCTGACCTCGTGCTCCTCGACATGAACATGCCCGGGATGGGTGGCATTGAAACTTGCCGCGAAATCCGCCGCGCCTCCGATGCGCCGATCATTATGCTCACCGTGCGCAACGCCGAGCGTGACAAAGTCGCGGCTCTGGACGCCGGTGCCGACGATTACGTCGTCAAGCCCTTCGGCATCGAAGAGCTTCTCGCGCGCATTCGCGCCGCATTGCGCCGCTACGCACCCGGAGACGCTCTTCCTCCGTTCGTATCCAAAGACCTGCAGATTGACTTCGAGGCGCGTCAGGTGACCGTAGGGGATCGCCACGTCCACCTCACGCCGAAGGAGTACGATGTCCTCAAGCATCTGGTTGCCAATCACGGAAAGCCGTTGACACATCGCCGCCTTTTGCAGGCGGTGTGGGGGCCGGATTATGGTGAGGAAACTGAAAGTTTGCGTGTGGTGATCAATCAATTGCGAAAAAAACTGGAAGCGGATCCCGCGCGTCCCAAGTACATTGTCACGGAGCCGTGGGTCGGTTACCGTTTTCAGCCGCCTCGTGTGAGCAATGCCAAGTTCTCTTCCCGAAAAGGCTGAGGCGAGGCTCTATTTGTGGGGATGGCTGGAGTCTAAGTCCAGGTTCAATTCCAAAACCCGCACGCGCGGCTCACCCAGAAACCCAAACTGCCGGCACTTGAAACTCCGCTGCCGCGGGCGAAATGTCTGGGTCCAGCCCTGATCCCGAAGCAGTGACGAAATCGATAGGCACAGGTTGCGACGGATTCTCTGCCTGATCCTTCTGTATGTCCGACTTCAGTCGTTCAAGCAATGCCTTATTCGTGGGCCCAAGAAAGGATCCGCTGCTGGCCGTGGCGTCGTAACCGGTTCCGGCAGCCGACGGTCGCGGGTGAAAATAGCCCGGCCCCGTGAAGTTCTGTCCAATGATGCGCGAACCCACGGGTTTGCCGTTTCTCTCAATAACTTGCCCGTTGGCTTTATTCGGGAGAAGCACTTGAGACAATCCCGTAATCACCAACGGATAGACCAGACCGAAAAGAACCGTCGTCACCAGCGTGAACCAAACGGCAATCAGCAAATTCTTCTTCATGAGCGGTTCCTCAAGCCAGTCCCAGGTAGGGAAGAAGCATGTCGATCAGCTTGATTCCCAAAAATGGCGCAATAATCCCGCCGACGCCGTAAATCAGAAGGTTGCGCTGCAACAGCGCCGCCGCACCTACCGGCCGGTAGCGCACGCCGCGCAGAGCGAGCGGAATCAACGCGATGATGATGAGCGCGTTGAAAATCACTGCCGACAAGATCGCAGATTCGGGTGTCCGCAGTCGCATGATGTTGAGCACATTGAGTACCGGGAAAGCCCCTGCAAACATCGCGGGAATGATGGCGAAATATTTGGCCACGTCGTTCGCCACGGAAAATGTCGTCAGCGCGCCTCGCGTAATCAATAGCTGCTTGCCGATCTCCACAATTTCGATCAGCTTCGTCGGATTGGAATCGAGATCCACCATATTGCCGGCTTCTTTGGCGGCCTGTGTGCCCGTATTCATGGCCACTCCCACGTCCGCCTGAGCCAGCGCCGGAGCGTCGTTCGTGCCATCGCCCGTCATCGCCACGAGCTTTCCTTTAGCCTGCTCGCGCTTGATGAGCGCCATTTTGTCTTCGGGCTTGGCCTCCGCCAGAAAGTCGTCCACTCCTGCCTGTCGTGCAATGGCCGCTGCCGTAAGCGGGTTGTCACCAGTGATCATCATGGTGCGAATGCCCATCGCGCGTAGGTGGTCGAAGCGCTCCCGCATTCCGCCTTTCACGATATCTGTGAGCGCGATAGCTCCAAGCACTCGTCGGTTCTCCGCCACGAGCAGCGGTGTCCCGCCGGAATTCGAAATCTCCTCAATGCGCGCTTTAAGTTGCGATGGAATCCCGTTGCTGCTTGGGCTGATGAATCGCGCCACGGCTTCTGGGGCGCCCTTGCGGATTTCCCGCCCGCCAATGTCGACGCCCGACATTCGTGTCTGCGCGGAAAACGGAATAAAGTTGGTGTCGTGTGTCACCTCCCGGGCTCGCAGGTTATAGCGTTCCTTCGCAAGCACGACGATCGAGCGCCCGTCAGGAGTCTCGTCCGCTAGTGAAGAAAGCTGCGCCGCCTTGGCCAGGTAATTCTCCTCAACTCCCGGCGCGGGATAAAACGCCGTTGCCGCACGATTGCCGAGCGTGATCGTGCCGGTTTTGTCCAACAGCAGCACATCCACGTCACCCGAAGCCTCGACAGCGCGCCCGGACATCGCAATGACATTCCGCTGGATCAGCTGGTCCATTCCGGCAATCCCAATCGCTGAGAGCAATCCGCCAATCGTCGTAGGAATCAGGCAAACCAGCAATGAAACCAGCACAAAGATGTTCTGTGGCGCTCCTGAATAAACGGCAAACGGCTGCAGCGTCACAACAGCCAGTAAGAAAATAATCGTCAGTCCGGACAAAAGAATGTTCAAGGCAATCTCATTCGGAGTCTTCTGCCGCGACGCGCCCTCCACGAGCTTGATCATGCGGTCAAGAAAAGTCTCTCCAGGATTTGAGGTGATGCGTACTTTGATTTCGTCGGATAGAACTCGCGTTCCGCCTGTCACTGCCGAGCGGTCTCCCCCCGACTCGCGAATCACCGGCGCCGATTCACCCGTGATCGCCGACTCATCCACCGATGCCACGCCTTCAATGACTTCGCCATCGCCTGGAATAAACTCCCCAGCCGCGACGACCACGATGTCGCCGGTCCGCAGCTTGGAACTAATGACGGTCTCAATGCTGCCGTCACAGCGCAATCGGTGTGCCTGTGTCTCGGCGCGCGCCTTGCGAAGCGTGTCCGCTTGCGCCTTTCCGCGCCCTTCCGCCATCGCCTCCGCGAAGTTAGCGAACAAAACGGTGAACCACAGCCAAAGTGTGATTTGCAGGCCGAATCCAAAGTGTCCCGCGTGATGCGCCGCGTTCCAGATCAACTGGATGGTCGTCAGCACCGCGCCCACTTCCACCACCAACATCACGGGATTCTTCGCCATTGTCCGTGGTGTCAGCTTGCGAAAGGAATCCACAATGGCTCGCGACAAGATCGCACTGTTCGCCAGCGATTTTTTCCGGATTTGCGTGATTTCAGAGATGGGTTCCATGGCTGCCTCAGAAACCCTTTCCCGCGTGCATCAACAAGTGCTCCAGAATCGGTCCTAGGCTCAAGGCCGGAAAGAACGTCAGCGCCCCAACGATCAAAACCGTCGAAACCAGCAGGCCGCTGAACAAGCCGCCGGTCACCGGAAAAGTTCCCGCGGATTCAGGAACTGTCTTCTTCCTCGCAAGATTCCCGGCAATCGCCATGATCGGAATGATCATGAAGAACCGCCCCAAGAGCTGCGCCGCCGCAGTCGTCGTGTTGTACCAGAGCGTGTTTCCGTTCAATCCGCCAAACGCGGACCCGTTATTGCCTGTCGAGGAAACGTACGCGTACAAAATTTGCGAAAGCCCATGCGGCCCGGGATTCGAGATCCCCGCGGTCCCATACGGCTTCACCACCGAAACCGCCGCAAAAACAAGAATCGTAAACGTCAGCACAAGCACCGCCAGCATCGCCATCTTCACGTCGTACGATTCGATTTTCTTCCCCAGATATTCCGGCGTGCGTCCCACCATCAGTCCTGCGATGAACACGGCCAGCACCACAAACACGAACATGCCGTACAGCCCTGCCCCCACGCCTCCGAACACCACTTCGCCCAGCATGATGTTCACCAGCGGCACCATCCCGCCGAGCGGCGTAAACGAGTCGTGCTGAGCATTGATCGCCCCGCAACTCGCGTCTGTTGTAACCGTGGCGAAAAGCACCGAGTTCGCAATTCCAAAGCGCACTTCTTTGCCTTCCATATTTCCGCCCGAATGCAGCGCGCTCACATGCTGATCCGCTCCCCCTAGAAGGGGATTCCCTCGGGCCTCCGCCCAATACGCGGTGCTCACGCCCGCAAAGAACAAAAACGCCATCGCCGCCCACATCGCCCAGCCATGCCGTCGACATCCCGTCATCCGCCCCAACGTGTATGTCAGCCCTGAAGGAATCGCAAAAATCAGCATCATCTCGAAAAAGTTGGAAAGCGGCGTCGGATTTTCAAACGGATGCGCGCTGTTCGCGTTGAAAAAGCCGCCTCCATTCGTCCCCAATTCTTTGATGACCTCCTGCGACGCCACCGGCCCCTGCGCAATCACCTGTTGCGTCACAGTTTGCGTCGTCGTCTTTCCGTCAGCCCCGGTGAATTGCGCCGTGTACGGCTGAATCAAAGCTACGGTTGTATACGGCTTCAGGTTTTGCACCACGCCCTGCGACACAAGCACCAGCGCGCCCACCGCGCAAAACGGCAAAAGCACCCACAGCAGGCACCGCGTCATATCCATCCAGAAGTTTCCCAGCTTCTCCGTTTCTCTCCGCGCAATCCCGCGAATCACGACGATGGCCAGCACAATTCCGACCGCCCCCGAAACGAAGTTGTGGTAGGCAAGCCCAGCCATCTGCGTCAGATAGCTCATCGTGCTTTCGCCGCTGTACACCTGCCAGTTCGTGTTCGTCGTGAACGATGCTGCGGTTCCAAAAGCCAGCGCCGGATCCACATTCCCGAATTTTTGCGGATTGAGCGGCAGCCATTTCTGCATGCGCTCGATCAAGTAAAGCAGCGTCATCGAAACGCTGCTAAACAGCAGCATCGCACCGGTGTACTCGGTCCACTTCATCTCTTGCGTTTCATCTACGCCCGTCAGGCGGTAGATGAGCTTCTCGAGGGGCCGAAGCAGCGTATCCAGGAGAGTCTTTTCGCGATAAAACACGCGCGCCATAAAAATTCCCAGCGGTTTCGTCACCAGGAAAATCACCAAGAGAAAAAATAGAATCTGAAACCATCCATTCGCAGTCACGGCCTAGAACTCCTCCGCCTTCAACAGCGA
>Ga0126376_10001644_pt1 | contig 12185 bp, 13 predicted proteins | sample PanSoiMetPlot_15_FD_92760 | JGI IMG/M metagenome (GOLD analysis project Ga0126376, IMG submission 92760) | Tropical forest soil microbial communities from Panama - MetaG Plot_15 | ecosystem: Environmental > Terrestrial > Soil > Tropical forest > Bulk soil | place: Panama | collected 2016-02-17
ACCCTGCCATCCTTCTTGATCACCATCTTCCAGTTGTTGGCATCTACGGGAGTGATCGCTACCGTGTTTCCGAACTGGGTCGGCTGATCGGTGCCGTCGGCTGTATACGTGTTGGTCACGTTGCCGGATGTCCATTTGTATTTGCTGCCGCCGAGGTCCTCGATTTTGGTTTGCTCGCCGGTGAACTTGCTTTTCTCCATGTTCAGCTTCCATTTCCCGATGAAAGGATCGTCCGCGGCCCAGAGTGTGCTCGCGAGCAAGCACGCAAGCACTAGCGAAGAATAGAACTGTTTCATGGTTTCCCTCCGGCGGCGGATTATAGACCTTACCCCGGCAAACGCAAGCGGAAGATACCGGGAACGTTAAAGGATCCTTCTGTCAAGAAAAGGAGAGTTGAAACTACGGGCACTGAAAGCCTTGCAGAAAGTTTTCGGCCATGCGGCGCAGTCGAGTGGCACTGGAGATCGGGACGCATTCGCCCTGGATCAGTCGCTTGCTCAAGCGGTAGGGACACGAAGTGATCGTGGGCAATGCGCGCAAGTCCGGCGATCGGGGAAAGCCGCAAGAAGGACGATCGGCTGGATGCGCAGACATTGGCGCGGCTGGCTAGGATTGATCCCGAGTTGCTGTATCGGGTGAAGCCTCGCAGTGCGCAGGATGCCCTACGAACGACGATCTCAGTTTTCTGGACATTTTCTATCCCCAGATTTTGGCGCTTTCACGCGAAAACCAGACTTTTTCACATCCACAGGCAATAGCGCTCAGAATCCCTGCTCGGGCTGCAGTCCTTTTCAGTAAGAATTACATTTGCTGGGCTTGGTCGCGGACTACACTTTCAGGGTCAATTTCGTAGCCCTCGTCGGCGACAGCCTTCCCGACTGCGATGCGTAGCGTCGTCTCATCCGCACTCTTGGGTAAATCACAGTGGCGCTGGATGACTTCCTCCCCAGCTTGAATTCTGATCATCCAGCTACGCTTGTTCTCGTCCCATGAGAATTCCACACGATCGGCACGCATGATTCGTCCTCCTCATCACGTAATCGAATAGTGGGCAAGGCCCATCCTTTAGATGACGATCCCCGCACTTCTGGCAATCATCTTGTTGCAAATCACCTCGTCGATGCGCGACTACAAAATGCTGGACGAACGGATTCGATGTGTGCAAAAGAGAAAGCGGAGACAGAAAGTCGATGTTCTTAAACGGAAGATCCCGCCAGCACAGTGAGGGTGACCATGCGTCCGTCGAGGTATACGTTCCCGTCAGTTCCACGCTCAAACACCAACGTTGTCGGAGCCTCGGTTTCTGGAAGTTCGTAAGCCTCCACCCAGTATGCAAGATAGAAGTCCACCTCCGGCCCGAGTCCCTCCTCTCGATTAGAAAGTACACGAGTTACTACCGCCTGCCGCTCTTGCGAAGGGCTGTCGGACAATACATTGAACTTGAAACGTTGCCCTACCTTAATTTCAGACTGCATTTGAGCTCCTTAGTATGTTCTCAGCTTCTGATCATGAGTGCACCGGTGCGGCCATTGGCATCACAGTCTTTCGATGCAACATGGCTCCTTAGTTGAGAGTGACAAGATGCGAACCCCAGCCGACAGCATTCCTGTTGTTGGTGCAATGGCAATGTTGCGACAACCCGCGCTCAAGCTTCCCAGTGGAACACAGCAGAGGTTAATAGTAAGTCAGCTTACGATGAGTGACCGTTCCGGGTCGTGCTTCGTCCTGTTGAGAACGGCTGACAATAGTTAGCTCGGTCCAGTTGCCATACTGATCGTACTGGTACATGTATTGTATTTCGGAGGTTTCGGACGGCTGGGGAGGATTCGGCGTACCCGAGGGAATAAAAGCTCCAGCTTCCGTGAGTTCCCAAGGCCCGGTATCCGATCTCATGACCACAGTTTGGCCCTCGGAGGCTTTATCGCCATGGTCGTTGTACCTGGTGACAGTCACTTGCTCGCCAAAGACTCCTCCACTCCTGCGACGTTCCGTAACCCGACCCTGATCATCATAAGAGTAGGATATGGCGCTGTTCTGCATCCCAGAGATCATTGCACCGACAGACTTCATCTGTTCTGGATTGAGTTGGGACCTTATTTCTTCGGGAAGGTCTACCCGAGGGGCATCTGCAGCCTGTTCCTCTGCGAGAACGCGACCTTCTGCATCGAACTTACGCACAATGTGTCCGACGAGATTGCCATCAGCATCGTAAAACTGTGCCCCCGTCGCCACTCCCTGCTCGTTATACAGCGTCGTGACCTTACCGCCAGGAGAAGGTACAAACCCCAAGTCCGTGCCTTCCCAATGTGCCGCATAAGCCGTGTTCGCAGGTAAGGGCTTTGAATCGTAACTTTCAGTGGCGGACTTTCGGCCCGCGTCGTCGTATTGATAGCGGGTTTCAATCTTGTCACCCGACTTCACTGCCACCAGCCTTCGTGTGTCGTCGTACACGTAAGTTGTTTCAGACCGTTCGCCGGAGCCGCCATTACCGCTTTCAGTCTTGAGGAGACGCCCGTCGGCGTAGTAGGTGTAGCTCACAACCCATTCCGACCCGTCCGTGTTTTTCGTTCGTTGTTCCAGAATCCTGCCATCGAGGGCATACTCCGTTTTTGTAGACATGAGGAACTGCTGACCGTCGGTACCTGAAAAGGTCTGCTCATTCAGCACTATCTTAACGGGACCGCGAAGCTCGGCCTTATCACGGTCTGATTTTGTTTGTGGTGATTTTTGGGCGAGAGCAACTGAAACCATGAAGATGAACAGACAAGCGGAAGAGGGGTTCATGTACATATGGACCTTCCTCAAGGCGAAACCAATTTTACTTCTCTTCGCTTGAAATATGGAGATTGGAGTAGAGAGGCGACTGCACTCGCCTCTGCAGTCCCGGCATTTTGAGCGTAACGGCGATCTCGCGCTAATTGACGCCAGCCCACCTGGCCAGTCTGTACCGTCGGACCCGCATGTGGTTCCCATTCGCATGCTCGGAGAGTGCTTTCGGGTGCATGGTCCTGGACTGGTTCGGTCGAAGGTGGAACCCGATTTCGATCCCATTCGTTCCGGCCCGCGGTTCAGACGAGTCCTGGTTGGCATTCGCTATTCCGATCAAGTCTTCCGGGGGACGAATTACGTCTGCCGCCCTCGTCCCCCGGCCCCCTCGACTTCATCTTCATCTCAATTCCATGGGGGACGAGTCGGTCCAGAGAGGGCCCAACGTCGCAGGCACTTTAGAGCGGCAGAAATGGGGGAAAGAAATCCAGAGCGGGCCTCTGGACGTTGGCGCAACACCGTCTCAGTTGGTCGTCACCCCCACTAGAAAGTTGGCCGAACCCTTGACTATGTTGGAGGGTAGGATATCGCCAACCACGAACGTCGTGTCATCGATGCCGGCGTCGATGCCCCCCAAAATGGTGGTGTTCGAATTTAATGAGGTGGCGGAATCGATAGCGGCATTGTTCGGGTCACTCGTGAAATAGATCACGCAGTAGTAGTCATTCAGGGTGGATGCCTTGAAGGGCAGTGGATCGAGCTGGATGACGCAAGGGGTCTGTACCGAGATTTTCCCGGCACAGGCAGAATGCAAGAAGAAGGCACCCGAACTGCGGCCGCCAAAGGTTAGCGGTGTGACATGTTTGATCACAAAGTGGTCTCGGTCGGTTGTGTACAGGACTATTCCCCCGACGACGACTTCGTCTCCCTGAGTGAATCCAAGTTGCAGAAAGGTGTTTTTGCCCGACACTGGGAACAATGTGTTCCCAGAGACGAGATTGATTGCGGAGCGGTCCGTCCAGACTGCGATGGCGTTGGTGAGAGGTCCGGTTCCCGCAACGAGGTTCTGCGGGGATTGCGCCGGACTCGGCATGGCTATGACCATGCTGAACAGAAGTGTCCAGCCGAGCTTGAAAATGCTTTTCATGAACTTCTCCTTTCGGCCGTCGATGGATTTGCAGTGAACTGCAGGCGACGGCCGTTCTTGTCTCGTCTGGCTACTGGTTCATGACCGCGGTCAGCCCCAAGGCTCTTCCGCTGTTGATCAGAGTGTTTAACGACTCCCCGACAACGTGCCTCGTCTGGTCGGTGAACTCGAGCCAGCCGGTGAGGCTGCTGATTCCGAAAGCAGGCTTGGCTAAGCCAAGCGCATCGTTATTGCTGTCGGGAGCAGTGAAGTAGATGACGAGATAGGAGTCGGAGGAAGTTGTGAGCTGCAGTGCAAGCAGGTCCAACCTGATGAGGCATGGAGCCGTCGCCGAAACCGGCTGGTCGGGACAGACTTTCGGATCAGTCAGATCGACAGACGGATTCGAGACTCCATTCAAGGTGATCTTCGTGACAGAGGTGATCGCAGGACTCCTCGTATCCGTCTGATAGAGCACCATGTTGTTGATGTCGGCTCGAGTGCCTGCGGTGAACCCGAGGTAGAGAGCCGTGGTTTTACTCGTCGTGGGAAACAGCGCCGCACCTGGAATGACACTGATTGCCGACTTCCCGGCCCATTTGATTACCGAGGCTACAGGACCTGATCCAGTTACCAGGTTTATCTGCGCCGCAAGGCCTTGGGTTGCGATGGCGGCGATGAATAGTACAAAAGTTGGGAGTCTGAGAAGTTTCCTCAAACGGTTGGGCCGGCACAGGCCGGCAGTGACGTGGATACAACGTGCGTGAGACAAAGTCGCTCCTCCTCTGAAGTTTGAATTGTTAATCTCTTACCGAAGGCCGACGCCTTGGAAGCGCTCCTCGCCGTCGCCGCCAAAGCAGACCATCCGCGCGCGGCCCAATCCGTTCCGGAATGGAACCCCCCATCTTCGGCCCGGGCAGCAACGATCCTGCCGCGCTGGTGGTGGAAAGCTGCCGCGATCGCCGACGTCACGCAATCCCTGCGATGTTCCCGCTGTGTGAATTGTTTGTCCCTGAGAGATGTACTGTTAAATCAGTGGGATGAGACGGAGCCTTGAGCATAAACAGCGGCGCAGAGAGGTACCCGCCACATGCAGATTTGGGTCTTCTTTATCGAAAATTTGCTTTTTTTAGGGGGCTGAGTGATGTCGCGCTGCTACGACAGTTAACGAAGACTTCGGCCTGCCAAGGTCACAGCTGCCTGTGACGCGGGATACATTCTCGACAATATCCAACTCCTAGACTTGTTTTGTTTTCCTTAGAACATTTCTTTAGGAGGTTGTATGCGTGTTTTGAAAGTTCTTGGTTTCTTATTGTTTCTGACCGCGATAACGTTTGCCTCGGAAAACAAGTTAGGAATTCATAACGTCGCCAAAGTGAGCTTTTCTTCGGCAGTTCGCGTGGGTGCCACTGTGATCCCGGCAGGGAATTATACCGTCCGGCATACGATGGAAGGGCAGGATCACGTGATGATGTTTACCCGCCCAGGGAAGAAGGACGTGTTCAAAGTGAAATGCACTTTGGTGGCTCTCGAACGTAAGGCCAGCCAAGATCAGCAGACTGTCGAAGTCTCGGGAAGTGAAAGAGTTCTTCGTGAGCTGGTCTTCGCAGGCGACTCCGCTAAGCACGTCTTCTAGCTTTGATCTTTTCTCCGTTCATATGCGGCGGTCGATTGCGAATGCCTTGCCTGTGAATCATGGCCGCCGCACTCATCTCTAAAGAACGAAGGATCCAGATTCGCCTCTCGGCGAATCACCTTGCCGGAACGTCAATGAGGGATATAGCGATTTTTCGTCGACGATTGTGGCGCCAAACACGTCATGTAAAATCGGGCTGCCACGCCTCCTTGCGAACTTAGGGTTTCTGGCACTGCCGAGAAATGGAGTTTTTCATGCGGGAAGAGGTGATCCGTGCTGTTGAAGCGCACTTGAACGGGCTTGGGGCCAGGGATATAACTGCTTCGCCGTTTCACCAAGACATAGAGTTCGTGGGACCGATTGGTCCTCGCCTTAAGGGAGAATCCACGGTGCGAGCGGTTTTCACTGGATTTTTCCCAACCATAAAAGGCATCAAGATCAACCGGCATATAGTGGATGGTGAGTGGTGCGCCACAGTCTTTGATTTCGATACCACATTCGGCACCATTCCTATGATCGACTGCTTTCACGTGGTCGACGGGCAGATTCTGTCCATTCGCGTGTATTACGATCCGCGCCCGATTTTGGAGGGCCTGAGCAGGGTCGCGCCTCCACCCTCGTCCTAAAACTCTTCACTATCTATCAACGTTAGCGTGCTGTTCCGCAGCCTGGGAGGGCGTGATCATGGCCTCAATCTTCTCTAGGTTGCACCGTCGTGTGCGCTTTTCTGAGCGGGGCCCGTCACACCGAACCGTTATACTTTGTGCTCAGTGCCCAAATCGGGCCGGAGCACAGTAGATGAGCAACAAGGGCGCTCTGCCAGCCGAAACTCATCTGCGCGATCAGAGAACTCTCGGCGAGATCAAGGCAGATGGGTTTGAACAAGATGTCTGTATCAACGATCGGAACCAGGCGTTCTCCGCGGAACTTCTTCGTCTCGCGCTTCTGGGTGTGGGCGGTGTCGGGTATGTTGCGTCACGAGCTTTAGCCGCTGGTTCTTCTGGTGAAGCGGCACTACGGATGGGTGTCGCGGCCAAGTGGCTTGTTCTCACTGCTGCAGTGAGTTTCGGTCTCTCTGCCGCGTCTGCTTTGTGTCTGCGATATCTCGCTTCCGATTCGATCGCGTTTCAACTGCGAATCGTACGATTGCGAATTCGGGGAACTGCTAACGACGGAAGCGAGGCAGAACGGGAGGAAGCCCGCCGGAATCGGCGTCTGAAGGTGATGAGGCCGATGCTTGTGTTCTCCTCGGGGACTCTCGGTCTCGGTGCCGGCGTATTCATCGCATTTCTGTTCGTTCTGCTTGGGCCCTAAGGCGTCCTGTTAGCGCTGGTATCTGGACTTGGAAGAAGCGTAGGGGTGGCGATAGTTCGCTTTCCAGGACGGCAAGCCCTGTACGAAAATGGGGCGCATGTAAAATATGCGACACCATGTGGATGGCTGTCGCAATCACCGCCACAATTTTCGCGATTGGAAACATTCTCTTCGGTCACTTCAATGAAAGAACCCCGAAGTGGAAGCGCGTCACTAAAGTTATTTTGGTACTCGCGCTCGTTGGAGCTATCTCTGCCAAGGCAGGGCCAGCATGGGGACTTGCACCGATCGCGCTGCTGCTCGTTGCGGCGGCGGTCGTTCACCTCTGGTGGCTTCCGCGTCATGGCATTAACGGCTTAACCGGAGAACCGAGAGAAAAGTATTATGAGTTGAAGGGCTGGACTCGCAAGCCATAGCCTTCGCAATTGCTATGAACAAGCTTGCGACGTTTATTCGCCAGACAAATAATCGCACGGCGAGCGCAAGTCATTTCTTCAGTAGTGCGTCAATTCCGGCTTGCGCGATTGCCTCGTCGACCTCGGATTTGGCGCCGCTGGCTGAGATCGCGCCCAGCGTCTGGCCATCCACCTTGATGGGTAATCCGCCCTGTCCCGGAAAGAAATTCGGAAATGCGAGCGCCGCGGTGTTTCCCGCTTTCACAGTGTCAGCGGCGTCTTTCGATGGGCTGCCGTATAAAGCGGCGTGCCGCGCTTTTTTCTGCGCCCATTCCAGCGTGTTGACGGACACGCCATCGCCTCTCTCAAGAAAGAGCAAATTCGCGTTCTCGTCCATAATGCAGATCGTGACCGATACATTTTGACGTCTGGCTTCTGCTTCGGCTCCAGCCACCATGGTCTTGATGGCGTCCAGATTTAAGTACTTCTTCGACGGTAGATCGGCGGCCATAAGCGTCTCCAACAGGCAGAGTGCAATAAGAAATGATTTCAACATGCGCGGGATAGTATCAACCGCGTGGCGGTTTTCCAAGCAGGATTTCAGCACAAGCGGCTACTGTCAAAGACGGTTACTGGGGTGAAATCGGGGATGTTACAACAATCCGCCTATGGGCAGGTAAGCTTCGCCGTTCCCAGAACGTGATTGCAGGACGCTGCCCCGTACGCAAATGACGGACATGGGGGTGTGCCATTCACGGGCAGGTTAACCCAAGCGCCAATGCTGTAAGTGCCCGACACGCCGGCAGCGCATTGTGCCATTCCGTTCGAGTCGACCGTGACGGCTCCGTTTGCAGGCAGGGTACCTGCTGCTGCTCCCCAATTCGCTTGCAGGGGAGTCACCGTCATTGGAGCAGAATTGTAATAACCGGTCGCAACGAACGGTACCTGACCGTTTGGATAACTTTGAGCCTGAGCAGTCGCTGGGCTCACCGTGATGGACTGAATTCGGCGAGGACTATTTCCACAAGCTAGTGTGATCCATCCCGCAACGACTAGCGTGAAGATCCAAAGGAGGAAGGTATATCGGGACATAGACACCTCTCCGGCAATTACAACTCTGGACGGATGGAAAAGTTGCGCGTAACGAAGCAGTATAGGCTGGTCCCGTTCAAGGGACACACGATTGATGAGGACAGAACTAGTGAACTGCTCTACCTACATACACGCGACGTGGACGCAGATCATTAAGCCGGCATTGGCAGCGGGAACGGTCAGTCAATCTGTGCTGCACGCGTCAATCGATGCTTTTCCACCCCGATCAAATGCAAACCCACGTTTCCCACAGTTTCTCCACAACAATTCTCTTCCGCCGTATTTCAAGGTAGCCTGTTCTTAGCTGACAATTTCCAAGGAGAGCTCTGTCCTCCAGCGCTGAGAACTGAGAACTGAATGGCGAATCCCGGCGATTTCGCATACACGGTCAAGCAGCAGGCGGACATCGTCCGCATCGTCGGCGACTACATCAAGCTGAAGAAGGCCGGGGCGCAGAACTATTCCGGGCTTTGTCCCTTCCACGGTGAGAAGACGCCATCGTTCTCCGTTCACGCCACGCGCCAGTTCTATCACTGCTTCGGCTGCGGCCAGTCCGGGGACGTCTTCAGTTTCGTCCAGAAAATCGAGAACATTACATTTCCCGAAGCCGTCCGCCAGGTTGCGCAAAAGCTTGGCATCCCGCTGCCCAAGGCAAGTTACTCGACTCCCGGAGAAGCGAAAGAAGCCCGCCTGCGCGGGCAGTTGCTCGACGTCCACGAACGCGCGGTCGCGTTCTTTCAGGAATGCCTGCGCCGTCCCGAAGGCGCCCGCGCCCGTGAATATCTCTCCGGCCGGGGAGTGACCGACGAGATGATCGCGAAGTTCCGAATCGGCTACGCGCCGGACAGTGGATTTCTGCTACGCGACCGCCTGAAAGGCGAGTTCGGCGAAGAAGTGCTGAGGGAAAGCGGATTGTTTTCGTGGAAGCAGGAAGACGGACCGCAGACCGCAGACCGCAGACCTCCGCAACAGCAGATTCCTGGCTCCGCTCGGAATGACAACGCGGCGGACGGTCGTGAAGGTGCGGCGGAGGCACCGGATGGTTCGCCGAGGTCCGAGGTCCAAGGTCTGAGGTCAGTGGCCCAAGGCACGGTTCCGGAAGCCGAGAGCCGAAAGCCGGCAGCCGCGTCAATGTACTCGAAATTTCGCAATCGAGTCATGTTTCCGATCAGCAGCGAGGCGGGCAAAGTCATCGCCTTCACCGGGCGCACTCTCTCCACCGACGAAAAGGCCGGACCGAAATATCTCAACTCGCCCGAGACGCCGATCTATTCCAAGGGCAAAGTCCTGTTTAACCTCGACCTCGCCAAGGAGTGGATCAAGAAATTCGACTACGCCATCCTCGTCGAGGGCCAAATGGACTGCATCTCAGTCTTCGCCGCCGGATTCCACAATGTCGTCGCCAGCTCCGGAACGGCCTTCACCGAGTTGCAGACAAAGTTGCTGGGCCGTTTCAGCAAGAACGTTGTCGTCAACTTCGATCCCGACACCGCCGGAGCCAAGGCTACCGAACGCACCCTCGGACTCCTCGTCGAAGAAGAATTTCAGATCAAGGTTCTGACCCTCGAGCAGGGGTTCGACCCGGATCTTTACATCCGTCGCAAGGGTAAAGACGCCTACGAAGACGCGCTCCGCCACTCTCAGCGATATTTTGACTACCTGATCGAACGGGCCCGCACGCAGTTCCCAGTTCGCAGCGCCGAGGGAAAGCACAAAGCGGTCAACTATCTTCTGCCGCACGTCCAGCGCATTCCCAGCCGCATCATGCGCGACGAACTCGCGCAAGAGATAGCCCAGAAACTGCAGATTGACTCCGCCGTTCTTCGTCAGGAATTGCGCCACACCGCGGCGACCCGCTCCGCCGCCACTGTGAAAGCACCGGCGGAAGCCCAGGTTACCGAAGCCGAAAAGGTCCTGATCCGCGCTTTGGCGTCAGCCCGCCAGATCCAGACTGTCGAAGAGCACATCTCGATGCGCGACGGCGCTGAGGAAGAGTTCGATCCCGCCCGCCAAGCCGTCTATGTACTGCAAAACGAAGGCCTGCACCGCGGACTAGCCACGGAATCGCTGGCCGAATGCCTACTCAATGCGGGCTTGGACGCTCCGGACGTCCTCGAAATCCCGGCCACGGAGGGCGACCGCCGCATGCTCGCCTCCATCCTATTGAAAGAAGAGGAGGAACTGACCGCTGAGATTCTGGAAGCAGCGGTTCGTGCTCTGCGCCGGGTTCACTTACGACGCCAGCAGGAGCAGGTTCAACGCGAGCTCAAGCGTCCGGGCCTCGCCGCCGATAAAGACCGTCTGCGCCAGTTGTTGGGCGAGCTAGAGCGCATCAGCCGCGCCCTCCGTGACCCCGGCCCCGATGCCCGAGCCTCGTAAGCTAATAATTGGACAAGTTCCCTGTTGTCGCCGTAGGTTCGGGACGACCCTGCGTTTTGGGATAACGGCACGTTTGGCGTAGCCGTGCCTTGGGACAACCGTGGAAGAGCGGCAGCGCTTTCAGCGCCGCGTTCACACCCGGCGAAGAGGGCATTAGCCCCTGTGAGACTCGCGGAAACGTGAAATCTGCTTGAAACGAAACGGCTTCAAAAACCATCTAACAATCAACAGAGAGAGGGATCGGCGCGGACAGAAGGGCAATCAGGCGGATACTGGATGGACACAGAGCGTTTCACATGCTAAACTCTGTAAGTTTGTGCTAGCTGCACATTCCCGCTAGAACCCAGATTCCCACCTATCCGGAATTTACCACACGCACCTAGCGTGAGTGAAATTGAATTTTCGAGGAACACTTCTTGGCTCTTGATGACAAGTTCGACGATATAAAAAAGCTGATCGACACAGGAAAAGAAAAGGGATATCTCACGTATGACCAGGTCAACGACCTCATACCGCATGACGTGCACAGTCCCGAAGACCTTGACGATCTGCTGACCACAATTGGTACGCAAGGCATCGACGTCCTGGAAGGCCCGAAGCTGCCTTCGCAGGGGCTCGATAAAAAAGGTTTCGAAGATATCGAAGAAGGGGAGGATGTCGAACTCGACCTCACCCCCGGCGCTCTGGAAAAAACCAACGATCCCGTCCGCATGTATCTGCGCGAGATGGGAACGGTTCCGCTGCTCACGCGCGAAGGCGAAGTCGAAATCGCCAAGCGCATCGAGCGCGGGCAAATCCGCGTCCTGAAGGCACTCTCGCGTTCACCGATCGTGATTCGCGAGCTGCTTACCTTGGGCGAAGACCTCAAGAAAAACGTCCGCTCGATCAAGGAAGTGGTCACCTTCGATGAGGAAGAGATCACCGACGAGATCCTGCAGAACCGCCTCAACGAGTTCACCGGCAAGATCGACGACATGGCCAAGCTGTACAAGAAGGCCGGGGTGCTCGAAGAGAAATTCAAGGAAGTTTCGCAGAAGAAGAATCCGCGCGATCACCGCCGGTCCCGTCGCAAGCTGGCCCGCGGAATAGTTGCCGTCTCTATCGCGGTGCGCAAGCTCGGATTCACCAACACCGAGCGCAAGCGCCTGATCGAGCGTCTTAACAAAACGGTCGACGGGATGCGTTCGCTGGATCGTCAGGCGACGAACCTCGAGCGCAAGGCCGACGCCACTCGCAGCGACGAACAGAAGAAGGAGTATAGGCGGCAGGCGCGATCGATTCGCGCCGAGATCGAAAAACTTGAACTCGAAACCGGCGTGTTGTTCCAGGAGCTCAAGCGCACCCAGCGCGAGATCATCCAGGGCGACATGGACGCGGAGCAGGCCAAGCGCGAACTCATCGAGGCTAACCTGCGCCTTGTGGTTTCGATTGCTAAGAAATACACGAACCGCGGACTGCAGTTCCTCGACCTGATTCA
>Ga0126376_10001645_pt1 | contig 12182 bp, 9 predicted proteins | sample PanSoiMetPlot_15_FD_92760 | JGI IMG/M metagenome (GOLD analysis project Ga0126376, IMG submission 92760) | Tropical forest soil microbial communities from Panama - MetaG Plot_15 | ecosystem: Environmental > Terrestrial > Soil > Tropical forest > Bulk soil | place: Panama | collected 2016-02-17
CACCGGAGGTCAGAAATGAAGAATTATCGAAATGCGTTTCTTGTGGTACTGGCGGCCAACTTGGCTCTTGTCGCCGTTCTCGGTGGCCTTTGGTGGAAATCCCATCAACCATTAGCGCAGGTCAAAGCGCAAAACGAATCTACAGCAATGCCTGACTCACATGAGGCGAGTTCCATTGCCTCCTCCCCACAGCAAACGGAAACGCCGCTTGCCCCCGTGCAGCTGTCGCCCGAGCGCTTACAGTCCATTGGAGTCAAATTCGGCTCGGTCTCAGTGAAGTCGGTTGAAGACGCAATACGTACAACGGGAACTGTTGCAATTGACGAGACACGCCTTTCGTACGTCCAAACGCGCCTATCCGGGCACATCGAGAGAGTTTTTGCAGATGCGACTTACAAATACGTTCGCAAAGGGCAACCGCTTCTTACGCTTCACAGCCCGGAGCTTATCGCCGCGGAGCGTGAATACCTTTTGGCCAGGCGGAATGCTAAGGAACTGTCGCGGAGCACAGTGCCCGGCGTTGCTTCCGGCGTAGCTTCACTTCTAGATTCCACAAAAGACCGCTTGGCTCAGTGGAACGTTCCTGAGCGGGAAATCAAACGGCTTGAATCCACGGGGGAAGTCGTCGAAGCACTGGCGATTGATTCGCCAGTCTCGGGGTACATCATGGAAAGAAACGCTCTCCCCAACATGATGGTGCAACTTGACACCAAGCTCTACACCGTTGCCGACCTTTCTGTGGTTTGGGTCCTGGCGCAAGTTTTTCAGAATGATCTCGGGCGAGTAAAAGTGGGGGCGCCCGCCGCGTTGACCGTGGACGCTTATCCGGGCCGCACCTTTCCTGGCCGAGTGGATTTCATTTACCCCGATGTAGACCTGACCACTCGGACTTCGCACGTCCGGCTGGTTTTTGCCAATCCCAAGCTCACTCTGACGCCGGGAATGTTCGTCAATGTGAATTTCCAAGTGCCTCTGGGAAAGCAATTGGTCGTGCCTGCAAGCGGCGTCCTGCAATCAGGAACGCGGCAAATCGTTTTCGTGGATCGGGGCTCAGGCTACTTGGAACCACGCCAAGTTCAACTTGGGCCGCGAGTGGGAGAGGACTACATCGTTCTCGGTGGTTTGAAGTCGGCGGAACGCATCGTCACTTCCGCGAATTTCCTCGTTGATTCTGAAAGCCAACTCCAAGCTGCCATCGGTGCTTTTATTCCTCCGCCACCAACTGCGGACGCAGGCTCAAGCGCAACCGCTCCTCATGCTGCCGCCGAAGTTGAATTTACAACCGATCCTTCGCCAGCCCGCAAAGGCAAGAACTTGTATCGGATCCAGATCAAGGGCCCCGACGGTAACCCGCTGGGCGGGGCAACGGTCAGCGTGCGCAGTTACATGCCGGGAATGCCAGAGATGGGAATGGCTGCGATGAACTTGGTGACGCAACTCAACGAGAAAACCAGCGGCATCTACGAAGCGCAAGTGACCCTCGAAAGCGGTGGAGCTTGGCAGGTCACGGTGACCGTAACGAAAAACGGGGCCGCCATAGCTGTTAAGCAACTCGCGCTGATCGCCGAAGGGGGAATGTAGCCATGATTTCCCGTGTGATCGATTGGTGCGCGCGAAATAGGTTTCTCGTTTTTACTGGAACCTTCCTGCTCGTTTTGGCCGGCATCTGGTCTGTTAAGAACCTACCCCTTGATGCGCTGCCGGATATTTCCGATGTGCAGGTGATTGTTCACATCCCGTGGGAGGGTCAGCCTCCGAACATCATCGAGGACCAAGTAACTTATCCCGTCGTATCCACACTCCTCGCGGCACCGCATGTCAAGGCAGTCCGTGCCCAGACGATGTTTGGTGATGCCTACATTTTCGTCGTCTTTGAAGATGGCACTGACTTGTATTGGGCGCGGTCCCGCGTATTGGAGTACATCCAGCAATTGCAAGGCGTTCTTCCGAAGAACGTGTCCCCAATGATTGGTCCGGATGCCACAGGGGCGGGGTGGGTGTACGAATACGCGGTGATTGATCGCACCCAGCAATACAGCCTCGCAGACTTGCGCAGCCTGCAGGACTGGTATTTGCGCTTCCAACTCAAAACAGTGCCAGGGGTAGCGGAAGTAGCGTCCATCGGCGGATTCGTCCGGCAATACCAGGTGAATGTCGATCCCAACAAACTACGCGCCTACAACATCCCTCTTTCGATGGTTATTGACCGAGTGCGAGACAGCACGAACGAAGTCGGCGGACGAGTCCTTGAAATGGGCGGAGCACAGTACATGATTCGCGGATTGGGCTATCTACGCTCGCTGCAAGACCTCGAAACCGTGCCCGTCGCCACGAAAAACGGCACTCCCGTCTTGGTGCGCGACCTGGGCACTGTTACCTTCGGTCCTGATATCCGCCAGGGCGTCGCCGAGTGGAACGGAGAAGGCGAAACGGTGGGAGGCATCATAGTGATGCGCGACGGCATGAATGCTCTGCGCGTCATCGACGGAGTGAAGGAAAAAATCGAGGAGATCAAACCGTCGCTGCCGAAGGGCGTCGAAATCGTTTCCGGCTATGACCGCTCCGCGTTGATTAGAGCTTCTATCGGCACCTTGCAGCGTGACCTGATCGAAGAAGCGATCATCGTGAGCTTTGTGACCATTGCATTTCTCTTCCACTTTCGTTCTGCACTGATTCTGATTCTTGCTTTGCCGATCGCAGTTCTTGCGTCGTTTATCCCAATGCACTTCCTAAATGTCAGTTCCAACATCATGTCGCTCGGTGGGTTGGCGCTCGCCATTGGGGTACTCATCGATGCGAGCATCGTGATGGTCGAAAACGGCTATCGCCATCTGTCCGAATATGGCGTCAGGGGAAACGGGGAAAGCAAGTTGGACATCAGCGAAAAACAAAGGCGCACGATTCTTATCGGGGCGGCAAAGCAAGTCGGCCCCGCAATCTTTTTCTCGCTTCTTATTATTCTCGTCTCTTTCCTGCCTGTCTTTCTGTTGGAAGCGCAGGAAGGAAGAATGTTCAGGCCTCTAGCTTGGACCAAGACGCTGGCCGTGGCATTTTCCTCAATCCTTGCTGTCACGCTCGTTCCTGTCCTTATGGTCATTTTTATTCGCGGGAATCTTCGTTCAGAGTCTACTAACCCGTTTTCCCGTTGGACGCAAGCTCTCTACCTGCCCGTGTTGAAGCTGTGCCTCCGGTATCGAAAAACAACGCTCTTCTTGAACCTGGTGTTCTTGGTTGTTACGTTCCCTCTGGCTTTGCGTATCGGCAGCCAATTCATGCCGCCGCTCTACGAAGGTTCCTCCCTGTACATGCCAACGGCTCTCCCAGGAATCTCGATCACGCAGGCATCGCAACTCCTTCAGCAGCAGGACCGCATCATTAAGAGCTTCCCCGAAGTGGAAACGGTTTTTGGTGTTGTGGGACGCTCGGATAGTCCAACCGATAACGCGCCCCTCGACATGTATGACACCACCATCATGTTGAAGCCCCGCGAACAGTGGCGACCGGGAATGACCTACGAAAAGCTAATCCGCGAGATGGACGAAAAGCTCCAGTTCCCCGGATTAACGAATACGTGGACCATGCCCGTGCAGAATCGCCTCGACATGGAGCTGACGGGAATCAAGACACCTGTCGGTCTCAAGATTCAGGGCCCAAACGTCGAGGGAATTCAACAGGCTGGCGCACAACTCCAGCAAGTTCTGGGAGGCATCCCGGAACTGCGTTCCGTCTTTGCGGAGCGCGTAGCCGAAGGCTTCTACATCAACATTGAGGTGGAACGGGCTGAGGCGGCTCGCTACGGTTTAACTGTCGCCGATGTCCAGCGTGTCGTCTCCTCCGGAATTGGCGGCGAAAACATCACAGAAAATATTGAGGGCAGGCAGCGTTATCCCGTAAACGTGCGCTACAGCCGCGATTTTCGTGATGACGTTGAACATTTGAGGCAGGTAGTGATCGCTACTCCCAACGGCGCTCAAATTCCCGTCTCTCAAGTTGCTAAAGTCTATTTTTCTCGTGGGCCGTCAATGATTCGCGATGAAGAAGGGCTGCTTACGGGTTATGTCTATCTGGATTTGGCAACGAAAGATTACGGAGGATTCGTCTCAAAGGCCGACCATCTGTTGAGAGAGAAACTAAAGCTGCCACCTGGCTATAACTATAAATGGTCTGGCGAATATGAATTTGAACTGCGCGCTCGAGAGCGCCTGAAAATTATTCTTCCGGTGGTTTTCTTTGTAATCTTCATCCTGCTGTACATGATCTTCCACTCCGCTACGGAGGCAGCCGTTCTGATCTTTCCTGCGTTCTATGCCATGACGGGTGGCCTCATCCTCCAGTGGTGGCTCGGCTACAACTTCAGCGTTGCGGTCTGGGTAGGGTATATCGCTTTGTTTGGAATCGCGGTGGAAACCGGTGTGGTGATGGTTGTTTACCTACACGAATCAATAGACAAACGCCTCGCCACTGGCGTCCCGCTAAAACACGAAGACATCGAGGCAGCGACCATCGAAGGCGCCGTGCAGCGATTGCGTCCCAAGCTCATGACTGTCACCGCGGTGCTCGCCAGCCTCATCCCCATTCTCTGGGAATCTGGCATTGGCTCCGATGTGATGAAGCCTATCGCAGCTCCCATTGTGGGCGGCATGATTACCTCTACCATCCACGTTCTCATCCTCGTACCGGTCTTTTTTGCTCTAATGAAGGAGAGAGCCTTGCGCCGCGGTGCGCTCCGTGCTTCTACCGGAACGCCTTCAGACTGATGGGAGAACGCAACGCCTCAATTGTAGCGTTGTTCCATCTCGCATCGACGTGCACATTGATGTCGGCCATACCCAGGAGGAATCATGCCGAGCCAGGGAAATGCAACTGGATCAAGGGTCACCTTGCACGTGGTTGCAAGCCTGGATGGGTTCATCGCGAGGAAGGATAACAGCGTCTCCTGGCTGGAGGACAGCGGAAGCCGCTACGAAGCCGGAGTTTCCGTTTCAGAGGAAGAAGCTGCAGCCTTCGTCAAAGCCATTGACTGTTATGTGCTCGGATCTCGCACGTATGAACACGCTCTGCAACTGGGCTGGCCATACGGCGATACTCCGACCATAGTGGTGACGGGAAGGAAGTTAACCTCGACAAAAAAGACCGTCGAGTTCTATTTCGGCGATCTCAGCACACTCCTTAAAGAAAAGCTCGCGCCGCGCTATCGAAATATCTGGCTCGTCGGCGGAGCCATATTATCCCAGCGTTTTCTCGAACTCGGCTTGGTGGACGAAATTCGGCTGACCGTAGCTCCAGTCCTGTTGGGGGACGGACTGCGTCTATTCGACGGTTCTCTCTCGGAGCAGCGCTGGGATTTGAAGAACGTGGTCGCGTACCAGAACGGCTTTGTCGAGCTATCCTACGCCGCTTCCACTATTTGAGAGCGTCAGAGCGGGTGCCGCACCCTTCGTAGTTAAGGGTGCGGGCTATCTCCAACCTCATGCTCGTTTGCTGTCTAACCAGTTTTCCGCGTGCGCCTGCAGCACTTCGCCCGGCAAAATGAATCGGGGGATGGCCGCCTCAGGCCGGAAAGAATGTCGTGGCCCATGCTCTTGTCGTTCGCTGCGATGGCCATGCGAGTCCCGCCGCCCGGAGTGCGAACGATGTTCGTTCCGCCCATGACGGTGCCCTCTGTGGCCGTGCCCCCCATGGCCGTGACCACGACTGGCACGGACACCATAACCACTTTCCCGCGGCTCTTCTACATGCCTTGGCCGCGGTTTTGTGGAGACATATGGCTGAATCTCCGCTTGCACCTTCTCCATCTTCAAACCCAGCGTGCGCTCCAGCTGGAATATTTCCCCGCGCTGGTCGCGAGTAATCAGCGTAGACGCCACGCCTTTCTCGCCCGCGCGGCCTGTCCGCCCGACGCGATGAATAAAATTCTCCGCAATCTCCGGCAAGTCATAATTGATGACGTGCACGATGTCCTGTACGTGAATCCCGCGCGAAGCTACGTCCGTCGCCACAAGAACTTGATAGCGCCCCTGTTGGAACCCCGCCAACGCTGCATTTCGTTGTGATTGCGAACGATCACCGTGAATCTGCGCCGCCGTAAATCCGTCGTCGGTCAGGCTCGCCGCAATTCGCTGCGTTCCCCGCTTTGTCCGCGAAAAGACCAGCACTCGCCCGGTCTCTTTCGCAAGCAAATGCTTCAACGCATGGATTTTGGCATCCACCGGAACTTCCAGGACTTGCAACTTCACGTTTTCGCTCGGCTTCAGCGTTGAACCAAACGTCAGACGCACCGGGCTCTTCATGTACTCCTTCACCAGATGCGCTACCGAAGCTTCCATCGTCGCCGAAAAGCAGACCGTCTGCCGCTGCTGCGGAAGAATGGAAATAATCCGCCGGATCGCGGGAAGAAATCCCATGTCCAGCATACGGTCTGCTTCGTCCAGCACAAGCGTGCGCAATTGATGGAAATTGAAAAGCCTGCGGTCTAGGTAGTCTTCAAGCCGCCCCGGCGTCGCCACAATCAGTCGCGCGCCTTTGCGAATCGCTGCAAGTTGCCCATGCTCCGAAAGCCCGCCCACGACCAAAGCCGCCGGTCCCAGCTTCTTCCCGCGAAGAGCGTTGTATTGATCCACGACTTGCATCGCCAGCTCGCGCGTCGGGACCAGCACAAGTGCCGCAATTCCTGGCTTTCCGCTTAAGGAAGCTTCGTTTTTGAGCAAGTCCTCGATCACCGGGATCAGGAACGCCAGCGTCTTGCCGGTGCCTGTTTGTGCCGTTGCTAGCACATCTTTGCCTTCGAGCGAACGGGGAATCGCCGCGCCCTGCACCGGCGTCGGAACGATAAACTCCGCTGCGGCAAGCCGCTCTTTCACGTAATGGGAAAGCGGCATTTCTGAAAATAGTGTGGCTGTCTTCTTTGAAGACGTTTCCACGCCTGTATTGGTTGAATTCTGCATATTTCTTTCTTGGCCGGCCGCGCCCGTTCGAGGTGCACGCATACACGTGTCCGTGCGAAGGGCGTCGGAATGCCAGCCTCTTTTGAATTACGCTGAGAACGTACGGAGGATACTGAAGGCGGGTAGTCTCAGATCAAGTCTTGCACCGGAGGGACCGCACTACACAACCGAGGTAATAAGCGCAAAACCAGTATAGCACACACTGCGCGGGCGCGGGTTTTCTAGTTGCGCTTATTGGACTATGAGCCTGCCGCCACGGCAGCAGCTTCCTTCTCTTTCCACTGCAACTTCACGCTCGGTGTGCCTTCGATCTCGATCTTCAGGCTCTTCAATTCAATCGTTTTCAGATCTACCTTGGAACGAAACTTGTTGGCCTGCTCGAGCGCGGTAAGCACCATCACGATCACGTCGTTTTCTTTGTTCGCCTTAATGATTGCGTCCAGCTTGCTGTCACTCGCTGCCGTCGTCGCTTTTACTCCAATCGTGACCCTCGGGATTGCCTTAACCTCCACCTCAAACTCTTCGACTTGGTATCCCGCATCCTGCAAGAGCGCGAGCAGCTTGTTCGCGTCGTTCATCGTCTCGTTCGCCTTCTGCTGCACTTTGTCCAGGACCGCTCCGCCAACTTCTTTCAATGCTCCAAAATTCATCGGGAACTCCTTTTGGATGCGAACTAGCCAAGGCCGTTCGCCGCCCAGCAACCAACCAGCTTTTCGAGAAGCCCGAGCGGAATCCCGCTCAGTTGGTAGTGCTGCTCAGCCGCAATTCGTTTCGCGCTGCGGCTTGGCCTTTGAAAAAAAAAGGCGGCCGTAAGGCCGCCCTTTATCTATAACTTGAGTTTCTCTCTTTCCTAAATCAGGCCCAACGCTTGTAGCTTCTTCACTTCCTGCCGCACGCCGTCTGTGCCCTCCTCGGAATAAATAATCGTCAAGCGCTCGGCCGAAAAAAAACTCATCACCGGATTACGGAAGTTCGTGAAGTAGTCCGTGTCGGCCGTATTGTGGCCGAACTCCGGCGCGATTTCCGCCAGAATTACATTAAGGATGGTCACCGCCGGTCCCGAATAGGTGAAATCTGAATCCGAAATATTGTGCAGGACATACTCTGCCAGCACGTTGGTCTGACCAGCAGCCACAAGGTCCACGTCATTCCCCAATTGACGCAAGGCGGGCAGACGGAAGTTTCCCTTTGAGTCCGTCGTCAAGTAGCCCTTCGCGACCGGATCAATTTGCGCAAGAATCGCGCCAGCCCGGAGCCAGTTCACCACTTTGTATTCGTTGCCGCTTGTCGGCGCGGAGTGTGCGCTTGCTTGCGTTATTACAAACGCTGGGCTCAGCCCGCGCGCCATCTCTTCCGCAATCGTGATAATGTGGTGACCGCCCGTCCGCGAATCTCCAGCAGTATTTCCGAAATTATCCGTGGTCCCGAAGCCCCCAAAATTTAATTCGATGAATTCTGTTCCGTTCGCATTCCACTGGAACACCATCGGCTTTGCCCAGTCGTGCCAGAGCGGCGCGGCGATAATCAAATCTTCATCAATAAAAATCTTCGCAACGTTGGGGTCATCGTCTTGGCCCGCGCCGCTCTGCACATCGTCCGGATCGACTGTAGGCAATCCTTTCTTGCCGCCGTTTCCGTAGATTTCCCTGTATTCCGTCGCAAGATGAACGTCCGCCACATCATTATTCGATTCATGGATTGGCAATCCTCCAGGATACGAGTGGTGGCCGAACACAGACGCACTTCCCGGCGCCGAGAAAAACTTCTGTGGCAGCTTTGGGCAAGCCGTTCCATCATCCACAAGCGCCGGAAAAACCCCGGCCTTTACGCCGCCAACAATGCTCGCTGCGTCTGCTGGATTCACCAGCTTTTGCGCCACCAGCGCCGCGACAATAGCGTCTTTCTGCGCATCCGTCAGATTCGCGCGATGCTGCACGCACGGAGTGTCACCCAGCGCATCCAACGTTTCTTTTCGTAGTTTGTCATCCCCAATCTTTGCCGCCTGGCTCAGCAAAAACTTGTATGCGCTCTGGACGAGCGGCGACTTCTTTGCCAGCGCAATTGCTGCCGCATTTCCCGCACCGGGTTTTGTCTGATCATCCGCTTGCGCTGCAAAGGCCACGCCAGCGCAAACCAAAATTGCACACAAATATCGATTTGATGTCTTCATACACTTCTCCCCTCAGATCTTTCTCCGTCTCATTGAACGCTAGTCTTGAAGTGTTAGTGCGCGGTGAATCTCGCATGAATGGCGCTAATACAAATGGAGAAAATCGTGAAAAGAAAGGTCAGGCTTAGCGCCCCTAAATTACCCTGCCGGCGGCCGCGCCGGAAGCCCAGGCCCATTGGAAATTGAATCCGCCCAGATGTCCTGTCACGTCCACAACTTCGCCGATAAAGAACAAGCCGGGCACTTTGTGGCTCTCCATCGTCTTGCTGGAAAGCTCTTCAGTGTCGACTCCGCCCGCTGTTACCTCGGCCTTTTCGTAGCCTTCGGTGCCGGAAGGAGCAAATTCCCAACGATGAACTGATTGCTCAAACCTTTCGAGGGCTGCATTTGTCCAGCCCTTCGGCGGATGAAGCTCGATCCATCGTTCGGCAAAGCGCTTCGGAAGAACTCCTACGAAACCAGTTTTCAGTGCAGAATTGCTTTTGGTTTTTCCCTGCATCAGCGCGGCGGCTACTTGCCGACCGGGAGCAAGGTTAATGGAAACCGGATTTCCTGGTTGCCAATAAGACGAAGCTTGCAGAATTGCCGGGCCGCTCAGACCGCGATGGGTGATGAGCATTTTCTCGCGGAAGGCATGACCCTCGGCCGTAGCAACGACTTCCATCGAAACACCTGTCAAATCGGAATAGGAGCGTTTATCTTTCTCTGAAAAAGTCAAAGGCACGAGCGCGGGCCGCGTCTCCTGAATCTTCAATCCAAACTGTTTAGCGATTTCGTAGCCAAACGGTGTTGCCCCCATTTTTGGAATGGAGAGTCCACCGGTCGCAACCACGAGCGCGGTCGCACGAAATTCCTTTGCGTTTGTACGAATTACAAATTCCGTCCCTTTTGAAACCTCGCGAATCGTCTGATTTAGAAAAATCTGCACACCGGAAGAGTGGCACTCTGATTCGAGCATTTGCGTGATATCGCTCGCAGCGCGGTCGCAGAAAAGCTGCCCCAGCGTTTTATCGTGATAGGGAATCTTATGCTTCTCAACGAGTGCGATGAAATCTTTAGGGGTATATCTGGCGAGAGCAGACTTCGCAAAATGCGGATTCACTGAGAGGAAATTTTCTGGCGTGCAATAGATGTTCGTAAAGTTGCAGCGCCCGCCGCCGGAAATGAGAATTTTCTTTCCGATCTTATCCGCGCGTTCGAGGACTCCCACGCACCGGCCCCGTTTTCCGGCCTCGATGGCGCACATCAATCCCGCCGCGCCTGCGCCCACCACCACTACGTCAAATCTTCTGTTCATCGGCGCACCAATTGTCTCAGCCTCGCTCCCGCGTGGTCACACTTTCCTCTTGGTGATAACCTATCGTATTCGCTTATGTCTGTTGCGCCTGCCATTGCGACGCGTATCTCTCGCCGTTTTGCCGAATTGAAGGCGCGCGGCGAAATGGGGATCGTCGCCTATATCACAGCCGGTGATCCATCCCCCCATGCCACACTCAAGTTTGTTCAAGCTCTCGTCGCAGGTGGGGTGGATGTTATCGAGTTGGGTGTGCCGTTCAGCGACCCGGTGGCGGATGGTCCCACGATTCAGCGCGCATCGGAGCGCGCCCTTAAGGCTGGCACGACGCTGGCCGGCGTGATCGGCCTGGTTCGAAAGCTTCGCGAATCGAATTCCCCCTCCTCGGAAGTGCCCATCGTTCTTTTCAGCTACTACAATCCGATTTTGCAAATGAGATTGGAGAAATTTGCAGCCGCAGCTTCTGACGCTGGTGTGGACGGGGTTCTTGCGACCGATTTGACTCCCGAAGAGTCCGTCGAATATCGCGGAATACTTCATTCGCACAATCTCGACACAGTTTTTCTTGGCGCACCTACGTCGACGGACGAACGCTTGGCGCAAATTGCCGCCGTTTCTTCGGGGTTTCTCTATCTTATTTCTCGCACCGGTGTCACGGGCGCGAAAGATTCGCTTCCGGACGATCTTCCCGCCCTATTGCGCCGTGCACGGGCAGTGACGCAGTTGCCGATCGCTGTGGGCTTCGGCATTTCGCAGCCAGGGCACGTTTCAGTCCTGGGCGGACTCGCCGATGCGGCGGTAGTTGGCTCCGCCCTCGTCGCTGAGATCGAAGCAGCCACGGCGAACGATAGTTCCTATGCAGCCGTTGACTGCGCTGCAGTCACATTGGAAACTCGAATTCGTTCACTGAAGCATGCTGCCCAAACAGGCTTGTCGCGCAGGGAAGTGGCGTCATGAACTTGAGTGATTGGCGGCGCCGCATCGATGGGCTGGATAAAAAGCTTGTGCAGCTATTGAACGAACGCTCGCAGTGCGCGCTCGAGATTGGAAAATTAAAACAGGAGCAGCATTTGCCGCTTTATCAACCGGACCGCGAAAAAGAAGTCTTGGAAAACGCCGAACGCAACAATCATGGACCGCTTACGGATGCGGCAATTCGACGTTTGTTCGAAAGAATTATTGACGAGGCGCGCGCCGCAGAACGTCTTGCAATGCATCCGGACAGCGACAAAAAAGATTCGTGAACATTTTTCCGTCGAGGGAAGGAAAGAATACGTAGAACATGGTCATCGTAATGCAGGAAGGCGCGTCTGACGCCCAAATTCAGAATGTAATTGACCGGCTGATTGCCAGCGGATTTGACGTGCATCGCTCGACCGGCGCGTCGCATACGGTTCTCGGCGCTGTCGGCGTCCACCGGGATTTCGATCATCGCGACTTCGAATTGCTGGAAGGCGTGCGCGAAGTCATGCGCATCACACAGCCGTTCAAATTAGCGAGCCGGCAGTTCAAGCCGGAAGGAACAATCGTTGATTTAGGCCGCGGTGTGAAAATTGGCGGAACGGACGTTGTCGTTGCAGCCGGCCCCTGTTCCGTTGAATCGCGCGAGCAGATAAATGCGATCGCGGAATCCGTTGCCAAAGCAGGAGCGAAGATTCTCCGCGCCGGCGCTTTTAAGCCGCGCACTTCGCCCTACGCGTTTCAGGGACTCGGCGAAAAGGGCTTGCAACTCATGCGTGAGGCCGCCGACAAGTTCGGTCTCTTCACCATCAGC
>Ga0126376_10001646_pt1 | contig 12180 bp, 6 predicted proteins | sample PanSoiMetPlot_15_FD_92760 | JGI IMG/M metagenome (GOLD analysis project Ga0126376, IMG submission 92760) | Tropical forest soil microbial communities from Panama - MetaG Plot_15 | ecosystem: Environmental > Terrestrial > Soil > Tropical forest > Bulk soil | place: Panama | collected 2016-02-17
AACAGCCGCTGAAAGGTTTGCGCGTGTCGGCGTGCCTGCACGTGACCAGCGAAACGGCGAATCTGATGATCACGTTGCGCGACGGCGGCGCGGAAGCGGTGCTGTGCGCGTCGAATCCGCTTTCGACGCAGGATGAAGTGGCGGCGTCGCTGAATCGCGATTTCAATATTCCGACGTACGCGATTAAGGGCGAGGACAATGAGACGTATTACTCGCACTTGAGCGCGGCGCTGGAGCACAAACCGCAGTTCACGATGGACGACGGCGCAGACCTGGTTACGATGCTGCTGACGAAGCGCACGGACCTGGTGCCGAACGTAATCGCCGGGACGGAGGAGACGACCACGGGCGTGATTCGTCTGCGCGCGATGGCCAAAGATGGAACGCTGAAGTATCCGATCATCGCGGTGAACGACGCGATGACCAAGCATTTCTTCGACAACCGTTATGGCACGGGGCAGTCGACGCTGGACGGTGTGATTCGCGCGACGAATTTGTTGCTCGCGGGACAGAAAATGGTGATTGCGGGCTACGGCTGGTGCGGGCGCGGCGTGGCGATGCGCGCGAAAGGATTGGGCGCGGACGTGATTGTGACGGAAATCGATCCGGTGAAGGGCATCGAGGCGGTGATGGACGGCTTCCGCGTGATGCCGATGGCGGAGGCGCTGAAGGAAGGCGACGTTTTCATCACCGTGACGGGAAACAAGAATGTGATTCGGCAGGAGCACTTCGAAAAAATGAAGAGCGGAGCGATTGTTTGCAACTCCGGGCACTTCAACGTGGAGATTGACATTCCAACGCTGGAAAAATTGTCGAACGGGAAGCGCGAAGTGCGGCCACTGGTGGACGAATACCAGTTGAAAGACGGACGAAAGATTTATTTGATCGGCGAAGGGCGGCTTGTGAATCTGGCGAGTGCGGAAGGCCATCCGGCGGCTGTGATGGATATGAGCTTCGCGAACCAGGCGCTTTCGCTGGAGTACTTGCGCGCGAATGGCAACACGCTGAAGCCGCAGGTGTACGTGGTTCCTCAACATCTGGACAAGGAAATTGCGCGGATGAAGCTCGAATCGATGGGGCATCGCTTAGATAAGCTGACACCGGAGCAGGAGCGCTACCTCGCTTCGTGGCAGGAAGGCACGTAAGCAGCGAGCTATTCGCTTCGGGCTTCCGTTTGCAATCGTGATATCTTCTTGGGGCGTCTCGACGTGGTCGGGGCGCCCCGAAGTTTTCTGTGGGCGGGTTGGTCCTTTCACTAAAGAAAAATCATGTGGGATCTCTGCACGAACGCACTGGATACAGCAAAATTGCACGGAGCGTCGTACGGCGACGTGCGCGCGATGCATTTGCGGCAGCGAGACCTGACCGCGAAAAATGGACAGGTAGGGACGCTGGCGCAGAGCGAATCGATTGGTATCGGCGTCCGCGTGCTGGCGAGCGGCGCATGGGGATTTGCGTCCACAGACCGGCTGACGCGCGAGGGTGTCGCGGCATGTGCAGCGCAAGCGGTCGCGATCGCGAAAGCTTCGGCGCTGGCAAAGCGCAGCAAGGTGGTGCTGGCACCGGAAAAAGCCTATGTGGATAGCTGGCAAAGCCCGTTCCGGAAGGATCCCTTCGAAATTCCACTGGAGACACAACTCGCGCTGCTGCTCGCCGCCGATGGTGAAATGCGCAAAGTAAAAGGCGTGACGCTAACCGAAACGAATATGCAGTTTCGCAAGATTGATTCGTGGTTTGAGTCGAGCATCGGTTCGCGGATTCATCAGCGCAAAGTGATTTCCGGATGCGGGATTGCCGCGACTTCGTTTCAAGGCGGCGAAATTCAGAAGCGCTCGTATCCGAATAGTTTCGGCGGCCAGCACGCGCTTGAAGGATATGAATTAGTTGAGTCCCTGGGCTTGATGAAGCAAGCGGAGAGAGTTGCGGAGGAGGCTGCAGCTCTGCATGCGGCTGCGCCATGTCCGGAGAAATTCGGTACGTTGATTCTTGCTGGCAACCAGCTTGGCTTGCAAATTCACGAATCCATCGGGCATCCCATCGAGTTGGACCGCGTGCTGGGCCAGGAAGCGAATTTTGCTGGCACAAGCTTTCTAACCCTCGACCAGTTGAACAAGTTGAAATACGCGTCGACCATTGTGAATGTCGTAGCGGACGCGCGGCTCGATCACGGGCGCGGGCTTGGCACGTTTGCCTACGATGACGAAGGCGTTCCGGCGCAGTGCACCGATATTATCAAGGAAGGAAAATTTAGAGGCTATTTGTCGAACCGGGAGACCGCGCACCTCATCGGCCTCGACCGTTCGTCAGGAACGATGCGCACGGAGAGTTGGAACCGGTTGCCGATCATTCGAATGACCAACGTAAGCCTGCTGCCCGGCACTTGGGACTACGACGACTTGATTGCCGACACGCCGGACGGGATTTTAATGGACACGAACCGGTCGTGGTCCATTGATGACCGGCGATACCAATTTCAGTTTTCGACCGAAATCGGCTGGGAGATTAAGGGCGGGAAAAAAGTGCGCATGCTGAAGAATCCAAGCTACAGCGGAATCACCACCGAATTCTGGAATTCGTGCGACGCGATTTGCAAATTTGACGATTGGACGCTGTGGGGGACGCCGAACTGCGGCAAAGGGCAGCCGATGCAAACCATGGGCACGGGACATGGCGCGGCTCCAGCGCGGTTTCGCAATGTGAGGATCGGAACAGCCTTCTCAAAACAATGACCATCGCACCCAGCGCGAGAAGAAAATCGGGGGGAAAGACGGAGCGCGCGGAGCTTCTCTCTCCGCGCGAGTTGCAAGGTATTATCGAAACGGTGTTGCGGCTGGCGAAGTCCACCGGTGCCGCGGAGACGGAAGTTCACGTGGATGAAGTTGCCGACGCCCTAACACGCTTTGCGAACAACGGCATTCACCAGAACGTTTTTGAGCATGTAGTGACAGTTTCAATTCGAGCGGCGACCGGAGGCCGCACGGCGCGGGCCACGACGAATCGGTTGGATGAGGATTCCCTGCGCGCCACGATTGAGGCCTCGCTCTCGCTCGCGCACAGCCGGCCGAGAGACCCGCGGCTGCTGGCAATGCCGGGGAAGCAGCGCTATCACACCGTGAGTCGGTTCGTCAGAGCGACGGCTGCGGTGACTCCCGAGGATCGCGCGCGCGCGGTTCGGATTGCTTGCGATCTCGCCGCCAGGAAAGGACAAGTGGCCGCGGGGATTTTTTCGAGTGGAATGAGCCAGACCGCCGTGGGCAACTCGCGGGGTCTGTTTGCGGCTTACAACGAAACGCACTCGCAATTCTCAATAACGATGCAAGAGGACCCAGCTGCGAGTTGGGCCAAAGCAGATTCCCCGGATGTGCGAGATATTCGTCCGCAGAAACTGGCAAAGCGCGCTGGCGAGAAAGCCCACCTAGCCGTCAAAACAAAGGAACTGGCGCCCGGGCGCCACACCGTGATTCTGGAGCCTGCGGCGGTGCTCGATCTGGTCGGGTTCCTTTTTTACGACTTTGCCGCGACCGCGGTCCAGGACAAGCGCTCCTGCTTGAACGACCGCATGGGCAAGCAGCTTTTTGGGAAGAACATCAGCATCGTTGACGACGTATTTCATCCGCTGCAGAAAGGCGCGCCATTTGACGGTGAAGGAATACCGCGCCAGAAAGTTCTGCTCGTAGACAAAGGTGTTCCCAAAGACTTGGTGTATTCGCGAACGTCGGCCAAGGCGGCGCGCAAAAAGCCCACGGGACACGGCTTCGCGCTGCCCAACGAATACGGAGAAGCGCCGATGAATCTGGTGTTCATCGGCAGGGATTCTTCAGTCGAGAAAATGGTGGCTTCGACGGATCGGGGACTGCTGGTGACTCGGCTCTGGTACATCCGCGAAGTGGATCCGTACGAAAAAGTGATGACCGGAATGACGCGCGACGGCCTGTTTCTCGTTGAAAATGGGAAAGTTACGAGCGCGGTCAAGAATTTCCGGTTCAATCAGTCGCTTATAGATATGCTGAAAAATGTGGAGCTCATGACTCCCGCCGCCCGCACGACGGGAGAAGAGTCGTTTGAAATGGTGGTGCCCGCGATGAAAGTTCGCGACTTCCATTTCTCAGAAGTCACAAAGTTTTGACCGGCCTGCGATGTAGTAAAGCTGATCCCTCCGACTCAGGCAGCGGAAGACCGCGACCTGAGAGTCGGGATGACAGGTTGGGCGTGGGCCTGACACTCCCTATCAAGAAATCAATTTAGTGAATCGAAATTCTGCGTTGTACATGAATGGCCTCCCCGTTCAATAAAAGCATATGGGGTACGGTCGAGGCCAAAATGACCTTTTGTGTAGACGCTCTCTTCCTGTCTTGAAGCGGCACCCGAACTGGAGCCACCCCGACCACGACGCTTGCGGCACCGGTTTTGTGACCCGCCTTGGTTGCGCACCGAGCTACGAAATCATCCAAATTTCTTTGGCAGCACTGGAACGCCTTACGCACCGCGGCGGGGTGGATGCGGATGGCGCGAGTGGCGATGGCGCGGGCTTGTTGACTTCGCTTCCGGAGAAGTTCTTTCGCGAGCGCGCGAAGGAACTGAAGATCGAGCTGCCCGAACATTTTGGAGTGGGATTTGCTTTTCTTCCTGCTTCTGCGGCTGTGGAGTTTCGAGCGGCTATTGATATCGCGGCGGATAGCGAACAGTTGCGAGTAACCGGTTGGCGGCGCGTTCCGGTGAACGTGAATGGGCTGGGGCGCAAGGCGCTCGAAACGATGCCGGAGATCTGGCAGTTTTTTGTCGAGCCTTTGCATCCTCCAAAGGGAGCCGAGGAATTCGAGAGACGCCTCGGGCTTTTGAGAAAGCGCGCCGAATCGCTCATGCCCGAGCGCTGTTACCTTTGCTCGCTTTCATCCCAGACCGTCGTTTACAAGGGCCTGCTAACGCCGTGGCAGTTTCCCCGGTTCTATGAGGATTTGCGTGATCCCGGGTTTGCGGTGACCTTCGCGGTGTTTCATCAGCGCTATTCCACGAACACGCAACCGTCGTGGAATCTGGCACAGCCTTTTCGCTACGTGGCCCACAACGGCGAGATCAATACCATCGTATCGAACCGTCGCTGGCTGCGCGCCAAGGAACGGGAAATTCAGGAGAGGCTTAAGGTTGGTCCGTGGTTTTCGATTTTAGAAGACGACGTCAGCGACTCGGCAAGTTTTGACAACGGCTTTGAGTGGCGGCTGCTTGACGGGCTCTCTTCGGAAGAAGCACTGCTGGCGATGATGCCGCCAGCATACGAAAAAGATCCGCTATTTTCGCGCGATGTCCGCAACGCTTTGAGCGTTTTATCACAGCACACTGAGCCGTGGGATGGGCCGGCAGCGATGGTTTTTTCCGATGGCCAGTGGGTGGGGGCGAAGTTGGACCGCAATGGTCTCCGGCCGCTTCGCTATACGTTGACGCACGATGGACTGCTGATCCTGGGATCGGAGACCGGGCTTGTGGATTTGGAAGAATCGCGAATCGCCGAGCGGCAACGGCTTGGTCCGGGCGAGATGGTTCTCGCAAATCCGGCTTCAGGGCAATTTTTGCGCTGGCGCGACGTCCTCAAGAGGATGGCGGCGAGGCAAGCACATAAAGCGGTTGCGCAAAAGCGGCTTCCAGAAGTTTTTAGCTCGCGTTCAGTATCCATCAGCGACGCAAAGCGCGTCGCGGGAGCAGCCGGATGGACCGAAGACCAATTCAAGATTCTTTTCTCGGCGCTGCTTCGCGGCAAGGAAGCCGACTGGAGCATGGGAGACGATGCGCCTCCCGCGTTTCTCTCAGCGCTGCCAAGGACTTTGTGGGACTACTGCAAGCAGCGGTTCGCGCAGGTGACGAATCCTCCGATTGACCCGCTGCGCGAAACCCATGTGATGTCACTCGAGGTCCACTTGAAAGACGGAGTGATGCTGCCGAGTCCGCTGATGACGCCGGCGCAACTGTCGGAGTTGCGCGAGATTTTTGGACCCGAGCGCCGCATCGACTTTACGTTCCCTGCTGCCGCGGGAGTCCCGGGGGCGCGCTGCAGTTTCGCTCAGCTGTCCACTACCCCTCTGAGTAGCAGCGATCCCCCGAGACTCCTCCTCCTTTCCGACCGCGCAATCTCCGCCGAACGCGCGCCCCTTCCCGCGCTGCTGGCGACAGCAGCGGTGTGGAAGGCTATGGTTGGCAAGGGGCTGTGGGACGTACCGCTGATCGTGGAATCGGCACAAGTGTTTGACACGCATCACGTGGCCTTGCTTGTCGCTGCGGGTGCGAGCGCTGTCGTGCCCTATCTCGCGGACGAGTTTGCAGAGTCGCTGGAACCCGGGGGAGCAGAAAAGGCGCGGGCGGCGATTCTTGCGGGCCTGAGGAAGGTGTTGGCTCGTATGGGAGTTTCGACGCTAGCCAGCTATCGAAACAGCCATTTGTTTGACGTCCTTGGTCTTTCGCAGGAGGTCTGCGACCAGCTTTTTGAAGATGCTTCGGATTATCCAGGCCAGAAGTCGTTGGATGACCTGCTCGGCGACTACTTGAAAATGCACCAGGCGGCGTTTTCGGAGGAAGGCAACGAGTTGGCTGACGCGGGACTCTACCGCTTCCGGAAAGGCGCGGAGCTTCATTCGACTTCGCCGGAAGTTGTGCGCAGGCTCCATGCTTTTGTGAAAGCGCCGAGCGCCAAGCAGTATTCCGTTTTTGAGGAACTGGCCGAAACGCAAGGCACGATTTTTCTCCGCGACCTGCTTGACACCGTTCCGGAGACGGCCGTTCCGCTGGAGGAGGTCGAGCCGGTCGAAGCGATCGTCAAGCGTTTCAGTACTCAGGCGATGTCGCTGGGTTCGCTGAGTCCTGAAGCGCACCGTACGCTGGCACTGGCGATGAACAAGCTTGGCGGACGCAGCAATACTGGCGAGGGTGGAGAAGATCCCGACACGTATCGCTATGAGCCAGCTGCTGCGAACAAGATCAAGCAAGTGGCTTCGGCGCGATTCGGAGTGACGACGGATTATCTTGTGCACGCCGAAGAACTTGAAATCAAAATGGCCCAGGGCTCGAAGCCGGGCGAAGGCGGACAGTTGCCGGCGAAAAAAGTCAGCGAGTACATTGCGCGCATCCGGCACGCGACTCCCGGCACGCCGCTGATTTCGCCGCCGCCGCATCATGACATCTACAGCATCGAAGACCTGACGCAGTTGATTCACGATTTGCGCGCGGTGAACCCGAGGGCACGGATCGGCGTGAAGCTCGTTTCCGGTGCGGGCGTGGGCATCATTGCTGCCGGCGTTGCCAAAGCCGGCGCCGACGTCATTACGATCAGCGGACATAACGGCGGCACAGGATCCTCTCCGCTGACTTCCATCAAGAATACGGGCCTCCCTTGGGAAATCGGATTGCGCGAAGCACATGACACATTGGTTCGCGCGGGCCTCCGTTCACGCCTCTCTCTCCGTGTGGACGGAGGCCTGAAATTCGCGCGGGACCTCGTGTTTGCGGCGATTCTTGGAGCGGACGAATTTGGATTTGGCACAGCCTCGCTTCTGGCGATCGGCTGCGTGATGGCGCGGCAATGCCATTTGAATACCTGCCCCGTGGGCATCGCCACGCAAGACGAAAAGTTTCGCGCCCGCTTTCAGGGCAAGCCGGAAATGGTCGTTGCCTACTTCCGCGCACTGGCGGAGGAAGTGCGCAATCGTCTTGCGCAACTTGGCGTGCGGTCGCTTCGGGAACTCACCGGCTGGTACGACCGGCTCGGTGCGCGTTCGGGAATGGATCCGTTCCTGGTGGTGCCGATTTCGCCGTCAAACCGCGTCGAGCCGCAGCAAGAGCCGGGCCTGCACGTAACGGCGCTGGAAGATTCGATTCATTTTGACGCTCTGGCCATGCAGAATGTGCCGCGAGCGATTCAGAATTCTGACCGCAGCGTGGGCGCTGGCCTCAGTGGCGAATTGATGCGGCGCAAGAAAAACGGGCGAGTCGCCGACGCCACCATCAGCCAGGAATTTCGCGGAACGGCAGGACAAAGCTTTGGAGCTTTTTTGGCTGAAGGAGTGGCAGTCAAACTTAACGGCGAAGCCAACGATTACGTTGGAAAAGGGTTGTCCGGCGGGACGATTGCCATCAGCGCAGGGCCGGCGGCCTCGCGGCGCGGCGATGTGCTTGCGGGGAACACCGTGCTTTACGGCGCAACCTCGGGCCAGCTGTTTGTCGCGGGCCGCGCGGGAGAACGTTTTGCCGTTCGCAACAGCGGCGCGCTGGCTGTCGTCGAAGGCATTGGCCAGCACGGATGCGAGTATATGACCGGCGGCGTGGCCATCATTCTTGGGCCCGTCGGATTGAATTTTGGCTCCGGAATGACGGGCGGCTTGGCGTACGTTTTGCGGGGAGAAGCCGAGGGAATGTTGCACCGCGAGTTTGTAACTCTTGCGGAAATCGAACCGCAGGAAGAAGAGTGGCTGCGTCAAGCGCTCGAAGAGCATGTCCATCATACGAGCAGCCCCCGGGCCTCGCGTGTGCTGACGCGGCGCGGCGCTTTGCCGCTGATGTGCGTTCGGCCGTTACATTTTCAGGGTTCCGCGCAAGGGACCTGGAGACCCGTTCTTGCGCAGTTTCAGCAGCGTCAAATGTTCTTTCCAGCGCCGCTCGCTGCGCCAATTTCCGAGACGGCAGTACCAGCCTGAGAGGAGAAGATAATATTTACGGCCGGAAAAGAAGGTTCGCTTATAATCTTGTCTGGCTCACACGCTATGGACTTCGACCAACTCACGACCTTTGTCTACGTTGCCAAGCTGAAGAGTTTTTCGCGCGCTGGGCAAAAAGTGTTCCGCTCGCAATCCGCAGTGAGTGCGCAAATCCGGCAGTTGGAGCAGGCTTACAAAGCCAAGCTGCTGGACCGCTCGGCGAAATCCGTAGAGTTGACGCCGGCCGGGGAAGTGCTTTTCGAATACGCAGAAAAACTTTTGCGCCTCCGCGATGAGTCGGTTCAAGTGGTTGCCGACCGCGGAGACGTGGTGCAGGGCCCGGTGGTGTTTGGAGCGAACGAAGCGACGTGCCTATATTTATTGCCGGATATTTTCGCGGAGTTTCAGCATCGCTACCCGCAAGTGCACATCAGCATTTATCGCAACTTCAGCCACAAAATTTTGCAGCGTGTGGAAGACGGGTCTGTGGATTTGGGCATCGTTACCATGCCGGTGAAATCTCCGAACTTGAGAGTACACGGCATTTACAAGGACCGGCTGCGGTTTATGGTGAGCATGCGAAATCCGCTGGCGCATCGGTCAAAGATTACTCTGGAAGAAGTGGCAAGCCAGCCCCTGATTTTTCCACGCACAGGCTACACGCGGCAGGTGCTCGACAAGCTCTTCCGGCCGTATCGCTCGCGGATTCACGTAGCGATGGAGTTGCCGAGCGTCGGCATGATCAAGCGGTTCGTGCAGGCTGATGCCGGGGTCTCATTCATTAGCGAGAGCTTTGCGAAAGACTACGTGAAGGCTGGCGAAGTGAAGCTGCTGAATGTCGAAGGCGTGGACCTTTGGCGTGAGCTTGGGCTGATTTACCGCCGCGACCGCAGCCTGCCGCGCGCTGCGCAGGCGCTGATCGGGTTGATTCGCGAACGGAAACCTTCCGAGCCGAGCATGGCGGCGGCGAGCTAGCCGAGCCAGGGAATTCTTCCGGAGCAAGAACCCCGGACCGAGGTCAACGCAGGTCAAACCTGACCCTTCTAAAATTAGAGTAGTCCGGGCCGACTGTGTTGGGAATGCACCTTAGTGCACGTTGAAGTCCAGGCTCGTGATGGAGCGGGCGATGACGTTTTCCTGGATTTGGATCAGGTCGCTGTCAGCATAGGTCATGGCCAGCACGGTGAGGATGTCCTTGCCGCGGGCGATCACCACGAGCCTTCCTGACCAGTCATGCTCGTCCGCTTTCCCGCGATATTGGAAATCGATGGCGGGCATCCCGCCTACGACCGTTTTCCTTTGAGACAGACGCTGGTAGTTGGCGTAGACATCGTGCAGGCGTTTCTCCACGGCTGAAGCTGCAGCATCCAAAGATTCTTTGGTTTTTTCCTCCCCGACCACCATCAGCGTGGATTCGTTGCTCGTGCCCATGGCCACAATCGCGTTGGGCAAGGCGCTGCGCGCTTCTTCGATGAGGTTCCAGCTCGGCGCCTTGTACATTCGAAAGCCGTGCGTGTAGTTCGTATACAGATTGCCGGCAACCTCTTCGTGGTTGGCGGCAACTTCAGGCTCTTTGGGCGCGGCAACAGTGGCAGAAGACGCAGGCGCCATTTTTGCGGATGCGGCGGCGTTGTTCGCCGTGGACGTGTTGGCAGGAGTGGTGCCCTTCTCTGGCTTTCCGCTCGGCGATGGCCCGGCGATTTTTGCGTTGGTATTGGTTGGCAACACGCTGGAGCCACCGTTCGAAGCGGTAGCAACGGCAGGTTCCGCGTCGGCGGCCGATTTTGACGGATGCGGAGGAGCATCCTTTTTCGTTGCGGAGTCCGTCGTGGGTTTTGCGGGAGTCGAGGGAAGGATCGAAGTAATTTTGTCTTTCTCGACGAGTTCATAACCATAATCGGTCTTGACCTTGAACATGCCGTCTTCGTACGCGACGATGACGCCGTTGAGCTTCCTGCCGTCCTTCAGGCGGATTTCATCGGCGCGCGCGGACAAAGCCAACGCGGACAGCGCCACGGCCGCTGTGATCAAGAAAAGGAGACCCCACTTCGCAGGGACACGCATATAGAAAGTATCCCGCCGGAAAATAGGCTCTCGCAACGGCTACGCTCCCGGTGGTGTCCGACGTGGTACCTCGACCAGCAGCGCGCGGATGCGAGTGACCAGACGGTCGAGTTCCTGGAGGGTCGCGCTCAGGCGGGCGCGCAGCGGTTCCGGGAGTCGCGCGTGAGTTTGCTGGAGCGCCAGCGCCTCGGCAACGATTCGAATCTGTTTGCGATTGAGGGGATTGAGGCGTTCCCAGAGGCGGCGCTTGCTGCTGCGGTTTCGACCGAGCCATTCTTCGCCGCTTCCAGCGGAACGGCCGGCGTCCGGTTCGGCAACCGGCGTGGTTTTTGGTTTTGTGCGAATCATGAACTACACCGTTATCCCATTCGTGTCCGTCAGCGCTACGGCCGGCATTTCCTGCTCGACCGCCGCAGCGATGATCTCGTCCGGGCAAGCAATGTCTTGCAGGAACGAATACTGGCTGTGACAATCCAGATGGATGAACACAGATGCCCCGAGCAACTGCGCGCGATTTACGGTAGGGAAGGGGAGGAGCTCCAGAAATCAGCTGATTGTAGATTCAAGAAAATGAATAAAGGCTTGCCAGTTCAGGAGAAGGCTTCATCGGCTGGGTGGCTTCATTTCTGTTTGCCTCTTTCAAATCCTTTGGTGTTCTGATACTTCGTTTGATGTGTGGAATCCCCGTAAGGCACTGTCTCAATCTCATTGTAATACTCACCGGGAAAGGCAGGGCGTGGAGAGCACCAGACCGTTGGGCTTGCTGGCGTAGTGCTCGCGCAGGGCGAGGCCTTTGCCATAAAAGACGGCGTTCCAGCCGAAGCGGCCGCGCACGCGGTCCATTTCGCGGTTCAGATACCAGCGGCGGTTCGCGCTGGTATCGAACAGTTCATTTTGGCGGCGGTCGGTTTCGAGATTCGTCACGCTGACGCCGGCGAGCCGCACGGCGACGCGGCGCGTGAACAGTTTGCCGAACAACTCCTTGGCGGCGACGAGCAATTCGCGCTCGTCGTTGGTGGGTTTGCTAAGGCGCACTGCCTGATGCGCGGAAAAATGGTCGATGTAACGGAGGCGCAGGCCGAGAGTGCGGGCCTGTCTGCCGTATTCGCGCAGGGTCCAGCCGATGCGCTCGCTGAGGTACTCGATCAGACCGCTGAGAAACTCGGTGTCAATAGTGCCTCCCTCGATGGTGGTTTCGCGGGAGACGGACTTCGGCGTGGATGGGAAGAGCACCTCGCGGCCATCGAGGCCGCGGGCGCGCTCCCAAATTTGCTGGCCGATGGCTTCGCCGAAGGCTGCTTGCAGTGCGGCTTTCGGCACGCGGCGCAGTTGGCCGATGGTAGCGATGCCGCGCTCGGCCAGCGCACCGGCATGGACGTGGCCGATGCCATGGAGCTTCTCCACCAGCAGCGGCATCAGGAAAGATTCTTCTTGGCAAAAA
>Ga0126376_10001647_pt1 | contig 12178 bp, 11 predicted proteins | sample PanSoiMetPlot_15_FD_92760 | JGI IMG/M metagenome (GOLD analysis project Ga0126376, IMG submission 92760) | Tropical forest soil microbial communities from Panama - MetaG Plot_15 | ecosystem: Environmental > Terrestrial > Soil > Tropical forest > Bulk soil | place: Panama | collected 2016-02-17
CCTTGCGGCAGGGTGAACTATTGCACGGCACCGACGACCCGCGCTTCCGCGACGCTTGGAAAATGGCAAGCGCGGAGAGCTTCCGGCCGGCGAGCTAGCCCGGATTTCTCACACTACCTAGCAGTGAGGTCGAAGGCCGCCCGCAACGTTCCGGGCACTGTGGGCGGCATCGGACCAGCAGCGCAATCGCGGACTAGTCCCGTCCTTGCGCCCGATGCTCCCACAACGAGCTGAGGCGCTGGCGAAAAGCCTTGGACTTTTCGGCGAACAGCCGTCCCGTGAGGCGCTTCGCGGCCGTCACGTGCGCAGCTTGGCGTTCCGCAATCAGCGGGGCGAGTTGCGCACGCCAGCGAGCGAGTGGCTGAGCGGGTTCGGTCAGCCGCCGCAAAATTACAAGGTCCTGGTGGGCGCCGAGGTGGTCGCGCAGGCGCTGCGCCTCCGCGATCCAGACGCGCATGAGCTTTGGCCACAGCGCCTCTGCGAGTTCCATCTGATAGCGATGCTCAACCACGCGCTGGCGCAGCCGGTGGAGCGTCTCGGGGCTCGTGTTCGACCAATCGCCCGGAATCGCCGCACAGACCCGCCGATAGAACACGCTGAGCTGGGTCGCCGCTTCGCTGCGGTCGAAGCCTTGGAGCGGCCAGCGCTCGATTGCGGCCACGGCCTGCGCCCACATTTCGCCGATCCGGACCTTGCGTACAGAGGTCAGGCTTATGGCCTCTGCACTTGCACCGATTTGGGCAAGCTTTTCCGCGATGGTCGCCCGGGAGCGCGCCGACAGGTGGGGAAAGTCGTCGCCAAGGTCGGTAAGGGCTTCCTGTGCGGCCCGGCCGTCGCGCGCGGCCGCCAGTTCGCGGGCCAGATCCCTGGCTTCGACCCGCATTTGCTCGGCCTCGTCCCCGACCGTCGGAGCGATTAGGCGCAGCATCGCGCGCCAGCGCTTGAGCGCCTTGCGCAGGTCGTGTACCGCTACAGTGCTGGAAATATCCGGCGTTTCGATCGGCTTGCGGCCGCTCGCCACAATGTCGCGCAGCAAGCCCGCGAGAGCACGCGTGGCGATGTCCGCTTGAGGCTCGTCTTTGTGGAGCATTGGACGGTCAACCAAGCTTCATTAAATACTATGGCAGTTTCCTGCGGACTGGTCTTCACAACTATAGTCTCGATTGTTAGATAACGAGCCGGCGCGGAACACAACGCGCCACTCTCTCGCGGGGTGGAGCAGCCCGGTAGCTCGTCAGGCTCATAACCTGAAGGTCGTAGGTTCAAATCCTACCCCCGCAACCAATTTCTCGAATAAAATCAGATGGATCGGCCGCGTTTGCGGCCTTTTCCTTCCCGGCGAGCGTCGTAGCCGCGCGCCTGAAATGACCAATTTGAAAGCAAGAGGCGGAGTGCGGCGGATAGAGGGGAACAGCATCATCGTCACAGACTTAAAGATTGCAGCGACGCCGTGACATGACAACGAAGCTCGAAAGCCGAAAGAATCCCTTCTCGACCGCCGTGGCCGAGGATCCGCGATGGGCGCGGGTTGTCGCTCGTGACCGAACAGCGGATGGCCATCTTTGGTATTCCGTCGTGACAACCGGTGTCTATTGCCGTCCCTCATGTCCCTCGCGGAGGGCAAATCCCGAGAACGTTCTTCTTCACAACACGCTTACGGAAGCCAAAGCGACTGGCTTCAGGCCGTGCAAGCGGTGCAATCCTGATGGACCATCTCTCGACGTCGAGAATGCTGCCATTATTGCTCGCGCCTGTCGGATTATCGAGGGGAGCGAAGAGGAGCCATCCTTGACCGATCTGGCAAAAGCCATGGGCCACAGCCCCAGCTACTTCCACCGTCTGTTCAAGGCAACGACCGGGCTCACGCCAAAAGACTATGCCGCTGCCCATCGCGCGGCGAAAGTGCGTCGGGGCCTCAATACGGCCATCTCGGTGACCGAGGCGATCTACGATGCCGGCTTCAGTTCGAGTGGGCGCTTCTACGAGAAGTCGACGGACATTCTCGGAATGACGCCGACCCAGTATCGCACGGGCGGGGCAAACGAAGACATTCGTTTCGCCGTCGGACAGTCGTCCCTTGGCGCGATCCTGGTCGGGTCGAGCGCAAAAGGCGTCGCCGCAATTCTGCTCGGCGATGATCCGGCGGAACTCGTCCGCAATCTCCAGGATCGCTTCCCCAAGGCAAATCTGATCGGCGGCGACTCTAACTATGAAGCCCTCGTCGCAAGCGTCGTTGGATTCGTCGAGGCGCCGGGACTAGGCCTAGACTTGCCACTCGACGTCCGCGGCACCGCTTTCCAGCAGCGCGTATGGCAAGCCCTTCAAGAAATTCCGGTTGGCCAGACAGTCTCGTACACCGAGATCGCCCGCCGTATCGGCTTGCCGAAGGCGGTTCGGGCCGTTGCCGGCGCCTGCGCCGCGAACAGGCTCGCTGTCGCCATCCCGTGCCACCGGGTGGTCAGGACCGACGGCTCGCTCTCGGGGTACGCCTGGGGCGTAGAACGCAAACGCACGCTGCTCGATCGCGAGGCGGCTTAGGCCGGTAGTGGCACAGGAGAGGGCAGCCCGGCGGCCTAGGTCAAACGATCGACCGCCAGTTGAAGGGCTCAGGCGGCGTCGTGGAAAATCACGCCGACCGTGTGCCGCTTGCCGGAGTAGAGTTTGCTGACGCCGTGGTTCAGCTTCACCTGGTAGTCGCCGCGTAGGCCCTTCACCGGGCGGCTGTGGACGGCGAAGATGGCCGCATCGCCCTTCTTGAGCGGCAGAACCATCGGCCGAGTCTGCATTCGAGGGCGCTGCTCGGTCATCACGAACTCACCGCCCTCGAAGTCCTTGCCAGGCTGGTCCAGGAGGACGGCGACCTGGATCGGAAAGACGTGGTCCCCGTAGAGGTCGCGATGCAGGCAGTTGTAGTCCTCCGGCGCATACGCGAGGAGCAGCGGCGTCGGGCGGACCTGGCCGGCCTGGTGGCAGCGCTTGAGGAACGTGGCGTGGTCGGCCGGGAAACGCGACGACTTGCCCATACGCTCGTGCCATCGATTCGCGATCGGCGCGAGGTGGGGGTAAGCTGCCGTCCTCAGCGACTGGATTAGGTGCGGGAGGGGGTAGCTGAAGTACTTGTACTGGCCGCGGCCGAAGCCGTGGCGGCTCATGATGATGTGGCTGCGGAAACCTCGCTCTCGATGGTAAAGGCCCGAGATGAAGTCCGCCTCCGCATCAGTCAGGAGTTCTCGCGCGATGGCCCACCCCTGGGCATCGAGGTCGGTGCAGACCCTGGCCCAGTCGACCGTGTCCACGCGCTCCTCGATCGTCGTCGGACCGGTGGATCCCTCCCCCACAGACGGGTCGGCGGCCTCGACCGCCATGCCACGCAGATCAAGATCCATCACGCCACCCCCTCCATATTGATCAGCCGGCGCTTGCGCTGCACGCCCCAGCGGTAGCCGGAGAGCTTGCCGTCGGCCTTCACGACACGGTGGCAGGGCACAGCGACCGCGAGACGGTTCGCCGCACAGGCCGCGCCTACGTCCTGCGCCGTTGCCGCCATCGGCAGAGTGTTGGCGATTGCGCCGTAAGTGCGTGTCTCGCCCGAGGGGATCGCCCGCAGCGCCTGCCAGATGGCCAGCTCGACAGGCGAGCCGCGCAGGTCGAGTGCGAGGTCGGTCCCGAGTTGCGGGGTGTCAACCAAGGCCGCCGCCTTGCCGACGGCCTCCGCCAAGCCGGCCTGGTCGGGGACCAGTTGGGCGCCCGGGAAGGCGTTCTTCAGGTCGCACAACAGCTTCGCGCGGTCATCACCGATGAAGATGGCGGCGACGCCACGGCCGCTCTCGGCAACCACGATGGTCCCAAGAACGGTGTCGCCGTAGCCGAACCGCAGTGTTTCGACGGTCATGTTCAGTGTCGGTGTAGTCATTGCCGGAACTCCTTCTCGGTGTGTGCCCCGAAGATCGGCTCGTGCCCGCAGCCTCACACTCCGACCCTTGCTTTCAAATTGCTTTTCGCCATCGCGGACACCGACGCGCCGAGAGCCGCCGTGCCGCCAACGGCGGCTCCCGAAATCAAACGACGCGGAGAAGGCCGAGTTGGGTGAGGGCGGTGACCCCATCATCCAAACCGATCTCCTCGATGATCTTGCCGTTCTTGAGCTTCAGGACGGTGACCCCGGTGAAGTGCATCTTCCGGCCCGTGTTGGCGGGGAGGCCACCGGAAAGGAAATCGTTGAAGGCCGGGCCGGTGTGGGTTCCGCCGCCTTCCCACTGACCGACGATGCAATCGCCGTCGGCAAGGAGGTCGGCCGTGCCCCAGAATTTCAGATCGGGGAATGCAGCGCGGAAATCGGTCATGAAGGCCTTGATATCTGCGCGACCTTTCCGGGACTCGTGGAGCGAGTATTTCAACAGCATATCCGGCGCCGCGATCTGGTCGACAACGTCCAGGTTGCAGTTTTCGCCCCAGAAGTCGTTGAACCAACGGCCAACAATGGCTTTGTTGTCATCTTGCAAGCTCATGGGAATGCCTCTCGATCGTTGTTGCAAAGGTCACCGATTGGGCTCGATGGCCTGGGCAAAGGCAGTAGCGTGCCCGGATCGGGCGCAAACTCCGGTTCTTATTGCCGTATCGAACGTTGAGGGCAGCGATGCCAGGTACGGCTTTACTTGAGCCGCATGCAGGCGCCCAAACCCCGGCGGCCTCTTTTCGCGAGCTGGCCGCGAGACCCCGCAAGCAGTTCTGCTTGCGCCCCTCACCATTGGTGGAGCTCCCCGACCCCTGCTCTATCGGCCTTGTCGGCGTGGTCAAAACGGCGGCAACGGGATGGTGGACCGATCCCCCTTTCGCGCCCATATTCACCGGGGGCACACATCGCGGAGCAAAGCATGGCCAATCCTCGCCCTCGCTTGGCCACCCGCCTAGCTTATGGTGCCATTCAACTGCCACGGATTGCTTGGTATCTAGGGCACGGCCTGATGATGCGGCAACTATCCGAGGTGGCTGGCCGCCATGCTGGCGAGAGCAAGCGCCCGCGGTCATCTACCGGTGCGCCGGTGCCTGATCGCGGGCGTCTGTACGCGGACATAGCCCGTCTGTTCCTCCAAGACCTGGCCAACGTCGAGGCTGGCATCTATCCGATGCCCATGGATCACGACGGCTCATTGCCCATGCTGCTCCACCGATCGCGCCTGTTCTTCGAAGATCTGCCCAACATCCACCGCCGCCGCGAGAATAGCCGTCACCGGGAAGTGCTGGACGATACGACACGCGGCAAACGGCCCAGCTACTATCTTCAAAATTTTCACTTCCAGTCTGGTGGCTGGATGACGCGCGAATCGGCGCAGCGTTACGATACTCAGGTCGAAGTACTTCTCAACGGAACCGCTAATGCTATCCGTCGACAGGCGCTGCGCCCCCTTCACGAGGTTTTCGCCGGGTGCGATCAGCGCCAGCTCAGATTTCTTGACGTCGGCTGCGGTACGGGACGCTTCCTCGACTTTTTCAAGCAGGCTTGGCCGCGCCTCCCTGCCCTCGGCATTGACATGTCCGAGGCTTATATCGCGGAGGCAAGACGTCATCTGAAGCGCTGGCGCTGGATCAGTTTTATAACTGCGAATGGTGAAGCTATTCCCCTGGAGGATCAAAGCCAGGATGCGGTGGCGAGCATTTTCATGTTCCACGAGCTGCCGCCCAACGTGCGGCGCGTTGTATTTCGCGAACTCGCCCGTGTGTTGAAGCGCGGCGGACGCCTTGTTCTCGTGGACTCACTGCAGACAGGGGACGAGCCAGATTACGATGGCATGCTGGAGCTGTTCCCGCAAAGCTATCACGAACCTTACTACGCCGGTTATCTCCGGGAGGACTTTGGCGCGATGGCGGCAGCTTGCGGGCTGACGCATGTCCGCGACGCCAATGCCTTTGTGTCCAAGGTGATGGTATTCGACAAGTCATAAACATAGAGCAGGCTTAGAAACATAGAGCAGGCTTAGACAGATGAGCACAACCTCGGTCATCCGAGCGACATTCCCCGGCAGCAGTGGCGACGAGCTCGCGGCACGGCTCGAGCTTCCGAGCGAGCCTGTGCGGGCTTTCGCGCTGTTCGCTCATTGCTTTACCTGCACGAAAGACGTGCTCGCCGCGCGGCGCATCGCGGGTGGGCTAGCTGCCGCAGGAGTCGCGGTGCTGCGCTTCGACTTCACGGGACTCGGCTCATCCGAAGGCGACTTCGCCAATACCGACTTCTCCTCCAATGTCGTGGATCTCGTCCGCGCCGCCGATTATTTGCGAAGCAACTACGCCGCGCCGACGATCCTCGTCGGCCATTCGCTCGGCGGTGCTGCTGTGCTGGCGGCCGCCGGGGGTATTTCCGAGGCGAAGGCGGTGGTGACGATCGGCGCACCAGCCGACGCGGCGCACGTGCTCCGGCAGCTGGGTGGCTCACTCGATCAGATCAGGTCCGAAGGCGAGGCAAAGGTCACGTTGGCCGGCCGGACATTTCGCATCCGGCGTTCGTTCGTCGAGGACGCACAGATGCAGCGCCTCGAAGAAAAGATCGGCACACTTGGCAAGGCGCTGCTTGTCCTGCATTCCCCGCGCGATAAAGTGGTCGGGATCGACAATGCCTCGCGCATTTTTCTCGCCGCCAGGCACCCCAAGAGCTTCATTTCCCTTGACGAGGCCGACCACTTTCTGTCGCGACCGCAAGATGCCTCGTATGCCGCCGGCGTCATCGCGGCGTGGGCAGCAAGATACATGCCGGAGGCTCCGGCAGGAATTGCGGAGGCTGAGCACGTCGTGGTCCGCGAAACGGGTGAAGGAAAATTCCAGAACCTCGTCCTTGCCGGCCGCCACAGGCTCATCGCCGACGAGCCAGCTGCTGTCGGCGGCCTCGACACTGGCCCCAACCCCTATGACTATCTGTCGATCGCGCTTGGAGCCTGCACGGCAATGACATTGCGCCTCTATGCCGAGCACAAGCAGCTCGCGCTCGGCCGTGTGTCGGTGGAAGTGCGCCACGGCAAGGTCGCTGCCGATCATTGCGCGGATTGCGGCGAGGCCGCGGAGGGACGCAGCGGCAAGATCGATCGTTTCGAGCGCATCGTTAAGATTGAGGGCGAGATGAACGCTGGGCTCGCGGCGAAGGTCGCGGAGATCGCCGGGAAGTGCCCCGTGCACCGCACCCTCGAGTCGTGCTCGGCCATCGTCACACGCGTCGCGGCCGAGTAAGCCGCTCCGTTCGCCGCCACGAAACCAGCAAAGGGCATCTCTCCGAGATGGAGTGCCGGTTCGGAAAGACAAACGCAGCGATCGCAAAATTGCTGCCTCCGCGTTTTCGAAAACGCTCCACAGATCCTCCTGAACTGGATCGAGGCCTGTCTTTGCTGCGCAAGGCTATGCTAGGGTGAAGGCTGCAAGTCATCACGATCGAATCGATCTGATCGGAAGCGGGTGCCAGGTCGCAGTTCCATTCTGCCCGACAGCGGAGACCACGGGGGTGCGCGCCACGACCAAGTTCAAATCCATGCTGGGCGGCGACACCATCGTGGTTGCCCCCGGGGCGTTCGACGGATTATCGGCGCGCCTGGTGGAGCAGGCGGGATTTCCGGCGGTTTACGCAAGCGGCGGCGCCATCGCGCGCTCGACCGGCGTGCCCGATCTCGGCCTCATGACGCCGGATGAGATCGCCCGCCGGCTCGCCGACATGGTCGAGGCCGTGGGCGTGCCGGTGATCGCCGACGCCGATACGGGCTACGGCAATGCCCTCACGGCGCAGCGCGCCGCGCGCGCCTTCGAGCGCGCCGGGGTCGCGGCGTTCCATCTGGAGGACCAGACCTTTCCGAAGAAATGCGGCCATTACGACGACAAGTCGCTGGTCCCCACGTCCGAAATGGTGCAGCGGCTACACGCCGTGCGCGACGGGTTGCGCGACCCCGATTTCGTCGTCATCGGCCGCACCGACGCGATTGCGGTGGAGGGCTATGCCGCCGCGCTCGACCGCGCCGCCGCTTATCTCGACGCGGGCGCTGATATGATCTTCGTCGAAGCGCCGACCACCGAGGATGAAATCGCCGACATCGCGAAGCGCCTGCCTGGCTACAAGCTCATCAACATGTTCCATGGCGGCAAGACGCCGCTTTTGCCGGCTTCGCGCCTGCAGGAGTTGGGCTACCACGTGGTCATCATCCCAAGCGATACGCAGCGCGCCGCCATCAGGGCGATGCAGCGGGTGCTGGCAACGATCGCGCGCGACGGCAGCGCCGCCGCCATGATCGACGACATGGCATCGTTCAAAGACCGCGAAGCTGTTGTCGACACTGCGGGCTATCTCGCTCTCGACCGCCGCTACTCCGCATGAGCCCCGGAACCGGCGGCGACAATCCTTATACCAGAGGCATCGCGGAATTCATCGCCGGCCTAACCTACCAGCGCATTCCCGCCGACGTGATCACCCGCATCAAGCTGTTGATCCTCGATTCGTTTGGGTGCGCTGTCTACGGCAGCGAGCTGCCATGGAGCCGGATTCTGGTGGCGACGCTCAGCGGGCTCGACCACACCGGGGCCTGCGCTGTGTGGGGCACCGGCCGGCGCCTGTCCGCCCCCCACGCGGCGCTCGCCAACGGGACGCTGGTGCAGAGCTTCGAGCTTGACGATGTCCACCGGGCAGGCGTGCTGCACGTGGGCGCCGTCACCCTGCCGGCGCTTATCGCGGTGGCGGAGCTGCGCCCCGGTATGACCGGGCCGGATTTTTTGCGTGCCGCGGTCGCCGGCTACGAGATCGGGCCGCGCGTCGGCCTGTGCATGGGGCCCGAGCATATCGGTCAAGGCTGGCATTCGGGCGCGACCGTCGGGGTGTTCTCGGCTGCTGCGGGCGCAGCGGCGGGCTTGCGGCTTTCTGCTCACCAAGTGGTGCACGCGCTCGGCATCGCCGGCACCCAGGCCGCCGGCTTGATGGCGGCGCAATACGGCGCCATGGTCAAGCGTATGCACGCGGGCCGCGCGGCGCAGAGCGGGCTCTACGGCGCGCTGCTCGCAGAGGCAGGGTTCACCGGGATCGTTGACGTGCTCGAGAGCCCCTATGGGGGCTTCTGCACCACGTTCTCGCGCTCGCACGATCGCTTCAATCTGGCTGAGCTCACCGCGGGCCTCGGCGAGCGCTTCGAAGCCCGGGGGGTCGCGCTTAAATTCTATTCCTGCGTCGGCAGCAATCACACCACGCTCGACGCGATCCGGTTGATCGCGGCGCGCCGACCGTTCGGGGCGGAGGACGTCGCCAAAATCACTGTCCATGGCTCGCAGGCGACCGTCGATCACGTCGGCTGGCCCTACAAGCCGCAGGGTCTCACGTCGGCGCAGATGAACCTGCCCTTTTGCATCGCGACCCTGCTCGTCGAAGGCGATGTTTTTGTCGACCAGTTCTCAGACGCCGCCGTGACTGATCCGCGGCGCATCGCGCTCGCCGCCAAAGTCGACGTGGTGCACGATCCTGCCATCACCGCGCGCGGCGCCAAGCTGCGACACATGGTGCGGGTCGATGTGCAGTTCACCGACGACACGCTGGAGAGCCAGACCGTGGAGGCGCCGCGCGGCAGCGAGCAGAAGTTCGCCAGCGAGGCCGATGTCGTCGAGAAATTCCGCAAGCTGGCAGGACGCAGCTGCAGCGATGCGCAGGCCGCGCGCATTGTCGAACTCGTGCTTGGGTGCGATAAACTCGCCGATATCGGCGTGCTGGTGTCGGCGCTCGCCGGGAAGGGTGTTTGAAGCTGATCGATCAGCAAACGGCAGACGGATGAATGTACCGACAAACGACCAAGGAGATGTGTGATGTACCGGCTTATAGTGGCAGCTGCAATGACTATCGGGATAACCAATCACGCTGCATCGCAGGTCAGCTTAGGAGAACTTCCGGTATCACCATGCACTTTTCTGGCTCCTTCAACGCTGGACACGAAGCCGGTGGAAGCACGGTGGGATTACATTTGCCCGAGAGATCGCATTTGCAGTTTTCAGTTCTCCGGCCTAGAGGGAACGAATGGCGTATTGGAAGCATCGATCTTTATCTTGAAAGCAGGTTTGCAGAACCGCGCATTTGCTGCAGCTGTCAGGAATAAGGACGGAACCTCATACTACTATACGGAAAATCCGACAGAGTTCAGCTGGAACGTCCAAAATATGACGCTGCAATGCAAGCCACAACTATAGTTCGCCTTATTCTGTGATGTTTATGACTGCAAGTCAGTATGGCACAAGCCGAGGGTCAGGGGCCCATCGCCATGCCGTATGAGTTGTATTATTGGCCCACCATCCAGGGACGCGGGGAATTCGTCCGCCTGGCGCTCGAAGAGCTTGGGCAAAGCTACGTCGATGTCGCACGCAAGCCGAACCGAGGCGGCGGCGTGCCTGCGATGATGACGATGCTTGACGGCGAGCGCATCAAGCGTCCTCCTTTCGCCCCGCCGTTCCTCAAGAGCGGTCAGCTCATCGTCGGGCAGACGGCAAATATCCTGCTTTTCCTGGGCATGCGGCACGGGCTTGCGCCGCGCAGCGATGCGGGGCGCCTGTGGACCCATCAATTGCAGCTCACGATCGCCGACTTCGTGGTCGAGGTCCATGATACGCATCACCCGATCGGAAGCGGACTGTACTACGAGGACCAGCGCCGCGAAGCGAAACGGCGCGCCGCCGATTTCCTGCAGCACCGGGCGCCGAAGTTCATGGGTTACTTCGAGCAGGTGTTGGAGCGCAGCGGCGGCACCTATCTGCTCGGCCGCAGGCTCACCTATGCCGACCTGTCGCTGTTCCAGGTGGTCGAGGGCCTGCGTTACGCCTTTCCGAACGCGTTGCCTCGCTTGGAGAAGAAGATCCCCCGCGTGGTGGCGCTGCACGACAGTGTCGCCATGCGTCCGCGCCTCTCCACCTATCTTGCCTCCGAGCGGCGGATTGCCTTCAACCAGCAGGGGATCTTCCGATATTATAAAGAGTTGGACCCTTGAAGCCTCATCCGTCGCGGCTCGAAGCCGTTGTGCGCCATGGCTCGGGCCATCGGGCCTATGTGTCGTGAGTGCAGTCAAGAAAGCACGCCGCGGTGGGATCGATGCTGCTGGCCGGAATCGCAGCCACCTACGCCAAATAATCCTGCAAGAGAACTTGAGCGCAACTCCTTACTCAAATCACCCCGCGTGCCTCCTCAAGCCGGTGCGTACGAGGTCGATATGATGTCGCAACATATATAGCATGCTGCCATAGGCGGCCGGCACTCTGATATGATTTGCCTTTCGTTCCAATTCTTCAAGCTCCGCGGCAATTTTGCTAGCGGTGTCTTTGCCGCCTGTTTCCAGCTCCCTCTCCAGGAACATCAACTCGCCGTATAGGCGGAGAATCTGACGCCGCATGAGCCAACTGTAAAGGAAGGGCACAGGTCGCATGAACGGAGAGAGCACACCCAACGTACCCACCAGAATAAGCAGAGGGAATAGCAGCTCATTGATCAGCTCGGCCGCCCAGAATGGAAGATAATTCTTCAAAAAATTGTTCAGAAAAAAAGGCAGGCCCGGTTTGTAGAACTGTTGCGCCGCGGCGCTCAATGGAGGGCTAGTGGCTTCTGGGGAAGGAAATTCGTTGGCGTGTTGAAACAGGCTCTGTCCCGAGTGGATCTGCTTGGCGGCATTCAGCAGCAGATACTGAATCGCGGGATCGAGATCCTTACGCACCACCAAACTGGCCTTTGTTGCGATCAAGACCAGGTCCGTTGGCGGTTGATCGTTCGTTAAATCACTCACGCCCCGGTGCATCACCACCTTGTGGAGATAGGGATAGAGGTCCGCATAGGCGTCCGCCTCTGGATAGCCCGATAATATGATGTCCTTGGCATGGAGCAGCTGCTGTACGCCGGGGGCGTCCCAGGAAGCCACCATAAACGTGGCATCAATCTTCCCGGCCAACAGCTGATCAATGGCTTCTTCCGTCACCAGGTTCTGAAAATTGCTGACCCGCTCATCAATGCCATGTCGCCGGAGCAGTTCTCGCGCCAGCGCCTGCGTCCCGCTCCCATCGGGCCCGATCGCGATCCTTCGGTCGCGCAGACTGTCGAGCCCTTCGCCTCCGACCCCGCGCCTGCGGAACAACCATAAGGGCTCGTAGAAAACCGTTCCAAGCGATTCGAGGTCTGATGAATTTTCCGGGGTGATAATGC
>Ga0126376_10001648_pt1 | contig 12176 bp, 18 predicted proteins | sample PanSoiMetPlot_15_FD_92760 | JGI IMG/M metagenome (GOLD analysis project Ga0126376, IMG submission 92760) | Tropical forest soil microbial communities from Panama - MetaG Plot_15 | ecosystem: Environmental > Terrestrial > Soil > Tropical forest > Bulk soil | place: Panama | collected 2016-02-17
CTTACGGTTATAGGGCACTTTGTACTTGGCGTGACTCTCGGCCCAGTCACGATTGTGCCCCCTGGCCATGTGGCCGTCGATCTCTTGGGCGCGGCGGAACTTAATGTAGTCCTTTACCTGGTCCGGCGAGCCTGCATTAAATGGCAGCAGCTCGCACCAGCGGTAGGTCGGCGCTCCGATGAGGCTGAGCTGATCGGGCTTGTTGAAGTTGCGCTGTACGTAGGTCTTGCCACCGGCTTGAATCTTGACGGTTTCCGGGTTACTGCCGAGCGCCGCGCGCTTCTCTGGGTCCAGTTGCAGCAGGGCTATTTTCAACGGCGCAGGTATTCTCGCATACCCCTGTTTAGGGTGAATCTCGCGGATCTCCTCTGGAATCATGCCCTGGATCTCGGATTCCATGTAGACCTTGCGCTTGTCCAGCCAGTGGCCGAACTCGATCCGCTTTTCATTGTTGACCGGAATCCCCCGGGCGGTCATCGGGTCCAGGACTTTCGGCGCGAACTGTAGAATGTGCCGGTCGTAGCCGCGCCAGATGTCGAGCTTCTTTAAATCCCCCGGCAGCTTCTCAAATATCCGCTGTGGCGCATCGACGTCACGCCCGCCATACCAGTGTGGCCGCGCCAGGTCCAAATGCTTCCAGGGGCCTATTTCGGGGCAGTAGAAGCTGGCCACGTGCTGCAGGCCCTTCGGTAAATCGGGCTGGGCATGGTGCCACATGTCCATCAAGTCATGCAAATCACCATTGATTACCAGCGTAAAACCCTTATCCCTTAAGAAGTTACGGGTGATTGGGCGATCTGTACACCGGCCATTGTAATCCAGCTTGGCGTTCGGCAGGGCTATGATGTCACAGACCAGATTGCTGAACATCAGCGTGTCCTGCCAGTCGCAGATGATGGCCTGCTTCTTCCTCAGACTAAACTGAATCTGGTATATCTCACTGTATTCACTGACGATAGTCTGGGATTCGTCCTCTGCGGCCTGGATCGTGTCTCGAGTCTCGATGTCCCAGGAGATCGGCAGCTCGGGGTGGCAGAGTGCAGCCTGATAGAAATTGTTCAGGTCGGCAATCGTACCGTGTTCAATATATTGGACTTCACGCTCAGACTCGAACCGCCAGCCATTTTTGCCGATCGCGATCGCTAGCTGAATATCGCGGATCAGCACGCCCAATAGATCCATGCCCTGGCCGGCAGCGCCTTCAACTCTGGTGCCAGACTCCTTGCTCTCGCCCTTCTCCCCACGGCGTAGATACACAGGATGGTAGGTGCCGACCACAGGAACGCCGTAGCGCGAGGGCACAGGGAAGCCGCGAGTCAGCAGGATATTCTGCCGGTGGCCTTCCATGCCGCTCAGCTCTCTCATCGCCACACCACCGAGGGCCAGGAAACACTTAGGCTGTCGCTCGCGGAACAGCTTCTCGTTGAACGGCCTGCAGTAGTTGATCGCTTCGTATTCCCAGGGTGCGCCGGTCAGCCAGTTGTTCGGCGGGCGGTACCACACGGCATTCGTCAAGGTGAACTGCTGGCGATCGCAGCCGGGGATCATCCGGATTGCACGTTCGAAGATTGACCCTGCTTCGGCGTAGGGGCGCAGGGGGAGGCCGTCACGTTCTTCGTTCTCGCCAAGCGCCTCAGCCATCGCGCAGACGCCATTGACACCTGATCCCTCGGGCTCCATGAACGGCGGCACTTCGCCATTGGGGAAGCCTGGGACGTAGGAGTTAGCGCTGGGGATCATTCCGGCTTGTCTGCTTCGATGGTAATCAATCCGCCCCGGCTGACTACAATATGCCTTGGCCCTGCGCCATGCAGCTCGTTCAGACTGCGCTGTATCTCGTCCAGGCGCTTGCCGAAATGCCATGCTGTAGGTACGGTCGTACCTTCCGGCGGTTGTATTATTCGTAGTATCTGATTAGTGAACTCCCGTTGCGCGTCGAGCCTTGCAGTTATCCTAGATACAGCCTGATCCATGTCATACTGTAACTTACCCAGCAGATCATAGATGTGCAGACACATATCTTCCGTAGCTACTACGCTCTTTTTCTTCGTGCGTCGTGTTTTCTTTTTAGTCTTCATCGATCACCTTTCCTCGTCATCCGATACATCGCGAGCACGTTCCCACCAGCATTGACCAGTGACTGACGTACCCCGCCGAGTATGAGCTTCAGCCCGACGCAGAGCAGGACGAATGACCAGGGATGCTCGGCGATCGCGGCTAGGATTTCTCTGAACGTACGTCCTCCTGCTTGATTGTCTCGACCAGCGTCTCCTGAGTCTGATAGATCTCACACACCGCGCCATGCACGCAGGTCGGAAGCACGATCTTGGCCCATTCCTTCAGCCGGTCTTGGGACACACTGAATGTGGTCAAGCCCGGATGAATAGTCATCGTCCCATGCTTATCCGGCTTCGGCGTGTTTCCGTCCGGCGTGCGGATGACTGCGCGATAGGTCTGGTTTTCCATCTTAGTAAATTCCCTTCTGTATATTCGGGCTGATGCCAGGGCACATCGTAGACCTGCCAGCACTTTAAGCAGCGATAGTAACTGCCCATCGGGTAGCTGGGGCGATTGTGGAAGAGCTGGCACCACCAGCGCCTCATGGTTTCTTCTGCTCCCGCCACAGTTTGAGGATCTGATCCAGCACGTCTTTACAGTCCTGCCACCACTCGATCATCTCCGTCAGCACTTCCTCGTTCTGATCTAGCCACTCGCAGCAATCCGGCTCCTGCTTATTCTTCCTGCGAATGAATCTCCTATGCTGCCGCCGTGTTTTCATTTGCTCTCCTCCGTTTGGAACACTCTCGGATACGGTACCTCCGGCTGAGGCACACCGAGGAATCCACATAGCTCCGGCCAGCCCGCATGCTCCATGTTCATGACTAATAGATCATCAGGTCTGTTATAGAAGTGCGCCAGAACCTCCTCAGTGTGCCTGCGATAACGCGCTAGAAATATATCTCTGTCGAATCCGCACTGGCCGTACAGCTCCCGGTGCACGATCTGCGAGAATGCGTCTCGCTTCCATGCCTTGCGAAATTCATTAAATGCCGGGTTCCAGTGGCGCTCGACGCTCCGCAGCCACTTCTGTTCGTCGCGTATGGTGAGAACGAATTTAGATCCGGGGTATGCCTGGTCCAATTCCTTGTAGAGAATCGTCAGCGGCAGATCCGTCAGCGCATAGTACTTCTCTAAGGTCAGAGACTTGTGCTCCTCGTTCATCTCTCGCCAGATCGCTTTAGCCCAGTGCGCGCTTTTCCAGTGCGCCGATTCATATCCCAGTATTTCGGGCGCCGCGTGCAGGCTAGTGGTAGATGTCTTGTGCATGCCGATGCCGAATATGCGGGTAGGCAACGGCTTCAGTTCGATCGGCGGGCCGTCGAAGTTGCGAAAGACTACGCCACAGCCGAACTTGCCATAGTTGACCACGGTATTCGTGGACTCATCAACTGCGCAGAACTCGTGATATTTGTGCTGATCGTGCCGCACATGCTTGTATTCCTTGAACCGCATCTTGTCGTTGTGCAGGACGACGTTCAGGTATGGCCTGGGTATCTCTAGCCCTTCGTATCCCAGCCGGCGCAGGCGGGCATTGAAATCCTTGTCATCCGGCGACCACGTTTCGAATCTCTCGTCATATCCACCTAATTTGAGAAACGCCTGCTTCGTCACTACAATACGCCCACTACACCCGCGCCCAGGCCGATCAGGCTGATTCATATTGGCCCACAGAAATACATTAGGCTTGCAGAACTGGCTGGCGACGTAGGTAGCGAATCCAGACCCGGTATAGTTGTCGGCATCCATGTTCACCAGGATCGTCGCACCTTCTCTGATTCCCAATCTGTGGGCCAAATTCTTCGCATGCGCCATCTTGAACACATCTATATTAGGGTAGGTGTAGACTACCAGCCGCCCACTGGCAATCTCCGCGGCATGCGCTGACCTGACATACTCCCGCAGTCCGTCTTGGGAGTTATAATCGAGCAGGACGAATACTGCGTGTGGATAGCCCGCATTGTCCGCCAGATTCCGAGGTAGGGTCTTGCAGACGTGCTGGACGCGTCCTTTACAAGTGATGCAGAACGCGATGGTGGGCGGTGCGGGCATTGGACCAATCTCCTTTGTAATCTGGATAGCATCGATTCGTTACGGCATCGTGACGGGGATGCTGTTGGCCTTGGTGTAGTCTACTATTTCCTGTGGCATGGCGGGAATGACCAATTCGTCAGCGGGGATCGTGCCGGGCGTGCGGGCTTCGATCGAGCGTAAGACCGAGATGTAAGCGATCCAGCCATGCAGCTTGCCGACCCAAGCCGGGATGACCTGCCTGAACATGTTCCCGGCTGACTGATGCTCGGCGGCGATCTTGTCCCTAAAGGCAGAATTAATCTGCTCGGGCGGCTCGACCTGGATCTTCTGCAAGACAATTGTGTCATCAGCGTATTGCTGCAGCGCGAATGTGTTGACCTTATTCGCAGCCTCCAGCGCCATGTTCGTGTCGGTCACGTCCTCCAGGTGCTGCTCTGCAAGCTTGTCAGCTACTGGATCGTGCGTCGGTATAAATGGTCCCATTCTATTCCTCCGTTTGTGTTTCATTTTTATTGATTACAATTGGTTCGGGCAGCGTGACATTCTTCATGTTGATGAGCAGCGTACGATAGCGGTCGATCATCGCGTCGGCGTACTGAAGTGCCCCTTCGCATCGCTTGATGGTCCGTAAGCCCCAGTCTTTTATATGATCCCCTGATTCTCCGCGAACCACAGCCATAAATGACTCTTCGGCGTCGTCAATGATGGACATCGCTAGCTGACTACCGATAGACTGCTGCTTGAACTCAACCTTTGCCATACGCGCCTCCCTGCATGTTCCCTATGGCCTTTTCACTGGTTGCTTCATTCATATCGATTATCTTGAGCATGGTGTTAGCGCAGGGCTTGCAGTACTTTCCGTATGATGAATTGTACCGGTTGAATATCTCATGCGTCGCGCGCTTTTTCTCGCACCGGTTACACAACACTTTCAGCTCTCGCATGTAGGCCATTAGAGATACTCCTTTACCTCGGGATTCAGCTTGATCCGGTTCGCCAACAGCATTGGATTGCCGACGATCCTGAGTCCTTCCTTCGACCTGACGCGGCTCAACGCAACGTAGGCCATGCCCGGCGCTCCGAAGAATGGCGCTTGAATGTCGATCTGCACGCGATCTAATGTAAGCCCCTGGGACTTGTGGACTGTGGTGCAATAGGCTAGCCGCAGCGGATAATACGTGATCGACCCGATGATCCAGCGTTCCTTTTCCTCGTCCCAGTACGGCGCGTATTCACCTACCTGTGGCACTGGCGGGTCTTTGATCGCCATGCGCTGCACTTGTTTCAAGATTCTCTCTTCATCGTCCGGCCCGCCCTTGAGCGTATGCAGTCTGGTGATCGGCTCGATCAAATGTTGTTCACCCGTGCGATTGACGGTCACCAGTACAGCGGGTGCGATGCGTATTGCAGGCACGAAGTCGCCGTCAATGTTGATTCGGGAAGTACCGACAATTTCTGCCTCTGGATCGAAGTACTCAACGTGCGCCAGGTCACCATTCACATACGCGTAAGGTGACGAGTGCGATTGCTCATAGACGCTGTATTTCTTGTTGGTCAAGATCATCACGAGACATGTCGGCCTGAAGCATGCGCGATTAGGTATCGACCTCCATGCTCGATCCTGAATCCCCCAGCGCCGCGCATCGAGAGCGAATGACGGCTCCTTGATCTGCGCCAGACGCTTGTCGTTGTAGGCATCAACTTCGTCATTGTTGGCAATGATCGTGGTGCCGTCGAAGTTCATATCTCTAGTGCCAGCGAACTCTGCGCCCATTGCGCGGAAGCCATTGGAAGCCTCCAGGCCATTGCCTGCGCGGGCGTGGTTGATTGCCTGCAGGAACGCTGGATCAGTCTGCCGCCAGATCTTCGTCAGCTTGGTAGTGTTGGCGGCGAACGACGGCCAGCAGTCGGCTTTGAATGCCCACTTCGCAGGATCAGCCTTGGTGCTCACGGGCGGGAGCTGGCAGAAGTCTCCGGTAAGCGTAATACCTAGCGGATGCTCCAATGGCTCATGCTCGTTGTCACCTGCATTGACCGATTGCACCGCCTGATAGATCATGTCCAGTTGCGCTGACGGGTGCATGGAGACCTCGTCGATCGTGAGCTGTCGCGGGCGCTTCTTCGACGCGAGCATCCGCAATTTATGCTCAAGCACCCCCCGTGCGTATTTCTCCCCCAGGTCAGCGGTGTTGTAATAACCGAGCACGCTATTGATCGTGACGGTATTCATGTTGATCGCGGCAATGCCGGTCGTAGCGCACAGAATCGCTGACCCTGGGTTCTCTTCGATGCGCCGCAAGATCTCAAATGTTTTGCCGGTGCCCGCAGGCCCGGTCAGAAATTCTGTGTTGACTACGCCGTTTGATTCCACTTCAGTTCTCCAACTCTTGCCTAAAAAATGCCGGGCCTGTGTCTTCCTCGGGCTTCTGCTTCTTCTTCTTGGGCGCGCGCGGCTGGGGATTACCTTCTCTCTGCTGCCGCCGTTTGATGGCATCCTTAACCAACTCGAATACTTCCAGCGCGGCATCCAGTGGCTGTGTGGCAAAGTAATCCATGACCCGCGCGGCTTCACTTCTCTTTCTCGGCATGCTTCAATCTCCTTTCAATAAAATTTGTAGCCCCGAATACTCCGCGACCTGCCTTCAAGTCGGGGCACGCTCTGCAGATCGCGGAGCCACTCATGACGCTATGGCGAACGCCACGAGCAGAAACCGGTGAAATCTATCCCATCCTGATAAATGACAGGATGTTGAAATATGCGCGCACAGCTTGATTGGTTTTCGGATCGATGATGTTGTGATCATGGCCGAATTCCGGATGCTGCGGATCGAGCAGCGGGAAATTGTTCATGCCAGTCAACACGATGCGATAGTCTTCTTCCTTGCCTGCTTTAGCTACCCACTGACCACGCGCGCCGCATGTAGGCTCACTGGCTAACACGCTTTGTGTGTGCTGCAACAATTCCGGCAAGCTCATCGCGCCGATCGCCGGTTGATTGACTGCGCGTAGGATCGTGTGAAGCTTGGAAGTACCGAGCGGTTGACCTGGGCGTTTCTTACGATCGCTGATAATAGAATCCGCAAAGTAGCTGCAGGTCGTGTCGTCCCATGGTTGGCCAGGGTCGAGAATGTGCACGTCCATCCATACGGCGACATGGAGCGGGCCTGTGCGCGCATCGCCCTGATCGACGTCCTTGCGTTTCTGGCGGCGGATGACGATACCTTTCTGTCCGAGGAACAGTTTGACCATATAGTCACCTTCCGGTGGCGGGGGCGGCGCTTCAAAGAAATCCGCTTCCGGATCGGCTTCTACAATTTCCTTTAGTAGTTCTGGGTCGTTGATACTGATTACATCTTCAGGCATGTTTACTTCTCCTTTTCTGTGTTGTTTGTTGTTGGTAAAGAGTTGATGTCCGGTACCACATTTTCTGTCGGCGGTTCGGTCGGCGTGATCACTTGTACCTGACTGGCGGCCTTGGCCTGTTGCACGGCATCGATGGATTTCTGTAGCTGGGTTGCGAGCGTCGGCGGCACCAGCGTAGGACGGCCAAACCGCGCCGGACGGCCACTAGGACGCACGACTGGCTGTGTCTGCGTTGGAGCCTTCACGTCGCTGACTAGGGGCACATGCTGAGGCGGCAACCGCAAAGAAACTGGAGCCGGACTTCCTGTCTGCAACCCAAGCACCTCCCCCGAGACGACAGGCGCTGACAGGTTGTCCGGCGTAATCGTATCTGGCAGTGTTGCCAAGATCTTGATCGCGTGCTCATCGTGGTGCCGCATGTATACTTCAATGCCCTGCTGCGCGCTGAGCGGGATGTAGCCATCGGGGAACTTAGCCAGCCAGCTAGGCACGGCGGCGGCGGGCAGCTTGATCCCGGCGGGCCAGAGCATGGTCGGCAGTTGCGCGTCGGGATGCAGATCACAATATGCGCGGTGTTCAAAGGTGCGCTTGCGTGTTCGCATGTCAATCGTTTCGGAGCGCACAAAATGGAATGTATTGCCGATCTTACGCGTGATCTTGGTCGTGGCCGCTTTGCCTACAACACCCGGCCCGAGACGAACCTGACCGATTTCGTTTTCGCCAAGATATTCGTGCCCAGTCCAGATCACCCATTTCAGACCCGGCAACATGGAGAGCGCCGGCACCATGAACTGAACAACATAATCCTGAACCTGGCCGTAGTGAGATTGCGCCGACTTGGCGAACGTGGCTACCTCCAGGCCCTTGTCCGTCTCTACCTGATCATCGAACTTGCCTACCAGATCCTCACCGATCTTGCGGCCTTTGTTGATATGATCCTGGTGCAGCAGCTCGGCGATCGTGGTTGTGCCCTCGACCAGATAACCTCCGATGCGCTGGCCCTTGGCGTTGATCATGTAGCCGTCCACAACCGGCGTTTTCTTCATGATCAGTTTGCCGTTGACAACCTCGGGCCAGTAGCCCTCGCAGATCTTTTTGGTCACGCCGAACGGATTGGGGATTGCGACGAGGGAGAACGGCTCGATTAGACCATCATTGATCTCGTTGGCGACCGTGTCGTATTCATTGTCAGCGCTGGGCATCCGGCATACCATGCCGAACATTTCGAAGATGTACCTGGCGGCGCGCCCGAGGTTAGTTGTCTTCCAGGTGTTTGTGTCGCCGTAGCCTAGTATGCAGCTTGCACGTATCATTCCTGCCTACCCTTCACGTAATTACAGAGCGCCTGAAATACTTCCGGCTCCAGGTAGATCACGTTTGCCGGATCGTTAGGCAAACCGTTCTCCGTCGTCAGCGTGATCTGCCCCCATTCGTTTATCTCCGCGTACACAGAGTCACCGAGGTAAGTCTTTCTTGGCAATTTCATTCTCGCTCCCTCACCCTGTTGATCATGAGACATCTATGAACCTCAGCCAGAAAATCACAAAGAATATTACTCCCAGGACAACTGCCGCCGTGATGTCGTAGTCGCTCATTCCTCAACTCCATAGATCAGCGCATCTCCAGGGTGATTGGGATCGCGGATCTGATACAACGTGATCGGGTTCTCGACGTCCTCACCGCCCCAGCACAGCTCCCAGAAGGTGCAAGCCCTGGGATAATTGCACGCGCGCTCGGTCTGCCGGGCAACAACGTCCAGTAGGTATTCCAGATCTTCCTGATCCTGCGCGCCTGCGATTGCTGCTGAACTGGCGGCAATCTCCAAGGCGTGAGCTTCAGCCTGTCGCAGCCAATGGAACCTCTGGGCCGGTGTGCGTGCTTCGGGCATCGGCATGACGAATTGAGATTCAAGACAATCACCAGCCTCCGGTTGCACGTGGCCCTCGTCGAGCATCTGTATCCACTCAGGTACAGGCATGTGGTCAGGAATGAAACAATGCCGCCAGCCCTTGCCAAGTCTATGACCGACAGGCTTGCCCCAGTCGTTGACCAGCTCGGGATCGTCCCAGGTGTAGGTCCAGGCAAATTGAGGAGTAGGTCCTGAGCCATTCATCCAAGCATGCACAAACGGGCTCGACTGGATGTATTGGCCGCTGTCCTGGGGATACTCCTTACGCTGGCCCTTGATGAAATAGCACATCTGCGCGCCCATGACAGGTTCACCAACGCGCAGCTCGACTGCATAGGCTTCGGACAAGCCTTGCATGTCTACCTTGGCTTCCTTGGCGGCGCGGCTGTCCCAACGTGAAGCGGTCTTCCAGCTCAATACGTAGAGATCTCCGGTCGTTAATTCAGCAGCGACAGGAAATGATTTCTCACTGTACGCCCCGCCTATTTTGCGGGTTTGGCGCGTGCGCAACAGACCATCACACCGAGCCTCCATGATGATCGTGAGCTTCGAGTCTTCGTAGAGTACGAACCATTCCTCGCGCTCGACGTCTACTACTTCATAGTCTTCGAGCAATCGAGGTAATGTCCGGCGCGCGCACAGATGGATGATCGCTTCGGTCAGTCCTATCTGTTCGCGGACTACCTGACCCATATCCTCAGTCTTCTCTACCTGCATCCCGCGCGCTTCACATTCGGCCATGTAGAGCTGTGTAGCCATCCATGCGGCATCGGTCGCCGAATGACCCTTGAGCAATTCAGCCAGGCCCACATGCACATAGCCACCGGTTGCGAGCGGCGCGTCGAGCTTGATCTTCACAATTCCCCTGCCGCCGTAGACCTTTTCGTAATAGTGGCGGCGCTGACAGCCCTTGTGCGTGATCATCTCGGAGCGTGAGACCGTGACCACACGACGACCGCTGGCTTGCCGGTCGTGGATGAAGTCGGCCAGGGATGCGCCAGCGGGGAGAGATGTCATTTCTGCGCTTTCTCCTGTTCTTTAGTGACCAGGAACTTAATGCGCATTTCGCTGGCGATCTTGACTGCATGCTCCGAGTCACGTGCGGAGATGTCGTAGATGCGTATGCTACCAGCGGGCATGTCGCCTAAGCTGCGATGCGACGGCGCGCCCATTGCATTCGGCGTAACACTGCCGGGAAGCCTCTGATTACTCGCTGTCTCGATAACATCTCCACGGTCATTGAATAGAACGAAGAATACTTTGTAGCCTTGCGCTACCATGTCAGCGACCGCGTCTAGTTCGTACTCCTTGATGTCATTGAATTCTGAGTATTTGCTGGTATCGGTAGCGATGACCAGCTCGGCCTTTTCGCGCGTGGAGCAGATGGCCACGACGTGGTAGTCGGAGTACTCGCCCGCGCTGACTAGATATAATGTCATGACCGGTGCTCCAATCGATCGTACGCCCAAATACCCAAGATGAACCCATTGAGTAGGATCACGAATGCGCTCATTCTGTCTCCTTGAAATTGAATGCCAGAATTCTGAACGCGCGACAGATTTTCTCTGCTACTCTCCTGCACGCGTCGCCACGTTCGCGATATCCCGCCGCCATTTCGGGGTTAGGTGGAACTTCGTACTGTTGTTCCTCCCAGTCTGCAGCGTTCTTGTACAATCTGCGGCATTCAGCCATGGCGATCTCGGCGCACTGCCTGGCCGCTACCTGCGCGGGCGTCTCTTCAATCATCGGTATTCCCATCATGACCGGCGCTCCAATTTGTCGTATGCCCAGATTCCCAGGATGAATCCATTGAGGAGGATCACGATCGTGAAGCAGAGCAATTGGGCGTGAGTAAATAGCATCATTTCTGGTTCCGTCTCAAGACTTGTTCGGCCAAATGGATTAGCGCCCAGTTGACATCCATCCCCGCATTTGCGCGCACTTTGTTATCTGTGACAAGTGCCTCCAATAGATCGCGCAATTCGCGTAGTTTTGTACCAGCCGCAGCCTGTGGAACGACGTCCGAGGACTGTCCGCCAACCATACCTAAATCCCATGCCATAATCGTGTCTCCTGGTGTTCGATTTTACTTGACCTACCCCGGCTGTGTCAAGCGCTTTTTTCTACCCAGGCGCGCGATTTTTTCTATCATGTCCCGTTCGTGCTCGGGCAGGTCCATGATGAGTCGGCGCATGTTGTATTCGGCGCGGATCAGGTCATGCTGAGCCTTCGAGCGGTTGTAGAGATAATCGCCTAGGGGATAGCGCTCGACCTGCTTGTATGGCAGTTCTCTGAAATGATCAGGCTTGAACTGCGGCGGGAGTTGTGGTAACTTACTTTTCAAGTTGTTGTTCATATCCTTAGTTAAGAGGGGAGAGCGGTGAGTGCCCTCTCCTCTTCTCATTTACTGAATCCATCCAGGCGCCGGCGCGCGATGACCTCCCGGCCTAGGGCGTAGGCTTCAGGTCTGTTCTGCCAGCGGTACACTTCATCGTCCGGCGATTTCCCTAAGCTCACATGCCGATGCTCGAAGACTAGATCGTAGGCTTGGATCAGCACTCCGTCATGAATGGCGTGCTCCAGCATGTCCACGTCGGACTCCATGGACTCATACTCGGGGTACAGGGCGTATCCCCAGCGCTTGTATAGCGGGCGGCTGATGATCCCCAGGGCCATGAGGCGGCGATCCCAGTCCACGTCTGGCGTGCCTGTGGAGACGTGGATTGCGCACTCCGCGTCGTAGATCAGCGTGGCTGTCGCCGGCACGTCACCATACAGGCCGCGTTCGAGCGCAGGCTTTGCCGGCGCAATC
>Ga0126376_10001649_pt1 | contig 12169 bp, 10 predicted proteins | sample PanSoiMetPlot_15_FD_92760 | JGI IMG/M metagenome (GOLD analysis project Ga0126376, IMG submission 92760) | Tropical forest soil microbial communities from Panama - MetaG Plot_15 | ecosystem: Environmental > Terrestrial > Soil > Tropical forest > Bulk soil | place: Panama | collected 2016-02-17
AGACGAACCCAACATGGTGATCGGGTTAAAGGATAGCTGTGAGTACGAAGGCTACGAAGTCTCGGTGGCGCGCGATGGGAAAGAAGGCTTGGAAAAGGCCGCGACTGAGAAACCGGACATCATTCTGCTCGATGTGATGCTGCCTGTGATGAGCGGAATAGATGTATGCCGCACTTTGCGCACGCGGGGAATTGAAACCCCGATTCTCATGCTCACGGCTCGAAATCAGGAGATTGACAAGGTGGTCGGCCTGGAAGTTGGCGCCGATGATTACGTGACGAAACCGTTCAGCATTATGGAACTGCTGGCGCGAATCAGGGCGCATTTGCGCCGGGCTGCAAAGCAAGTCGTCGACATAGAGAGTTTTACATTTGGCGACGTGGAATTGAATTTCAAGAAATACTCTGCGAGCAAAGGCGGACAGGCGTTGGATCTCTCAGCGCGCGAATTTGAGATATTGCGCTATCTGATCCAGCATCGTGGCCAGATCGTCACTCGCGATCAACTACTCGATGAAGTCTGGGGATATGACAGCAATCCGGTTACGCGCACGGTTGATAATCATATCGCCAGGCTGCGACAGAAAATCGAACAAGACTCCTCGGATCCCCGGCACATCATTACCGTTCACCGGCTCGGCTATCGCTTCATCGAATAGTCTCATTTATCTGTGTCTCTGTGCCTCGGTGGTTGAAGTCTCTTCGGTACAACTTTTTACAATCTGGTGACAGCCTGTGGAGACTTCAAAGTTAAACCACCGTAAGCTCTCAACGCTTACGTCGGAAGGAGAAATCAATTGAAACAAAACGTTCTGTTAACCATCACGTCTCTGATCTCGATCCTCTTCTTTACGTTTCACATCTCAGACGACATCGTCCGCGGGTTTGAACCGGGAGGGTTCAAGAACTACAGTGGAATACTTATCTTTGTCGTCTGGCTGTACGGAACGCTGGTGCTTGCCGGAAAGCGATCGGGGTACATCATCATCCTCCTCGGGTCGCTCCTTGGGTCGGTCGTACCTGCCGCCCACATGAGGAGGGCGGGACTTGTCGGCGGCAGGATCGCCAACTCCAGCGGAATCTTCTTCTGGGTCTGGACACTCATCACGCTCGGCGTGACCGCGATCTTCTCCGTCATCCTTTCGGCGCGCGGCCTGTGGAGCATGCGAAAGCGCAGCCGGATTCCGACACCCTAATCTGCATCATGCTGCCAGTTCCTGCATTATTAGGCGTTTTACCATTCAGTTCTTGATTGTCTCCAGTAACTCTTTCATTCTGGAGACGGTTGCCCGGCGAGGGTTATTAAGTAAGCGTTCAACGTTTACTTCGTCAAGAACGGTTGCTATCGCCTTCTCTTTATCTACCTGTAACTCAGCAAACGTCGTTGCTAGACCAATGTCTTTCATGATTCTCCGAACCTCGGCGCCCGCGTCTGGAACTGTTTTACAACCCAGGTATTGAGCAATTTCTTCGAGAGCCTTTCTTACGTATTTTACGCCCCTGCGATCACTTAGATCCGCTTCAGCGACACCATAATTGAAAACGATAAAACTCGGTAACATGAAACTCACCGCTTGACCGTGAGGCACACCAAATCGAGATGTTAGAGCGTACGAGAGTGCATGAGGAGCCGTGGTTCTTGTGATGTTGATTGCCTTGCCTGCCAGATGGGAGGCCTGGGCCATTGCCAGACGAGAATTATCCGTCGCCTGGTGTACAGCTTTTGGCAACTGATCGCGAATAACACGAATAGCCTCACGCGCGTAACTTTTCGACTCATCGGTGGAATGAATGGACCAGTATGATTCGATCGCATGGCTCATGGCGTCCATCCCGCTGAGCGCGGTTATTCGTGCCGGTAAATTCTGAGTTAATGCCGGGTCAACGACCGCAACGTCAGGAAGCAGAGCCTCATGGGAAACGGAGTACTTACGCTTGTCGATGTATAACGTTGCGAACTGCGTGACCTCACTACCGGTGCCGGCAGTCGTCGGAATAGCAATGAGTGGACTGCCTGCTTTCAACTCCTTGCTTTGAACCACGTGTTGCTCTAAATCGATCTCCACAGCAGCAAACACGTTGATCAGTTTCGCGATATCGATAGCACTCCCACCTCCAATAGCGAGGATCAAGTCTGGCCTGTGTCTTCGGAATACCTCAATACCTTTTTTCACATCCTCTATGTTTGGATTCGCGGAAAATTCGAAGAATCGATGAACTTCGTACGAAACGAGACAGGATTTAAGCAGGTCTTCGGCGCCTGATAACGAAAATGATCTATTTCCCGTGATCAGGAAAATCTTGCGCGCGTCGTATCTCGGCAATATTTCGGCCAGATACTTAATCGTGCCATAACCAACGTGGGTCTCAGGTTTCATCTGCGAAGGGAATCCATGAAAAGAAGCTTGTTTTCGGCCGGAGAGATCGTGGGCCTTCCCAAGTCTGCTCGAGCACCCTTGTTCAATCGTAATTCTAGTAGGGCGGGTCCCCGTACGACACGGATATCCTCGATGGCTTGGGAAATCTGAGCCGCCGTTTCTGCGAAGCCACAATGGACGTAGCCGCAAGCTTCTGCGATCAAACGAAAGTCTATTTTGAAACCGACGGTGGGTTGGCCCCCTACAGAGTCATGAACGCCGTTATTGAGGATGATGTGACGGAAATTCTGCGGCGCAGCAGAGCCTGATATGGCCAGTGAACCCATATGCATAAGACAAGCTCCATCTCCATCCAGGCAGTAAACCTCTGTCTCAGGCCTGCGGAGTGCGATACCCAGCGCAATCTGCGATGCATGTCCCATGGATCCCACCGTCAGGAAGTCTCTGCTGTGTCCCTGCCCCAGCGCTTCTCGATATTCAAAGAGTTCACGCGATGCCTGTCCGGTAGTCGCAACCACGATCGCTTTTTCTCCTATTGAATTGACAATAACTTTAAGCGCGTCTTCACGCGTAAGCGAATAACTGCTCGTGTGCTCGTCGGAAATATGGATGGGCTTGAACGTATTTTTCCGCACCACTAGTGCATAAGGGCCGGACCTCCGGCGCGCGACGGTAGTGGCTTCCTGCGATGCTGTTTGTATATCGGCCGATGCGTCGATAATCCTGTAGGGAATCTCGAGTGTTTCGAGCAGGGGGATCGTTTTCTCACCTTGAAGTAAATGCTGGGGCTCATCTTTTGTACCTGGTTCGCCTCTCCAGCCAATAAGAAGTATGACGGGTATTCCATACACCGACGGATCTGTCAGGGAGGCAAGGGGATTAATCGCATTGCCCAAACCCGAATTTTGCATATAAACGACAGCCAATTCGTTCGTTGCCAGATAGTGACCGGCGGCGAGCGCGACTGCTGCTCCTTCGTTGGCCGTAGTGACGTGTCGCACCCGGTTGGTTTGATTACATTGATCCATAACGAAGCTGCAGAAGGATTTTAAAACGGAGTCAGGCACACCAGCATAGAGGCTGACACCCAGTTCACGCAGAGCTTCAAACAGTTCTCGCGGATCTACCATTTCATTTCACTTGTGGTATCAAACTCAGCAGGTCGTCCATCGTGATCATGTACTTCCTTGTTTCCAGAGATCTGCCGTTCTTCAAAATCGTCTCGGCAGTTTGCACCATCGCCGGGTACGCACTTCGCACCAGGTGGTTAGCGTAGACAATAATGTTCACTCCGTAACCGGCCCAACTGGATTCATGCACCCGATCATAAGTCGTGGGCACTACAAGGAGGGGAACTCGATTCTTCAGCTTTTGATATTCTCTGCAAAATCCAACGACCTGCGTCGCCGTTAATCTCCTGCTGTGAATCATAATTCCGTCAGCGCCGGCTTCGATGTAGGCCGTCGCTCGTTTGAGCGCATCATCCTTTCCCCCTCCCAGGATGAAAGTTTCGATGCGTGCGCAAACCATAAAATCGTCCGTGACTTGAGCCCGCTTCCCGGCGGAGATTTTGTACGCGAAAGCTTCGATCGAATCCTGCAATTGGTTCGTCTTATCGCGCAGTAACGAGTTTTTCTTAAGGCCAATCTTATCTTCGATCACTACTGCCGAAACACCCAATCGTTCGAGCGTACGCACTAGAAAGACAAAGTGCTCCGGCAGGCCTCCACTATCGGCGTCGACAATAATCGGCTTGGTAGTCACTTCAAGAATTTGGTCGATCGTATGCAGACGCGACGAAAGATTGTATTCAATGTCCGGCTTACCTCTCGCCACCGACTCGGTTAAGCTGCTGATCCAAATGCCGTCAAACTCTCGACTCGTTCCGTCTACCTGCACCTCCGTATTTTCGACAATAAGTCCGGTGAGGCCATTATGTGCTTCCAGCACACGGATCAGCTTCTTTGAATTCAACAAACGTTTCAGACGTTTCATCCTGATTTCAGGAGTGGTGCCAATCTCCTTCAGATGCCTGGCCAGTTGCGTGGAAGAAACGCCTTGTGTGTAAGGAACTTCTACCAGTGTTCCGCCCCATTCTTTAAGAGTCTGAATCACGCGTTTTCGAACCTCGCGTTGCACTCCTACCTTCCAATCATCGCCATGAACAACAAAGTCGGGCCGCAGCTTTCTCAGGTTGGGAACATAGTCAAGCGTTTCCTGGGGAAGCACAGCAGACACGCCTCTAATGTTGCTGATCAGCAGCTTGCGCTGCTCGAAACTGAGAAACGGTAGACGTTTGTAACTGACAATAGCCTTATCCGTGAGGACACCCACGATTACTTTGCCCAGCTTACGGGCTTCATTGATTACATTGAGGTGTCCAGGATGGACAGTGTCCGCACTCATCGCTACGTAAACGATCCGTTCGGTCCGCTTTTTCATACATGCGCCCAGACACGAATCAAGTGTCTGACAGCTTTCTGAGCAGAATCATCTTGAAAACTTGTTCGACCGTGGCAAACCCGAAGGTTGTTGATTATGAGTAGATCTCCGGGATTTAGCCTGATCTTAAGTAGGATGTCGTCTTGCTCTAACATGTCTTGCAGGATATCGATGGCATCGCGCTGGAGCTTCGACAAAGGGACCTTTGCTTTCGCGTGTCCATCCAGGATGTATTCGTATAGGTATCGGAAACTGAAGCGTGATCGCGAGCAGATAAAAACAGGTCTCTTAAGGGTAGGGTCATGAAGATTTCCGAAACCTCTTTTATCGAAGTGAAAATTATCGTGCAGGACCGCGAGAATATCTCTCCTTTGTTGCAGTAGCCGGTTATGAATCGTGACGGCACTGGCCAGGAGGCTATCCCCGCCGTACCTGGCTCGCCGAAAGCAAGCCGTAAGAAGCAAATCCGGTGGTTTACCAAGCTGCGGACCATCAGTATGCACGCCTCCGAAAGCGTTGCTTTCATGGTAGCGAGCCCCCTGCGCCATACTGCGACCTGTATCTCGCACATGGACGACCTGGGTGCCGATCTTATCCTGGCCCATGATCTTCCCAACCGCACCTGCAATTGCGGTAGTCGCTCTGATTAGACCTTCGCACGATATCTGGTCAGCCCACGGTAGCCTCACAAGAACAAAGCCACGTCCATTAATGACGTGTTGTGACACGATTGAAGCGATTTCCGTTCTCAGTGTTTTTATTTGTGCTTGCGAGAATGATTCGTCGCGTCTCATCAACAGCGATAGATATTCGGAGGTATCACGAGGTAGCGAGACATTGAAAGCTCGGCTGTCCTGTTCAAATGAATGCCCATCCCAGCAGGCTTGAGAGTCGATCGGTGGGAGGCTCGAACACTCCATGTCGGATTACAACGCTTCTTTGAGTGGTTCCGCGTCGTTAGTAATTCCTTTGACACGTTCGGCGTCTTTAATTTCTTTAGGTTTGGCCTTCGACGACGATCTTACGGAACTTCTCTTATGGCCGGTCTTGGATGAGTTGAACAACTGAATTATCTCCTCGGCTGATAACGTTCTGCCTGAGCTCCCTTTCTCTTTTACCTCGTTGTCTACAAAACTCATTAACCGTTTTTCGGCTTGTCCCCTATTGTCGAAGATGATTGCTGGATATCTCGATCCTCCAATTCCTGAATCCCGATGTGAATACCAACCCATCAATGCGTAGAGCGGGTCTCCACCCACATTCCGAAGGACGATCGCACGTACACTCGGCGTACGGTTATACGCATGCACCTGTAATCTCGAAAGCGATGTAGAATTCAAACTCGAGACAATGTCGTGTAGCGACTGAATGCATTTCGCGCGTTGCGCCGGATTGTATGCAAGTTCCGGATCATGGACCAGAAGTCTGACGTCCTTACCGTGATTAGCCATCTTTTGAACAAACCACCTGACGCTCACACATTGGGTCATAAGGACATCGATGAATCGAACATCATCCTTACTCGCTCTTTCCTCTACGAGAGCGATGCGCTTCCCATCATTCGGTTCCACCCTCACACTCGAGCCAATGATGATCCAGGAGTATCCGAGTGCCAATAAGAACAGGGCTTCACACGTAATCACTATCGCGATAACCCACAGTATGCGACTGCCTCCCAAAGTCAGGGAATAGACTGCGGTGAAGACCGGTCCTGCCAACAGTGCCCAGCCGATTGTCACCGCTCGATCACATGAGAGTCTAAACGCTTGAGCCACGACGATTACCCTCCCGTATTGGATCTGTTGGCGAGGCGCGAGAGTGGTGAGTTGATATCAATCTAACTCAGGTTTCGAACCATATAGTATCAGCCAGTTAAAATCCCGGTAATAGTCGGGAACGACAAATGACCGATCGAGCCTGAATCCGCAATCAACCATCAGGTCTTCCAATTCCTTTCGTTCCCAATACCGCTTGAATCGTTTAACTCTCGTATAGTAGTAGGGTTTTTCCACGATACCTTCGCGACTCTCGCCACACAGATCAGTTCCGACGAATACGACACCACCTTTTTTAAGCATCGCGAGCATCTTACGCATTACCAGCCTCGCGTCATTCTCGGTAAACAAATGAATAAAGGCATTAGCAAATATTCCATCCACCTGATGGTCGATCTCAAACTCGAGAAAATCCTGCTGGATGAACGTGGCTTCGGGATTCCGTTTTCGCGCATAGACCAGAGATTTGCCCGAAACATCGATGCCAACTACTGAGAATCCCAGATCGATGAACGCGCGAGTGGCGAGCCCGACGCCACAACCAAGATCGTAAATAACGCAACCGGTAGTCACGTGGGTAGCAAAATCGGATACCAGTCCTTTAATAAAAGGTAACTTACCTGCTGCCCTCTCTTCACTTTCATTAGCCAGCAGATTATAGGCTTTCCTAATGCTAGCGACGTAATCTCTGCTCATAGCTGTTTGCTACGCTATCGCTCTAGCTCATGATCATAAAGGAGCGAGGAAACCGAACCCGCAAGTCGTTGTGGTTGCAAGGACCGAACTGATCCTAGGGGCTAATACCTGTTTAGACAAGTCCATAGTGGAGGCTTGGAGTCGGATAGGCGTTACCTTGATGGCCGTTCGGTTTGTTGCGCTACTCTCCTGATTCTTTCTTCGATCTCGTCCGGATCCCCGTGGAAGTGTTTACTCGTAGCTTTAAAGTTTTCATCCAACTTATAGATCTTAGGGATACCGGTAGGAAGATTGACCTTCACGATCTCCTCGTCTGTGAGGCCCTCTAAATGCTTTACCAGGGCTCGCAGAGAGTTACCATGAGCTGCGATGATAACTTTCTTGCCCGCCTTTAACTCGGGAACAATTGCAGAGTCCCAATAGGGCAGTACCCGGTCCATGACGTCCTTCAGACTCTCGCCCCTTGGCACTTCGTCGTCGGAGAGATTTCGGTAGCGCTGATCAAATCTGGAATCGTAGGGTGAATCAGGTTCAACCAACGGAGGACGCACATCGAATCCGCGACGCCATCGTTGGACCTGAGCCTCGCCATATCTCTCAACCGACTTGATCTTATCCAGGCCAGTGAGCGCGCCATAATGGCGCTCATTCAGTCTCCAACTCTTGTGGTCGGGTATCCACATTAGATCCATTTGCTCAAGGATAAGCCAGAGGGTCTGAATACCACGCCTCAGAACCGATGTGAAGGCGACGTCGAAAGTGAAAGCATCCTTCCGCAACAGTTGTCCAGCGTCTCGAGCTTCACGTATCCCACGTTCTGAAAGATCTACATCGTACCAACCTGTAAACAGATTGAATTTGTTCCACTCGCTTTCTCCATGACGGATGATAACGAGATCATATTTGTGGTTTGACATTATTTTTGTACGTTTCCGGGCTCGTTTGCGCAGCAAATAGGGGAGATCATTTTAGGTTAGACAACAGCTATAACGCCACTTGCCCGATTCAGCCAGTAGTGCCCTGGTTTGAGATTTCTCTGTGCAACAGAGAAGCAGTTCAAATTAGGTCACCATCATTCAGCCTTGCTCATGGGCACATTATTAAATACCTCTTTGGTTGCAAGCAACCGATTCGCTTACAGGCCCACTGATCTATCTTCTAAAGGGTTTTAGTTGTCAATGTCGCGCAAATACTGATATAAGGCGGTTGTTTCTTCATCATTCCTCCTGTTTCGAGGTTAGGTAACAGTATCGGTTTTCCAATGACGCACGGCCGAAAGATTGATTTTTAATAAGGTAGTAATAACCTGCGACTGTTCGATCACTCAGTGCCGACATCCTCATAAGTATGGAACCGAAATCGGTCTCCCAGCGATCCACCCTTCAAATAGCGGTGCTAACGGCTCTGCTTACAGCAATCGCGACAGCTCTTGGAGCCAGTGTTGTTAATAACTGGTTGCCACGAGTGATCAGCTACGCTAAGGGTGACTCCGTTTTCGTGATTAGGGTCACCGATGATCAGCAACCGGTGAATAACATTAAGTTTGTAATGTTGAAGTCGCCGGATACAAAAACGCCAGTGTCGTCGGGCACCACAGATAGTCATGGTTACGTATTCTTATCTCTGGGTACCCGGTTCTTGTCTCCAGGCACTCAGCAGTTCCTCTTACGCGGAACGCTGTGCAAAGGATCTTCCGATCAAGATCAGGAATACAGCGACGTGATTATGATCGAGAAATTACCCGACAGTAGAACTATCGAACTTAAGTCGTTTAAGCCCGAAAAGCATGCCGACTGTCTGCATCCGCTTTCGATTCATCTCATCGAGATCACGAGTCTGTCAGTAACCAGTAAGAAGCCCTATATTCACGCCACACTGGATGAGAGATCAGCCGCTTATATAGATAGGTCTTATTCTTACACGAAGATCCCATCATTCTTGCGACAGCAGGATTACGTTGTTACCGCCAACGATGACAAGTGTCCCAATGATCCTGCCGCCTTTTCCCTTCGGCTTGAAGTCAGTGAACCAACAACCGTTTATATTGCTCACGACGATAGGTACAAGAGAAAACCTGCTTGGATGAAAGACTTTGAAAACGCCAACGCTGCAATCACGTTGACCCTGCCAGGTACTAATGATGAGTACCCCTTCACGCTGTATCGAAAGAATGTTTCCCCCGGAACTGTCGTCCTTGGAAGCAACATCGACGGTACATGCCAGGAAGAAGGAAACTTCGGAATGTATTCCGTGATTCTGGTGCCCACCTACTCTGAGGGGCACGCTCCACATTAGAGTTACTATTCAGAAAACTTAGCCATAACGACAAGGAGCTCACTGCTCAATCTCTTCACCAAGGAGAACCCCCGTGAACCAGTTTCCAACCCGTGGCGGCGACAGCGGCCGGCCCATCTTATTAAGCGACCAACAGGGATTTGACCGGCGCTGGTTTGCGCCGAACTTGAACGCCGTATACGCGCCAACCCAGCTGGAACAGGTGGCCGAATGCGCCACCGATGCTCTTACTACTTATGGCAAGGATGTGAAGGTTACCTCCGGCCGTCACTGCTATGAAAACTTTGTCTACAACGACAGCACACGCGCTGTAATCGATATGTCCGGCATCAATCAGGTTGGATTCGACAGCGCCCACAATGCTTATTTCGTAGATGCCGGTTGTGAGAATTGGACCGTCTACCGCACCCTGCTCAACGCCTATGGCAAAACCCTACCTGCCGGCTCGTGTTATTCGGTTGGCGCCGGCGGCCACATAACAGGCGGCGGTTATGGCCTGCTATCGCGCATGCATGGTTTGACAATCGATTATTTGACGGCAGTGGATATTGTGACCTGGGACGCCGGCAGTAAACAGGCGACACTGCGCCACGTGTCGAACGGAAGTGCCGACCAGCATGAGCGCGATTTGTTTTGGGCATTGACCGGCGCCGGGGGCGGCAATTTCGGCGTGATCGTGCGCTACTTCTTTGCGCAGTTACCGGATGCGCCCGACTACGCGACGCTGTTTACTTTGGCCTGGGATTGGAGCCAGATTACTAAAGAAGAACAATTTGCCGACCTGGTGAATGCATATGCCGCGCTGATGCCGCTGTTGCCGGAAAATGAATTCACACTATTTAAACTCACTCACGTGGCGGCCGGACAAATTGGATTGACGCTGCAAGTGGCCTCGCTGCCCGGCATGTCCTACGACGTCCATCGCCAGGATGCCTCCAACAGGGCACAAACCGTGAAACAACATTTCGAACAGGTCTTGCCGGCGGTACACCTGCGCCAACCACTGGGTGGCCATCCAGGATATATGAGCTCAACCGTCAGTAGCTTGACCGAGCAGAATTTGACGTACCTGGAAGCAGTGCAGACCCTGAACGGTTCCGGCCCGAATCAGTTTGGCAAATACAAATCGGCCTATATGAAAAAGGGATTTCCCGCGGATCAGATTGAGACTATTTTTAATTACCTGCACACCACGCCGAATGGCCTGGACATGTCGCAATGTTTGCTGCAAGTCGACAGCTATGGCGGGGCCATCAATAACGTCTCACCTATGGCCACGGCAGTCCCGCAGCGCAGTTCGATCATGAAGCTGCAATATCAGGCGTATTGGAATAATGCCGCCCGGCCGGGCCAGGCCAATGAATCACCGTACCGTGAGATGGCGCAGGGTTATTTAGACTGGATCAATAAGTTCTATGCCGACGTGTACGCTGCCATGGGTGGGACGCCTGATCCGTCGAAAGACCCGAGCGGAACTGTTGATGGCTGTTACTACAACTATCCCGATAGTGTGCTCGGCACACACGCGGACCAGAGAATAGATCAGGCAATGTGGTTATATTTTCTGGACAACTTCCGGAACAACGAGCGCAATCTGGTTGACGTCAAACGCTACTGGGACCCGGAAGATTATTTTCACCATCCGCAATCGATTCCGTTGAAATAATCTCGCCATTTGGCGATGGAAGCATTACCGCAACCGGCTGAGAACTTCGTCCTCCTTTTCCGGAGGCAGTTTCCCAAGCCATTCTTCAGTCACGACTCCCGCGCTGTTAACGAGGAGAAGCGTCGGCGTTCCTCTTATCCGAATTGCTCCCGGAGACAGTTGCCTGATGTCGTCGATGGCAACACCAAGTCCATTCAAGTAGGTGCGTCCGTCACTAACAGGTTGCGGCAAAACGGCTGTCATGCGAAAGGTGTCTCGCTGCGTTCGCTCTTGCACGAGGCGCTTGTAAAACGGTGCACTCTCAGTGCAGAAGTGGCAAGTATTCGAGAGCATCAGTACGAGGTTCTTATCACTCTTTGACCAGTCTACGTCCAGTTGGGAGATTTTAGCTCCGACGTTTGACCGGATCTGATCAGGAGCCTCGTTCTGATTGCTGTTGAAGACAAAGCGCTTTGCCAGGACTGCGACCAATGTGATTGCCACCAGAATGATGGCGATGTTGGCGACGAGCTCGAATTTCTTGTAAAGGTTATTCAAAGTCCTTCACTTCAGTTGTAGTAAGGCCAATGAGCAAATAGGGAGGACGCTCGTCAGCGATGCTGGGCGTTTCGGGATGCGGAAAAATATAGTATCGTGCTGTAGCAGTGTCAATAGTTGTCTCTGTGTCTCCGTGGATTCACCTCAGTTTGACTGAAGACCGCGTTGTATCTCACCGTCAGTCGCCATTTGTTGCTGGAAAGCTGTTCCGCACTAAGTTTAATATTCTTAATATCCATAAACTTCTCCAAGGCTCTCTCTTAAGAAACAACTGCCAGCTTGAGTGGGACAAGCTGAAAGCCGAGGGCGCGGGCCTTGGCTCGCAGATTCTTCTCCAACCGTCTTTGGTAACGAAGTTGATCAGCAGCGTAGTGGCCCTCA